>OQWM01000221.1_pt1 | contig 33179 bp, 32 predicted proteins | sample 1691531 | NCBI WGS metagenome assembly OQWM01 (sample SAMN03418257, study PRJEB22391) | human gut metagenome | biome: human-gut; feature: organic feature; material: feces | host: Homo sapiens | place: Tanzania | collected 2013-01
CAGTTGGTAGAGCACAACCTTGCCAAGGTTGGGGTCGCGAGTTCAAGTCTCGTTTTCCGCTCTACGAAGCCGCTCATTCCGAGCGGCTTTTTTTGTTTTTAAGGATTACCCATATTGACGAACTAATGACAACGATGAAGAAAATCTTGACAATTGCCGTGCTGGCACTTCTGGCATGTACAGCCAAGGCAAAAGGTCCTGTAATCAATATCAGGACCGACAATGTTTCCATGATTATCAGGGTGGAGCAGGACGGGCGTCTGAATACGCTGCATTTCGGCGGTGCCATAGAAGATGCGTCTGCTTTTTCTGATTTCAAGAGCGGAATCCATGGCAATCATGGTGCTCCTTACGAGACCTACCCTACACAGGGTTGGAGGGGCTTCAACGAACCTGCATTGGCAATCACCCATAAGAACGGGGATCTGAACACCGAACTCAGATATATCTCTCACGAGACAAGGACATTGACAGACAACAATATAACAGAGACGACCATACATCTGGCAGACAAGGCTGAAGGCGTGGAAGTCGATCTGGTCTATACTGCGTATAAGAAACAGAATGTGATCACGGCTCATTCTGTAATCAGAAACAATGAAAAAGGTGCCGTGACATTGCGCAACTACTATTCGTCTGCATTGCCGATAAGGGCAGACAAATATCTTCTTACACATCTGTATGGTTCCTGGGCTCATGAGGCACGTGTTGACAATACCTTGCTGACACACGGGATAAAGACCATAGAGAGCAAGAAGGGAACCCGTACCACACATACGGAAAATCCTGCGTTCATGATAAGCCTTGATGCTGACACGTTCAGCGAGACCACAGGAGATGTTATAGCCGGAGCATTGGCCTGGAGCGGAAACTTCAGATTGAACTTTGAACTTACCGAGTTCAACATACTGAATATCCTTGCCGGAATCAATCCATACGCTTCAGCATATACATTGGCCAAGGGCGAGTCTTTCTCTACCCCGGAGATGATCTGGACTTTCAGTGACAGGGGAGCGGGCCAGGCCAGCAGAAATCTCCACAGGTGGGCCCGCGATTATTGGATGCACAGCGGATATGGAATGGTGCCGACTCTTCTGAACAGCTGGGAAGGCGCGTATTTCGATTTCAATGCCAAGACATTGACCGACATGATCGATGATGCGGCCGACATGGGGCTTGAGATGTTTGTCCTGGATGACGGCTGGTTTGCCAACAAATATCCACGCAACAATGATAAGGCCGGTCTGGGCGATTGGCAGGTCAATGTTGCCAAACTGCCTGAAGGCATTGACTTTATCGCATCCCATGCGCACGAGAAAGGCCTCAAGTTCGGCATCTGGATCGAGCCGGAGATGGTCAATCCTAAAAGCGAGCTTTATGAGAAGCATCCGGACTGGATTGTCAAGGACAATGTCCACGCTGCTACTGCGATGCGCAGCCAGTACCTTCTGGACTTGTCAAATCCTAAGGTCCAGGACTTTGTCTATGGCGTTTTCGACGATGTGATGAAACTCTCGGACAAGATTGACTATATAAAGTGGGATGCCAACCGTCATGTGGAGAATGTGGGCTCGTCTTGTCTTCCGTCTGATGAGCAGACGATGTTCTGGGTAAAGTATGCCCAGGGACTATACAATGTGATGGAGCGTGTGCGTGCAAAGTATCCGGATGTGATGATTCAGGCCTGTGCCTCAGGCGGCGGAAGGGTAGAGTATGGTGAGCTGAAATATTTCGACGAATTCTGGACAAGTGACGATACAGAGGCATTGACAAGAACCGGCATCCAGTACGGTACAAGCCTGTTTTATCCTGCAAACCAGATGGGTTCCCACGTCTCGGCGGTTCCTAATCACCAGACCGGCAACATAACTCCGATAAAGTTCCGTTTCGATATCGCATGCGCCGGAAGGCTCGGTATGGAACTTCAGCCAAAGTCAATGACAGACAGCGAGAAGGAGTTCGCCAGGAGGGCGATTGCCAGCTATAAGGAATATCGTGACATCATCATGACCGGAGATTTGTACAGAATAGGTTCTCCTTATGACAAGTCGGGTGCTTATGGGGTACTTTACGTGACTCCTGACAAGAAGCGCGCGGTATTCTTCGCTTATTGCATCAGTTATGACACCCGCAATTCGGCTCCGCAGTTCCGTCTGGACGGACTTTCTGCCGACAAGAACTATCGTATTGCAGAGGTCAATGTCGACAAGTCTTCGAGCTGGTTTTCGGGAAAGGTCCTGTCCGGGTCAATGCTGATGAACAAAGGCGTGAATCCGCCGCTGAAAAAGGTGTATGACAGCGCTGTATTTGTGTTGGAATCAGAGGAATAGACGTTTCCAGAGCCATAGCATTGGCCTGCGTAATGGTTTGAGAATCATCCATATCCTGACGTTTCGTCGGTATGTGGATGATTTTGTGTTTATGGCGTCTTTGCCGCTGCGGATGATTGTGGTGACGCGGGCCAGGATCTGGTCCCTATGACAATGTTCTTTGGCATTGAGGATGCCGTCGCCCTGGATTTCCGCGATGTCATTGTCATTGATTTTGAGGATCCGGTGGAGGAAATATCGGTCCCCGAGGCGGAACAGGACAATATCATTGACATTGACCTTTACCCTTTCGCATCCGTCAGGCGTGCCGGCTTCGGCTCCTTCGAGAATGACTTGGTCGCCGCGGCTTTCGGCGAGAAACGGGAGCATACTGGCGCCTCTGACGTTGATGGTTACGTCCTGTCCTTCCTTCAGCATCGTGGTGACGGCGTCGAAGTAGGTGTTGTTGTCGATGGCCCGGTTTTCCTTCATTTGGTTATGGTGTTTCTGCAAATGTAGAAAAATGTTACGTATTTTTCACGTACCTACGTATAATTACGTATGCCATCCGTTTGCATTGTTGGTCTCATTGTCATAATATTGCATGCTACCGATAACCACTTAAAACTACATACAATGAAAATGAGATTATTGACCGGATTGGCGATTGCGCTGGGAGTGGTGCTCGCCATCAATTCCTGCAAGAAGGATAAGGAGCCGACCAAGATACCTGTGACCGGTGTCAGCTTGAATAAGACCTCGATAGATCTTAAGGTCGGGGATGATTTCCAGCTTCTTGCCAGTGTCCTGCCTGAGGATGCGACGGATAAGAGAGTTACTTGGGACAGTGACGACGAGAGTGTTGCGACCGTGGATGACAAGGGTCTGGTAAAGGCCGTGAAGGTCGGAAAGACTAAGATTACCGTATATACCCAGGATGGAGATTTCACTAAGGTTTGCGAGGTTACTGTGGGTAATACCAGTGTTCCTGAACCGGGGCCTGATCCTGAACCTGAGCCTGATCCTTCTTTGGATCTTAAACTTTCCAGGACCAGTGCTACAATCGGTGTGGGAGAGAAACTTAGCCTCAAGCCTTATATATGGTCCGAATATGAGAAGATCTGGGACGACCTGGCTTTCGAGTCCGAGAATCCGGATGTTGCGACTGTGGATGCGGATTTGAACATCATCGGTCATTCGGCCGGAACTGCAAAACTTACCGGAACATGTCACGGTGAGGGTCTGGAGCTCAAGGCTGTCTTCAATGTTACAGTGGAGAATACGTTCACGACGTTTGTCGAGGATATATTTACCATTTCCGGTCGTGGCGTTGTGACGACAACCAAGATCAGTTCAGGAGTTGTCAGGACCAATGACAAGGTCAGGCTTCTTCAGGTGGAGGACACCTATAAGAATTATAATCTGACCATATCCCAGATTGAGATGCTCCGTAAAGTTGTTGATTATGCAGAGGCCGGTGACAATGTGGGATTTATGTACGTAGAGTCTCCAAAACTGGACAAAAGTGCCATTGGCAGGGGTGCTGCAATCTTTTCTCTTGATACGGAGAGGATTGTCGCTGCCAAGAAGGTTTATGGTACGTTTACCATAACTGACAGGAAAACTCCTGTGGTTGCGGGCTACAAGCCGCAGTTCTTCTGCAATAATTATGATGTCAGTGTAACTCTTACAGATTTGCGTGATGCCGATATGCTGTACCCGAACGAGACCAATTACTGCATAGGCTTCGAAGTTTCAGAAGGCAGAAAGCTTCTGTGCCGTCTTGGCCAGGAAATTTCGGTACGTGAGGGCGGAAGGACGATCGGAACTTTCGTAGTATCAGACTACGAAGAGGCGACCGTAAAATACGAAGATGTCGAATAAGTACTTTCTTGTGACAGTACAGGAGGGCCCTTCCCTCCAGACAAAAAGCCTCCCCGGGTTTCGGAGAGGCTTTTTTGTGCCCCGAAACGGTCTGTTTTCGAACCGCATTCGTCAAAGAATCGGATGCTTTATCTCTCTTTTGTTCAAGCATCACCCTTCTATACGGCAAAGGCAGGTACCCATCTAAGGGATAGATACCTGCCTTGCTTGGTCAACAATTTGTTTTAATTAAAATAATATCACAAAGATACGAATTATTTTGAATTTCGATGCTTATAATGTGTTATTTTGAAATTGTGCTAATTTAATCTTGCTTGGCTAAGCATTACTACCTTTCGATTGTGCCAAGATAATCTAAAAGATTAAACCGATGTTGTCCCCCGATAAATGCAGGAAGTGTGTTCTGATAAAGACCTCCTACAAAATTATATTAAATCTATGTCGGAAGGGCTTCCTGTTGAGGACGCTTCGATGTAAGTTTTCGAAAAATTTAGACGCGGATGCCGGCTAATATACTTACACCATTGCCCTTTACAATAGTTGCTGCCAATTCTCTTGACTTTTTCGTTCAACTAAGTATTTATAATAAAGGAGCCTCACTATATAAACGAGGTTGATACGAAATGAGATATAAGACACAAACACAAGCGACCAAAGAGCGCATCAGTAGGGCAATGAAACAGAGATATGCCCGAATGTCTGACACTGAGCGGACAGCATTGAATGCAAAAATATCAGACGGGCAGAAACGAAGTTGGCAATATGCCATAGACCGTCCCGAAGAGATTACAATGGATGATCTTCTTGGTATCGGCAAGGCTGACGTCAATGATTAGAACACAATAAGAAATAACAATTCCTTAACCACTTATCAAGGTTAAGGTTTTGGTTTTTTGAGGACGGTAAAATAACAAAAGCACAAGACATCTATGAAGATTTGATAACTTTAGATAAACTAAAAATCATTGCTCCGATTGACAGCATCAGCATTACGGACTATTCATATTTCAAGACTGAGATTGCGAATGATGAAATAAGATCATATTCATATACGCAACAATCACCATTTCTTCTATATATAGAACAAGACGTTGAAGAACAAGAGACCGTGATTGAGTTTACGGGGAAAATTTTAATGGAATACTATCCACGTTTAATCAGCAGAGACACCATAAAGCAATGTTTTAGCAGAATTCATCAGATTGGGTTCTGTAATATTGATTTTGATAGGGTATGGAGTGAAGGGCAAGTATGTAAGATTGACGTAAGCAAAGATGTTGTGGCTGAGGATTGTCATGAACTTTCAGAATATTTACGAACTCATCTGTCAAACAACAGGAGGTATCAGTCCCGTATTATTTCGGACAACCTTATCATTGAAAAGAACGTCACAACAAAAGGACTTAAACGGAGATTGACTGTTTACGACAAGTGGAAAGAGCTTCAGCGGTCAGAGAACAAGGCGTTCATTTCTCACCTCAATAATGCGGAGCAGGTTATTGATCACTTCAAGGGAAAGATACGATTTGAACTAAATCTGAATAGCATGGAGGCCATCAGAAAGTGCCTTAACATAAAGGATACTCATCTTTCAGAGGTGCTTATTTCAGAGGCTAACCCGATATTTGATTTTATTGATGCTGCTATATGTGAAGATTGCGTTTCCTCCGTATGCAACTCTCTGAAGGAGCGTAAGAATTTGGCATTCCTTCGGGATTGCGATATGGATATGGTCAAAGTTGAGGCTGAATTACGAAATTATGCAAGTTCAAGTTCCCACATATCTCAATTAATCAAGCCATACAGAAAGTTACTTGATAAGATTAACGGGACATCACATGAAAACAGAAAAGAATCACTACGCAAGCTTCTGTTGGAAGTTATTGTCATAGTGATTCTGTTTCCGATGGTGAGTTAAATCACGCTATTAGTCTCTTGCAAGAGGGATGTCTTTTATCTCTGAGGGAGAATCTGTTTGATAAAGTTTATTGACTTTGGCTCCATATCCTTTAACAGTCATGGTATAACGAGTGAATAATCCGAACAGAACTTTCTTCCGTTCGGTCTCATACTGAGGATTGATAATCATATCGTAATCTGTTCCGTGAAGAGCTTTTGCCATTGCCATAGAACGGATACGTTTCCCTCTTAGACCGAAAATTGATTTACTGTTGTTTGAACTTAGCACTTCCGCATATTCTCTGCCGCCACTCACTTTTATTCCAAAGAGGTAACCTACTTTTACGGTCCCCTGAACCTTTTCAGATGTGTTAAAATCCAAGTTTGCTCGGATCTCATTTGGATGTACTTCTGTGTATGCAAATGGTGCTGATGCTCCTGTTTTGCTCATTGTGGCACAACTCGAAAGGCCGAGAGAGAAAAGTGCTACAATCATAGTGTTAACTAAAACGCGTTTCATGAATTTAAGATTAATTAGGTTGTCACTATTATTAGTTGATGGGCCATGTTGGAGGTGAAGACAAATAAAAGACGTGGGCCCTTCGCTTTATTTGTTCCTTAGGTATCGCCAAACACCGTGCAGTCAAATAAGTAAAGGCCCACGTTGCAGAACAACGTGGACATCAACTTATATTCTCGACTGCTACTTAAGAATTTGGCGATTTTTAGGAAGCAAGAATAGAAGCTAACGCTTTTATTTATATGTCTTATTTTCTGTTATTTAATCATAAGCAATTTCAATTTTTACAAATGTAGTAAAATATCTGATACGTAATACTTATTTTCTTGATATTTCAAGATTAAAAAAGTTCGGATGATCCTTGTGTAACTGAAGAATGATCTATACTTTAGCCGGCGGACATTAAGATAATATTGATACTATGGATGTTGTGATTTATGCAAGAGTTTCGACAAAGGTTCAGGACAATGATAGGCAGCTATCAGAGTTGAGGTCGTATGCTGCAAGGATGCAGTATAATGTTGTGCGTGAATTTGCTGAAACCATCAGTGGCGCAAAGAAAGTAAACGAACGTGAGGCGATGTCTGAATTGCTTGCGTACTGCAATAATAATCCCGTGGATAAAGTTCTTATATTTGAATGCTCTCGTTTAAGTCGTAGGGCTGTTGATTTCCTGCAAATCATAGAATACCTCAACGATAGGAAAATCAGTGTCTATATCCATCAGAATGGACTTGAAACATTGCTCCCTGATGGGAAGATTAACCCAATTGCAAGCCTTGTTCTTGGTATCCTCGCACAATTCAACTCTATGGAAAGGTCTTTGATAAGAAATCGTATGGAAAGCGGCTACAATGCTTATAGATCTAGAGGTGGTCAAGTCGGTAGAAAAGAAGGTTATCGAAAGCCCACAGAAACAATGATGATACAGTATTCCAAAGAACTTGCGCTGCTTAAAAAGGGAATATCTCTACGCAATGTGTCGGTTATTACAGGTACTTCAGTCGGAACACTTCAGAAGGTAAAACGTCTGTTTATGTAAAATCAGATCTTTCTGAAAAAAACTGTATGTTTAGAATGAAAATAATGCCCGAAAGGGATGTAACTAAATGTGCAATGAAAAATAACCGTAAAGGAACAATTACACCTTCAGCGGAGCCTAAGAGGCTAAATGGGTGTATGAATGATAACAATTGAGGAATGTAGACGTATATTGGGCAAAGATGGGAAAGCTATGTCGTCCGAAGATATTCAGATTCTCAGAGAATGGCTGTATATGTTGGCTGTTACCTATAATGATCACATGAAAGATATTGAACTATGACGAGAAAAAGAGCTGTATTATATTGTCGTGTTTCATCAGATGAACAGGCAAAAGGTTGTTCGTTGGATCATCAGGAGAAGGAACTGCGCGGATGGTGTATGAAAAATAATGCAGATGTTGTCGAGGTCTTGCGAGAGGACTATTCCGCCAAAACACTTGAACGCCCTGAATTGCGTAAAGCAATGAAAAAGTATATGCATAAGAACTCAGGGATAGATCTTTATATTGTGTTGCGTTGGAATAGATTATCAAGAAATGCGGAAGATGGGAATAGGCTTATAAAGGATTTCCGCAAATGCGGCGTTGAGATTAATGCCAAAGAAGAATGGATAGATCATACTGTTTCAGAATCGAAGATAATGCTTGGATTATACCTGTCAATGGCAGAGGTTGATAATGATAAGCGGTCGAAAGCGACAAGTGATGGCATTCATGCTACCCTGTTGAAGGGACGATGGGCGAGCAAGGCTCCGAAAGGTTATGTCAATGTCAATAGGGGAGATTATGATAAATCCGTTGAGGTCGATCCGGTGCAATCTCAATTTGTCATAAAGGCATTTAATGAAGTGGCTAAAGGCATAAAGACTCCGACTATGGTTTGGAGAGAACTTAAAAGCCAAGGTTTCAGGTGCGGAGAAACCACCTTTTTCGAAATTCTTCGTAATCGGTTCTACGTAGGAGACGTATTTGTCCCAGCATACAATGATGATCCAGATCAATATGTAAAAGGAGTACATGTTCCATTGATAGACAGAAAGACTTTTGAACAAGTGCAAGATGTGCTCGCGCCCACGAAAAAGCGAAAGCGCAATAGATTTGCAAAGGAAGTTGATGCTGAGCGTGGAATATCCAAAATGCCAAAGCCTGAATTCTATCTTCATGGTTTTATGGCTTGTCCTGAATGCGGAGCAAAAGTATATGCATCTTTCAGTAAGGGACGACATAATAGATATCCTTATTATCATTGTAATAAGTGCGGAAAATATAGAATGAGAGCCGATGTCGTAAATTATGAATTTGAAGCAATGCTTAATGCGCTTAAACCAAAAGAAAATATCAAAAAACTGTTTTCGGAAATATTCTGTGATGTGTCAGGTGAGAGTAAGCAGGATATAACTGCAAAAAAAGAGAATATACAGAATGAAATGGCGGCTATTCAGAATAAACTGAATAAGGTTCAAGATATGTTGTTGGAGGATAAAATATCAACGGAGGACTTTTCTGCAATCTCTGATCGGTTAAAAAAGGAAATGAAGCAGCATCATGAGCGGCTTGATGACATTCAATCGTTACCGTCGGAAAGTGAAATTGTTTCAAAGATGGAGAAGTCTTCAGCCATTCTTGAACATTTAGGAGACTTTTTGCGTCAACTCTCTGTGAATGAGCGAATTGATATATGCGGTTCGATTTTATCAGAAAAAATGCAATTTTCAAAAGAAAGAACTCGAACCATTAGATATAAAGACATTATTTATGTAATGTGCGAAAATCCAATGCTTTATGTACCCAAAAATAAAATCGTGCCGTCAGAAAACTCTGACAGCACGACTTGGTGCCCAAAGCCGGGCTCGAACCGGCACGTCTTTTAAAGGACATTGGATTTTGAGTCCAACGCGTCTACCAATTCCGCCATTCGGGCATTTCGCGAATTGGAATGGCAAAGTTAGGGATTTTTGCCGAATTACCAAATTTTTCAGCGGGCGGGTCCTAAAAATATGTCAGTAAACTCGTTTGTCTGCAGGATTTGCCTTCCGATTCTCCGAAATTATCGATAACTTTAACGGCTGCGATGTGGTCAGACCAGATTTATGAAGTGCAAAATATTTAACGGACAGAAAATTGCTGATGTGGTAGGGTATCTGGAAGGATATCCTGCGGTTTTCGTCGTCGCGGACCGGAATGTCGCGCGATTTGCGGAAAAAATCGCCGAGTGCAGGTCAATGCCGGAAGGCGGCAAGATTTTTTATGTCAATGCCACTGAAGAGGACAAGTCAATGCAGACAGTCATTGATATCTGCAAGTGGCTGTTGGTCAATGATGCTGACCGGAATGCATTGGTGCTGGCCGTCGGCGGCGGCATTACTTCCGACATGGCAGGCTTTGCCGCATCAATATACAAGAGAGGCGTCAGATATGCCAATGTCCCTACGACTTTGCTGGCTCAGGTGGATGCCGCAATCGGCGGAAAAACCGGTGTGAATCTCGACAATTATAAGAATATCCTCGGTGTCATAAGACAGCCTGAGTTTACGTATATCTGCCCGGAAGTTCTTGAATTATTGCCATATAGGGACTTTGTCTCCGGTTCTGCCGAACTGCTGAAGACATTTGTCATTGACAATTCTGACAACAATTACGGGAAGGCTGTTGAGGTACTGGCTGATATTCACGGCAGCATTGACCATAGCCGTGCGATAGCTGCGTATGGCGCTGAACTTCAGCGACTTGTCTCCGCGGCTGCGGCGATAAAGGCGGGTGTTGTCGAGCGCGATGAATTTGAACATGGCGAACGCCGCAAACTGAATCTGGGGCATACTTTCGCTCATGCGATCGAGTGGGAGTCAATGTCAATGTTAGGCGCTCGGAAATCATTGAATGTCAATGTAATATCGCATGGTGAGGCTGTCGCGATAGGGATAATTCTCGCGGCGCGGCTGTCAGAACGCTATTATTCGACGCGGACTGGCATTGACAATAACTTTTCTGGATCTAAGTTATTGAGTGACAAACTTCAACAAGATTTTACCCGTTGTGGCTTGCCGACGTCCTGCCCGTTCCCGACGGAGTCTTTGGCTGCCGCCATGCGTAAGGACAAGAAAGCCGAGAACGGAATCATTCATTTTGTGCTCATCCACGACCTCGGTGATGTCCGTATCGAGGACCTGCCGGAGGAAATGTTCATTTTTTGATACAAAAGTTTGAACAAATTTTGATGTATCAAAATTTGTACATTTTGTTTTTTGGGGTGTGAGTGTAACGTGTTGCCGGTCCTGTGGCTCTCGACAAGGCTGCTCGGGCCGCAAAACTGTCGGGACGGTGCCACATGAGTTTTTGGAAATGATTGGTTTTCAGAGTGTTATGAAATGGCGTGTGGATTTCCGGCCAAAAAAAAGGTCGATAATCCACGCTCAAATTAAATGGTACTTGATTATCAATGTGTTACGAGTGTGCCCGTGGCGCCGTCCCGCCACCGTGGGTAAGCGTCTCCGCGGTTACGGGTTGACGCGCTTCCGGTGGTTTGACGCGCCGTAAGCGTCTCCGGAGTTACGTATTGCAACATAAGCCCCGAAATCTATTTGTCTAACTTTCGGGGTTCATGTCATTTATTTGCTCTGCTCTTTCTTTGTCCACTTGTCCGGAAGGAGATTTCTGTAGGCTTCGTCTTGAGTCGATAATCGTCAACGCGGTTATGGTACGATCCCGTGTCTAGAACTGATGCGTCTCGGCAGTCATGTCTCCGTTCTGCCGTTCAGCTGCCGGACATTCGCCTCCCTTGCCGCAGTACTCCTTTTCGCCCATCTGCCATCATTATCAATGTCACCACCCATGTCACCATCGCCATTCATTCTCCCGGCCATTGTCACCTCATCGTTCTGTCTCAGTCCGTAAACGATTTCCAGTCTGACTTACCTTCCCAACAATCCAGCCAATAGATTAGGCGGCAATGAACTTATTCGGGACGCCCTAGTTGTCGTTACGCGGAATTTTCTTGCCATTTCTATTGTTGCAAGACATCTTTTCTCGACCGACAAGTTCTTATATTCACTATCGAACCGTCGCTTGCTGATTTCTTCAAGTGATTGGAAAAGTTCATCGTCTCTAAATTTGACTGATTTCAGAATGCCAGAATCTGTTTCAAACTCTACATCATTGTTTTTGGAAAGATAAAATGAAAACTGTCTTGGGTTTAAGAAGAGTTGTTCCATTTCTGTTACTTTTACATACTGCGCAGGATAAATCATATCATTATTGTCAATGAATAAATCTTGTGGTAGAAGTTCCTTTGTGGAAAACAACTCTCTTTGTCTGCGGATTCCCAATGAGGATAGCTGTCTTTCTTGGACATAACTGTCAGGTTTTTTGAAATACAAGTTTGCCGATGACCATGGGTATGCAGTCGGTATGACATTCATGCCGGCCGACATCGGATTTCGCAGGATGTAACCGCAGACCCCACGGAGATACTCGCGGTCTTTTATAACTTTGATGCTCAAATCGATATCTGAGGCATATTTGATTTCGCAATATTTCTTTCTTATCAGGCGGATTCTCCGTTGAAGGTAAAGCTGAGCAAACTTTCTGGCGTTTTGATAGTCCCCGCGAACTAGAAAATGAAAGTGATTGTTCATCAGGCAGAATGCGTAAATGTCAATGTCATGTTTCGTGGAGCAAACCAACAGATCATTCATTCCGGTTATGAAATCGGAATCGCTTCTGAACATAAGGGAATTATATGTTCCCGAAGAGCAGATGTGGTAAAAAGAGACGTCCATCGTATTCAAGTTTTTCGCGTGAATTTAGTAGAAGTCAATAAATGCTCCTATGAAACTTAAAAATTGCAATGCAGGTTTTTATGTTTTTTAAACTTTTCCGGAAGATTTTAGTGTTTTTTTAATATTTAACTATTCTGATACCACCTGTTTTTATGGAAGTTGTAAGCGTCACGACAGTCGTGTCTCCCGTTCCGTCGTCCCGGGTCTGTAGTCGTTTTTGCATGTCTTATTGACGCGCTGTCAGCAGTTCCGTACTTTTGTTTTCCAAAATCCAAAGCGAGCAAAGTCTGGAACCTAAAGAAATGGTCACATCTGATCGGGCAGCAAAACGTAAGCGTCTCCTGAGTTACGTATTGCAACAGCCTCCCCGTCGGGACGGTGCCACATGCGTTTTTGGAAATGATTGGTTTTCAGTGCGTTATAAAATGACGTGTGGATTTCCGGCCAAAAAAAGGTCGATAATCCACGCTTAAATTAAATGATGCTTGATTATCAATGCGTTACGGGCTTGCCCGTGGCGCCGTCCCGCCACCATGGACAGTCATAGCATGGTCCAGCGTCCAGAACTGATGCGTCCCGCCATCCCGTTTCCCGTCCGGCAATTCCGGTCTTGGCGGTGACTCGTTGCTCCGAATACGAAAAAAAGGTATCTTTGTGGGTTAAGAAAAAAATGGATAATGATTTGCACGACAATACAGAATAAGACGATAGACGAAATCTATGCGATACTGGAAAGCGGGGATGTGGAAATGGCTGAAATCAGACTGGACAGCTGCCCGCTGACCATGGATGAGATAGAAGAACTGTTTTCGACGTCGGATGTGCCGCTGGTCGCCACCTGCCGCATCAACGCCGTGAAAGATCGTCTGTCACAGACACTTGCGGGACATACGCACGGAAACGGCACCCCACGGAATGTTCAGCATGGAACCCTTCAGGAAAACATTTCGGAAGACCTTCAGGTTGACCAGGACGGCACCTCACAGGAAAACCGACAATGTCACGTGCAGGCCAGCCGGCAGGAAACCGGCAGTCACCAGCAGGACGACAGGAAACTTGAGATGAAAGCCTCGCAGGAAGTCGAATCCAAACTGATAACGGCAATACACGCGGGGGCTGCATTTGTTGACCTGGAAATAGAAGCCCCTCCGATGATGTCGAAACGGCTCAGAAGGGAAACCAGGGAAAACGGAACCGTGTTCGTCAGATCATACCACGATTTCAATGGAACAGACTCTGTAGAAGCCCTTAAGGCATTGACAGAAAAGTGTTTTGCCATCGGAGCCGACATCGCGAAAATAGTCACCATGGCCGCGCCATGCACAGGCGACAACCAGAGCCCAGACGTGGACCGGGTCCTCTCGCTCTATGACCACTTCGACCCTGCCAAACTCATCGCATTCGCAATGGGCGACGCCGGAAAAACATCCAGAATACAATGCCTGGCTAAAGGCTCTCCATTCACTTATGCTTCACTGAATGAGGAAGATACGGCCGCCCCTGGACAAATGACGACCAGAGAAATGCGCGACATCGTATATGGGAATTGCGTCAATGTCAATGCATACGGAATCGGCAATCCGGGCGGCCCGGGAACCGACGACGCGACAGGAACATCCTCTGGCATTGACAATGACCCCGGCGCAGCCGAAATCCAGATGCCCTCATCCAAGAGCTTTGCACAGCGGGCTATAATCGCGGCAGCATTGGCAGAAGGAACGACCACATTGAACGGATACTCCCCATGCGGCGACAACGAATCAGCAATCTCCGTTGCCAGGGCCCTCGGGGCGGAAGTGACTGTGGGACTGGCATATAAAGAAGGAAAAGTAGCCAAGGACAGCTCGACATTGACAATAAAAGGACGCGGCGCGGCAGCATTGGTGCCGGAAACCGTCAATGCCGGTGAATCCGGACTTCTTGCGCGACTGATGATTCCGCTGATGGCGGTGCTTGGAGGCGGAAACGCCACAGTGAACGGCGAAGGGACATTGACCAGAAGACCGTTGAAAGGCGCCAGGAACATCATGGGCGCATTCGGCGTCAGACTCGAAGCCATTTCCGGGACAGGACAGGAACCATCCTCCGAAGTGTACGTGCCCCTGACAATTTCCGGAAAACTTGAAGGCGGAAAAGTTACCGTTTCAGGGTCAGGCGGATCGCAGCTGATATCAGGTCTGCTGATGGCACTGCCTCTGTTACAGGAAGATACGGTCATCAGACTGACTGAGCCGAAGAGCATACCGTATCTCTTCATAACAATGGATGTGCTCAAGGCTTTCGGCGTGAAAATATGGTGCGACATGGAAGGCGGGCAAGAATTCGCCGAGTCCCAGGACTGGAACGACTGCACCGAAATCGTACTCCACATCAAGGGCGGACAAAGCTACAAGGCCACGGACATGGACATCGAAGGCGACTGGAGTTCAGCAGCGAACTTCCTCGTCGCGGGAGCAATTTTCGGAAAGGTCAATGTCTCAGGCCTGGACACCAAGTCCCTGCAGGCCGACCTCTCCATAATGGACATACTCATGGAAGCCGGAGCAAGCCTGTCCCAGATGGGCGACGACGACCCGCGCGGAGTAATCCACGTCCAGAAAGCCCCTCTCAATGCCTTTGACGTGGACGCGAACAATTGCCCAGACCTCTTCCCGGTAGCCGCAGTCCTCGCCGCATTCTGCCAGGGAACCAGCAGAATCGCAGGCGTCGGGAGACTCGCAAACAAGGAAAGTGACAGAGCTCAAGCGATATTGTCAATGCTGGTGCAGCTTGGCGTAAAGGCCAGAATATCAGGCGACAAGATGATAATCGAAGGCCATTCGCTGGCTCAGAGATGCCTCACCGGCCACCTCCTCAAAGGCGGAAACTACACCTCAAGCCACGACCACAGAATGGTAATGGCATTGAAAGTGGCGGAACTGGGCGCAGACGGACCGATAGCCATTGACGACATCGAATGCGTGTCCAAGTCCTTCCCGACCTTCATGGAACTTTTCGGAAAACTGTAAATCATAGACAATATGAACACATTCGGCAGAATATTCAGAGTCTCCATCTTCGGAGAATCCCATGGAAAAGCAATAGGGGTAGTGCTCGACGGAGTGCGTCCCGGCCTGCCGGTGTCTGAATCGGACTTCATGCCGGACATCCTCAGGAGAAAAAGCGGTGCCAAAGGAACTACGCCGAGAACGGAAACCGATGAACCTGAGATACTTAGCGGAGTGCTGGACGGCTTCACCACAGGCGCGCCCATGACCATAGTCTTCCGCAACGGGAATGCCAGGCCGGGTGACTACAACCTGTTCAGGGAAGTCCCGCGTCCGGGCCATGCCGACTACACTGCCAATGCCAAGTGGCTGGGATTCAATGACTCACGTGGAGGAGGACACTTCTCCGGAAGACTCACACTCCCAATCGTCGCAGCCGGAACCGTCGCCAAAAAAATGTGCGGTTTCACCATCAATGCCAGAGTGACAGAGGTTGGAGGCGTCTCCCGTGAAAAGGCTTTACAGGGAAAGCCCGATGCCGACAACCTGTCCGATTCTGAACTCTGGAGCGACGTGCTGGACAAGGCCATCTCCGAGCGGGATTCTGTCGGAGGAATTGTGGAATGTGCCGTCACGGGCCTGCCTGTCGGCCTGGGGGAACCGTTCTTCGACTCAGTAGAATCACTTGTCTCACATGCGATATTCTCCATCCCCGGAGTCCGCGGAATAGAATTCGGAGACGGATTCGCTGCTGCGAGAATGACCGGATCGGAGCACAATGATCCGCTGGACATACAGGAAAAAGTCAATGCCGGAATCCGTGGACAGAAAAATGACATCATGTTCCGTCCGTCGAAAAATGGAGCTGGCGGAATCAACGGTGGCTTGACGAATGGTAACCCGTTGATTTTCAGGGTGGCTTTCAAACCGACCTCCAGTATCGGAAGGGCTCAGGAAACCATGAATGTCGCTTCCGGACAGATGACGAGTCTGGAAATCGGCGGCCGCCACGATGCCTGCTTCGCCCTGCGCACCCCGCCAGTCGTCGAGGCAATGACAGCCATAGTCCTTGCGGACCTGCTTGGAGTGTCAATGTCAATGACTTCTAACTTTGCTACTGTCTTGTGAAAATGCTAACTTTGTAAATTCGCAGTGCTGGGATTTCGGATTCGGGCGACTGCAACTTGTGATAGATTGTAACTATATGGACATTAACGAAGAAAAGGAACTTCTTCAGGATATAACGAAGAAAGAATATAAAGAAGGATTCGTCACAGATGTGGATCAGGACTTTATTCCGAAAGGCCTGAACGAGGACATCGTACGCATGATTTCTGAAAGGAAAGGCGAACCTCAGTGGCTGCTGGACTTCCGCCTGGACGCCTTCCGCAAATGGCAGAAGATGGAGATGCCTGAGTGGGGCCATCTGGACATGCCGCATATTGATTATCAGGATATAATATATTACGCGGCCCCAAAAAAGGACGCTGACAGACCGAAAGAGATAGACCCGAAACTGGCAGAGACTTTCGACAAGCTCGGAATTCCTCTGAAGGAACGCGAAATCCTGGCAGGCGTGACTGCAGTCGATGCTGTATTTGATTCAGTATCAGTGGCTACGACATTCCGCAAGGAGCTCGCCGAGAGGGGAATCATCTTCTGCTCGTTCAGCGAGGCCGTAAAAGAACACCCTGACCTGGTGCGCAAATACCTTGCGACGGTGGTGCCGTCAGGCGACAACTACTTTGCAGCATTGAACTCAGCCGTTTTCAGCGACGGTTCATTTTGCTACATCCCGAAGGGCGTGCGTTGCCCGATGGAACTTTCCAGCTATTTCCGCATCAATGCCAAGGGAACGGGCCAGTTCGAGCGTACCCTCATCGTTGCTGACGAAGGCTCCACATTGAGTTACATGGAGGGTTGCACCGCTCCTATGCGCGACGAGAACCAGCTTCATGCGGCAGTCGTGGAGATTATCGCCCTGAAAGACGCCGATGTGAAATACAGCACGGTCCAGAACTGGTATCCGGGAGACGAAAACGGCAAGGGCGGTATCCTTAACCTCGTGACCAAGAGGGGAATATGCATGGAAGGCGCGCATCTGTCATGGACTCAGGTCGAGACTGGCTCCGCCATCACATGGAAGTATCCTAGCACCATACTCAAGGGAGACTACTCCTCATCTGAATTCTACTCCGTAGCCGTGACCAACAACTACCAGCAGGCCGATACGGGAACGAAAATGATTCACGTGGGAAAGGGAACCAAGAGCCGCATTGTCAGCAAAGGAATCTCAGCCGGACACAGCCAGAACAGCTACCGCGGTCTCGTCAGAATGCTTCCCGGAGCAGCCGGAGCCCGAAACTTCTCGCAGTGCGACAGCTTGCTTATCGGTTCGCTCTGCGGAGCGCACACCTTCCCTGACGTCAGGAGCGACAATGCTACCGCCGTCGTCGAGCATGAGGCCACCACGTCCAAAATCAATGAAGACCAGCTCTTCTATTGTAACCAGCGCGGAATCGGCCCTGAGGACGCTGTCGGGCTTATTGTCAATGGCTATGCACGTGAGGTCCTGAGCAAACTGCCGATGGAATTTGCCGTCGAGGCACAGAAACTTCTGCAGGTATCACTCGAAGGATCAGTGGGTTAGCCGAGCGGGCAGACCCGCAAATCTCAACTCGGTTTTTTAGACGATCAACTAATCTCAAATGATATACGTTTGGGACGGATAACGAATTGAAAATCAAATAATGGACTGGATAAACTTTACATTGTTCACTATAGGAGGGGATACGCCCGTCCTGCTCATTGACCTGCTCACATCCATTGTGGGTCTCACATGCGTATTCCTTGCCGGACGCAACAGCAAATACAATTTCTGGGTAGGGTATCTGTACTCGCTTCTCCTCTTGCTGATGTTCTGGAACAAGAACCTTTACGCCAACTTGCTTCTTCAGCCTATATCTTTGGGAATCAATGTCTTGGGGCATTACAGATGGACGCATCCGCGTAAAGATGAACAGAGTTCTGAAGACAGCGGCGCCCTCAAGGTGACGATGTTGAGCTGGAAACAGCGTGCTATGGCCATCGCCTCAGTCTTCGTCATTGCAGCGGGCTGGGGATGGTTCATCAGCCTTGTCGGCAATGTCGTATTCCCGGGCAAGATTCCATCGGATCCGATACCGTATCTGGATGCCTGCGTGACCGTGCTTATCCTTGTCGCCCAGTTCCTTTCAGCCCTCAAAAAATGGGATTGCTGGATTGCCTGGCTTCTTGTCAATGTATTCCAGCTGGCCATGCATGTCTCTGTGGGACACGTATTTATGCCGATTGTCTGTGGCCTCTACCTCGTAAACGGAATCTGGTCACTTATCACTTGGTCAGGCCTTTACAAGAAAAAAGCCTGACTGTCAGTCAAGCTTCATAAGTCTGCAAATCAGTCGAGAGCATTCATCAATGCTTTCAGGTATTCTGTCGGCGACTTTGCCTGCCATAACGCTCCCAGAACGACCGCCCCGCCGAAGCCCATCGAGCGGATATCCGGGATATGTTCCAGATTTACGCCGCCTAGCGCAAGCACCTTGTCATCAATGATTCCCCCATCTGCAGCACGTTTTATGTCAATGCGGGAGAACGCCGCCCCATAGCCTTCCTTGGAGATGCTGTCATATATCGGGCTGAGAAACAGGTAGTTGCATCTTCCTTTATGCTCTGCCACCTCATCTATACTATGGCATGATCTGGAAACAGTGATGCCCCGCATATTCTCCGGGGCATCCGGATTGCGCGAGTTCAGATGCACTCCTCCCAGGGAAAACTTCTCCACAAGAGAAAAGCAGTCATGCAGGACAATGCGCCCATAATATTGACGGTCAATGCCTTGCAGCCATGCTGACAACTCGTCTTCCGAGGCCTTTGGCTTCCTCAGATGCAGCCGCTCCATACCGGAACGGAAAAGGTCATTGACAATATCAGTCTCGCCTCCGAAGAAGTCGGGACGGGTTATGACTACGAGTTTCATGTGCGGTAAAGTCAGAAAAGGTCAATGATATATGACTCCATCGTCCTCAGGTCAATGCTCCAGAGCTTTCCGATGAGCGGTTCTCCGAACCCTGCTGCAATCTGGAACACCTGGTTGGCTTCCACGCTGCCTGTTACAGCCGGGGTAATGCCCAGTACAGCCTTGCTTGGAGGAGTCATGGAAAGCAGTTCCTGCTCATCATACAAGTCCCTGTAGGAGTGGACTTTGCCATTGGCATCCGGCATTCCGAATACCGAAACCTGGCCGTTCAGGCCCCGGATGCTGCCATAGACATAAGGCTTGCCCAATGAAAGGCAGGTATCATTGACAATGAATCTTGTCGCGAAATTGTCGCATCCGTCCACTACGATGTCATAGCCGGAGATGATTTCTTCCGCGTTGTCCGCCGTCAGGAAACAGTCATAGACATTGATTCTTACATTTCCGTTCAGGCGCTGGAGGCGTTTGCGGGCGCACTCCACCTTGCTCATTCCGATTTCGTCTTCGCTGTAGAGCGTCTGGCGCTGGAGATTCGATTCGCTTACCTTGTCAGCATCGATGATGCCCAGAGTCCCGATGCCGGCAGCTGTGAGGTAAGTCGCTATAGGTGAGCCTAATCCGCCGGCCCCTATAAGCAGAACCTTGGAAGCGGAGAGCCTTTTCTGACCCTCCGCACCAAGTTCAGGCAACATAATCTGTCTGGAATATCTTTCTGCGAAATCCATATTCCTGAAGATGTTATTTCTTGATATTGACAGTGTCGAAACTTGCGTCCCAGTCTTTCCAGACAGGTTCGCGTCCGAGCTCCCTCAGTCTCCTGTCGATTTCGGCGGCAGTCCTGTCGTCGCTGACGTGGAACTGCTCAAGTGACTGGGGATAAGTGTGATATCCACCCGGATCTGTCTTGCTCTCGGCACTCATCGTAGTGACTCCGAGGGTAGCCATGTTGTCCCTGATTTTGGCAGGTTCGCGGGTAGAGTAGGAAATATCCACGTCATGGTCGAAGATTCGCATTGCGAAAGTCACCTGTGCGAGCTGTTTATCTGTCATCACGCAGTTCGGCTCGAATCCTCCGTTTTCAGCCGGGCGCATACGAGGGAAATTGACACTGTATTTGGTCCTCCAGTAATGCTTCTGGAGATAACGCAGATGGTAAGCCATCATCGTTATATCAGTGCGCCATTCCTTTTCCAGACCGATGAGGACACCCATTCCGATGGAGTGCACTCCGGCCTGGCCCATACGATCAAATCCATTGCAGCGCCAGTCGAAATTGGCCTTCATTCCGCGAGGATGGTAAATGTTGTAATGTGCTCTGTTATAAGTCTCCTGGAAGCAGATTACTCCATTCATTCCATGCTTGATGAGTTCTGCGTAATCTTCTGCGGAGAGAGGCATGACCTCGATTTTCAGATTCGAGAAATACTTCTTCGCGATGTCGAGGGCCTTTGCCAGATAAGGCACGCCGGCCTTCAGCGGATTCTCGCCGGTGACTATCAGAAGGTTCTCGAATGGAGCCAGTTTCTTGATGGCCTTGTACTCATCCTCGCACTGTTCCGGAGTAAGGATTACCCTTTTCATCGGATTGCTTGCGTGGAATCCGCAATATACGCAGGAATTGATGCAGGAGTTGGTGATATAGAGCGGAATGAACATTGACATTGTCCTTCCGAATCTTTCCTCCGTGTATTTGCGGCTCAATGCTGCCATTGTCTCGAGGTACGGCTCGGCTGCGGGAGATATCAATGCCATGAAGTCTTCCACATCGCAATGCTCTTTGCACAGAGCCCTTCTTACATCATTCTCGGTTTTTGCCGCAATTCGGGCGGTTGTCTCGTCCCAATCTATTTTTGCCAGTTCATCTGTAAACATCTCAGACCTCCTTTATTTTTCGTCAAGGAAGGCTGTGAGCGGTGAACTTGCCTCTGCGACGAACATGTCGCTCTGGGCGCCGAGTCCGGCTTCGTAAGCCATTCTTCCTGCCTCTACAGCGTTCTTGAATGCGACGGCCATTGCAACAGGGTCACCTGCCACGGCGATTGCGGTATTGACAAGACATGCGGAAGCGCCCATTTCCATCGCTTCTGCGGCGTGGCTCGGGGCTCCGATGCCGGCATCCACGATTACAGGAACAGTGGCCTGCTCGATGATGATACGGAGGAAGTCTCTGGTCTGCAATCCTTTATTGGTTCCGATAGGTGCACCGAGAGGCATCACTGTAGCTGCGCCTGCCTCTTCGAGGTGTTTGCAGAGAGTCGGGTCGGCCTGGCAGTATGGAAGCACTACGAAGCCGAGTTTGACAAGCTGTTCTGTAGCCTTGAGGGTCTCGATTGAGTCCGGAAGAAGATATTTAGGGTCCGGATGGATCTCGAGTTTGAGCCAATTTGTGCCGAAGGCCTCACGTGCCATCTGGGCAGCGAAAACTGCCTCTTCTGCGTTTCTTACGCCGGATGTGTTAGGAAGAAGCTGGATGCCCGGGTGTGTAATGTGGCTGAGCATGTCATCTTCCTTGTCTGCGAGTTCAACTCTTTTCATTGCAAGAGTCACCATTTCGGTGCCTGATGCGAGGATGGCTTTCTCCATCAGAGTGTTGGAATTGAATTTTCCAGTTCCGAGAAACAGTCGGGAATTGAATTCCTTTCCTGCAATAATCAATTTTTCCATTTCAATTTGTTTTATGTCGAAGCTCCTACTTTTCGAAGGGCTTCAGAGTTTCTAATATGCTTTCTGTCATTGACTTCGGGTCTTCTGCATTCAGAATGGCCCCGCTCAATGCTATGCCGGTGACTCCGGTTCCCATGATGGCGGGAATGTCGTCCACCGTGATTCCGCCGATTGCGACGATGGGAAGGTCAATGCCGTTTTCCCTCATTTTCAGGACAATGTCCCTGTAGCCTTCCAGCCCGAGTACCGGCGACAATTTTTTCTTTGTCGTGGTGAATCTGAACGGACCGCAACCGATATAATCGGCGCCCTGACGGTGAAGACGGATAATATCGTCAATGGTATTGGCAGTACCTCCGATGATTTTGTCATGTCCGAGAATCTTCCTGGCCTCATCCACCGGCATGTCGTTCTTTCCGAGATGGACTCCGTCCGCCCCGGCAGTTTCCACCAGTTCCACGTGGTCGTCAAGGATGAATTTGGCTCCATGCTGACGGCAAAGCGGAAGCGCTTCCTTTGCGCAGGCCAGCACTTCTTCTTCGGAAGCGTCCTTCATGCGCAGCTGGACCCATTTGCATCCTCCTTCCAGAGCCATGCGTATCCCATCTACATATCCGATAGAGGGCGTATAGTGTGAAATATACTGGAACATAGCCTGTTAACCTCCGCAAGAAGCCCTTATGACGATGATGCTGACGCCTTCCGTTATCGCAAAATTGTCCCATTCACTGCGGGGGACCATCTTGTTGGAAACGGCGACCGCAACGCCTTTCTCAGGCAGTTCCAGCTGCAATGCCAGTTCCTTGAGAGTGGAGGCGCCTGTCTCCACAGGTTTGTTGTTTACTGTTACGTTCATGATATGTAAATTTTATTCTTTCCACAATGCCCAGAAATGCTTCACCGGACCGAAGCCGTGGCCGATTTCATACTCGGCACCTGCGATAATTGCATCATTGATGTAATTCTTCGCTGCGGCTGCGGCCTCCGGCAGAGGCAGGCCCTTCGCCAGCATTGATGCGAATGCGGATGAGAGGGTGCAGCCTGTTCCATGCGTGTTTTTCGTATGGATCCTGGCAGACGGCAGTTCGTAGATTTTTCCGTCCTCGACATCGTAGAAGATGTCCACGAGTTTTTCTTCGGTCAGATGGCCGGCCTTGAGCAGCACGCTGGCCCCGCATTTGTCCGCGAGGCGTCTGGCTGCATCCGGCAGTTCTTTCTGGACGGATAGGCTCTCGCCGCCGAGCAGAATTTCCGCCTCAGGAATATTCGGGGTGATTACCCTGGCTCTCGGAAGGAGGTCTGACACCAATGATGCTATGGCTTCTTCTTCGATGAGCCTATGTCCTGATGTAGAGACCATTACAGGGTCCAGAACTACATTCCTGGCCTCGAACTTGTCCAGCATCTTTCTGACGCAGCGGACCACTTCAGAAGAGTGAAGCATACCGATTTTGATGGCATCAGCTCCGATATCGGAAAGGACAGCTTCTATCTGGCCTTCCAGAATTTCTACAGGAACAGCATGTACTGCGCTGACTCCCAGAGTGTTCTGCACAGTGATGGCTGTGATTGCAGATGCAGCGTAGCAGCCGCATGCCGAGATGGTCTTGATGTCAGCCTGTACTCCTGCGCCGCCGCCCGAGTCGCTGCCGGCAATAGTGAGAACTTTATTGTATTGTTTCATGATTCATTGATTTTTATAAGCCTGGTCCCAAAACCGGAGTTCGAACCTTACGGATTCGACGAATGCCGATGTCATTGACTCGCGCTTCTGAGGTGTTGCCGCTTCGGCAAGTTCATCCGTCAGCCTCACGCTGCATTCCGCACCTTCATCCATCATCTGGGAAGTGTAACATTCAATCCAGGCCCTGTAAGGATTCCCTTCCAGCCTGGCGATGCCCAGAATGTATTTTCCGACCTCGTTATATACCCACATGCAAGGAAGCATCGCCGCCATCGAAACCGCCAGATCCCCTCCGGCGATAATGCCGGAAGTGTGCCGCATATATCCCGTCGTGCCCGCAAGAGGCTCAGTGTCAATGCTGTTGAATCCCATCTCCCCGAGTTGCTCATGCAGTGCGTTTTCCGAGTCAATGCTGTCCTGCGCGAATTTCCTGTAAAGGTCCTGCAGCGGTCCGTCCGGCAACATTGACGCGAGGTCTCTCATTTCCTGGCCGTAATTTGCCAGATAAATCCTGTCCTGCGCCAGATATGTCGCGAACTTCTCCTTAGGGAGTGTTCCGTCGGCAAGTTCCTTCACGAAAGGATGGTTCCGGATTTCTTCCAGAATCGGCCCGATGCTGTGCCATGCTTCTCCGCTCCAGCTCATCGGACTTACTCCTTATATCCGGTAATGGCGACGTAAGAGCCTCTGTCATAGCCCTCTATAGGGTCTTCTACCGTGGTGTACGAATAGTGCGGATCCAGTGTCAATGTCTGGCTGTATTCCAGTTTTCCGAATCCGTTGGCCGCCATGATGTCCGACTTTTCCTTGGTGGTACGCCATGAGGCCTGCTTCACGAGCTCTATCGGATACGGGTCCTTCGGCTTGCAGCCTTCGAGAAGCGGATGGTCCCAAGTGCCTACTGCCAATGCCAGATTGTAGATCAGGCCGTAGGAACTCTCCTTTGGCACGTCGATGACGACAACTTTTCCGCCCTCGCGCAATGCGCAGTGTGCTTTTCTCAATGCCAGTCCGAGGTCCTGCATGTAGCATGGACATCCGTTGAAAAGTACTGTGTCATAGAGGTTTTCGCCGTAGTCGGCTTCTTCGGCAGTATTGATTTCCACATCGAATCCGCGTTTTCTTGCGATTGCTGCCATTCCTTCAGCCGGCTCGATTCCGTGTTCAATCCGGATGTCATAACGGTCTGCGAGAAGTTTCTCGAACAATGCGCTGCCGCATCCGATAGAAAGAATTTTGCCTGAATCTTTCAGACAAGAAGCCACGAGCCTGAGCTCAGTTTCAAGGACGTTGGTGTTTTCCATAAACCATGCATCGTATTCTGATGCGTACTGGTCAAATGCCTGATATCCCATAATTTTCAGTGTTTGAATTATCAATTATTATATGGCAGACATCATTGGGGGAAAATTATCCGGCCGAATGCGGATAACATTGAGATCAATTCCTGCGGCAGCATTATCTGCGTCAGGTTTGAGGGTATAATCTCAGCCTTCTTCCCGCATGCGCCGTCTTGGTACGGCCTGATGCATCGGCACCCCTTTGATGTTCGTTTGGCAAATATAGTAAATAGTTGGCATAAATCATTTCCAAATATGTTGTATCTTTGCAACGCGATAAAAACTACGAAATATGGCAAACGATATATTATTGGAAATCAAAGGTCTCCATGCATCAGTAGGTGAGAAGGAGATATTGAAAGGCATTGACCTGACCATCAGGAAAGGCGAAATCCATGCTGTCATGGGACCGAACGGTGCCGGAAAAAGTACATTGTCAAGTGTGCTTACCGGAAAGCCGCTATATACAGTTACAGAGGGCAGCATCACATTCATGGGCAAGGACTTGCTCGCAATGTCCCCTGAGGAGCGTTCATGGGCCGGAATCTTCATGTCGTTCCAGTATCCTATCGAAATTCCGGGCGTCACCATCACGAATTTCATGAAGACCGCCATCAATGCCAAGAGAAAGGCGGAGGGGTTGGATCCGATGAAAGCCGGTGATTTCCTGAAACTTATGAGGGAGAAGATGGCGTTCGTCCAGATGCGTCCTGAATTTGCGAAGAGGGAGGTCAATGTCGGTTTTTCCGGAGGTGAGAAGAAGCGTAATGAGATTTTCCAGATGGCTATGCTCGACCCGACCTTGTCCATTCTTGACGAGACGGACAGCGGACTCGATGTGGATGCCCTCAGAATCGTCGCGGAGGGTGTACGCTCCCTGCACACTCCTGAGAAATCCGCGATCGTGATTACTCACTACAAGAGGCTGCTGGACTATATCGTACCTGATATCGTCCATGTCCTCAAGGACGGAAAGATTGTCTCTACTGCCGGTAAGGAGCTTGTAGATGAAATTGAAGAGAAAGGTTACGACATTTTCTAGGAGGCTGTTATGGGTATCAATGATGACAAGGCTTTGGAGAAATGCCTGAATGAGCCGGAGATGAGCATCTCCAGAAGGCTTGACCCTTCTCCGAAACAGGACTCCGGACACTATGTCGAACTTCCTCTCGTGAGAAACGGGAAGACGCTGGAAGTAGCTGACGGTGAGAGCTTTGACGGGGTGTATGTGATTGGCGGAGACTCTGCATTGACAGAACTTCCTTTCGAAAATATCATTGTCGGAGCCGGGGCCAAGGTCAATGTCGTGACACTTGTGATGCCGGGCACCAGCATTGACCTTCCCCTTGCGGTGGATATAATCGGCGAGGGTGCCGATGTCAATGTTTCCGGACTTTATCTCTGTGGCGGTGAGGAGAAGGTGCAGATACGCACGGAGGTCCGTCACAAGGTTCCTTCATGTACTTCGTACCAGCTTTTCAACGGTATCGCGGCCGGCAAGTCCAATGTCAAGTTCTACGGAAAGATAGTTGTGGCTCCTGATGCCCAGAAGACCGAGGCATACCAGACAAACCATAATCTCGTCATTTCCGAGGGCGCCAAGGCGGAGGCCAAGCCGCAGCTGGAAATCTATGCTGATGACGTGAAGTGCTCACACGGAGCTACTGTGGGCCAGCTCAATGAAGATGAGCAGTTCTATATGCGTTCCCGCGGAATTCCCGAGAGCGAAGCCCGTGTCCTCCAGATGATTTCGTTCATAGCTCCGGTCCTTGCCAAGGTTGAGGACGAATCCAGAAGGGACGAACTCCAGTCCGCCGTTGAGGCTGCCGTCAGAAAGAGTATTCTGGGATAACAAAAAAAATATCCGGAAGAAGGAGATTTTTCATAATAAATTTCTATATTCGCTATGTCAGAGTCTTGACGCAGAATCAAGCTAAGCTGACATAGCGAACTTCGCATATGATCCTCCCTGTTAAAGTGCTCTTTATCAGGGTTTTGATTTTTGTGATGTTTTGTCTGTCATAAAACTGAAACACAGATTAACTCAAACCAATATTATATTTATGAAGCGTTTTTATTTTTTTGCGCTGTCAGTATTGACAGCAGTTGTGGCTTTTACAGGCTGCAGCAAATCGGATGAAACAGCCGGGGAACCGGCGGTAAGCGCAGTTATGACCGGTGCCACTACTAAGACATTGACTTTCACCATTACTCCGGTAAATGCGGTCAAATGTGCGTGGGTGGTTTTGGCAGCTGACGCAACAGTTCCTGATGCGGAAACTATTCTTCTTGAAGGAGTTCCGGCTCATGCCAATGAGGCGTCAATCGTTACCGAGACCGGACTTTCAGCGTGGACTTCTTACAAATTCGCAGTTGCTGTGGCCAATGCAGACAAAAAGGTTTCTTCTTTCTCTCTGGAAGCCACTACTGAGGATGTCCCTGAGGTGGAATTTGACTCCAATCGTGCGACTGGAAGAAAATACGGCGGTTCAGTAACTAACTTCGGCATTACATTCAACACCGAGTTCGACGGTATTGACCACCAGCTTTCTTTGGACATTTATGACTTTGAGGATGCAGGAACTGTATATCTTAAGCCTGGCACCTACACTGTTACGGATGCTCATGAAGGAAAGACTATCGGAAAGGAATACAGTAATATTCTTATCGACAACAATCAGTATAGTCTCGAGTCCGGATCAGCTGTGGTTACTCTTAATGAGGACAAGACTTATTCTATTGATTTCAGATTCATTACCAACAATCCTGCTGAGGCTTCTTTCCATGGTGTGTTCCACGGCGTCATCAGCGGTCTTGAAGTACAATAACTGAATATAATCAACTCTCCATCCGGTAACGGAGACGTGGGATTTATAAACAAATACCCCGGAAATGTCCGTTTGGAATCATTTCCGGGGTAAATTATATTCTGTCAAGACTTTGTCAGATTACTCTGGAAGGTACTGGCAACGTACTGCGCAACCATGGGCGCGGTACATGCCGTGTCCTGCATCGGTATAAGAGCCGTTCAGTATGTAGAAGCAGCATGCGTTGGTGCCGGCCATATTGGTCGTGTTCTGCCAGTAGATTCCCTGTCCGCCGTCATTGTTGTACACGTAGCCGAGTATACCTGCATCCTTATCTCCCCAGCGTGTTCCGCAGAGAGGCCACCAGAACTCTACGCCTGATTCTGTAGTGTGAAGCTTTCCTCCGTCTTTTTCGAAAGTATTGCTTGCCATGACTCCTTTCCATGCATTGTCCGGCGGAACCATATATCCTGCAGGGCAAGGGTCGTAGTTTGTCTTCAGACCTGAATTCTTCAAGGCCCAGAGATATCCGTTCTTCTTGTGAAGCCAGTCTTTTACGGTGTCATTGTTGTAGATGAATGTCGTAGGGTTTGCAATGGCATATTCTACTGTGCCTACAGTCTCGCTGGACAATTCCGTTTTCCATGACCCCTTATGTGTGGGATTGAAGATGACATGTCCGTCGGCGCTCGAGAATGCGTGCTCGGTTTCGTTGGTATCTCCACCATAGAACGGGTCTTTTCTTCCCCACTGATATTTCAGACCGTAAGTTGCAGGGCCTCCTCCGATAACTGCACTGTTTGAACCCATGTTCCTGTCCATGAACATGAAACCGTTGTCAAGCTTCTGGTTTTCAGGTTTGTCGGTAATCCATACATGCCAGCTCCATACGATATTGCCCTCCTTGTCGAAAGCTGCAATCAAAGCGTTGCCGTGTGTGGAAGATGAGGTAAAGTAGATTTTACCCTTCTTGTAAGATACATTTGAGAGAAGACCTGCCGGAGCGTTGTCGCATGTGGACCACAACCAGTCTGCCGATGTAATGTTCTGGACTTCAGTTCCATCTACAAGCTTTGTCTCGAAACTGTAGGTCCCTGCCGTCTGAATCATGAAACAGTTGGCGTAACGGTTACCTTCTGTGAGACTGGTCGATGTGTCCGGTGCCTCCGGCTCCTCCTTGTTCCCATCTTTTGAGCAAGATGCTGCTCCTGCCAGCATTGATGTCAATGCCAATGCAATGATTAGTTTTCTATACATTTTGAATGATTGTTTGTGTTAGGTATATAAGTAAACTTAAAATGCTCCACAAGTTACCGAAGAAATGGGTGAATTCCAATAGAGAAGCACCTGCCTTTTTATTTTTTTCGTAACTTTGCAGGTCTGAAATAATCTGAACAACAAATGGTACAATATCCCGGAACATTCTGGAAGGACTATGAACTGGTCGATTCCGGAGAAGGCGAGAAACTCGAAAGGTTCGGCAGCTATTATATGGTGAGGCCGGAGCCTAAGGCTTTGTGGGGCAGGTCAATGTCATTCGGCGAATGGGAACGTATGGCGCATACGCGGTTCCGTCCGGGTGCCGGGTTCTCAAAGGCCGGCAAAGAGGACAGCGGTACGTGGGAAAGGCTGAAACGTACTGATGACCAGTGGTATATCAAATATCGTGGAGAGCAGAAAGGTCTCGATTTCTCACTGAGGCTCGGACTGACATCGTTCAAACATGTGGGCGTTTTCCCTGAGCAGGCTCCCAACTGGGATTATATATTCAAGAATACATCCGAACTTGTGGCTCTGGACAAGACACTGTCATTGACAGAGGAGCAGAGAAAGGCTGCCGGGCAGACTTCTGACGGCAGGCCGAAGGTGCTGAACCTGTTCGCATATACGGGAGGCGCATCATTGGCGGCAAGGGCAGCAGGCGCGGAAGTAACGCATCTGGACTCTGTGCGTCAGGTAGTTACGTGGGCGCACGGCAATATGGACGCGAGCGGTATGGACGGAATCAGATGGGTCGTGGAGGACGCGATGAAATTCGCGAAGAGAGAAGCTAAACGCGGCAACGTCTATCAGGGAATCATCCTGGATCCGCCTGCATACGGACACGGAACGGACGGCGAGAAATGGAAATTGGACGAATGTCTCTTCGAGATGATGAAGACTGTCAATGCCATTCTGGCGCCGGAGAACAGTTTCCTTGTCCTTAACCTCTATTCCAATGGTTTCTCTCCGATGATGGGCGAGACCGTGGTACGTGAGGCGTTCGGCCTGCAGGAACCCGGATTCTTCAGTACGGAACCTACTACGGCTGACTCCGTGAAGGCGGCTCTCCGTGGAGGACGGGTATCGGCTGCGGCTCCAAGGAAATGCTCTGATTATGAACTGGAATCAGGAGAGCTTGCACTTCGTGACCGTTTCGGTAAAGTGCTGCCTCTCAGTATAGTAGTAAGACTTAGACGATAAGATTATGCCGAAGAAAGACAATATCCAAAATATGTTCGACAGCATTGCCCCGGAGTACGACAAGCTGAATCATATCATGTCTCTTGACATTGACAGGACATGGCGTAAAAGGGCGTTGAAATGCATCTTCAAGCCTGACGGCACTGAACGAGCGATGGCTGCGGGAGGCGACAGCGAAACAGGCGGTCTTCATATTCTGGATATCGCCTGCGGAACCGGTGATTTCTCGATTGCGATTGCGAGGGAAATGCTCCGCAGGGCTGCAAAATGCAAAGGGACGCAGTCTGGCATTGATGAAAACCCTTCTGAAAATCCGATAAGTTCGCATGGTGCGCATACCGGCGGCTATTGGCCCGGACATGTGACCGGACTGGACCTCTCGGAGGGAATGCTCAAGATTATGGGGGAGAAGGTCAAGGCTGAGGGGCTGGAAAAGATGATTTCTTACGAAACCGGTGATTGCGAGAATCTGCGTTTCGCGGACGGCTCTTTCGACAGGGTGACAGTCGCGTTCGGCGTCCGTAATTTCGAGAACAGGGAGAAGGGCCTAAGGGAAATGCTGCGTGTGCTCAGGCCAGGCGGAGAACTGGTCATTCTGGAACTGTCAGTGCCTTCCAATGCTGTCATACGCTGGTTCTTCAATCTGTATTTCCTTCATATTCTGCCGCTTATCGGCGGAAAGGTGTCCGGGGACAAGGCGGCGTACAAATATTTGCCTGCATCTGTCCTTAATTTCCCCGGCAAGAAAGAATTCATGAATACGCTGCGTGAATGTGGGTTCCGGTGCGTGAGACATAAGGCTTTCACCCTCGGAATTTGCAGGATGTACAGCGGAGAAAAATAATTTTGCGCAAGATATTTGCCTTAGGGACAACTGTTTCGCTGTCAGGACTTGGAGACTTGCGAAACTTGAACTAAATTTGCAGAATAAAAGTGCCGGTTTCCGGTCTAGTACGGGATTTGCAGCGGATGTCCTCCCGGAGGCAATCCCGTTCATAAAACGAAAGTTATAACTAACAATATTACAAATATGGCATCAAACATCAATTCTTACGACTTCAAAGGTAAGAAAGCTATTGTGAGAGTCGATTTCAACGTTCCTATCCAGGACGGCAAGATTACAGATGACACCCGTATCCGCGGTGCACTGCCAACTCTCAAACTCATTCTTGAAAAAGGCGGCTCACTCATCATCATGTCACACATGGGCAAGCCTAAGGGAAAAGTAAAACCTGAACTTTCTCTTTCACAGATTGTCGATACAGTAAGCAAGGAGCTCGGTGTTCCGGTACAGTTCGCTCCTGACTGCCAGAAGGCTGACGAGCAGGCTGCTGCCCTCAAGCCGGGTGAGGTTCTTCTTCTCGAAAACCTCCGTTTCTATCCTGAAGAGGAAGGAAAGCCAGTAGGAATTGACAAGGAAGATCCTGCATACGAAGAGGCTAAGAAAGCCATGAAGGCTTCTCAGAAGGAGTTCGCAAAGAAGCTTGCTTCTTACGCTGACTGCTGGGTTATGGATGCATTCGGTACAGCTCACCGCAAGCACGCTTCTACCGCTGTCATCGCTGACTACTTCAAACCTGAGGACCGTATGCTCGGCCTCCTCATGGAGAAGGAAGTAAAGGCTGTAGATAACGTTCTCAGCAACATCAAACGTCCTTTCATCGCCATCATGGGCGGTTCTAAGGTTTCTACCAAGATCGGCATCATCGAGAACCTTATGGACAAGGTTGACAACTTGATTCTCTGCGGCGGTATGACATATACTTTCGCAAAGGCACAAGGCGGCAAGATTGGTGTTTCAATCTGCGAGAATGACAAGCTCGACCTCGCTCTCGACATCATCAAGAAAGCAAAAGAAAAAGGCGTGAACCTCGTGCTTGGCACAGACTGCGTGGCTGCCGACAAGTTCAGCAACGACGCCAACACTCAGATCTGCCCATCAAACGACATTCCTGAAGGCTGGGAAGGTATGGACGCAGGTCCTGAAACACGCAAACTTTTCGCAAACGCCATCAAAGACGCAAAGACCATCCTTTGGAACGGTCCTGCAGGCGTATTCGAATTCGACAACTTCACAGCCGGCTCACGCGCTATTGCTGACGCCATCGTAGAGGCTACTGAAAAGGGAGCATTCTCACTCGTTGGCGGCGGCGACTCTGTTGCTTGCGTAAACAAGTTCGGCTTGGCTGACAAAGTATCATACGTATCTACTGGCGGCGGCGCGCTTCTCGAGGCTATCGAGGGCAAAGTGCTTCCAGGAATCGCAGCCATCAAAGGCTAATACAGATTAACCGACAACAAAGAAACGTGCAACCCACACAGTTGCACGTTTCTTTGTTTTTATTTTCTCTTGAACAGCGAAAGATCATATTTTTCATCGTAGCGATAAAGCTCGTAATTTTCATCAAGCACCCCCTTGATGTTACTCTGACCGTACTGGCAAACAAGTATCCATTCAGCCCGGCCAGAACGATAACAGTCTACGACCTTCTGCCGCAGCGATGGTCCATTCTCTATAGCCCAATCTTGCATAGTGAAAAATCTGTAATCTGGCTCACGGTCTGCATAAATGTAGAATGTCGGTGAAATATTATATGCCACAAAAGTGTCGCACTTAGGCACATTGTCTGTCATTTCGATGCTTTTTTGAGTTAATCCAATAGGTTCTGCATTCGGCTTATAATAATGCCAAAGACGAATGTGCAATACAACGAGCATTATTACCACAACAGGAATCGCAATATACAGCCCCCTAAAATCAATAAGTTTGCGTATCTCCACCAA
>OQWM01000223.1_pt1 | contig 33128 bp, 39 predicted proteins | sample 1691531 | NCBI WGS metagenome assembly OQWM01 (sample SAMN03418257, study PRJEB22391) | human gut metagenome | biome: human-gut; feature: organic feature; material: feces | host: Homo sapiens | place: Tanzania | collected 2013-01
ATTTTTCCGCTCAGACGCTGACAGCCGTTTACTCAGAACTTCCTTAAAAAAAGGGCTTGTTTTTCTCACAGGTATATGATACACTGTCCACGTTAAAAAAACAAGTGCTTTTGACGAACGGACACAAAATTTTTTCGGAGGCGGAATTATGAAGGTTGCAGTTTTAGGATACGGTACGGTAGGCAAGGGTGTTTACGACATGCTGCGAACTTGTCCGCTTCTTGAGGCGGGGCCGGTACTGGTGCGGCGCGGCAAAGCAGACGAGGATTTCAAATGCGACTCTATCGAGAGCATCTGTGCCGACGCGAGCATTGACGCTGTTGCCGAGACGATGGGCGGCGTGGACACCGCCTACGCATACGCCGCGATGGCGCTGCGCGCGGGGAAGCACTTTGTCACGTCCAATAAGGCGCTCGTCGCCGCGCGCGGTATAGAGCTTGCCTCGCTCGCGCGGGAAAACGGCGTGGGCATCCTCTTCAGCGCGGCGTGCGGCGGCGCGGTGCCGTTTTTGCACAACCTTGAGCTGGCGCGCGAGAGCGACGAGATCATCTCCCTCGGCGGCATACTCAACGGTACGACGAACTATATGCTCGACATGATGCAGTCGGAGGGGCTGGACTATGACGCGGCGCTGAGCGACGCACAGAGGCTCGGCTATGCCGAGGCTGACCCTACGGCGGACGTGAGCGGGCTGGACGCGCTGAGAAAGATAATGCTGGCGTGCGCGGTGGCATATGATATGCTGCCGTCGGACGGGCTGAAAAACGAGGGCATAGAGAGCCTGCGCGCCGCCGACGTGGCCGACCTCAAGCGCAGGGGGCTTTGCTGCCGCCTTGTGACAAAGGGCGGGCGGAATGCCGACGGAAGCGTCTATGCCTATGTGCAGCCCGTGCTGCTGACGGCTGACGCGCCGGAGTGCGCCGTGAAGAAGAATTTCAACATGGCAAAATACCACGGGAAAAATTCCGGGGACATAGTGCTGATGGGTCAGGGCGCGGGGCGCTACCCGACCGCATCCGCCGTGCTGCGCGACCTTGAGTGCCTCGCCATAGGTCAGCGGGAGATGCTGAAAAAAGACTGCCGCGAGGTCGAGGCGAACAACGACAGTTGCCTCTGCCGCTACTATGTGCGCTGCCCGGCGGCGCTCGCGGATGAGTTCGACTGCGAGAGCGCGGAGCGCGAGGGCGATGTTGTGCGCGCGGTGGTGAAGCCCATAAGCGTCAGCGCGATGCACGAAAAGGTGCGCGCACTGCGCCGGGGCGGCGCGGAGATATTCTTCGCGGAGCTTGCTTGATTATAACATACAGTGCGGAAAAAGAAAGAGATGAAAGTAAATGCTCAAGTTTCAGACAACGAGCTTTATAGAATCCTTGATGAATTTGCAGTTTGCAAAGTTGAGAAGTTTTCTTCAGAAACTTCAATTGTAAAATTTAACGCGCCGGAAGTCAGCTGGCTTGTTCCATTTCTTTTGTCATTTGGCTCAGCTATAAAAATAATTTTTCCTGAAAAAATAAAAGAGCAGTTTTCTCTTGAAGTAAAAAAAATGTCAGCGCGCTTAAATGAAAAATAAAAATTCAATTGAAGAAGATAAAAATATTTGTATAATAAATTTTAGTTTTTTGCGAGGAAATATTTTTATGAAAAATTTTTTGTGGATTTTGTTTTCATCTTTTGTTTTAGTTTTGTTTTTGGGATGCATGGCAACAACGACTTCAGCAGGAAATGTGGGAGCGGACAGAAATCAGCTTATGATTGTTTCAGAAGAACAGATGGAGCAGAGCGCGAATGAGTCTTATGCTCAGGTTATTGCCGAGGCAAAAAAGTCCGGCACGTTGAATGTTGATGCTACGACTGTTGCCCGCGTAAGAAATGTTGCAAAAAATTTGATTGCGCAGGTTGGAGCTTTTAGAGAAGACGCGCTTTCTTGGAACTGGCAGGTGAATGTAATCAGCGACAACACTGTAAATGCTTGGTGTATGCCTGGCGGAAAAATTGTTGTCTACACTGGAATTATCCAAAGCCTCAATTTGACAGATTCGCAGCTTGCCGCTGTAATGGGACACGAAATTGCGCACGCGCTTAGGGAACACAGTCGTGAGCAGGCTAGCAGTGAAACTTTAAAAAACGCCGGAATCGCAGTTGTTTCTTCCGTTGCAGGACTTAATGAAACTGGAAACTCTTTGCTTGGTCTTGCGGCTCAATATACTTTGACTCTTCCGTTTTCACGTTCGCACGAAACAGAAGCGGATCACATTGGAACAGAACTTATGGCACGCGCTGGGTACGACCCTAATGAAGCTGTTGCAGTTTGGGAAAAAATGTCTGCGCTCGGTGGAAGTCAGATTCCAGAAATCATGAGCACCCATCCTTCCAACACAAGCCGCATAAAAGACTTAACCGAAATCTCTAAAAAAGTTTATCCACTTTATGAGGCTGCAAAAAAATAACGTCTAAATACATTTGGACAAGGCACGCTTACAGTCAATGTCTTAGCCGTTTTTATGGTTTGAATATACTCTAAATGAAAATTGACAGAACAAGTCCGGTAATGGTTGTTTGTTCTAGTGATAAAAGTGTCCTCAAGTTTTGCAATCTCACCATCTATGCGGTATAGATTTAAACTATACTAAAAAGCTAAAATGAAACAAATGACACTACAGCAGCTAAAATATGCAGTTACAGTCGCCGAGTGCAGAACAATCTCTAAAGCGGCTGAAAAAGTCTTTATCTCGCAGCCGAGCCTCACAGCCGCAATCAGGCAGCTTGAAGACGAAATGAACGTGAAAATCTTCTCGCGCACAAACAAAGGAATTGAAATCACAAAAGACGGCGAAATTTTTTTATCTTACGCGAGACAGGTTCTTGAACAGGCGGACTTGCTCGAGGAAAAATTCACAGGAAAGCGAAGTGCAAATCCGTTTTTCAGCGTTTCTTGCCAGCACTACTCGTTTGCGGTGAATGCTTTTGTTGACGTAATCAAAGAATTCGGCGGAAACAAATACAATTTCACGCTCAGGGAAACTCAGACTTTTGAAATCATCGAGGACGTTTCGTTCCTGAAAAGCGAAGTCGGAATTCTCTACACAGACTCAAAAAACGAGGAGATAATCGGAAAACTCCTGAAAAAAAACGAGCTTGAATTCTCCGAGCTTTTTACAGCAAAGCCACACGTTTTTATAAGCGACAAAAATCCGCTATGTAAAAAAAGCCGAATCACCGTGAAAGACCTTGCGCCGTTTCCGTATCTCGTCTTTGAGCAGGGGGAGCACAGTTCATTTTATTTTTCCGAAGAGCCTTACCCTGCAATTGAGCACGAAAAAACAATCATGGTGCGAGACCGGGCGACTCTCTTTAATCTTCTTATTGGACTTGACGGATTTACAGTGAGCTCTGGTGTAATCGACGAGGAGCTGAACGGAGATCATATCGTGGCGCGACTGCTCGAACTTGACGAGAAAATGCGGATTGGAATCATCACGAAGAAGAACGTGATTCTTTCAAGATACGCGGTAAGTTACATTGAAGCGGTGAGAAAGTATATTTAAGATGAATGCGTGATAAGGGTCAAGAAAAATGGGAAATTAACGTTTTATGAAAGTGCAAAGTTTTGCGAACGTTACTGTAACGCTTCAAGAAATTACGTGCGGACGGCAAACGTTACGGTAACGCAAGGAGAAATCAAGCAAATTCGGCGAACGTTATTTTAACGCAGGCAGAAAACAGATGTTGCCGGAGAAAATCAAAATAACGTTTGTCAAAAGCGCACCAGTTCACGGAATGTTACCGTAACACAACAAGAAATCAATTGAAGATGAAACATTTCCGTTTGACACCCTATCAGTCGGTCGGATATATTGTCAGTGATATTTTTATTCAGGAAACTCTATATGGCGGAAAAAGGTAACACAAAGCAGGAGATTCTGGAGGCGGCGCTGGATTTGTTTTCGGCGCAGGCAGGGATTCGAGGCGACTTCCATGTAGCAGATTGATGACTTGAAGCACGGCATGAATTTCCGGGTGATTGACGCGAAGACCGAAATATTCAGCCGGCAGGGACGCGTCTACAAAAATCCAGCCGCGATTCTGAGCAGGGAAGAATTCATTCAGGAATATCCCGGAAGTACGGATTTTTTCTCATGGATTCCTAATGTATCACTCAGAAGCAACTGAAAACACATTCACAGACATTGACAGAATAATTGCTTCTGCAGGCTGATGAAACAAACACGGCTTAGGGATTTGCATACCTAACGGTATGCTGCAAGATTTTGCTGACGCAAAATCTCGGTATTTTACGTGTGCGCTCACGCGCACGTCCCAAGCCTGTGGCTTAGGGATAGTAGCACCTGCGGAGCAGTTCCGAAACGAAGTGAAGGAATGAGCCGCGAAGACGGCGAAGTGCGGATAGCCCGACGGTGGCGGCGGAGTGAAACGAAGCCGACGCCGGAAGCTCCGGAAATATATTCTGTTCTAAGATGTCCGGCTGTGCTGTTCTTGACAATCCGGCATTGTTCCGCTGAAAATGGAGTTCTACGGAAATATTAATTTTCTTTCTGGACAGAGCTTTATGGAATATATAAGAATTACAAAAGAAAACATTGACTTGGAGCACATCTGCTGCGCCATGTCTGGAAAACAGAGCCTTGCTAAAAAGGAATGGATGAAAAACTGCTTTAAAGACGGGCTTGTTTTTTACCGGAGCAAGGAGCGCGGCAAGTGTTTTATTGAATATATTCCGGCTGAAAATGCATGGATTCCGATTGAGGCTGGCGGTTACATTTACATCAACTGCCTGTGGATTGCCGGCGCTATGAAAGGACACGGTTATTCTGACGATTTGATTTCGGAATGCATTCGGGACGCAAAAGAAACAGAAAAAAAAGGAATCTGCATGCTTTCGTCGGAAGGAAGAAAAAAAGAGTTTCTGTCGGATTCAAAATATCTTGAACACAAGGGATTTTCTGTCGCAGACACTTCCGAGCCGGGAATTACACTTATGTACCTGCCGTTCGACAAGAATGCCGAACCTCCGAGATTCAAAGAATGTGCAAAACACCCGAAAACTGACGAAAACGGCTTTGTTCTTTACTACACAGACCAGTGTCCGTTCACATATTACTGGGTTCCAAAAGTTCAGGAAGCGGCGAAAGAAAACAACATTCCCCTTAAAGTAATCCACATAACAGATAAGTCATCCGCCCAGAACGCCCCTTCCCCGGTTACAACCTACGCCCTTTTCCACAACGGAAAATTCATAACGCACGCAATCCAGTCCGACAAAAAGTTTTTGAAACTTGCGGGGGAAACAGGAGAAATAAAATCTTTTCCGGTGGTTTAGAAAGCCGCCCTGGAATATAAAGCAAAATTATCCATCAGTCCGAAGGATAATGGGAAAGAGCGCGCACACCACATTATCCAGCGTCATAAAAAGCATTGCAGTCAATTTTGATTTGTTACCTGCAAGCCTTTTTCTATTTTTCTACATTCGATACTGTGAATTTGATTGCTTTATTGGGACAGACTGTCTTGCAGTCGCCGCAGCGTATACAGTCCATGCTGTTGGGATTCCGCCAGACGGGAATGTCTAATTTGCAGATTTTCTGGCATGAGGCACACTCTGTGCATTTTTCAGTGTCGATTTTAAAGCGATAAAATGAAATCTTGTTGAAGATTCCGTAGACTGCGCCGAGCGGACAAACATAGCGGCAGAATGGACGGCATATTATAATAGAAGAAAACAGCGTAATTAATAGGATTAAAACTTTCCAGCGGAAGATAAAGCCCGCGGCCTCCCGCATTCCTTTATCTAACAGCACAAGCGGAACGCCTCCCTCAAGTGTTCCCACCGGGCAAATCCACTTACAGAACCAGGGCTCGCCCAAACCTGTAATATCAATAACGAACATAGGAAGCAGGATTACAAAAATTCCCAGAAATACAAAACGCAGCCAGCGCAGACCTTTTTCGCCCGGAAGACGACGGATTTTTTTGACGAATGGAATCTTAAAAAGCAAATCCTGAACAAGACCAAAAGGGCATAAAAAACCGCAGACAAATCGTCCAAGAATAATTCCGAATATCACAAGTAAGCCCACAACATACATTGAGATGCGGTATTCGCGGGCATTGAGCGTGGCCTGCAGAGAGCCAATCGGACAGGCTCCCAGCGCACCCGGACAGGAATAGCAGTTCATCCCCGGAAGGCAGACAGCTTTCGAGCCGCCCTCAAAAATTTTTCCATGGGAGAAACCCTTGATGTAGCCGTTTGAAATGGCTGCAAAACACGCCTGAAATATTAGACGAATGCGGGAATGTTTTTTCAGTTTTGAACTGCCTGCCATAGAAAAATTCCTCTTCTATCCTATTCCGATACATTCCAGGCAGATTCTGCTGGCTTTATTGAAAACAGTCTCTGCCTCTCCCCGGAAAACACCTGCTATCACAAGGCCAATTCCAAGACAGAGAGAGATTATTGCTATGATTTTACGGACTTTTTCATCCAATTTCATTTTTCCAGAATTCCATCGATAATCTTCTGCCAGTCTTTCTGGCTGCGTGAACCAAGATACGCATTTCCAACCTGATTTCCGTTTGAATCTACAAAAATCGTTGTCGGAACAGCCTGCACACCGCGCAGAAGACCGGAGAACATCTCGATATTCGGAATAACATGGGTATAGTCTGCACCGGTATTTTTGATGATTTTCTCGCCTGTTGTCTTTACCCGTTCACTGACCTGGCCCTTGTTATCAAGAATATCTATTACAATTCCTATAACTTCAATTCCTTTTGCCTTATTCTCTTCGTTTATGCGGGCAAGATCAGGCATTTCCCGGATGCAGGGGCCGCAAAAAGTACCCCAGATGTTTACCATCGTAAGCTTATTCTTTGCAAAAATTTCGCTTGTTACGGGATTTCCCTTAAAGTCTGTGGCAGTAAATGAAATTTTGTCACCCGCTTTTTGTGCAAATAAAAGTGTTGAAAGAGTCAAAAGCGCGATTACAGTAAAGAGTTTTTTCATATAAATTCTCCTGTGAAGGCGAGCCTCTCAAATCTCGCAAGGCTGGGATTATAATACAAAGAAGAGAAAATACAGTCAATAAAGGAAATAGTATTATGGCATTGGAGGCGGAACTGGCTGTTTTCAATTCCCCAGTGTAGGCGAATTGATTTTTTCACAAGTTCAATGTTATCAAGTGAAGTTAGAAAAAACCTGACGTCTGTGGAAGTTTTTCCATTTACAGTCCGTTCTTCCCGTGCCATGGCAACAGCCTTAAGTCCTGGCCATTCCCTTGATGGACTCTTCCGCTTCCTCCGCCCATTCAGCTATGTGTTCAATGTCCTTGATGCCGCTTAGCAGTCCGAACAAAACCAGCAGGAAAATATCAGCCAGGTCAAACTTCCTGCACCTTTTTACTCTAAAACCGTCTATTTCTTCCAGACTTTCTCTTAAAAGCATAATTCCACCCAAGGGGAATTTTACCATTTTGTGCATTTTTTAAATAGCAGTTTAGAGATTTAAAACAAGAAATTTTTACATGCGTTTGCCCTGGCTCATAAGACTTAATTACTTTTAGTCTCTTTATCCTTTTTATCTTCCGTCTTTTTCTTTATGTCACTTTTTTTAAGAAGTTTTATAAAGAAATTAGTCTTTTTATCTGATTCTACATGTCCCGATAAGGCAGAATATCGGGTAATATCTTCGTTTTTGCCGGCAACCAACAACTTATAGTTTTGTTCCAATTTAAAATTGGGAGAGGAAACAAACTGAAAGTCATCGGTATCGTATTCCCGATAGGCCACCACGTTTAGGTTCCAATCTTGACGAATATGGGTTTGACCTAAAGTTTGCCCCACAAGAGCATCGCTTATAGTTATCTCCGTCAGAGCAAAATCCGGAGAAAGCTGAATCACTTCCATGTTATTGGAGAATAACATAGGCGTGATACGTTTTGCTGCTTCCAGTTCAGGATACACAATCTTGGTAGCCCCTACGGTTTCCAAAACTTCTCCCTGCCGATTATTTCGTGCTTCCACAATAATTTTTTTTATACCCAACTTATGAAGGTAATTTGTAGTCATGATGGCAGCTTCCAAATTATTGCTCATATCGATAATGGCAACATCCAAATCTTTGGAAATAACTTCCTGAAGAGCATTTTCGTTGGTGGCATCCAAAATATAAGGAGCAGTAGCAAATTTTTTATATTGCTCCACAATTTCTTCATCTTTATCGATGATGATCAATTCTGCGTCAGATTCTGCCAATTCTTCCAACATGCGAATTCCTAAGGTTCCCAACCCTATGATGGCTATCTGTAACATATAATCCTCCGTATTGTGGGCACTCTCCACTTAAGTGTATATTTTATCCCAAAAGTACAGACTCTTTCGGATATCCAACTTGATTATCTTCTGTACTGTAACGGGAAATATGCAGCGACATGGCAAAAATTCCTGTTCTTCCGATAAACATAGTTAAAATCAAAATAATTTTTCCTGTAGTGCTTAATGAACCGGTAATTCCGTGAGACAAACCGACAGTGGCAAAGGCCGATGTAGCCTCAAAAACCAGTTCAGAAATTCTCATAGTTCCGGCATCCAAGGAAGCACTTTCGGAAAAAGATAATAAAATCGTTACCACAAAAAGCAATAAAATACTGCGAGAAACAATGGTAATTGCTTTATTGACCAATTCCGGCGGTAACTGATAATTGCCGATTTTGACAGTATTTCGCTGCTGATTACCGTCAATAGCGTAGAGAACGGCAACAAACACAGTAGTTGTCTTTACACCACCGGCAATAGAACCGGGAGCCCCACCGATAAACATCAGCAGGGTGTCAAAAATAGTAACAGAGGCGTCAAAACTGCCTTGAGGTGTTACTTCAAATCCTGCCGTTCGGGTAGTCACAGACTGAAACAGGGAAAGGAAAATTTTTTTAATAAAAGAATAGTCTGCAAAACACTTTTTCTCTTCCACCGCAAAAATAAACAACGATCCTCCTACTATAAGAGTGACAGCCATAATCAATACGATTTTTGAGTGAAGAGAAAGTTTTCTAGCCTTGCCTTGTAGAATTTGAGAACAGTTTTTTATCACGACAAAGCCGATTCCCCCAAAAACAATAAGTCCCATAATAACAGTAAGCACATAAAAGTTATTTTCAAAGGGTTGCAAAGATGTATTATAAGGAGAAAAACCTGCATTACAAAAAGCGGAAATCGATAAAAATAAAGAGTCAAAAACCCAATCCTTTGAACCGGACAGATAGAGAGCCGGAAGCAAAAGCACGAACCCCATAAATTGAATTATAATGGTGTACTCAAATATGCTTTTTAAAATTTTACGGGGATTGTAATCCACATCTGCAATAAAATACTCTTTGACAAATTTACCGTTCAGTAAGGAAATTTTCTTTTTAGGCAAAGAAAAAATCAAAGAAACAAAGGTCAAAATTCCCAAACCGCCAAATTCGATTAAAAGCAAAATGACAAAAAAACCTTGGTTGGTATATATATCCATGGGAACTGTAGACAGACCTGTTACGCACACAGCAGAAACAGAAGTAAATAAAGCATCCACATAGGCAACAGGCTCACCTTCCACATAACACCAAGGCAACTGCAACAATAAAGACCCGGTTAAAATCAATAAAATGAAATAAGAAAAAAACTTAATATTACCGGAGACAACTTTCATAACAGGTACTATATCACAAATAAGAAGTCCACGGAATGAGATTTTATTAATTTTGTGTTACAAAACTTCCAATAAATTCTCAAGTCACCGGTTATGTAAAAGTACCATTACGATAAAAGACATTTTAGTACCCCCCCCCTCAGACCGTCTAAAAACTCAAACATACAAACAAAACTTCTTTCTTAAAGAAACTCTTTTTGTTTTTTTTGAGAGATTTCTCAGATTTCTCTATAAGTCTTAATCTTTTTTATTCCTTATTTTCAGGTCAATGCCGCCATCATCTGGCTGACACCAACCATATTTATCGCACGCCGCATGTTATAAGCCATATATAGCAGCGCGGTCTCGGCCTCTGCCTTCAATTTTCCCCTTCTATGTATCCTATATGAGAATTTTACTATGTTATTCTCAGTTTGTTTTGATGCAAAGAAATATTCAAAAGGAAAAAGAGCTTTTAAGCTCAATCGGCAAAAATATAAATGGTTTACAATTCCAGAAATGAAAGCTGATAAGAATATAATCCGCAGAAACAAAGATAACGTTGAATATATAGAAAAAACATTTATTTTTGAATAGAAAAATTCCTTTGAATTATGTGTTCTATCATTTTTTTGCAAGAATCAAAGTGTAATAACAACCGTCGCTGACATTATTTGCTCCAGACTTATTTACACTGCTGACAGCAAAATAATTCACATTAGGATTTTCAAGATTTTTTCTGGTTCGGGAATTTGAAGCCCAAAGATTTACAATTTCATCGACTGCAGCATCATCCATAGTCATAATCTTGCTAAAAGCAACATTTTGAGCAACGAATTCATAGCCATCAGATATTTTTTTTACATTTATATTAAAAATCTGCTTTTTATTTGCCATTTTTTTTGAATGAGTTTTGCAGATTTCATGCAAGCCCGAATCATAGTACATGATGGAATCCGGGCGTCTTTGTTTTATGTATTTATTGATTGCAACCAGAATTTTCATATCATAAAAACCGCAATTATAGAAACCGTTTGTCGGAGCACTGGCTTCATCCGCAAGCTTTTGTTCCTCCACGGACTGAAATTCTTCTGATGTTATTGAATTTATATATTCAGAGCTTTCCTCTGCCCATGAAACCGAATCGCATGAAACTAAAAATCCAAAGGAAAACAAAGAAATCAACAAGGATGCCAGCAAAAATCTTCTATTTAGCATCGATTTATTTTAATGCAAATTGATACTTTGTCAATCTTGCATAATAAGCTGTTATTTTACAACCGTCAAAATCATCTTTAATTTTTAATTTTGTAAGCGCCTTCAGTGAATGTGAAACTTTTTTGCATTACAATTATCTGGCCGGCTTTCAAAATATGCGGAACTCCTAAGACTGTGATTTCAGTTTTTCCTTCTTTGTATTGAACCAAATCTTTCAGAACAAGCGGATCTGCGTCTTCAACATTTTTAATAAGTTTTTCTTCTATATTATACGAGTTTTCAAGGAAAATCTGTAAAAAGCCTGGCAGAAACTTGTTACCGGAAGCCCCTGAATTCTATCTTCTGAAAACTGCCTTGAATATTTTTTGAAGGTTGAATTTTAACTTTACGCCGAATCCGTTTCCGTTGCTTTTGATGTCTGCGACTGAATCTGGCAAGTCGCTGGAAAAAACAGAAAAACGGTAGCTGTAATAAATATCGACAAGGACGTAGTCGTAAATGCTTTGTTTCCAGCCGATTTTTGGGGCAAGTCGAATTAAAGAGTCCTTTTTGTGGTCGGACGGAACATCGTCGCCTGAGTACATAAGAAAATCTGTTCTGCAGCCGAATCCGACGTAAAGAAAATTAAGACCTTTATTGAGTGGATAATAAAATGCGTTCAGAGAAATTCCGACTGTTGTTATGGTTAGGTCGTAACTTGTGGGGAAAATTGTCACGTGGGAAAAATCGCTTTTTATGGAAAGGAACGGAAGCACAAGCTGCTCGTAGCCAAGCCCCAAGCCCCAGCCGTTATTTTTTAAGCCGGAAAGAAGATACGCTGTGTCCAGGGAAAAAATCCGGTTTTCTTTGAAGTTGAAATTCTGGGAATTGAAAAATGAGATTTTTTGTTTTTGCTGAAGAGACGGAATTTCTTGGCTGGGACTTTGAATTTCCTGTGATTGCCCCGGCTTTTGCGAGTCTGCAAGAGATTGTCCTTCCGCATGGGCAGAAACTGAAGGAATAAAGAGCAGAAGAAATATTAGATTTTTTATTAGTTTTGAGGCTTTAAACATTTGTCATGTTTCTGTTCAATTTTTTACATCTGTTCCAGTTTTGACTTCAAAATATAAAGCCTTTCTTTAAGTTTTTGCACTTCGTCAAGGCTGTTCATGATTTTTGAAGTCATATATGCGTCCACGAAAACGCCGTCAAAGAAGAAATCGGCGAATGTCAGAAAGCCGCCGAGCTGCATTCTGTAATCGTTAGGAATTTCAAGGCTTCCAAGTTCACGGCTCAATTTTTGCATAAGATAATTTATTTCGTTCATGGAATCGCTGGCTTTGTTCAACTTGTGGTATTTAACCAAATCAGTCAGAAAGCCGCCGCCTAAAACATCAAGAAAACTCCAGTTGCGCGCGCTTTTAAAATGACGCTCTGCATCTTCCACAAGCGGAACAAGGCGATTTACAGTTTGCAAGGCATTTTGGATTTGCGGACTAGACATTTTTCCCCCGATATAGTTTTTTAAGATACTTAAAATATACTGAAAAAACAGTCATTCTGAAAGGAAAATTTTTAATTGGGGAAGGACTTTTCAAACATCTGCTCCAGAAGATATTTTCCGCTTGCGGTCTTGAACACATTTTCTTTCATCGCCGGAACTGATTCGCGTTTGCAGTAGCCTTCCATAACGTTCACGATAAAATACATACGCCGCAACTTCCGTTATAAAAAGCGTATGCCCGTCCACGTTTTCCATCTGCGCGATAAACCGGCTGTAGCCATGCACCACCATCAAATGAATTGCAGGATAAGCTAAAAATTGCTTTCGCAATAAATAATAAAACCGCTATCCGTTCTAACACTAGAATAGATAGCGGTTTTTTGTTGGCGTTTGCCTACAAATTGTTTACAGATTTTTGTTACTTTTTATCTTCCTGCGAATAGATGAACTTCTCTATTTCCTTCGCTCCGTCAACCACATGGCGGGCAAATTCCTTGCCGGAGAGCGACTTAATCAGCGAATCAGGAGCGGCCTGTAATGACCGGATGAACACATCCAGAGCTTCTTTGTGCTGACTTTCGGTGTCTAATGTCATTTATTTCCTCCTCTTCTCATTTTCGGATTATTTCAGCCGTTTGTAAAGAGTTAAAGAATTTTATTCATTTTCACCTAAAGCAGAAGGTTTATGAGATAAGGAATCTTCACGCCGAATTTTATTTTTAACACCAGCAGAATTATCCTCACCGCTATGAACAATAATAGAATCAGAACTGCCAGAGATATTATTTTCACCCGGATTTTGAGTTTCGTCTCGTATTCGCTCAATTTCTCCGAGTATTCGCTCAACTTCTGATTCGTATTGCTCAAACAGGTATTCAACCCGTTCAACTCCGTCTGTAATTCCTCTACTTGTCTTGATGATATTTGCAATTCTCTCTCTGCTATCAGCAACTGTTCCGTCAAGTGCCGTGACTGTTGCTTCAAGCCGTCCAGCTGCGAGTGAATTTCCGCTGACAACAGTTTGAGCGTCGGCTCGGAGTTTTCCGCATGTACAGCATCCGGAAAACAACACAGCAAACACGAACAAAAAACAAAAAGACATAATAATTTTTTTCGCATAATCAAATCTCCTCATACGATTTCACTCCCCTATTTTTTGCGCAAGCCCCCAAGAAGCCGCTCCATGCTTCTAAGTGTGATTCTTGCTCCGTTCTGTTTAAGGCCATCCTGCTCGAATACAATCAGGTCATTATTGAGTTTGCCGAGTACAATAGCAACATGACCGTATTTGTTTTTCTCGCTTTCATCCCACACTGCGACATCGCCAGGAATGAATGACTTGTTTGTTATCTTAATGAAATACTTCTTCTCAAGCGGCATTTTTGCGTAATCAAGGAACAAGTCCTTTGCTCCGCCACTTGTGCTGCATGAGCCTGTGTGTTCAGGAATATTTAGGACATCCTTCACATACTGCCTGAACAAGTCAACGCATTGAGCTCCATACGCACCGTCATAATCGACTTTTTTGCCGGTGTTTTTTTCAACAAATTCTTCAATCGTCATTTCTGCCCTCCCTGCCGTTCATACACACGACGAATCCTTACAAGTTCGCGAATTATTTCCTCAACCCAGTTGCACATTCTGTGATTAAACTCTGCCGTTTTGAATTCATTACGAATTCCCATGCTATACACAAGAGAGCAGATTTTTCTCTGCTTAGTGCTGATATATTCCTCTGAGTCCTCGATGTGATTGAATGTTATCCACCTTACAAACTCATCGTATGCGACCTCAAGGATATATTTCGTAAAATAACCGTCATAAAGCAAATCAGGTGTTACCTGCTTGATTTTTGACACCAGTCCCATCAAATACACATGAGTAAAGTCGCATTGCTCTCGAATTATAGCCCGCTCTGTGTCAGATGCAGATCTGGCTCTGCCGACCTGAACGTGTTTCGTTCTAATGCGAATCATACCTGTCTTTATCATTACAACAATAATCAGCATAACAAGAATTATGCTGATTATTGTCTGTAGTGCATTTGTGCTAGTTAATATATTACTTATTGCTTCCCACATTGTTTTTTCCTCGTAAATAAAAAAGCCAGGACCGACGGAAACTCTAAAGGGTTCCGGCAATCCTGGCTTATAGTGTAATTTAGTTTATTTTTCTGAGCGGATACTAAGCGAGCAATTTCTCAAGCTCGTTTATTTCTGCCCGCCACGACTGGCGTTCGGCGATTTTGTCAGCGTATTCTTTTGTAGTGGCACTGCCCTCCGCAATTTTGGCGGCAATATAATCAGTCTCCGCAAGGATCTTTTTCAAGGCTGCTATTCTTACCCTCGCATCGTCAGCGGCTTTTTCCTCATCAGTTTTTCCGATAAAGATTTCCCCGTCGATAATCCGGGCAATGCTTCCTGCGGCCTCAAATTCCTCGTCGGAAATCTCCAGCTCTGGCTGGGTGATTCCGTCCATTGTCTTCATCGCTTCCAAATCAGTGTGGTGTACCACAACTCCGTCTTTTCTTGCAAGATATACCATGCTTGCCTCCTCGTGTGTTTATACGTTCCGGCAAACGCATGTTTTTTTACGCGCTCATCTGAGCGTGGTTATATATGAAAAGCTCATTGTAGAGCTTATCCATTTTCTTTAGTTTATTATAACAATCAAAACGCTTTTTGAAACCACCGCGCCAAGACTGATATGATGTTCTAACATCATTCATAGTCATTTTACCGTCGCTAAGTTTTTTACAGAACTTTTTCAGTTTCCGCCTCTCGTAAATTAAACCTTTTCCGCGAGAAAGCCTTATAATTTTTCCAGATTTTGTAAGAATATATTTACCTTTCAAATAGCAAACTCCTTGACTAAGTTTTACAATTCTGGTTTTCTTCTCACTCAAAGTGATTCCTATTTCAGAGCACATGGAGCGGATGTCTGATAATAACAGTTTCAGTTTTTCTTTCGATGTATGGATTATATAAATATCATCGTTATGCCTAGCAAAATATTTCATTCGCCAGCCTTCTTTTATGTAATGGTCGATGACAGATGGGAAAGCCAGGGCACATATCTGTGATACCTCGCTTCCTAAACCAAGAGATTTAACCGGTCCGAAAGCGGATATAAAGCTCTTCGTAAGAGCCAACACTCGTTCGTCTTTGATTTGTTTTTCAAGCACATGATATAGAGCCTCGTGATTTATACTGCCGAAATAATCCTTAAAGTCTATCAGAAGAGCATAGCCTTCATTGGAATTTCCGTTCTCTCTGTAAAATCTGCGCAGATGTGCAGCAAGCCTTCTCAAAGAAAAACCAACTCCTTTTCCTTTAATGCTGGCTCCGTTGTCGTACACAAGAGAATACTTGAGAATCGGAACCAAGGTTTCCATGCACAGGCTTTTCTGAATGACACGCTCAGAGATATGTACGCTTTTTATGTGACGAATTTTTCCTCGTTCATTTACATCAAATTCAACGAACCCTTTTCTTACATCTTCGCCAGCTAGAAGTTTTCTTTTTGCTTCATACACATTCGGCAACAAAGAAGCTTCATATCTTTGGACACTACATTTCCAAGATACACCTTTTTTAGATTTTTTAAATGCATGGCACAAACTATCGGCATTCGCAATGCGCTCGAAGTTATCACACATTCCTACAGCAGCAATTCTTTTTGCTTCCCGTCGTGCCTTACGTCGTTGATAACGCAGTTCATGCCTTTTGTCACTCATATCTAACGCTCCTCTGAGAATAAAAAAACAGCTCCGCACGGCATTCGGACATTTTTCCATACTTCCACGTCGAAAGTATGTGTTCGTTCTACGGAGTATGCCGCATACGCCACCGGGAATGAAACATTCAGCCGCAGCCCTGAATGCCATGCATGGACCTTTTAAAGTCCGCGTCCTCCCGGACGTGTCAGAACATGTCTAAACGACTTTTGCGGAGGGCTTTACGCCAGTCCGCAGGCTACTTTCTCCTTCTGTGTCGGACGACTCGGCTTTATAAATAAAATAAGCCTGACGTGTGTCGTCTCACGGAATCGGGCGAAATGCCACCAGCCCACCCAGCCGCATTGTTGTTGTTGGCATTTCCATTGTTGTTGCTATTGCAAAAACAAGACGTACAGAAAGTACCCCTTTTTAACTTACTATATTTTTACGGCTTTCATACGAATATACACATAATCTGCATACCATTTGCCGCTTTTACACAGTTTTCCTTTCAAACCATCAACTACCTCCATAACAATCTGCTTTCTCAAAGCTGCATCATCTATTTGAGCAAATGCCTGTCGATCTACGCTCATTATCCATTTCACAAGCCCGTCCCTTCCCTGTAATTTTGCAAGTTCATCACGAACTTCCGCTTTTACAACTTTCATCCCATGTTTTTCAACAAGCGATGTATAATCACTGACAGTTGGAAAATAAAAAGGTATTTTATATACATACCCATATTTTGAAAACACTTCCGACAATTTATTATGAATCAATGTATTACAACCGGCTCCTGCTGTTTCAAAGACGAACTGACCGCCTTTTTTCAATGCCGCCGAAATACAAGATAACATAGATTCTTGAAGTTCTTCTTTTACCCAATGGAATACACCCTTGGAAAATACGACATCAACTTTTTTCTCAACTGAAAAATCGGCAGCATCAGAACGTATGAAAGTTATTCCGGGATGTTCTTTTCTTGCAATTTCAAGCATTTGTTCGGAGATGTCGATTCCTATAACACTTAGTCCGTTTGACTTTAATATAGCAGTCTGTTTGCCATTACCACAGCCGAGGTCTATTGCCGTCCTTGCATTTTCAAAATCAATCAATTCCATAACCCCACTTAAAGTTACGGCTTCAAGCATCTTCGCAATTCGGTTATCAGATTTTCTCCAGCTTTTTAGCAGCCCTATTTCAGAGTTTATGGCCTCTATATATGGCATGTATCTTTCTGCACTTAACGGCAATGTGTCCTCACAATCGTTCAATTCCTGTATCAACTGCTCACAGTTTATTATGGCAGCGTTTTGGAAACTGCGCCTATCAGAAAGTTCCCTTTCACTTTTAGCATGAATTGTATTTGCCGCAGTTATGTTCCAAATTAAATTTCTGAGTAAAATTCGAATATTTTTTGCACTCTCGATAATATCTTCGTCATACCAGTCATCAGGAAGCGTTGGGTCTATCTTCGATGCATTTTTGCGAGAATGAATTCCGAAATCACGCCTAAGGAATTCTTTCATATCCTTCCGCAATTTTTTTGCATTGTGATAGAACTCCATGTCAGATAATCCTTTTTTGCTCTTAGGTACAGACATACATTTCACCTATAAAAAATTTTGCGACCCGCTTACGCGGGTACTTCTATTATAGCACAAGTCTTTTTTCTTCGCCCCACAAGGGGGCGAGATTTTAAGATTCTGTGTCGCTAAGTGCGACACAGATAGCGGGCGAAATGCCACCAGCCCACCCAGCCGCACCGTCGTCGCCGGCAAATCCACCGTAGCTGCTATCGCAAAAACAAGACGTGTTTTCATCGCTTGGTGTTGCTTCCCACCATCCTTTTCGAGATCCGTTCAGTTGTTTTACCTTATAAACAGAACTATCTCGATAAACAGGCCATTGAGCCTGAAATCCGTTCCAAGTTTTTTCTCCCCAGACTTGTGTGCCCCATACTTCTGCTTCTGTAGGAAGGAATACCTTATCTTTATACCAGCCCCAACTACCTTTAGTAGAATACAGACGTGGAATTTCAAGAAGATAATTACCAAGAACAGTTTTCAAACCTTCCGCAAATTTATCATTCAGCCAATCACGCAGTTCTGCAGATGGATAACCACCGGTATTTGTATCAGTTGCATTCATGCGTTTTTCAAGTACGCAGTTTCGGAATTGCATGATGATATGCGGTTTTACAACTTCGATATCTCCACAATGCAAAACCGTATTGAATCCCATAATCATCAATCTGAGATTTTTGTAAGAAGCATTCCATGTATAGGTTACTCCATCAACTGTTATGCTTGCAAAGTCAACATACGCACAGAATTCAAGTCCTTCAAATTTATGAGATGCATACCATTCACGAAGTTTAGGAATTACCTGCAAAGATTCTGCCTGCGCTGCCGGAGTATCCGAGTGTGACTCACGGATGCCGAGCATATCAAGAAGATTTACAGCTTTGCTCTCATCATAAAGTGCCAGGGTTGCAAATGCTTTCTTTGCGAGCAGGTCATCCGTCTGCGCCTTAGTATAAGCTCCGACCTGTGCAGCTGTAGTTCCATGAGGATTCGATGTATTCTTTTTATGGTTCGCAAGCTGTTTTACAAGCTCGTCACTTGCAACGCAGTTCGTTCCGTCCTCGATTGTATCGCCAACGGCAATCGCTACTGTCGCAGTATAAAGCACATCATCCAGCAAGAACTGTTCTCCGATTGCATAGGTATTCGCAGCTTTATCGCTTGTTTCTTCAGGAGCAATCTTCTCCTGTGTATGCTCAATTTTTGCCTTCAAATAACGGGTACGGTTCGCAAGCTGTTTTGCCTGGATATTATCAATACCGTCCGGTCCACCCTGGAGTGGGTCATCAATTTCAAGCTGGTAGATGCCGTTCTCCCACTTTGTTTCTTCACTTAAATTTGCCATGTTCTATTCCTCCCTTAAAAAATCCAAGTCCAGTGACCTTCGATGCTTATGTCCGCTTCCTTGTAAATCGGATTCTCACGAACTTTACGGCAAAGGAGCGTTCCATCAGCAGACAGAAGACCAAACTCCATGATTGCCATTCCGTTGTTCTCATTTGTTCCGAGTTCCCAGTTCGTCTGGATCTGCCCCATATCAGGAAATGAGAATCCCTCGACATCTTTTGTATATGCGCCTGTGATTGCCTTATCGGTAACGACGGGTGCAGTTCCTTTGGTTCCGAACGCAATGCTTTTTATAGGTCTGCCTGTAACATCCCCGGCAAACATTCTGGCAGCCTGATTCCTGGCACCGTTTACGATAAGATTGTGGTCTTCATATTCCTCAATCACCTTGCCGTTTTTTCTTACGGTCATTTTGAAGATTCCTTTTACTGGAAATCTTTCCACTAACTTCTGCATTTTTATGCCTCCCTGTAATTATATTGCTTCAAGCACTCCGCTTTTCCGCGTTATGCTGCTGTCCCTGGTATATTGCCCGCCACGGAAAAACCACCAGCGTTTTCCGGATTCAAAGGAATCCGACAAGCTCCAACTGTCTGATACCGTCGATTCCGCAAGGTGCATTTCGTGAGGGTCTGTAATTCCGTTGCTTGAACGGTAAGCCTTTCTGCCGCGCAGTATCGTTCCGTTTCTTCTGTACCCTCGTCCGATTGCATCAGAAATGGAGCTTTCAAAGGCTCCTTCCGTACTTTCATCACGCACGGGAAAACTGTCCGCGTTTTTCTGTCCGACAGTTTCAAAAACAAAACTGTCAGATTCGCTCCAATTTTCCACTGCTCCAGAAAGCATCGAAAACCGCGATGTAAAGTCCACGAGCCTGTCGCTTGCCCTATGATGTATTCCGTCACGGACAAGTTTTCCGTTTCGTTTATAGTTCCTGCCGATGCTGTCAGCTGAACTCGTAACGGCTTTCTTTTCGTCGATGTCAGAAATATCAATGCGGTCTGTAATAGACTGCTCCATACTGTCAAAGAAAAAGCGGTCGTTTGCAAAGGCAGCCGCATAGCCGCTTCTCCGTTCACTTCCGTTTCTGCATACTGCGCCGTTCCGTTTAAGGTGAGATTTCCATGCATCTGACAGAATCCGCCGGTAGCAGAGTGCAAGCACATCAAGGATTCCAGAATTGTGCAGGACTGGTGTATTCACTTCTTCATCAGCCTTAACCTTGTGAAGCTCGTTTCTTCGCTCTACGGCACCGTCCCTTAATTCCGAGCCGTCACGGAAAAGCGGCACAAAATGTGTCGGTAAGACCGTAACGCCGTCACGCAGAACGCGACCGTTCCGCAATATGGTGTTTCTCGGAAAGTGCTCTTTTTCAACGCGATGAACTTTTTTCTCGTCGCTCTCGTCAATCGGGAACTCTTCTGTCATGTTGAACAGCTCCCGCGTATCGTATGCGATTCCAGCTCCGACAATCTGCCTGATGATGCGGTTGAAATCTACAGTGTCATTAAAGCCGTCGTGAAGGATTCGCAATCCCGCCGGATAGTTCGGCACGAGATGAACGGTCTCCGATGTAAAGAAGAATTTGACGAAGTGGATAATATCCTCAACTGTCCCGTCCGCAGTGTTCAGCATAGTCCGAAGTTTCAGATAAATCCTGTAAATACGGTCGCTGTTGCCGCCCCTGTCCTCTCCGAGAACCTTTCCAATTCGGTCAAGTTCCGCACCGCTCGCGTTGTCAATATCAAACTGCTCGCTCATGTCACGGATGTTCTTGTCGAGCTCTTCAAGTTGCGCGTCATCGTATTCGGCAAGCTTAAGCGTATCCCCGGAACAGAACCACTGAGGAAAATGCTTCGGCTTATTGAATGACGAAAAATCTATCTTATCCATCAGCCTGCGACCTCCACGCTAATACGGCTCTCGTCAAGGACAGCTATCTCAACCTCTCCTACGGCAATGTTCGCAGAAGCGTACTCGCTTGTATCAGGCGGAGTGTCCGGGTCAAGGGTAGCCGCTACTTTTATCTCCGCATGTGCGATTCCAGGAACCTCATAAACAGGAATTGCAAGCCTCTGAAAAATAAGGTCAACGGCAACTCCAAGGTTCTCAGCACCCCAAGAAACGATATTGCTTTTTATTGCCGCCGCACCGCCAGCAGGGAATTCTTCTTCGTCGTAAAGTGTAAGAATTATCTTTATCCAGATATTGCGGTTTACAGGCCTTGAAAAACCGACATCCCAGTCATATCCCTGACTGTCCTTTACTGTCTGAACTGTATTTCCGTAAGCCTGTATTCCCGCAGGTCCGTTTGCAAAAATGGTCTCAGCTATTGTCTGTGCATCTCCGCCGACAACAACAGCCTCGTAACTTTTCGGCGGTCTGCCGCTTGCTTCAATGATGTTGCGGTTTGAATACACCCTTGCATAAGTCACGCCAGTCAGCTTAGAAATTGCGTTTTCAATGGCAGGTTCGGTGCAGGTAGCCTGTTTCTGCCGTGTGTTCATATTCACCCTAAGTTCCGTATCACTCTCAGCATCCCGCCCTGTTACTCCTGTGGCATAATTCGTAACAGAAGAAACACCTGAAACATTTGACACCATAGCGGTAAGGGTTCCGCTCGGCGCATAGATTCTACCGGCATTTTTTGCCGCAAACACGGCAGGGCTACCGACTGATTTTATTTCGAGTGCGCCGGAAACATCAGCTGAAAACGCAGTTACACCATCAGCTGATAAGATGCGGAGTCCTTCATCGCCGATGTTTTCAACTGACAATGTTTCACCGAGTGTTTCTGAAATCCGAGCATAAAGGGCATCCCGCAAGTCTTCTTTAGTGTCACCCTCAGAAAAAATCACTGAAAGCGTTGAAGTTCCCAGCGTAATAGACAGATCCGATTCATCGCTTACGCTGACTTCAACACCGAGAATGTTTGTTTTTGTAATGTCCACAGCCTTTGTAAGCGCAAAGAGGTCTTCCGTTGTTGAGAGCTTTGCCAGTGATCCTTTCGGGACTTCCGTTCCTGGATTTCCCCACAAACATGCAGTCACCTGAGTTTTCTTTGCCGGTTCGCGAGATACATTCACGAACGCTGCAAGCCTGTCAAGAAACATACCGCTTGCGCTGTCCTTGTCTCCGGCATTCCATAAACCTTCCAACTGTTCCCAAAGAGCCGCAAGTTTTGCAGCCTGATTTCCGACATACGCACCCGCAACACTCTCATCAGATAAGTCTACATCATCACCGAAAGCACTGCGAAAAGCTTCTTTTTCTTCTTCGAGAATAACTGAAAGAGGTTTTATAACGAAACCCGCTTCTGTAAGTCCGTACTGTGTTCTTTTCATTCATTGCCTCCAAGTTGTATGTCGTTCATCTCCAGAACCTCGCCGTTATCACACAGAGCAGAGAAACTAACTGTGAACGATCGAGTTTTCGGGTCAAGATTTGTTTCAAATGATGTCAGTTTCTTAATTCCGCTGGTGCTCGCTATTTTTACACGAATAGCACTTTCAAGAATTGTGCGGTGGCCGTCTTTTTCAAGACTCCATCCCGGAATATAAGGAATGCCAAGCCGTGTATCGAGATACCACTCACCCCTGAAAAGTGAAAGACAGCAGATAACTTTCTGCTGCATATACTGCAAATATTCCGAAGTCATAGTCATGCCGCGTTTCTTCCAGAGAAAATTGTTTGTTCCAGGTTCAAGCGCAAAATCTTTCATGCAATCGTTCCTCCGCCTGTTCCAGAAAGAAACGGACTTTTCAGTGTTACGCTGATACTTCCGGCTTTCAGATAAGAATCAATAGCAGAAGCCATTTCCTGTGCAAAATACTCGTTTCCACCGCTGGTCATTTCGTCCATAGAGCTGAAACAGGCTTTCAGCTTGCTTTCTATGGTCGCCTTGCTTCCGCTGAATTTCCCCTGTGCAGGACCTGAGAAAATACTCGAAGCTCCGCTTGGAGTTGTCACGGTACCTTTTGAAGTCTCTGAAACCGTATCGTTTGCCGAACATGCCTTGTCTATATCCGCCGCCATGTGAGAAGCAAGACCGTTGTTATCATATCCGGCTGTAAAAGTCGAATACAAATCATCGGCAAGGGAAGAATCATCTATCGTCATAGTTCCAGAGCCACTTCCTGAATAAGTTCCGGCAGGTGCGGCTCCTGCATCAGTTGTAGATGTTTTTCCTGTGAGAATGTAGTCTTTTATGTTCTTTGCAACATTGTCAGCCATATAGCGGTCGCCGCTTCCATCTGTGATGTCATTCATAGCGAGAAATGTTGCCTGTAAATCTGCCTGTAATGTTGAAACTACGAGAGCCATTATTCTCCTGCCTCCATGACCTTTCCAAGATCGCTTTTATCAGTGCCGAAATTCTGTGCATCTGTGATGAAGTTCTGCGAATCTACCTGAAACTTTGTAATATCGTCCGGGCTTACATTATGATTTGCAGGACTGCCGACAGTCTTATGAGCTTTTACATTGTCCGCATGGGTTTTCATGTTCTGTGCGGCAGTTTTCATATCATCAAGCGTTTTGCTCATAACCGTGAAAAAATCTTTCTGGTCATTCTTGAAGCTGAACTTATTGCCTTTAATTCCGAAGACTGCTTTCTGGTGAATAACCTTGATTTTGTCATCATCCATAGTGATTGCAGAAATCAAATCTCCGTCCGGCTTCGCTTTGTGAACCACACAAAAGCCATCTCCCTCTGCAGCGATGAATTCAACAGGCTGTAAGCCTGGAACTGCCACGCAGTCCATAAGGCTGAATCTGCGAGGGTCATTTTCTTCAACCCCGCTTCCGCCAGAATCACGCCAGGTGTCAGTTCCCCGTTCCATACAAAGACAAAGAACCTCGTCGTCTTTTTCAAGCGGAAAACAAAGCGTATACTGCTTGCTTCCAGGAAACTTCACGGGAACATCAGGAATGACAGGAAAATCAACGAATTCTCCGTCCGGAAGTTTTCTCTTTATGCTCGGCTGTATGTCAGCGCGTCTTTTTTCTGCATCGTACTTCACCACGACACCAGGAAAAGTCGTATGAACATTAGTCATTGAGTAGTCAAAGTTTTCTTTCAACAGCCGTGTAAGTTCGTTCATTACAAAGCCTCCGCCTCGATATCAACACGGAAATCTCCGTCCATGTTGCTTCCCCTGCACTTTGCGCTCTGAATCACAAGTTCGCCTTTAAATGTCGAGGATTCAATGCTAACCGAAGCACCAGGAACAAGCTGAGGGTTCAGTTTCGCTCCGAATACCCAGCGGTTTGGTGCTTCTTCGTTTATATCCTTGCATTCCGTCTTATCGCTTAACGGTTGAGGAAGCGTAAGAAGATCCCCGCCCTCTTCAAGCGTAAGTTCGGAGTTTTCTGTTTCCTTTCCCTGCTCGTATATGTACAGGGTTTCGTCCTGCACAGTATAAAAAAGCCCATAGCGGGCAAGCAGTTCTGAAAGCCCGTCCGTTGCCATTCCGATAAAGCAGTATCCGTGCGGATATTTTTCTCCTTCCGGAATTAAGTCCGTTCCCTTATATGCCAGCCCGATTGCATCAAGAAGAGCCTGAGCGACTGTCAGCGCATCAGTATCAGGCGCATAGGAAAGTGACACCATACCGCCCATCACGGCGGTTCGACCGTCATACGCTTCAATCGTTGTCACATAGTCGTTATCTTCATGCGTACGGTTTCCGCAGAGAATGTCGCCCGTGAAAATCGTTCCTATTGCTTCGTCCTTATATCCCGCCCTAAGAAGGATATGTCCGTCAGCTTCAGTAACCTGTGCCGATGTTTCTTTCGTCAGGTTATAAATGCGGATAACGGCACGGTTTGATTCCTTTCCGCAAGTGCGCTCTATGTCAAAATCTATGCGCAGGTCTTCAATTTTTACGCTCTCTCCGTCCTTTGTCGTAACGGAAAGACCTACATATCTCTGAAATGCCATTCTCAAGCCTCCCCAAAGTCAAAATATCCGAGAAGAAAACGGCTTCCAAAGTTATCTCTGTCGAGTTCCGCAGTTGAAAGGTCGCTCATCTTGTCCAAGACAATAAGCATTCCCACCGGCAGTTTTGGAACGCTCACCCTGTATTTTGCAAGCAGGTCAATTTCAGGAACAAGCCGAAGCCCTCCAAGAAGCAGGTTGTCGTCAGAATCTGAAATTGACATCTGCCATATTTCCTGACGCTCGTTCCATGAAAAATAGAGCTTGTAGAGCGAGCCGCCCATAGTAATTTTCTGTGTCCAGCGCGGATATTCATCCGCGTGAGTTTCAATTATAAACCACTCCATACTACAGCCCCGTTTCACTTCTGAACGCAACTCTCTGGTTGTCTGTCATCATTCCGTTTTTCTGCCACTCGTCAGCCCTCTTTGTGATGAAGTTTTCTTTCGGCTGCTCCGTACCGCTCTTTCCTGTATTTGCCGGTGCCTGAGCCTGTTCGGTTGCAGGTGTTGCGGCGGATGTCGTGACAGGAGCCTTTTTGAATGTGCATGAAAACGGCAGGTCATTTCCCGATGATTCGTCACGCACGATTTCAAGGCTTGTTATGACCATTCCGCTCATGGTTGTAAGGCCTGTAACAATATCCATAGGCTGTTTTGTTTCTTTTAGCCTTTTTAGTTCCTCATACGCACTTACAATCCTTTCACGAGGGTATGAATCAGGAACGGAAATGTCAGAAATGCTTTTCGGCGGCGCAGACTGAACGACCTCAAATTTTGTCGCTCCGATGAACGCCTCAATCGAAAGTTCGTCCGGTTCCTCCGTAACAGTTCCTGCTCCGCTCGTGTCCTTTCCTTCCGACGGCTTATCAGTCAGTTTGTTACCGAACCGGTAAGTTTCAGAAAGAAAAGCGTCTATTTCAATTCCAGCTGTTGCATCTTTGTCAGTCGGATAAATGCACTTAACAACCTTTGCCATTATGCACTCCTTGCTTCCGCTGACGGAATTGTGCCACGGCTTCCGTTTATAGCATCACGGAGCGCACCTTTTACACCGTTTTCAACTGCACGGCGTGCCTGTTCAGCTGTCATGCCACTTGCATTAACGGTTACATGAATCGGAGTGTTGTAAACGCTGGAAGAAGAATGTCGGCTGTAGTCGTTGCTTACGCACTGCCTTACTGCCTGAGATGCAGAACTGTCTGCAAGTGCATAAGACGGCTCAGGTTTAGCCTGTGCAAAGTATTCTGCAAGGCGGTCTACAAGCGAGCCAGGATTCTTCATCGCAAAAATTGTGTCGTCCGGATGTGTTGAATAAGTTCCGTCCGGCGTAAGAATCATATCGTTGACTTTTGTCGGTTCCGGGGCTTTCTTGCTTTCACTACCAGTGAAGAAGTTTACCGCACCGTCCCACAGCCCACCGAAGAAACCTTTTACTTTCTCCCAGCCGTCTTTAAGCGTGTTGATGAAGCCGAAGAACTGATTCTTTACACCGTCAAACAGTCCTGTAAAAATATTTCCTATGGCTTCTGCAACAGAAACGACACCGTTTTTAAGTGAATCCCACAGACTGCTGAAAAAATCAGTAAGACCAGTCCACAAGCCTTTTATGACATCAAGAACTTTGGAGAACGGTTCTGCAAGCCCTGCAATGATGTTAGAGGCTACTGAAACAATACCGTCCCACAGCCCACCGAAGAAACCGGTAATAGAACTCCATACAGCTTTTATATGCTCAATGATTGCAGAGAAAACGCCCGTTATACCGTTCCATATTTTTTCAGCGACAGAAATTATACCGCTCCAGAGATTTGAGAAGAATTCTGTTATTGTGTTCCAAACGGCTTTTACGCCCTCAACAATAACCGAGAAGAAATCAACGAGCGCACTCCATACAGATTTTGCAACGGCTACGATATTTTCCCACAAAGCTGAGAAGAAACCTGTGATTTTTGACCATACCGCCTTGATGCCGTCGAGAACTTTCGTTAAGGCCTGCTTTAGTTTGTTGAAAGCTGCGACCGCAGCATTTTTTATTCCTTCCCAAAGTTTATTGAAGAACGCTCCTACAGCCTTAGCACCTTTGATTACGGCAGCTTTTATTTTGTCCCAGTGCTTTCTGACAAGCAGTATTGCCCCAATAATGAGCATAGGAATAGGTGCAATAATTGTTGCCAATACAAGCAGCATTCCTTTTACATAATTTGGAAGTCCGCCAAAGAAGTTTTTTATGGAGTTCCAGATATTTACAAAAAAGTTCTTGATGGAGCGACCTATTCCAACGAAGAAATTTCCTATAGCCTTGAAAGCTGTTATAAAAGCATTTTTTATGGTTTCCCATATACCGACAAAGAAATTGCCGACTGCTTTTGCTCCAGCTATAAGCGCATTTTTGATTGTCTCCCAGTTTTTTACGATAAGCATGATTCCGGCAATAATTGCCGCCGGAATTGGAAACAAGATCGCAAGAATTGCAGCACCGAACTTCTTAAAGAATTCCCATACAGCTTTTATGCCTTTAATCAGTGCGGCCTTAACGACATCCCATTTTTTTACAAGCAGGGTAATAACACCGATTAAGCCGACTACAGCAATAATAATAAGTCCAATTGGATTTGCTGCCATAACAGCGTTGAGGACAGTCTGCACGGCAGTCCATATTTTAATTGCAGATACGATTCCGAGAATTATGTATGCTATTGGCTTTAGTGCAGGACCGAGAGTTTCTATTCCAGCAGCGAAAACAGACAGTACGGCTCCGACTATTTTTCCAAGAGTTTCAAAAACAGGAGTGAGCGCACTGACTGCCACTGCAAGGCCTGATGTGTCTTTTTCAACATCATCAAGTAACACACCAATGGCATTGAAAACACTGTCACAAAGAACTTTCAAAGCTTTTACAACAGGCATAACAAACGCCTGTATCGGCTCAAATGCAGCATTTAAAGCTTTTGCAAGATTACCGATAATCGGTCGGAGTTTTTCAAAGATTTTTCCGACACTCTCCCCCAGGTATTTAAAAGCCGGAGTGAGCGCATCTATCACAGGAAGAAGCTGCTCGATTATCTCTGCCGCAAAACTGAACACATCTTTGAAAATTGGTTTCAGAGATTCAAGAACAGGTTTTACAAAAGCCTCTATAGGTTTGAATGCGAGTAAGATCGCCTTGGCGATTGCCAAAATAAAAGGACGGCTGCTCTGAAAGAGACTCTCCATAAAGCCGAAAACATCTTTCAAAAGAGCCTTTATAGCTGTGAATGCACCGCCGTATTTTTCCATCTCCTGTTTGAGAAGATGAAATGCGATATAAACATCTGCGATTGCATTAAGAATTGCCTCAAAAGCCTTTGTACCGACAGCGACAATGTTGTCCTGCATACTGCGCCCAAGATTTAGCACGGCACTCATAATGTCTTTTATTCTGTCAATGACATTTGAGCCTATACCTTCCTTGATTGCCGCCGTTAATGACTGAAACTGTTTTATGAGACCTGGAAGCGTTTTGCTCTGCTTCGCAAGCATTCCGTTATACTTTCCGCCCTCGCTGGTTATATGCTTGAGGGCTGCGGCACACTGTTCGTAAGACACTCCGGCTTTTTCAATTTCTGCGCGGCTCTTGCCAGTCATTTTTGACACTTCACCGACGACATCAAAGCCCTGGCCTACGAACTGCTTTAAATCAGTAGCATCGGCCTTGCCTTTTGCGAATACCTGCCCCATATTGAGAGAAAGGCTTTTAAACGCTTCTCCATTTCCCTGAGCAATATCACCTAAGCGGGTAAGTGTCTCAGATGCATCTTCGGCCTGCATACCGAAAGTGACCATCCCCTGCAATCCACCAATTGCGGCGGCAGTTCCGTAAAAATCAGAAACAGGTGAATAGTCTAAGTCATGGATTATTTGGTTTGCTTTTTCCTGGTCGCCAATCATAGTACCGAGAGTTACGCGGTACTGCTCGACTTCACCAGTAGTGTCGAGAATGCTTTTTCCGAGAGCGGTTATTCCGGCGGCGGCAGCTACACCGCCAATAAGTTTGACGGCTTTGCCGATACCGCCGACCGCATTTGAGAGGTCTGAGGATTTTTTCTTTGCGGATTCTACTTTCCGCTCGTATTCTTTAAGCGTACCGTCGTCGATTTTGAACCCAAGAAAAGTTATAAGCTCACGAATTGTCATTTATTGTTTTCCCCCATGCTTAGATTCAAAATCAATTAGACCGTCAACGGCGGCTTCTATATCCTCGTCCATATCAAGGACAGCATTGGCGTGCAGCAGGTCTTCGTAAGTCCACCTGTTTCTGAGTTCATCAAGCGGAACTCCCTTTTTCTGCCACACGCGCCAAATTAAAAACTCGTCCTCAATTTCAGGAGCGAGCGTTCCTACGCTTCCGATTTCGTCAAGGCGGGATTTGCTTCGCCGTTTACCTGAGCGAAGGTATTTATTCGCTGGGTTAGGCTTCCAATATTCCCCGCCACCTTCCCGAAAAAATCCGGATAGTTTGCCTCCAGTACAAGAAGCATAACAGGGTAAATCGAAAAGAGCCGACCGCCGAATACCTTGTTAAAATTCGCCTCGAAGTTGTCGCCGAACATCGCCACAATAGGTGTTCCGTCGTTTTCTGAGCCTTTTGCGGTAACATAGCGGAGCATGCGCTGAACAAGCTTGACGAAGTTTTCCTCATCAAGGCTCGCTGTCAGCTTTTCAACCACGCCCGAAAGCGATTCCCCGGAAATGTCGGTATCGGCATTTCCTGCGCCCTTGAAAACATCAACAGCCTCGGCAAGTGCCGGACCGAGTGTTTTCATCAGATATGATTTCAGGCGCAGGGCTTCGATAGCCGGGAACGGAGCGACTGTGAATGTGATTCCATCGATAACCTTTTCTTTAGTCTTTTCCATTTCCAGCTCCCGTTATACACCGATTGTTCCCGCAGTAACGGCAACTGCAGCCTGTCCGGTGTGAAATACCCACGCCTGTTCCCCGGCTTCCTTACCGCGTGACCATGTAGGTTTTTCAACCCATGCCTGCGGGAAGAAATGCTCTGCACCACTTGCAATCTCTGTGATTGAAAGCGGCAACATTCCAAGTCCTGTGGTTTCATCTGCAACCTGTGCTGCAGAGAGAACACCATTTGAAAGGCTTGTCTGCAAGAGTGTGACAGTTACATCGTAGCAGCCGTTTGCACTCTTAGAGCGTACTACCTCACCGTCTGCACCAACCTTACGGGTAAAGCGTTCCTCGGCAGGAGCACACTCAACAAAAGAATCCTCGGCGTAGCCCATAATCGGAGTTCCGCCGAATGTGATAACGACCATCTTCGGGTCGTATGTTGCCATCAATGGCTGACTAGGCATATTTCATTCCTCCTTACAGCGTTACTACGCCGTCAATAGCGGTCTTGTGGATAGCACCTGAAAGTGGTGCATTGAACTTAACATCAGGAAGTTTTCTTTCAGCCTTTGCAGCCGCATCAACTTCATCCGCTGTCGGACATTCAATGGTGTATGCACCTTTTTTGAGAATCTGATAAGTAACACCTTGTTCAAGACCTGTCTTAAGCTGTCCTTTGATTGCTTCAATTCCTAAATCCTCATAAGGAACTTTGTCCTGCTGTGCAAGAGCTGTAAGAACAAGCTGCTGGATCTTAGCCTTAAGCCAGTCACAGCCGTGAATGACATCGATATATTCACCGCTTCCAACCTTACCCCAGCGTGTGAGAGGCAAATCAGAAACAGAAGTGTAGATGTTACAGTTCTTTGCTGTTGCGGTCTTACGCTGGCCTGCAGAAAGGCTAACTGTTGCAGTAGCTTCAAGAGCTTTGAGTGCCCAGGTTGCGCTTCCCGGATGCTTAACAAGCAGTTTTCCGAAAAGACCTGAAACAAAATAAGGGTCGCTCGGATGATAGAAACAGAAAACACGGTCAATGTCGTTTGTTTTAAGCCAGTCGGCAATGTCGCCGGAATCTTCATCAACAACAGTGCTGTCGCTTGTTACGATACCACCGAGCTTTTCATTTGCCTGTACCCAAAGTGCGAATTCCTGCAAATCAGCCTGAACATCGCTGTGGATTTCACAGGCATAGAAGCCGTTGTTGGCATCGTTCCCCATTGCGTTGAGCGCATCTGTCCAGCTTGCATCAGCCGCGATAGGTGTATTTGTAGATGTCGCTGTCTGGTCATGGCTTGTACCGCCTGTAACCTGCAATGAAACTCCGCTTGGTGTAATTCCGTAAATTTCGATGACCAGCGGATTATCAGCTGAAACGGAAGCGTCCATCTGACCTGCAAAACGCCCATTGATTTGTGCCGCAATTTTTTCAACTACAGCATTGCTTGAACCTTCTGTATCGAAGCTGACATCATCGAGTTTTACAGTGTTCAATGTGAGTGCAACTACATTGCCTGTAACGAAAGCCGCGCTGATTGTGATTTTTGAATCAGCAAGTCCGCTTGGTGCTTTCCAGCCCACATAAATATTCTTGATATGCGGTGACTGTGAGAACTGCCGTGCAGCAGCCTTGTAAACCCATGAGTCTGTTGAGAACCCAGCCTTAGCAACATCAGCCGCACTTCCAAAGATGCGGATACGATGTTTCTTGTCAAACCGTGGCTTTATACCTACCGGATTGAATTGGTCGGCAATAAGGTGTTCCGAGAATGAAGCCATAGAAGCGACAGATGTCTGCCGCGAAATATTGACTTCTACGATTTCGTCAATCTCTGCCATTATGCTCCTCCTGCATTTATGTCTATCTCTGGATTTACGGGCATATCAGTCTGAACGCCGACGCTTTCAATCCAGCCAGTTTCCTCTTTCACTACGCGGATGTAAGTCACCGCGAGGTCAAAAAATCCGTGCGTTTCAGAGCCGTTAGCCATGTCCTCAGCTGATGTTGTAATTCCTGTTATCGGATTGACTACAACACCGTTCCGCCTCAACATTAAGCGGTACTTTTCAGAACTTATGCTGTCCGCTATTTCGTCCAGCCGTTCCATGCATCGCTCACCCCAGCCGTGAATGCTCACGGTTTTCCGCATATCGAAGCGGCTTTCCTGCTCGCCGGTCTCTGGAGCTACCCGGCTCTTCCACGGAAAAGTTGAACGAGTACCGCCAATCATCTGCATCGAAACAAACGGTGCTTTCGGTCTCGTTCCGCCCAATCCGTCCCACACAATCGGGCACGGAAAGTTTTTTTCAGCAAGTACAGCCTCTATCCAATCATAGAGCGCATCCTGTACCATTTCGCGTTGTGTCCTCTCATCGCTCACCGCTCGCCCTCCTTTTCTTTCTTACAAAGAAGCTCCCAGTGAGGGAGAAGTCCGTTATTCCACGGCGCGGCAAGAATTACTTCATACCGAACACCGTCTTTTTCTATTCTGTCGCCGGAAACGCTCTTGTCGGCATCTGCGGCGGTAAATGCAACTTCAATAGGTGCGAAACATTTGAATGTCTCGTCGTTTCTTTTTCCTTCCGGCAGTTTCTGCAAATCCTGTCCGCTTGCAGGCTGCCATGTTCCTGAAAACTCAGTCCGAGTTTCAATTCCTTCTGTCCAGCGACCTTTTACAAGAACACCAGGCATAAAAGATATTTTTGTCAGTACAGTACTTCTAAAAAGGCTCATTTCTTTTTCACTACCTCATAACTGACCGCATTTCGCATTGTTCCCGTGTCAATGAGCGGCTTAGAACTGCCCTTCCGTTTCACAGTAGACTCTTTGTTCGGTTCAAAACCGCCGTTTACTATGTTTTTCTTTATTCCAGATGCACCGAACTCACCGATTCTCTTCATCGCATCCTCGGCGGTCCGTTTGCCGGAAACTACGCTATTGAACGCAGAATCCATAACTTTGTTTATCTGCTTCTGATTGTTGTCTACCCATGAGCGGATAAAAGGCCTTGAAGGAATATCCTCCGTTCCCTCTTCGTTGTATGCGGCGTATTCGGCGATGTTGGCACCACTTTCGCTGATATGGTTTCCCTCGGTAATGCCGACCTTAACGCCCATCTTCTTGAACTTCGCAAGTTCTTTCAGTATGTCTTTATAACCGAGGTCTCTGTCCTCTACGCCGCTTTTACCCATTTTCCGAACTCCGCTTTATTCAGCAGTTTCGGTTGTATGTTGTTTTGCAAAAATGCCGGGATTCAGGATTACCAC
>OQWM01000224.1_pt1 | contig 33126 bp, 46 predicted proteins | sample 1691531 | NCBI WGS metagenome assembly OQWM01 (sample SAMN03418257, study PRJEB22391) | human gut metagenome | biome: human-gut; feature: organic feature; material: feces | host: Homo sapiens | place: Tanzania | collected 2013-01
GCGTCCCAAAAGTCCGTCTCGTTGACGATCTGGACGGCAGCGCCCTTTTTCCGCAGGCTGAGCGCCTCCTCGATTTTGCGGCCGTAGCAGGCAAAGGCCCAGCAGGGATTGCCCGCATTGCCGACGACGAGGTAGTCGGTTTTGCCCGAGACCCCGCTGCGCGCCACGCCGCCGAGGCCGGTGACAACATCGACAAACTCCGCGCGTCCGCACTTGTAGGACTCGCCTGTAAAACAAAATGTGCGATCTGCAAAAACGATGTCAGGGCAGAGCGCGCAGATCCCGCCGACGGAATACTGCTCGCGCAGGGCGGCAAAGTCCGGCTCGGCGAGATTGTACGAGCTTTTAAACTCGATCAGATTGCTTATAAAAGCAACAAGCGTGTTGCGCTCGTCGCTGGAGACCCGGCCGTCCGCCAAAACGCCGGTCGTAAGGGCCAGCAGCTCGTCATACGGATAGACCCCGGCCAAAAACTCGTTGCTGTCAAGCCAGGCCTTGAGCTGCCAGATCTCCTCATCGGAGAGGTACCCGTCGGCCATAAGGCCGTGAGCCATGCCATTGAGGTACTGGATCGCCGACGTCACGACGTTGTAGTACGGGCTGCGGCGTGAGCAGCTCTGGCAAAGCCACAAAATGTCCTCGCGCTCATCTGCGGTAAAAACGCCGTCGCTGAGCGCGGCCTCCACGGCTGGAAGCAGCTCGGTAAACGGGTGCCTGTCTCTCAAGTTGGAGTGCAGGGAGACCCAGTTGGCGAGCTCGCGGATCTCATCGTCGGACGCACTGCCGTCCGCGGATATTCCCGCGACCAGACCGTGCAGCATATTGACCGCTTTGTGCAGCTCGGCGGGCTTGCAGTATGCCCGGTAGTCCTCAAGATTGGCAGTTTTCATTTGCCCCTCCCAAAATAAAAATGTGCCCAGATGGGCACATTATTTCTCTCTCCGGCGGTCGCGGATCTCTCCGACCGCTAGAATACAGACATATACGGCGGCCACGCCGAAGCCCAGCAGCGCAACCACGCCAGAGGCGGACACAGAGCCCCGGAACAGCCCGATCATGGGGTCAAACAGGTCTACGATGGTCATGTATGCGACCAAAAACAGGATAAAGCCCGCCATGGCGACTATGATGCGATCTTTTTTTAGGTTGCTTTTGTCTCCGCGCTCGATCCTGTCGTCCTTGAGCTCGCCGATCTCAATGAGATGCTCATTTGCCTGCTGCGCAAGCTCCAGCTTTGACGGCTCCGGCCCGACGTCTATGCCGAAAAACTTATCCAGCGACACGCCGCAGGCGCGGCAGATGGGCCCCGCCGTATACACCGATGGCGCCTTGGACGCCACGGCAAAAAAGTTATTGACAGTGCTGATCGGGATATTCGTTTCGTCGGCGATCTCCTGCGCGGTCTTGTACCCGCGGGATTCCTTGCATAATTCTCTGAGCGTTTTTTCGGCCAATATCTCCATCTCCTGTACATATTCCCGGCATTGGGCAGACTTGTGCCCTTGATTGCCTTGGGTTTGCCCGGAGCAGCGGTTGACCTGCCAAACCAATATCTGCTATTATCTAACCGTAGCAGATAGCGCTTGCAGGCAACATCTGCTATGGTCCCGGCCGGTGGTTGCCGCCGCGCCGGGGCGCTTTGAATGTATTCCGCGCCGCGGATGCGGCGTTTGCTCCGTATAAAAAAAACGAGGAAAGGAGGCGGGGACACGGACGACGACATGGACACCGTGACCCAGCAGGCGCGCATTGACGCCCTCTACCGGCAGCTCACGCCGGAAAACAGGGCAAAAGCGCTCACTTATTTTGAGAGTCTAAAAGGAGGTGCAAATAGTCCTCAAGCCTGTCTCTGTTCTCGGGGCTGAGGTCGGTTATATCCAGCACACTGCGCTCACCGTTCTGCTCGACGGCGGGCGCTTTTTTATTGCCCAAAAGCTCGTCGATCGAGCAGCCGAAGATCTCCGACATTTTGCGGAGAGACGCGAAGTCCGGCTCTGTATATCCGGTCTCCCAGTTGCTTATAGTCGTCTGGCCAATGGCCAGCAACTTTGCCAAATCAGACTGCTTCATTTTCGCAGCGAGACGATACCTTTTTATGTCATTCACACTTTATCACATCCAATGTTAAATTACCATCCCGTATTAAATATGTCCATACGATATGAAATAATTCAAAATTACTACTTGACATACGCAAAAACTTGGTGTATATTTGTATTAAGAAATTTGGTACGACCTAAAATTTAGGTTTTGCCGAGAAGCGAACCGTTGAGAATTGCGCTCCCCGAAGTCTGCGAGGATAGGTACAAGTTAAGCGCCGTTAACGCTTAACGTAAATCTGGGTGTAGTCGGCGATGTTCTCCCACCAGATTACACCGTCCCATTTGTAGCCTCTCTCCAACAAAGACTCTATTTCTTCGGCATCATTCGACAGCACCATATCCATTTTCCCACCTCCTTTCGGAGGGGAGCGCAATTCTCAGCGGCTCACAGCCGGCTCAACAGAAAATTTTACCACAAAGCACAAACCAAATGCAAGGACGTGAGGAAGACATGAAAGGGCTGAAAGCGCTCCGCCTGAGGGCGGGGATAAGCCAGCAGGCGTTTGCCGCGCAGCTTGGCGTGACGCAGGCCGCGCTGTCGCACTGGGAGACCGGCGACAGAAACCCGGGGCTTGAGTACATCCGCAAGTGCCGGGAGCTCCTCGGCTGCACCTACGACGAGCTCATAGCAGGCGTGCCTGCTGAGGATATCATAACCGGGGAAGGAGGCGCATGCAATGGAGCGTAACTCCGGCAATATCTACAAAAGCGCGAGGCAGACCGCCGGTCTGACGCAGGAGCGATGGGCCGAGCAGCTCGGCATAAGCGCGGACACCGTGCGGCTCTACGAGAGCGGCCGGAACTACCCCTCCGACGAGGTGGCGGCGCGCATGGCCGAGATCGCGGGCATGCCGGTGCTGGGCTACTGGCACCTCAAGCTCAAGTCGGCGCTGGCCAACGACGCGCTGCCGGACGTGGCGCGTCTGCCGCTGCCGCAGGCCGTGGTCGGGCTGCTGGCCGCGATGGACGCGATACAGCCCGAGGTCAAGGAGCTGCTGATGATCGCGCGCGACGGCATCGTCGACGCGAGCGAGACCGAGCTTTTTGAGGACATCCTCGACGACCTCGAGGACGTCGTACAGGCCGCGCTCGCGGTCAAGTACGCGGAGAGGGGCGGCGAAGATGGCTGAGAAACTTTTGAAAAAGGCCGCGGCGGCGGAGATGCTCGGCATCAGCCCGGCGACGCTCGACCGGATCGCCGCCCGGGGCGAGCTGCCGATGTACCGCATCGGCGGGCAGTGCATGTTTATGGAGAGCGAGATCGTGGGCTACATCCGCGGCCAGCGCGTCGCGCCGGTGACGTACGTCGCCGCTGCGGCGCCGCAGCGAAAGCCGCGCGGCGCTGCGAAAACGCAGCAGACACGCCGGGCCTATGTTCCCGGCATGAAGGTGGTGTGAAAATGGGCAGAAGAAGCACGGTTTACCCCGGTTACTCGGGGAAGAAAAAGTGGTCGGTGCGGCATCCCAACCATCCGCAGCCGATAACCGTCACCGCGCCGACAGAGCAGACGGCGATGATCGCCGCGGCGAACGGCTGGGGCGAGCGCTGGCAGTCGATCGAGTTTTACTCGTCGGTCGCCGTGTCCCCGCTTTGATGTTCTGGCTACAGCTGCCGGGGGAGCATCCGGCAGCTGTTACGAGGGCATCAAGCCCAAATTTTTAGGAGGTAATCGCAAATGTACGAGGGTAAGTACGTTATTGTCCGCGGGGACAAGTCCGGCGTATTCGCCGGGGTGCTCAAGAGCAAGGAGGGGCGCGAGGTCACGCTGACCGATGCGCGCAAGATCTGGTACTGGCAGGGCGCGGTGTGTCTGTCGCAGCTGGCGTCCGAGGGCACGAGCAATCCCAATGGCTGCAAGTTCCCCGCGCCGGTGGCCGAGGTATGCATCACCGACGCGATCGAGATATTCCCCTGCACTGACCAGGCGGAGCAGTCAATAAGGGGCGTGCACGTATGGACGCTGTGACGCTGCGCGAGTTTCTGACGCTTGAGTCCGGCTACGGCTACGGCTCCGGCTACGGCTACGGCTACGGCTACGGCTACGGGATCAAGTCTGTCAGCGGCATGGCTGTGCACATGATAGACGGCGTGCCGACTATCATCACGCAGCTGCGCGGCCGCGTGGCCAAGGGCTTTGTCCTGCGCAGCGACATGGGGCTTGATCCGTGCTACGTGGTCAAGGGCACCGGCTGCTTTGCCCACGGCAGGACCCTGCACGAGGCGCGGGAGGCGCTGCTTGCCAAGATGTTCGAGGACATGCCGGAAGAGGACAGGCTCGATGCGTTCTGCGCGGAGTTTAAGCCGGGCGAGGCGCGCACGGTGGCCGAGTTTTACGACTGGCACCACCGTCTGACGGGGAGCTGCACGCAGGGGCGCGACGCTTTCGCGCGCGACCACGGGCTTTCCATGACGGACGCGATGACGCCGGAGGAGTTTATTCGGCTGACCTGCAACGCCTACGGCAGAGAGATCATCCGCAAGCTTGCCGGGCGCTACAACGTGGAGCTTTGATGTTCTGGCTACACGGCTCAGAGACCTGAGCCGTGTTACGAGAACATGAAAGAGGTGGATATTATGGGCGACTATACCGGCCAATGGGCGATACTGCCCGCGCGGGTAAGGTACGACCGGTCTCTCCCGGCCAATGCCAAGCTGATCTATGCGGAGATCGCCGCGAAGATCAACGAGTGCGGGTACTGTTTTTGCTACAATCAGCACTTTTCCGACCGATTCGGCCTCAAACCGGACACGGTAAGCGCGCTGATAAAAAAGCTGGAGGATGCGGAGTACATAAGGGTCGACGTTGATAAGAGCAGAGTCAACGCAGACCGCCGCCGGATATTCCTGACGGCAAAGCCCTACGACTTTAGCGAGATGGGGGGTCCCGGGAAAAAATCCGATACCCCCGCCCAGGGTATCGGATTTAAATCCGATACCGTCCCGGAAAAAAATCCGATACCAATAGAAAATAATAATTTAAAAACTAATACCCCCTATAATCCCCCAGAGGGGGACGGCGCGGCCGGCAAGAAAAAGCCGAAGGATCGAAGTCAGCCCGGCTGGAAGCCTGAGCGCTTTGAGGGCTTTTACGAGTTTTACCCGGTGCACAAAAACCGGGTGGCAGCCGTGAGGGCGTGGGACAAGCTCCGCCCAAGCGACGAGCTTATAAACACGATAGCCCGTGCCCTCAAGGCGCAGAAGGCCAGCGACGACTGGCAGCGCGGCATCGGCATCCCGCATCCGGCTACCTGGCTCAACGGGCAGCGCTGGAAAGACGAGACCGCGCCCAGCACCGCCGGGGCGGCAGTCCCGGCAGGGCCGGAGGAAGGAGAGCTCGAAGAATGGACCTAGCATACTACGACGCTCAGACCGCCGTGCTCGGCTCGCTGCTGCTCGACCCCGGCCGTCTGGCCGGACAGATCTTCCACCGCGTCTCCCCGGACGACTTTTCCGACCCGGTCAAGCGCAACCTCTTCGCCGCGGCGCGGGAGATATTTTTCGAGCAGTCTCCGCTCGACCCCGTGACGCTGGTGGAGCGCGCGGGCTCCGCCTACGGTCAGACCGTGGCGGAGATCATGCGGGCGACGCCCACGGCGAGCAACTGGGAGGAGTACGTGAGGCTCCTCAAGGACGGCGCAGCGCTGGAGCGGATGCGCAGGCTCGGCGACAGGCTCGGCGAGATCAGCACCGCCGAGGACGGGCGCAAGCTCCTCGCCGAGGCGCAGCAGCTCCTCAGCACCCGCCCCGGCCGCCGCTGCCAGAGCTATCAGGAGATGATCGGCGGATTCCTCGACCGCATGGGCGACCCGACGCCGCCCGACTACCTGGACTTCGGGCTGGACGCGCTCAACAAGCGCATCCAGCTCGGCCGCGGCAGGTTTGTCATCCTCGGTGCGGACAGCTCGGTCGGCAAGACCGCTTTTGCCCTACAGCTAGCCTACGGCATGGCTCGCAGCGGCAAGCGCGTGGGCTTTTGCTCATACGAGACGAGCATCGAGGACGCGGCCGACCGGACGATCGCCAACACGACCGGCGCGGAGCTCGCCGACATCAAGGGCAAGCGCATCGGCCGCCGGATCATCGAGCTAGCCATGAGCGAGGGCGAGGCCGCCGCGAAAATTCCGCTGTACGTCCTCGAGACCGCGGGCTGCACGGTGGACGAGCTGAGGGCGGAGGTGCTGTGCCGCCAGCTCGACGTGATATTCGTCGACTACGTGCAGCTCATCCCCGGCGCGAGAAACCGCAGCCGCTTTGAGGTCGTGACCGACACGTCGATGCAGCTGCACACGATGGCGCAGCAGCTCGGCGTGACGGTGATCGCGCTAAGCCAGGTCACGCCGCCGGACGTGGACAAGGACGGCAAGCGCCGCCGCCTCCGCAAGGACGACCTCAGAGAGAGCCGTCAGCTCATCAACGACGCGGACTGCATCCTCATGATGGACCTCGACAATCCCAAGGACCCCAAGAGCGACCGCATTTTGATCGTCGACAAAAACAAGGAGGGACCGCTCGGCCGCCTGCGCCTGACGTTTGACCCGGCGCACATGCGATTTACGCCGGCCGACGCGGCGAAAAAGGAGCAGACGCATCAGGTCAAGTTTGAGGAGCTGCCCGTCGCCGATGACGACGACCTGCCGTTTTAAGGGGGTGAGCGAGTGATAGCGATAGGCGACAAGATCCGCTTTATTCCCTCTGGCTGGGAGGAGTGCCCGCGAGCCCTGCCGTGCCCCGACTGGAAGCTGCGCGACGTGCTCGGCACCGTGACCTACATCAACCGGGAGCACGGGTACTACCGCGTGACCTACGAGCTTGACAGCTTCGGCGTCCGCATCGTCGGACACGAGTGCTTCAAAATCCCTGCGCCGCCCTCGGCGGAGCCGCCGGAAAAGGCGCAGAAAATGTACAACACCTTCGGACGCCGGGAGGCGGCCGGACAAAAAAAGAGCCGGGAGGGCCAGAAATGAAAACCATAGCGATCTGCAATCTCAAGGGCGGCGTTGCCAAGACAACGACCGCGATCAACACGGCGGCGATCCTCGCCGCGGAACGGGCACAGAGCGTGCTCATCGTCGACGCTGACAGCCAGTGCAACTGCACCGAGTTTCTCCAGCGCGACAAGGTGCACCCGAGGACGCTCAGCGACGTGCTGCGCTACACCGGCCCCGGCGCCGGGAGCTACGCCGCAGCCGCCATCGAGCGCACGCGGTACCGCGCGGTCGACCTGCTGTGCGCGGACGACAGCCTGATGGACCTCGACCTGACCAAGGTGGAGCAGGCGTCCGCGAGCGCGACGGTCCTGCGCGACATGGCGCAGGAGCTCGCCGGGCGCGAGCCCGGCAAGGGCTACGACTGGATGATAATCGACTGCCCGCCGGCGTTCAACGCGGCGTCGGCCGCGGCGCTGGTAGCCGCCGACGAGGTCGTCATCCCGATAAAGCTCGACGCTTTCTCCCTGCGCGGCATGGCCAACATCATGCAGCAGATCAAAAACATGCAGAAAATCAACCCGATGCTGCGCGTCGCGGGCATCCTGCCGACTATGTGGTACCGGTCAAACAACATAGTGCGCGCCGAGCGCGAGCTGCGCGGCTCCGGCCTGCCGGTATTTCCGCACATCCGCCGCACGCCCAAGGCCGACGACATGACCTTTGAGCAGGAGCCGCTGATAGTCTGCTCACCGAGGAGCGCGGCGGCGATAGACTACAGGCGCTTCGTCGGCTGCCTGTGCGAGGGGGTGCAGTGATGGGCTTTGACCTTGCAAGCGTCCTCAAGGACGCCGGTGCCCAGATGGGCACCGGGAAAGAGCGGCTCGAGTACATCGACATCGGGATTATCGACGAGGACCCCAACAACTTCTACGCGATCAGCGGCATCGACGAGCTCTGCGCCAACATCGAGCTTGTCGGCCTCCAGCAGCCGGTCCGGCTGCGCCCCAACCCGGACAAGCCGGGGCGGTACGTCGTAGTCAGCGGGCACCGGCGCTGGACGGCATTCAAAAAGCTCGCCGCCGAGGGCAAGGAGCAGTACCGGACCATCCCCGCGATCATCGAGGCCGGGGCGGCCAGCGCCGAGATGCAGGAGCTGCGTCTCATCTACGCAAACAGCGGCACACGCAAGATGACCGACTTTGAGCTGAGGCAGCAGGCAGAGCGCGTGCAGGATCTCCTGTACCGGCTCAAGGAGCAGGGCGTCGACTTCCCCGGCCGCATGCGCGACCACGTCGCCGAGGCGTGCCGGATCTCCAAGAGCAAGCTGGCCCGGCTCCAACAGATCGAAAAAGGGCTTGCGAAAGATATAGCAAAGACGTATTATGAGACGGGCCTGCTCACCGAGGCAACGGCGCTCGCCCTCTCAAGGCTGCCGGCGGACGACCAGCGGGTCATCGTCGATCGGGCGACGGTCAAAAAGCGGGAGGACATCCGCTTTCTGTACGAGTCGACGGTCGCCGATCAGGGGCGAGACCTCGCCCGCTGGCGGGAGATGGAGTGCCCGGCCTGCGCCGGGGAGCACTGCATCAACGTTGTGGGCCTGCGCGACAAGCTCTACTCGCAGACATACCGCGGATACTTTCACTGCGGCTCCGGCTGCTGCCATGACTGCCCGGATCTCGCGTCCTGCTCGCACAGCTGTTTGAGGATGCAGCAGGCGGAACAAGCGGCCAGGGCAGAGCTCAAGGCCGCGAAGGCCGAGGAGCAGGCAAAGCAGGCGGCTAAGGACGCGCCCGCCATCAACCGGCTCGCCGACCTCTGGGCGCGGATGGGCAAGGCCTGTGACGCCGCGGGCGTCAGCTTTGACGACGTTGCAAATCGCGCCGCCCTGTACGGTCTGCCCGGCGAGTCCAAAGACTGGCTGCACGGCAGCACCGCCGGGCTCAAGGCAACCAGCGTCCCGCCGACCGGATACGTCATCGGGATGGGCGGCATAAAGTCTCTCATTGAGATGGCCGACGCGCTCGACGTGTCGCTGGACTACCTGCTGGGGCGGACGGACAACATGAGGATGAGCGAGGAGGGCAAAAATGACACGTAAGAGATTTATCAAGCTGCTTATGTCCTACCGCATACCGCGGGATGAGGCGGTGCGTGCGGCTAAGGCGGCTAGGCGCTATCGTCTGCCTTACCACGCGGCGCACGAGCTGGCGCTTGTGGCAATGTTTCAGCGATTTCTTCAGTCGGACACAGTGGAGGTAGTCGATGGCTAAACGCAATGCGCTGATGGCGCGGATGGAGGAGCAGTCGCTCCGATACGCGAGGGCGGCGCGGATGCTTGAGGTCGGTTTCTGCACCGACATTGCCGTGATCGCCCTCGGCCGCCTCGGCTGGGGCGAGAAGAGACTGACAGAGTTCGAGGCGGCGTTCTCCGCCGCCTATGAGGAGTACGACGACCTCCGCGAGGAGGACGGCAGCGCGGACCGGGAGCAGGCTTATTACAAGGCCTGTCTCGACCGCGAGATCCGCCGCTACGTCGGGACGAAATTCGTGCCGTTTGACGAGCGGCACCCGGAATTGAGAGGAGGCGGCCGCATCTGACCGAGACATACAACATCGACTGCATGGAGTACATGCGCGGGCTGCCGGATAAAAGCTTTGACCTCGCCGTGGTAGATCCGCCGTATGGCGGCGGCTGTTCACAATCTGTTAAAGCAGAGAGAGAGAGAGAGAGCCGGGGCTGTGCGGCGGAGCCGCAGACTATGAGAGCCGGAGCCGGTCACGCTTCGGCGGGATTTTTGACAAATACTACATCAACGCGCCGCCAACGACGCAGGGGGCGGACGAGCCTCCGGGTTCGGCTGCCCCGGCCAAAAAGAGCGTTACCCGCACGGGCGGCACATGGGCTGTCAAGTATCAGACCGAGGGCGGATATGAGCGCGACATCCGGCATTGGGACGTTGCCCCGCCGCCGGAATACTTTGCGGAGCTAGCTCGCGTAAGCAAAAAACAAATTATCTGGGGCGGCAACTACTTCGATTTGCCGCCGACACGCTGCTTTATCGTGTGGCGGAAGCTCAATATCCCGCTGGAGGGTTTCTCAATGTCGCCGGTCGAGTACGCCTGGACGTCCTTAAATCTCAACGCCGCCATGTGCGAGTTCTTTTCCAGCGGCGGCAGCGGGCGCGAGGAGAGATTTCACCCGACGCAAAAGCCGGTCGAGCTGTACAAATGGATCTTTAACCGCTTTGCAAAGCCAGGCGACAAAATCCTAGACACCCATCTCGGCTCCGGCTCGTCACGCATCGCGGCGTATGACATGGGGCTGGACTTCGTCGGGTGCGAGCTCGACCCGGTATACTACAAGCTGGAGGAGGAGCGCTTCGCGCGGCACTCCCAGCAATTAAATTTATTTATCGACTAAAAAAAGGCGTGCGCCGTGAGGGCCGAAGCCATCACGGAGGATGTATGGCACGCAAAAAAATCGTTTCGGCCGGGCCGCTGGTGCAGGAGGCCGTATACAAGACCGGACGCGCCGCCCAGCGCGACGGTCAGCGCGCGAGGAAGCGCACGGCGACGAGTGACGCGCAGAGGCTTATTAATGCCCGGTATTCCTGGCAAAAGCTCAAGCTGCTGCTCGCCGCGAACCTCATCCGGGGCGACATAGTAGGCTGCCTCACCTTTGACGACGAGCACCTGCCGGAAACGCGGAAAACCGTCGAGAACAAATTCAAGTGGTTCCGAAAAAAACTCGGCGAGGCAAGGCGGGCGCGCGGCCAGCAGCTCGTGATGTTCTGGACGATCGAGCACCGGCACGGCGACGGACGCTGGCACATCCACATTGCCCTCAACGCGACGGGCGGCGATTACGCCGAGATCCTGCGGCTCTGGGGACAGGGCGAGGTCGAGCTTGCCGCGCTTAGGGTCGACAAAAAGAAAAACTACGAGAGCCTCGCGCGATACATGTGCAAGGAGACCCGCGAAAAGCTCGGGCAGCGGTCGTGGAGCTACACGCGCGGCGTAAAGCAGCCCGATGTCGAGAGCTTCTGGGTGCCGGACGACACGGTCATCCGCGCGCCGCGGGGCACGACGGTTTTCGCCGACGTGCGCAGCCGTGGCGAGTGGCAGTTTATAGAGTACGCCTACGACGACGCGCTCAAGCGGCGCAGGCGGACGCGCAGGCCGAAGCCTCGGCGCTGATGTGTGCCCAGATGGGCACCGGGAAAGATGCTTTTTATTTTAATTTTTCTGCCTTGAATACAGTATTATCTTTAGGAAAGGAGCACTGAAAAGTATTGCAAACACAAGGAAAATCGGGTATAATGCTAACTGTAAAGGATGGATTCCTCGTGTGTCCGACCTGCCGGAGAAACCGGCACCTGCTGAGGATCTCTCCGGACACGACGGCAGAAAACCTCGTGGTGTTCTGCCGCGACTGTAAAACCGAGCATCATGTTAATATTCGACGAGGCCAGTGCTTTGAGAGCCGGAGCCAATGACAGACGCAATGCGCATGCGTTTGTTGTTGGCTCCGGCTTTTTTTGCGTCTGCCGGGTCTCGGCGCCGAGGTGATAGCCGGCGCAGGTCCGGCAGACGCGGAGGAGGTGTAGGCGCATGAGCAAGAGCAATAATCCGCGGACGGCAAACGGCAATCTGCGCCGGAAGCACCGGGCCAGATTTAAGGCCATGGGGGCACCCTGCGGGATCTGCGGCGGCAGGCTCGGCCCGATCCGCTACGATCAGCCGTCAGACGCGCAGCATCCGCTGAGCTTCGTGATCGACGAGATCAGGCCGGTCAGCAAGTATCGGCTGTACGGTTACGACAGCCGCGAGGCCGCCGCGCAGGATTGGAGCAATCTTCAGGCGGCGCACTACGTGTGCAACGCCGCGAAAAGCGATAAAACAGGCAAAACGGCGCAAGGCTCGCAGACGCTTCGGCGCGTTTTCGTCGCCGACGGCGAGTGGTAGGCGGAGGGTCCCCCCGGTGGCCCTGCTGGCCACCCCATCGCGCCAGCGCCGAAATACCCCCGAGAGAAATTAGAGGGGGGAGGACAAAAATGTGCCCAGATGGGCACAAGTGAAAAAATCAAAGAGCGCGGGACACGGACGCGAGGCGCAGGGGCGCCGCGCGGATGCAGAGCCCGCACAGGAGAGGAGGCGGCCGGTTTGGCAAGCAAGGAGCAGATCTACAGAGCGCAGCTTGAGGAGCTGGGCGTATACTCCCCCGCCTTTGACGGCGAGATCCACCAGCTGTGCATACTCGAGCGCGAGCTGAGCCGTGCCCGCAAGGAGTGGAAAAACACCGTTCCGCCGGGCGGCACGCCGTCTTTTATGCACGAGCTGTACGGTGTGATAACGCAAATTCAGCGCGAGATCTTCACCCGGCGCGAGGCGCTGGGGCTGACCCCCAAGGGGCTGCGGCGCATCAAGGGCACCGTCGACACAGGCAGCGCCCCCGCCGCTGAGGACAAGACCGTGCTCGGCTTTATCTTGGACAAGCATGCGGACGGGTGAGCAGACGCCGCGCGTCTGCATAGAGCCGGGACGCGCGGGAACGGACGGCGGAGACGCCGCGCTCTTGATGCAGGCCTACGGCGTGACGCTCGACCCCTGGCAGCGCACGGTGCTGGACTGCTGGCTCGGACTGGACGCGCAGGGCGCGTACACAACGACCTCGGCCGGGCTTGCCGTGCCGAGGCAGAACGGGAAAAACGTGTGCTTTGAGGCGCGGGAGTTTTTCGGACTTGTCGTCAAGCGCGAGAGGATACTGCACACGGCGCACCAGACTATCACGTCAAAAAAGAGCTTCCGCCGGCTGGAGGCCATGTTTACCGACCGGCGGCACCCCGAGGTGTGCCGCCTCGTGCGGGACATACGGTACACCAACGGCGAGGAGGCTATAGAGCTGACCAACGGCGGGCGCATCGAGTTTTCAACACGATCGCGCCAGAGGGCGCGAGGCTTTGACGGGATCTCGCTGATAGTCTACGACGAGGCGCAGGAGCTGACGGACGATCAGGTCGAGGCCGTGATGGCGACGCTGGCCGCCAGCACGACCGGCACGCGGCAGATCCTGTACGCGGGGACGCCGCCGTATCCCGGCTGCCCGGGCGTGGTGTTTCGCCGGAGGCGCGAGGCCTGTCTCACATCCCCCGGGAAAAACGACGCCTGGCACGAGTGGAGCGTCGAGGGAAAAAGCGCAGACGGCATAGCCGTGGACGATGAGCGGCTATGGTACGCGACTAACCCGGCGCTCGGCCGACGCCTGACCGAGGATTTTACCGCGGAGGAGCTCCGGTCGATGAGCCGGGACGGCTTTGCCCGGGAGCGTCTCGGCTGGTGGTCCCCCGTGCTGACGGCGGCAGACCTGAGCGCGATAAATGCAAGCGTATGGGACGCATGCAGGAGCGAGGCCCCAAAGCCGGAGGGCAAGACGGCCTACGGCGTAAAATTCAGCGCGGACGGCTCCGAGGTCGCGCTGTGCGGCGCGGTCATCCCCACGGACGGCCCGGCGCGCATATCCCTGATAGAGCGCAGGCCGACAGGCCTCGGCACGCAGTGGCTCGCCGACTGGCTCAATGAGCGCTACGGCCGCGCGTCCTGCGTAGTGATCGACGGCCGGAACGGCGTCGACGTGCTGGCCGACAAGCTGAGCGGCACATGGCGGGCAAAGGACAGCGTGATCGTGGCCGGGAGCAAAAACGTGCTGGCTGCGGTGAGCACGCTGACGGACGCCCTCAACGAGCGGCGGCTCACGTGGTACTACGGACAGGAGGCGCTGCGCGACAGCGCCGTGACCTCAGTCAGGCGGCCGATCGCCGGGGGCTGGGGCTTCGGCGGGGACAACTCCGCGCCGATAGAGGCGGCGGCGCTCGCGCTGTGGGGCGCTAAAACGTCCCGCCGCGATCCCAACAAAAAAATGCTGATAGGGTGAGAGCTTATGGACATAAACATATACCCGCAGGCCGTCGCAGGGCTGCCGGAGGCCGAGCAGGCCATGCTGCAAAAGCTGACGGAGATCCTGACGCTGCACGGCGGCACCAACGACACCAAGGAGCGCTACTACGAGGGAGACATACCCCTCGCAGAGGTCAACCTCGGGATAGCGCTGCCGGAGGGCATGCAGGGGCTCCAGATCGGATGCGCCTGGGGCGCAAAGACCGTGGACGTGCTTGCGGCCCGGTCGATGTTCGACGGCTTCGTCGGCGCGGACGGCAACGACGTGCCGGAGCTGCACGAGCTCGTGACCTCCAACCGGCTGCTGGCCGAGTACCCCAAGGCGGCGCGCGACGAGCTGAAATTCGGCTGCACATTCGCCACGCTCTCGACCGACGAGGAGCGCAGGCCGCGCATCCGCTGGCATTCCCCGCGCTCCGCCGCCGCCCTGTGGGACGGCGAAAAGGGACGCATCGGCTGCGGGATGGCCGTGATAGACACAGCGCCGGACAACAGCAGCGACACGACGTGGAGGCCGACGCATATCAACCTATACACCGACAAGGCGATATGGGTGCTGCGGCGCACGGACAGCGCATGGACGGCCAAGGCATACGGGCACAAGCTCGGAAGGCCGCCCATGGAGCCGCTGATCTGGAATGCGACAAGCGCCAAGCCTTTCGGCCGCAGCCGCATCAACTGGCCGGTGCGCCGCCTAATACAGGGCTTTGTGCGCACGGTGGCAAACGCCACTATCGGCCTTGAGTTTGCCACGACGCCGCAGAAATACCTGCTGGGCGTGACCGAGGAGCAGTTCAACGCCGTGGCCGACCGGAAATTCAAACAGTACGTCGGCTCGATACTGGCGGCGACCTCAAACCCGGAGACCGGCGAAAAGCCGGAATTCGGTCAGCTGACACAGGGCAGCATAACGCCGCATGTGGACATGCTGCGAATCCTGGCAACGCAGTTTTCGGCGGCGACGGGGCTGACCGTGACGGACACCGGCGTCGTCAACGATGCAAACCCGACAAGCTCCGACGCGATACTCGCGCAGAGCAAGACGCTTGTGACCCTGGCCGAGGAGCTCAACACCGGAAACGGCGAGGCGCTTAAAACCATCGCCCTGATGGCTCTGGCCATAGGGCGCGGCACCTCCGTGGAGGAGCTGCCGGACGACCTGCGCAGCATCATGGCGCACTTCAAAAATCCCGCAATGCCCAACGTGGCCGTGACCGCCGACGCCGCGATGAAGATCGCCACGGCGCGGCCGGCATTTGCCAACACAGACACATTCCTGGAGATGCTCGGCTTTGATGCGGCGTCTATTCGCCGCATCAAGGGGCAGGAGCAGCGCACGCGGGGGCTTGAGTTTTTCGCGGAGATCGACGGCGCGGATGAGGGCGACATAGATGACACTGTCCCGCAGAGCCTGGATTGATTACATAAACAAGCTGCGCCGGTGCAACGAGGCGGCAGCGCAGGCCATGTCCGCCTATCTGGCCGCCCACGGCATAGCCGACACTCAGGGCATTATCGAGTACGCCTATGCAGTGGCCTCAAAATACGGCGAGGCCTCGGCGGCGCTGGCGGCCGAGATGTACGACGCGACGGCAGCGCTCGCGGCGGTGCACCTCTCCCCGGCGGCGCCGGCAGAGGCGGCCACCTATCAGGAGGTCTCGGATGCGATAAAGCGCGCATCCAAGTACCAAAACCCCAAGACGATCAGCCGCGAGGTCGCGCGGCTCGTCAAGCAGGCGGGGGCGGACACGACGGTGCAAAACGCGGCGCGCGACGGCGCGGAGTGGGCGTGGGTGCCCAACGGCGACACATGCGCTTTCTGCCTGTCCCTCGCCTCGCGCGGGTGGCAGCCGGCATCCAAAAAGGCGCTCAAGGGCAACCACGCGCAGCATATACACGCCAACTGCGACTGCGCCTATGCGATACGCTTTGACAGCGAGTCAGAGCTCCGGGGGTACGACCCGGAGAAGTATCAGGAGATATACTACGGTGCGGAGGGCAAAAACTCCACGGCCCGGATCAACTACATCCGGCGGCAGAACTACAAAGCCAACCGCGAGGAGATCAACGCCCAAAAGCGCGCGGCCTACGCCGAGCGGAAAGCGCGCGAGGAGGCGCAGACAGCAGAATAATCAAGGGCCAGAGCTGAGAGAGCCGGAGCCAGGGACAAACACAAGGTTTGTTTCCGGCTCCGGCTCTTTTTCTTTTGGCCGGACTCGGTGATAAAGGCCGGGAGGCCTATCACATAAAAATTTCGCTGGGCGGGGCGTAAAACCGCCGGCGGCAGGGGACGCGACCCCCGTCAACAAAGCGTAGCCGAGAAAGGACAGACCATGCAGCGCACAGACATCACGAGCATTTTCCCGGAGGCGACCCGAGAGCAGCAGGACGCACTCATGAAGCTCTACGGCGACGGCGTGAACGCCGCCAAGGGCGACAGCGCAGCGCTTGCCCAGCAGCTCAAGGACGCGCAGGCCGCGCTCGCCGCGGCTCAGAACGCAGGCGGCGCAAACGAGCTTGAGAAAGCCAACAAGCGCCTTGCCGACCTTGAGAAGGAGTTGACGTCAATGAAGGCGGCGGACGCCGTCAGGCAGCTCCGCGAAAAGGTGGCGGCAGACAAAAACATCCCGGTAAGCCTGCTGACCGGGGACACGGAGGAGACCTGTGCGGCGCAGGCAGACGCGATCCTCGCGTTTGCCGGGAACACCGGCAGCCTCTCCGTCGGCGACAAAGGCGAGGCCGGCGGCGGCGCTGCCGACGCAAGAGCCCAGTTTACAGCCTGGGCTAAGGACAACATCTGATTTTTGAAAGGAGGAGGCCGTAAATGGCACTCAACACCTACAGGGGAAATATAACCCTTCCGTCCGCAGTATCCCGCGAGATACTGCAGAAAACACAGGAGCAGAGCGCGATCATGCGCCTTGCCCGCAAGATAACCCTCCCGGGCACCGGCGTGACCATCCCCGTCATCACCGGAGACCCGCAGGCCGCATGGGTCGACGAGACCGACAAAAAGCCCACAAGCAATCCCACCCTCAGCACCAAGATCATGCAGGCGTACAAGCTGGCAGTCATCGTGCCGTTTTCGATGGAGTTCCGCCGCGACATGGGCGCGCTGTACGACGCGCTTGTATCCCGCCTGCCCGCCTCGCTCGGCCAGAAATTCGACGAAACCGTATTCGGCCCGGCGTCCGGCAAGCCCGGCTCCAACTTTGACACGCTCGGCGGCTGCACCGCCCAGAATCTGAGCGGCACAGGCGGCGCATACGATGCGCTCGTCGCGGCGAAGGTCGCAATCTCCACGGCCGGGTATCTGATGAACGGCGTGGCGCTGTCTCCCCAGGGCGAGGGCGTACTGCTCGGCGCAAAGGACACGACCGGCAGGCCGATATTCGTCGCCTCCGTACACGAGGGCGCGACCGGCAGGCTGCTCGGCGCGGAGACTTACCTGACCAAGGGCGCGTACAAGGCGGCCAACCCGACCGGCTACAACACCGTCGGCGTCGCGGGCGACTGGACGCAGGCGCTTTTCGGCACGGTCGAGGGCGTCAAGATCTCCATATCCGATCAGGCGAGCCTGACCATCAGCAACGCGCAGGTCAACCTGTGGGAGCGCAACATGTTTGCGGTCCGCGCAGAGATGGAGGTCGGCTTCCGCGCAGAAGCGACGGCATTTAACCTGCTGACCGTCCCCGTGCCGACGCAGAGCGGCGGTGACAGCGGCGGCGGCACAGGCGGCTGATCGTGGACGACAGGGTCGAGATGCTCAACAGCGTCACGGGGACGATAATGCTCGTCCCTGTGGAGCTTAAAGACCTCTACCTCGCCGCAGGGCACACGCTGGTACAGCAGCCCGGCGGCGAGCGGCGGAAAAGGAGGAAAGCCAATGGCAGCGACATACGCGACGGCAGCTGACGTGCAGGCCCGCATGCTGCGCACGCTCTCGCCGAGAGAGCTCGAGATGTGCGGGACGTATCTGGAGGATGCCGCGGTCATCATAGACGCGGCGGCACCCGGCGCGTCGGAAGCCGCGAAAAAGACCGTGTCGTGCAGGATGGTGATGCGCGCGCTCGGCGACGGCGGAGACAGCGGCATACCGATGGGAGCCAGTCAGGGCACGATGAGCGCCCTCGGCTACTCCCAGAGCTGGACGATCGGCACCGGCACTGCCGGGGAGCTGTACCTCGGAAAACTCGAAAAGCAGCTGCTGGGCATGGGCAACGCCATAGGCTGCACAAGCCCCGTAGAGGCCCTCGTGCCGGAGGCGGAGGCATGAGGGGAATACCGGTCAAGCTGCACGTCCGGACGCAGACCGGCACGGACGCCTTTAATTCGCCGGTTTATTCCGACGCGGGGGCCGTGACTGTGGAAAACGTGCTCGTGGGTCAGCCCACGGCGGAGGACGTGACGGACTCCATCTCGCTGTACGGCAAGCGCATCGAGTACATGCTCGGCATCCCCAAGGGTGACGCACACGACTGGACCGACACCGTGGTCGAGTTTTTCGGCGCGAGGTACCGGACCTTCGGTGCGATCATCCAGGGGATCGAGGCGAATGTGCCGACGGCGTGGCACAAGAAAGTGAGGGTGGAGCGCTATGAGTAGGACTAAATTCCGCTTTAAGCTGGCGGGCCTCAACACGCTTATGCGCTCGGGCGAGATGCAGAGCATCCTGACCGCGGCGGCAAAGCAGATAGCGGCGGCAGCCGGGGACGGCTACGAGGCCGAGACGGCCCGCCCCCTCACTTACGCGGCCATCGCCTCGGCCTACGCCGGGGACTACGACGCTAAGCTTGACAACAGCGAGCACAACACCCTGCTCAAGGCCGCCGGGAGCGTGAAGCTATGAACATCGAGAAGCTCATAATCAACTACCTTTCGGCACAGCTCGCCGTCCCCGTCTACGGGGATGTGCCCAATCTGGGCACCGAGGCGGAGTTTGTGACCGTTGAAAAAGTCGGGAGCAGTGAGCGAAACCACGTGTGCAAGTCGCGCCTCGCCGTGCAGAGCTGGAGCACAAGCCGCGCGAAGGCGGCGGAGCTCAACGAGACGGCCAAGAGCGCGATGCGCAGCGCCGTGCTTTTGACAGAGATCAGCCGCTGCGCCCTTGACACCGACTACAACTATCCCGATCTCGCAACAAAGCGGCCGAGGTACCAGGCGCTTTTTGAGATCGTACATGATCCATAAGGAGGGACACACATGCCATCATCTGACAAGGTTTCAACCGGCAAACCCAAAACAGCGGGAGCCGTATACCGCGCGCCCGCCGGAACGACAGCGCCCACGGACGCGAGCACCGAGCTTGCAGCAGCATTTAAGGAGCTGGGCTTTGTAAGCGACGACGGCGTCAGCAACTCCAACAGCGGCGACAGCACCGACGTGTACGCCTGGGGCGGGGCCCCGGTGCTCACCACACAGAGCGAGAAACCCGACAAGTGGAAGCTGACGCTTATAGAGTCGCTCAACGCGGAGGTGCTCAAGACCGTTTACGGCGACGGCAACGTCACCGTGGACACGACCGGAAAGAAAATCACCGTAAAGGCCGGGGCCGCGCAGCTGGCAAGCTCGGTATACGTTATCGACATGCTGCTCAAGGGCGGGGCGCTCAAGCGCGTAGTCATCCCCGTGGGCTCGCTGAGCGACGTGGGCGAGATCGTCTACAAGGACGACGAGCCGATCGGCTACGAGATCACGATAAAGGGCGCGGACGACGGCACCGGGTACACTCACTATGAGTATATCCAGCTGCCCAGCGCCTGACGACGGAGGCGGACGCGATGAAAAACGGAAAGACAAGCACCGGATTTGAGTTTGAATTCGACCCGGCGGCGCTGGACGACATGCGTTTTGTCGACGTGCTCGGCACCGTGATGGACGACGGTGCGCCGGAATTCGACCGGCTGCGCGCGACAAGCAAATGCATAGACATGCTCATAGGGCGCGAGCAGAAAGCCGCGCTCTATGAGCACATAGGCACGACCCACGGCGGGCGCGTGCCGTACATGGCGCTGGTGGGCGAGTTGCAGGACATTATGTCCGCGCCCGGAAAGGACGCCGGAAAAAACTGATGAGCCTGGCCTATATGGCCAGGCTCTACCCCGATATGCTGGTATGCGACATGGCGGAGACGTACAGCGTCCTCGACTGGCGCGTACTGCCCGCGACGCTGGCGGCGACGCTCGCCGCCGGGCTGCGGGAAAATGCCCGCGTAAAGATGCAGATCGCCGGCAGCCGGGCGACGGCTGAGACCCTGCTGCTGGCGACCTGCGCGGACGCGCTGAAGGTCTTGATCTGGCAAAACACCAGGGACGGGTCGAAAGGCGTCCGCCCGCCGTCCTCCATCCTCGCCGCCCTCACGGGCGGAGAAGCGACAGGCGGCGGGGGCTTTGACACTCCGGAGGAATTCCGCGCGTGGCGGGCAAAAATGACAGGAGGTGAGCACAATGGCGGCTGAGCTCGGCGAGGCCTATGTAAATATAATACCCAAAGCGCCGGGGATCGAGAAAGAGCTCAAGGGCATGTTTGAGGGCAGCGGCGACGCCGCCGCGACAAAGAGCGGCGCGAGCCTCGGGAAAAAGCTGCTGGGCGGCTTAAAGACCGCCGTCGCGGCGGGAGCCGTGGCTAAGGTGCTCAAGGACGCATTTGAGGCGGGCGGCAATTTGCAGCAGAGCTTCGGCGGCCTTGACACGATATACGGCGACGCGAGCGCCGCGGCAAAGGAGTACGCCAAGAGCGCGGCCTCGGCCGGGATAAGCGCCAACTCCTACGCCGAGCAGGCCGTGAGCTTCGGCGCGGCTCTCAAGGCGGCCTACGGCGGCGACACGACGGCGGCCATGGAGGCGGCCAACACGGCCATCCTCGACATGGCGGACAACGCCGCCAAGATGGGCACGCCGCTTGAGTCCATCCAAAACGCCTATCAGGGCTTTGCTAAGCAAAATTACACGATGCTGGACAACCTCAAGCTCGGCTACGGCGGGACCAAGACTGAGATGGAGCGGCTGCTGTCCGACGCGGAGCAGCTGACCGGCATCAAGTACGACATCAACAACCTGGGCGACGTGTACGACGCCGTGCACGTGATACAGGGAGAGCTCGGCCTGACAGGCACGGCGGCCCTCGAGGCAAAGACAACGCTGACCGGCTCTTTCGGCGCGATGAAAGCGAGCTGGGAAAACCTGCTCGCGGCGCTGACGACCGGCGAGGGGCTGGATCAGGCGATGCAGAGTCTGGCGACGACGGCGGGGGATTTTCTCACCAACGTGCTCCAGATGGCCGGGGCGCTTGTGGAGCAGCTGCCGTCGCTGCTGTCCGGCCTGGGCAGCGCGATAGTGAGCGCCGCGCCGCAGCTGATGGAGAGCGGCGTGCAAATCGTGCTACAGCTTGCAAGCGGGCTCATCGCAGGAATCCCGCAGCTGCTGGCAGCTGCGCCGCAGATCATAACCTCGCTATTACAGACTATAACGGCAAACGCCGGGACTCTCATAGAGGGCGGCACGCAGTTGATAGGCCAGCTCGAGCATGGGATTATTGCCTCACTGCCGCAGATAATCGCGGGGGCGGCGGCGATCGTCGGAAACCTGCTCGCGGCGATACTCGCAAACTCCGGGACGCTGCTGACGGGCGGCGTGGAGCTTATAGTCCAGATCGTCACGGGGTTTATAACGGCGATCCCGCAGCTGATAGAGCAGGTGCCCGTAGTATTCTCCGACCTGGCCGAGACATTTATCTCCCAGGACTGGGCCAGCATAGGCAACGACGTTATCAACGGCATTATCAACGGCATCAAGGCCGCGGCAAGCGCGCTGCTGAGCGCGCTGAGGGACCTCGCCGGGCAGGCGCTGTCCGCCGCGAAAAACGCGCTGGGCATTGCGAGCCCGTCCAAGCTTTTTGCCAGCGAGGTAGGCAAATGGATCCCCCGCGGCATGGCCGTGGGCATAGAAGCCAACCTCAGCCCGGTAGACACATCCATCCAGCGCATGGCCGCGGGCGCGACGGCGGAATTCGAGCGCGCGACGGCTCCGGGCGCGACGGCAAGCCGGGACACCGGCACAGGCTACGCCGCAGCGAGCGGCAGCCAGGCCGGCACAAACAAGTTTGAAATAGTGTTTACGGGCAGCCTCGCCCAGCTGGGGCGCGTGCTGAGCCCGTACATCAAGGCCGAGGACGCGCGCGTCGGCCCGCAGTACGTGACATGAGGAGGGCGCGGGAATGCTCAAGATAGACGGGATAGAGTACAAGGTGCACGTAGTGTACCCGACGATGGTCAACGGCTTTGAGATACGCGAGGGCGGCAACGCAGGCACCGCCCAGAACGGGCGCGAGATCCGCGACATTATCGGCACGGCGTACACCTACGAGATGCAGATCGAGCCTAATCCCCTTTTTCCGACAGATTTCGACGCTCTTTTCCACGCGCTGAGCGCTCCGGTGGCGAGCCACAGCGTGTCCCTCCCCTACGGGCAGGACACGCTTGAGTTTGAGGCCGCAGTATCTGAGGGCGAGCGGACGTGGTACGGCAAGAGCAACGGCGTGCAGCGCTGGCGAGGCCTCAAGGTCAAATTCCGGCCGATCACGCCGCAGAGGTACGACGCATGAGCATCAACAATGAGCTTTTCGTCGGCAGCGTGACCGCGCCGCTGATGTACTTCTCGTCGCCGACGCTGAGGAGCGTCAGCGGACGGCGCACGGTCGACCTCATCGGCAACGAGCTGAGCATAGACGTGCTGGAGCCGCAGGTGGAGTATGCGTGGATCGTGGAGCAGTACCTACAGCCGTCCGACGCGGACGCGCTGCAAACCAGCGACGGCTATGTGCTGTGCGTGGGCAACACGAGCCCGGCAGAGGTGCCATACGGCACGCCGGTATGGTACTACACGGACGGGGAGCTGTCCGACAAGTATTATTTTAAGTACGCTGAGCGCGTGGCCCGCAGCCAGTGGATCATCCACGCGGTGAGCATCGTCGGCCTGCTGGACGTGGAGATGCACCGGGGCGGCGTGTACACCGGCAAGGCTTTCGCCTCGGTGCTGACGGAGTTTTTCGGCGGCACCGTGGGCGCGTCGGTCAACGGGATCACGCGCATCACGGGAGGCCTGTGCACCTGCATCGTGGAGGACGCCGTCGCGTCAACGACCGTGCACGGCCTGCTGCCATATGCGACAAAGAGGGAAAACCTGCATCAGCTCATTTTTGACTACTGCGTAAACCTCACCAAGGACGAAAACGGAGACCTGATATTTTCCTATCTCCGGCCAAGCTCCGCGCCGCCGGAGATACCGACGGGGCGGATATACTCGGGCGGAAAGATAGACTACGAGCAGCCCGTGACGGACGTGGAGCTGACCGAGTACACCTACGTCTACGACGAGACGGCGGAGGAAGAGAAGGTCTACGACAACACCTCCGCGCCGCACATCGAGGGCGAGGCGCTCGTGCTCTTTGACACCCCGATAAAGCCCGAGACCATACGCACGTCGGAGACCAGCATGACCGTGCGCGACGCAAACGAGGTGAGCGCCTATGTCACCGGCAACGGCATCATATACGCCAAGCCCTACCAGGTGCAGGAGCGCGTGATAAGCCGCAGCGTCGCGGGCGCAGTGCTGCGGCGCACGGTGAGCATCAACGGACTGACGCTGACAAACCCACTCAACAGCACTAACCTCATGACGCGCCTTTTTGAGTATTACACGACGCGGCAGGTGGTCAACATGGCCATTGAGGTCGCGGGCGAAAAGCCCGGCGCGCTCTACAAGTTTCCCAACCCCTACGGGGAGGAGACGGTCGGCTTTATCTCGTCAATGGAGTGGCTCTCCAGCGGCATAACCAAGGCCGACTGCGAGATCATCACCAACTACAGCCCGGCGGGCATCAGCACAAACATGCAAAACGTGCTGCTGCTGACCGGCTCCGGCACGTGGGACGTGCCGCCGGCCATCCGGGAGCGCGAAAACCCGTACATCCGGGCGGTGCTCATCGGTGGCGGGCAGGGCGGACACGGCGGCTACACCGGCAGCGATTCCGACCGCAACCCGGACAAGCCCGGGGACGGCGGCGCAGGCGGCGAGGGCGGCAACGGCGGAAAGGTGCTGACCGTGGAGATCAACGTCAAGGAGCTTGCGCAGATCGCTTACGCCTGCGGCACAGGCGGCGAGGGCGGCGAAAGCGACACCGAGGGCACGGCCGGGACGGACACGACCTTCGGTAGCTATTCGACCGCCGCGGGCGCAGTCGTCCCCGGCGGGATTATGAATCTGATAGACGGCAAATTCTACGCCCGGCAGGGCGCGACCGGCATAACCGGCGCGGCCGGAGGCAAGGGCGCAACATACACAGGCGGAGCGCCGACCGGCGAGGAGCTGGCATCCTACGGCATGACCGGCGAAAGCCTGACCTACAAGGGCAAGGTCTGGGACGGCGGTGCAGGCGGCGGAGCCCGCGCCGCATCGCAGAACGGCTATACCGGCTGGGCGCTCGGCGGAGGCGGCGGAGGCGCTGCAATGGGCGCCGACGGCGGACGCGGAGGCGACGGCAAAGTCGAGTGGACTTCCGTCATCGGCGGCACCGGCGGCGATGGCGCGACAGCCAACATCGCAGGCGAGGACGCGCGCTACACCGGCACCGGCGGCGACGGCGGACACGGCGGAGGCGGCGCAGGAGCGCCCGGCCGGTCAGGCTTTTCCGGCGGCTCGTCCCCCACCGGCTACCCCGGTACAGGCGGCAAAGGCAGCCGCGGCGGCAAGGGCGCGGCCGGCGGCATACTGATCTATTACTGAGATGTGCCCAGATGGGCACACTGGAGGTGACTATCATGGCGGACACAACCTGGACGCCGTATGCGGTCGAGATGACCGCGGAAAACGCAAAAAAAGCCCTCGTCGCGGGGCTGCGCGTGGCTCAGACCCCGGGCATACTGCTGGCGGACGGTCAGGGCGGCGTGCGCACGGCCCTGCCGGGCGACGACTACGGCTATCCGCTTCTGCAGGGCAACGGCCCGCCCAGCGCGGGCAATGTGGCCAACGTCGGGCAGCACTACTTTGACCTGACGGCCTCAGGGCCGCCGTATGAGTACATCTGCGTGGGCTACACCGAGGCGGGCTTTGTGTGGCGCGTCTACGGAGACCCCGGCGCGGGATTTTACCCCAAGGGGCGGTTTTTGTCGCTCGACGCGCTGCAAGAGGCCATAGAGGCCGGGCTTGTGGACGCGCCGTCCCCCGGCGATGCGTATTTTATCGGCGAGGCCGCGCCGTATGACGTGTATTTTTACGACGGGCAGACCCTCAGCTGGGTCAACCTCGGGCCTCTCGGCGGCAACGGGAGCACCGCGGCCGGAATCCCGCCTCACGGGGCGGCCGGGCAGTTTTTGATAAAAAAGACGGCGGCCGACTACGACGCGGTGTGGAGCGACATCCCGGACGACAGCATCGACGCGGACATGCTCAAGGCCGACGCCGTGACCGCAGCGAAGCTTGCCGACGACGCGGTGGAGACGGCCGCGATCAAAAACGCCAACGTGACCGCGATGAAGCTTGCCGACGAGTGCAAGAACATCATCCGTGAAAACGTGGCGCTGGCCGCGTCGGCTTTTGTCTCCGACACGACGATCGAGGGCGCGCGGTACAAGGCGGAGCTGGCCATAACCGGATGCACGGCGGCCATGCTGCCGATCATAGCGTGGACGGCGGCGCAGGCCGAGGCGCTGGAGGTCAAGCGCATCCAGAGCGCGGCGGGCAAGATCATCATCTACTCCGCCGACGCGCCGGGTGCGGATCTGACCATCCCGACGGTGGCGCTCATAAGCCCGATAGGCACGGGCAGCAGCGGGACGGGGACCGGCGGCAGCGGAACGCCCGGGGCAAACGGCGTGACCTTTACGCCGCACCTCAGCGCCGACGGCGTCCTCAGCTGGACTAATGACGGCGGGCTGGCCAACCCCGACCCGGTTAATATCAAGGGAGCCCCAGGTGCTAAGGGCGACAAAGGAGATCCCGGTGCTAAGGGAGACAAGGGCGACCCCGGCAGCGACGCGAGCGTGACCGAGGCCAATATCAAGGCGGCGCTCGGGTATACGCCTGCGGACAGCGAGGATATACCGACGGTGCCGACGGAGGACATCGCCGCCAACACCACCGCCCGGCATTCGCACTCCAACAAGGGTGTGCTGGATAAAATCACGGGCGTCGTCACCACAGATAAAATTGGAGAACCAGATCATGTTACAGACCTTGTGCAGTACGATGCATTTCAGATCGCGGCGCAGCGAATCATATCACAGATTCCAACCGTCCCCGCCGCGCTGCCGAATCCTAACGCGCTGACGATCAATATCGGGAGCACCACCGTGACATACGACGGCAGCAGCGCCCAGACCGTGGAGATCTCGGACGGCTCGGAGGTGAGCTACTGATGACCAAAAAATTGTATGAGGAGTCCGCCGTGCAGGCCATTGCCGCGGCGATCCGGGCTAAAAACGGCGGGAGCACGACGTACAAAATCGGCGAGATGGCCGCGGCCATAGAGGCATTGCAGATGGCCGGCAGCGTCATCGTGGACAATCCCTCATACTTTTATTCGGAAACCGCGGACACGATAACCAAGCTCGCAGCGCTGCGGAAAACCGGTACGCTGCTCATTATGTTTTTGACAGACAGCCACCTGTACACATCCAGCAACAACAAGCAGTACTTTGACGCTCAAATGGCCTCCCTACGCGCCGTGTGCGCCGCGATAAAGCCCGATCTCGTGGTCCACGGCGGGGACATGACCAACGGCAGCGAGGCCAAGGCCGTGACCGTCGCCGAAGCCGCCGCCGTCGTGGCCGAGATGCGCGAGGTCGGCGGGGACAATACGCTCATCCTTATCGGCAACCACGACGGCAACTACGTCAGCAGTTCTCAGAGCTCTGACCAGATGATAACGGAGACCGAGATGCTCCAATGGTACCGGAGCTGGGACGACGGCTTTGTCTATCCGACCAGCAAGCTGTACGGCTACCGGGACTATGCCGCGCTGGGCATCCGCGTGATACGGCTGCACAGCTACATGGGCGACGGCACGCTCGGCGGAACCGGGGCCAACTGGGGCTACCCTGCCGACGAGGTCTCGTGGTTTAGCACGACCGCGCTTAACACGGACAACGACATACTCATTCTCTCGCATCAGACGCTCTCACCCGTGCTGCAAGGCTACGCCGAGAGTCAGGACATACCCCATAATGGGATGACCATCCAACAGGCGATCGACGCGTGGCAGACCTCCGCGCGGCACTGCATCGGCGTAGTGCATGGGCACGTGCACTGGGATTTTGTGTCCAAGGGCAAAGGGACATTCGTCGTGACCGATCACAACACCAAGGCCGAGACGACGCGCACCGGCACCTATGGCAATTTTTATGAATACGGTCAAGGGCTGGCAAACTACCTGCCCACAGCGGCGACGGCGGACGCCCCGGCGGCGAGCAGCTACCGCGACGTACCCAAGGGCGCGGTGGTCTACGGCCGCACGGCGGGCACTGCAACGCAGGCGCTCTGGACGGCGGTCGTTGTCAACAAGGCCGAGCACCATATAGATTTCGTTCGCTTCGGCGCGGGCGAGGACGTCTCCATGGACTACCTCGCAGAGCAGACGGTACCAGTGACGGGCGTTACTCTGTCGGCATCGAGCGGCGAGCTGACCGAGGGCAACACCCTCACGCTTACGGCGACGGTGCAGCCGGTCAACGCAAGCAATCAGAGCGTGACATGGCAGAGCTCCGCGCCGGACGTCGCCTCGGTATCAGGCGGAGTTATCACAGCGCACAGCGCCGGTATCTGCATCATCACCGCGACGACCGTCGACGGAGGGTACACTGCGAGCTATACGATCACCGTCAAGGCCACAGTCAAGGTCAACATGCTCACACAGGCCGTCGGCTCCGACGGGCAGCCGTACAACTCCGGCGCTGGGTACAAATCCGGCTACAGGCTTAATTCGGCGGGCAACGAGGCGGCGATGTCGACGTACAGCGTCACCGGTTTTATCCCTGTTTCCGGCGGCGCGAAAATCTCCGTGAAAAATCTGCCGCTGAGCTATACGGGAAACGGCAACTACTACATCGGATTTTACGACGCGAATTTCGCGCTGATCTCTGGCTGCTGCCGCTACGCGAGGGCGTGGGTGCTGCAAAGCTCGGGCAATCCGCTGGCACCCAACACCAACGACGGGACAAATATCCTGACATTTACCCTGACCGGCGCGAGCGGCTTTGCCGTCCAAAACGCAAAATATATGAGATTGTCGTCCACGAGTATCACGGCAGAGTCCGCCGTGTATGTGGAGTGAGGAGGCACAGCATGATAGGCATAACTAACGCAGGAGGCGGCGGGGGCGGCAGCCTTAATTTTAAGGTGGTGGGCGGTACGTCCGCCCCAGCGGCCCCGGCTGAAAATACGATATGGGTCAACACCGCAGCCGATATAACCGGCTGGGTGTTTTCCCCGGCTGCTCCGTCGTCCCCCAAAGAGGGCACGGTGTGGCTCAAAACCGGGCTCAACTCCCCGGTTGGGTTTAACGCTATCAAAAAAAACGGGCTGTGGGTCTATCCCACGGCCTGCCAGCAGTACATATCCGGGGCTTGGGTGGCCAAGACGGCCAAAACCTACCAGAGCGGCGCGTGGGTCGAGTGGCTCTATTGGCTCTACGATACCGGCGCTAAAAAGGTCGAGCTGCGCGACATCACGAGCGCGCTGTACGGCACGGAGAGCACGATCACCTGGGGCGACGACGCCGTCGAGCTCAGCGTGTACGGCCCCTCAAGTTTTACGATGGGCGTGGCCATGGCCGCGACCGGGCTTATGGACGTGTCCGGCTACAGCAAGCTCAACGCCTACTACGAGAGCATAGACCGCGCCTCGCCCAAGTTCTCGGTGTCGGTGTCGACGGCTGCGACACCGACGACCGTGGAAAACGGGCTGGGCAGCGACCATATAGCCGTGGCGAGCATAACGGAGGCCAAGGCCAGCGCGGGAGTGCTGACGCTGGATCTCTCGGAGCTGACAGTGACCGAGGTGTGCTGCTGCGTCAGCGTGACCTCGACCAACAACGACAGGTACAAAGGCGGCCGGGCGCGCGTGCGGCGCTTTTGGCTAGAGTAAGGAGGACAAAAATGACCACAATCGAGAGAGCAAACTACATCTACAAAGTGTGCCGAGCGGCAGGCATGACCTACGCCGGGGCTATCGGCATGCTGGGCAACTTGCAGGGCGAGACCTCAGATTTCGACCCGATGAGCGTCGAGACTCAGTACCTCAACCGCTACGGTCTCACAGACGCGGAGTACACCCGCCGCGCCGACGCAGGTGAGAAAGTCCATCTGAATTATTATTTTACGCATGATAATGCAGGATATGGAATTGCCCAGTGGACGTATTGGAGCCGCAAAAAGGGCCTGCTGGACTTTGCCAAAGCCGCGGGCAAGTCTGTGGGCGACCTTGACGTGCAGATCGCGTACATGCTCAAGGAGCTCAGCGGCTACTATACGGCCGCATGGAAAGTGCTGACGGCGACCGAGAGCATCGCCGAGGCCGTCAAGATCTGCGTGACGGCCTACGAGAAACCGGCCAATCAGGCCGACGCGATAAGCCGCCGCACGGCTTATGCCAACGCATGGGCAAAGCTCATCCCGGACGGCGGCGCGGCAGAGCCCTCAGAGCCCGCGCAGGACAGCAAGCCCGCCGGGGAGAGCTATGACCGGCGCAAGGTTATCGCCCTCGCGCTGGCCGAAGTCGGCTATCTCGAGAAAAAGAGCGCCGATCAGCTGGACAGCCAGACGGCCAACGCGGGCTCGGCCAACTACACCAAGTACGCCCGCGATCTGGACGCCCTCGGGAATTTTTATAACGGCCGCAAGCAGGGCTATGCGTGGTGCGACGTGTTTGTGGATTGGCTCATGGTCACGTGCTTTGGCGAGGCTGCGGCGCTCAAGCTGCTGTGCGCCAAGCCCAAGAGCAGCGGCGCAGGCTGCACCTACAGCCTCAACTACTACATAGCTGCGGGACAGTTTCACAAGCGCGGAGAAAAGCCGGAGGTCGGAGACCAGATCTTTTTTGGGGCGGTCGGCAACAGCAACCACACCGGCATTGTCTACAAGGTCGACGACACGACCGTATACACGGTCGAGGGCAACACGTCCGGCGCGGACGGCGTCGTCCCCAACGGCGGGGCCGTGTGCAAAAAATCCTACCTGCGCAGCTACAGCGGCATAGCGGGCTACGGCCGCCCCGCCTACAACGACGGCCTTGCCGGGGACTCCGTCGACGCGGAGCCCGTCACGCCCACGCCGGAACCCACGCCGGAGCCGGAGACCCCGGCCGAAGACAAGCCCGTGTTTGACCCTCCGGAGCTCAAGCCCGGCGACAAGGGCGCGGCGGTCAAAAAGCTCCAGCACCTGCTGCTGGACTGCGGCTGCTCCGTCGGCCCGGACGGCGCGGACGGAGACTTCGGGGCGCGGACAGCCTCGGCCGTCCGCCTCGTGCAGAAAAAGCTCGGCCGTCCGATGACCGGCACCGCCGATGCGTGGATCTGGGCGGCTTTGATAAGGAGGTGATCGGCATGACCTAACGATCGGCACCGGAAAAAATAAAACGAAATGAGGGCAAAAAATGGACGAAGCAGTTAAAATCGCAGAAATTGAGCAGCGCTGCAAGAGCAACACCCACCGCCTCGACGAGCTTGAGCAGCGCCAGGACAACCTCGACGCGCTGGCTACCACAATGTCTGTCATGGCCAATGAGCAGGACCACATCAAGGCCGACGTCGGCGTTATCAAGGCCGACGTCAAGAAGCTCACGGACAAGCCCGGCGTGCTCTGGGATAAGCTCGTGTGGCTGGTAGTGTCCGGCGCGGCCGGGTATTTGCTGGCGCAAATTATTAAATGATTTGAGAGGAGTAAAAAAACATGGAAACCATAGGCATCGCATCCGTAGCGGCGATAACCGTTATCTGCTACCTCGCGGGGCAGTTTGTTAAGGTAAGCGGGCTCGACAACAAGTATATCCCGGTGATCGTCGGCGTGCTCGGCGGCATCCTCGGCGTGGTCGGCCTGTACATCATGCCGGACTTCCCGGCGGGCGACATCGTCACCGCCGTTGCCGTCGGCATCGTGTCCGGCCTCGCCGCGACCGGCATCGACCAGGTCGGCAAGCAGCTCAAACAGTAAGCCCCGCACCGCCGCCGTCCCGCCTCGTGCGGGACGGGTGAGCCGGCGGCCGGGAAACAAATAAAAACGGAGGAAACGCCATGCACCCAGCGGTCGCGGAATTCTGCCGGCTCAACGGGCTTGACCCGGAGGCCGAAAATCTTGTGGAGCTGATTTTTGAGGCTCTCGCAGGGAGGTGCGCCGATGACCACAGCGGAGGATCTCCGCGTCCGGCTGACCACGCCGCACAGCAAGGTCAAGCTGGTTTTCCCCCGGGCGCTCCGTGAGGAGCTTGAGCGCGAGTGCGGATTTACGGACGACGAGCTGGAGATACTGCGCCTGTGCGGCCGCGGCTGGAGCTATGTCCAGATCGCGGACGAGCGGCATTGCAGCGTCGAGACCGTCCGCAACCGCATCCGGGGGATAAAAAATAAAATAGCAGCAGTCATTTGAGCGTGGAGCTTTCCACGCTCAATCTTTTTGAGAAAATTGCAAAAAAAACACTTGACAAATCACCGAATCGGTGATAAAATAATACACGTAAAGGGAAAACAAAAACGGATGGCCGACAGGCCGGAAAGGAAATATAAAATGAACGAAGGCATTCTGAACGTGGACAACATGAGAGCATTCAACCGTCAGGCATGCGGCCTCTTTAAAAAGCAGACCAAGTACGGACTCCAGGTAGTAAACGAGACCCAGGAGTGGCGCAGCCACTGGCGCTTTTACGTGACCCTCGAAGAGGCCGAGACCGCCAAGACGACCATGGAGGCCGGCGACTATGCCGACGGCTGGACGATCAATATCGTTGAGCTTTGATAGCCGAAACGGGCGCAAGCCCGTCACTGCGAACCGCCCCACGCAGTCTGAAGATGGCAGGGCAGAAAGGGAAAAAATGAAGATAATATCAGCTTGGGGTTATCCCTCTAACCCCTTTTACAATCCCGAAAAGGCCAATAACGGCGGCGGTTATTGGCAGTACTACGGCGGCGTAGTAATCGACCACAACGGCGAGCTGGTCGTCTTGGACCTGCAAGGCGACGACTGCGGCGACTTTGGCTCGCGCTGGAGCTTTGACGTTGACGCGACCGGCTATTGGTGGCACGCCAACTGCGGCACCTCGGACGACGCCAGCATAGACACCCCGGAGGACATCGAGGCCGTCTGCGCGTCCATCGATGGCGTGCTGGGGCTTGACATTATGGAGCTCATCCACGAGGTCGCCCCGGTCATCGACGAGTGCGCCCGCCGCCAGTGGCAGGCGCTGAATGAGAAGGCGTAAGCAAATGGATCTTGTACAGTTGACCAACCACCAAGCGTGACGGTGTGAAAATCGTTGCGCTGGACTCGTGGATTTGACAACGATAAAAATTTTAGGAGGTAACAACATGCTCAACATCAATGCAGCCGATCTCCGCACGGTAGCGGAGGAGACCAAGGACAAGAGGCTCGGGAGATTCAGCGCCGAGTATTATCAGCTGAGCTATGACCCGCGCACCGGCGAGCTGTGGACGGATTTCCACTGCTCTCTCGGCGGCAATGAGCACACGGTGTACCGCGACGAGGCGATCATTCCCTGCGGCAATCTCCGCAGGCGGTACACTGAGGCAGAGCTGCGCGAGCTCGTGGAGCTCTGCGTGGAGGAGCGAGAGGCGGGTGTGCGTTGACTATCCGGGAGCTCAGAGCACGGACAGGGCTCACGCAGGCGGCGTTCGCTGCGGCGCTGCACATCCCCAAGCGCAGCGTTGAGAACTGGGAGGGCGGCGTCAATACGCCGCCTGCCTATCTCGTCGAGCTGATCGAGTACCGGGTCACGCACGATCCGGACTTGACAGGCTCATGTGTGCATGATAAAATGCACGTGTCAGGCGGGAAATCGCCTGTGTATTGAAACAAAACTACCACATGCGCAGAAAGAGCGGACATTGCACAGCGCCTCCGCAGTGTTGAGGGCTACCG
>OQWM01000225.1_pt1 | contig 33113 bp, 23 predicted proteins | sample 1691531 | NCBI WGS metagenome assembly OQWM01 (sample SAMN03418257, study PRJEB22391) | human gut metagenome | biome: human-gut; feature: organic feature; material: feces | host: Homo sapiens | place: Tanzania | collected 2013-01
ACTATCATGGCAAAAATTACTCCCATCGACATCATCAAGGGCATCTTAGGTAAATTTGGCGACACTAAGTCGAAAGAGTACTTCGCCACAAACAAGTGCAACTACCGCATCCACACGACTAATTCGCTTACCCCCTTCACGTAGGATGTGCAGAATTGGCATAAAATGCACTCACGATTTATCGGATTTTGGGAACCTGCTTCATAAAATGTCAGAAGTCTAACTCTATGGTTTGTCACACACAATAGATGCACAAAACTCTGTTTTACATCTATTAACCACGAATTAAAGAATTTTTCAAATGACAAAATGACAGCTAAATTCCTGATAATCAAAGAGTTAAACTATCATTTGTCATTTGTCATTTTCAGTATGTACTTAGTTTTACGCTCAAAATCACTTTAAGCAACCAATGATTTCGTGTACATCCTTCACACCGTGATTGTCGAACCATTCGTTCATGCCATCAATTACACGGATTGTGGTTGTGGGGTCTATGAAGTTAGCAGTGCCAATTTCAATGGCTGTGGCACCTGCCATCAAAAACTCTATTGCGTCGGTTGCATTCATAATGCCCCCCAAACCCACTACGGGAATGTTTACGGCACGCGCTACTTGGTGTACCATGCGCAATGCTACGGGCTTTACGCAGGCACCACTCAAGCCACCTGTACCAATGCTCAAACGCGACTGACGACGCTCAATGTCAATGCTCATACCCATTAACGTGTTAATAAGCGACACGCTGTCGGCACCCTCAGCCTCAACTGCCTTGGCTATTGAAGCAATGTCGGTTACATTGGGCGAGAGCTTAACGATGAGTGTTTTGCTGTAACGCTTACGCACGGCACGCACCACACTGGCAGCACCCTCGCAGGTCACACCAAATGCCATACCACCATCCTTCACGTTGGGACATGAGATGTTGAGTTCTATGCCAGGGATTCCCTCGAGCGCATCAATACGAGCTGCACATTCGGCATAGTCATCGGGCGACGAACCCGACACGTTTACAAGCACATTGCTATCAATGTCCTTGAGTTGCGGATAAATGTGCTCGCAGAAATAGTCTACACCCTTGTTTTGCAAACCCACACAGTTGAGCATACCCGAGGGAGTTTCTGCCATACGCGGATAGTCATTACCCTCGCGCGGATGCAATGTGGTGCCTTTCACAATAAAGCCGCCCAAACGATTAAGATCTATAAAGTCGGCAAATTCAAGTCCGTAACCAAACGTGCCCGAGGCAGTCATTACGGGATTTTTGAGGTCGAGACCTCCTACTTTCACATTTAGCTGAGCCATGACAGTTTATTGATATTAAATACGGGTCCTTCTTTACATACACACAAATTATGGCCATCTGCCATCTTCTCTACACAGCAGAGACAAGCACCAAGGCCACATGCCATAAGGTTTTCGAGCGAGGCTTCGCAAGGAGTGCCCACAGACGCTGCCCAACGTGCCACAGCTACCATCATGGGTTTGGGGCCACAAGTTGAAACACCGTCAAATTGTTCTTTGCTAAGAATGCTGTGGTTGGTTACAAAACCACGTTCGCCCTTTGAACCATCTTCGGTGGTAACGTATACGCGACCGAACTGTTCGAAAAGGTCGAGTTGCATAAGATCGTCGCCTGTGCGACCACCTAACAAAAATACGGGTTCGCAACCTGCCTCGCGCAACATCTTGCCAAAATAAAGCAGAGGAGCAGTGCCTACGCCACCACCCACAAGGAGTATTTTGCGACCATCACGTTCGGGAATTGTAAATCCGTTACCAAGGGGATACATGCAGTTTATGATGTCGCCCACTTTGCTTTCAGCCAAATGACGTGTACCCTCGCCCACCACGTGGATGAGCAACCACAACTGGTTGGTTTCGTAGTCTACAAAGTTTACTGAAATGGGACGACGCAAAAAGGTGGAGGGTGAATTTTTTACCTGCACCTCAACAAATTGTCCAGGAAGAATTTCGGGAAGCAATCCTTCAGTTGGTGTGAGTTTTAGCAACACGTAACCCTGACGAGGGATTTCTACGGCACTAACTCGAAGGTCGTTTACGTATTTTTTCATGAATGAATGTATGATTGTACGTTCTTAATATTTCTGCAAAAGTACACAAAAACTTTGGCGTATGACAGAAATTAGAACAAGTTTGTGAAGAAAGATTTGGTAGAAGCAAACGAATATCGTAATTTTGTAAAGAATGCAATAGTTTGCATTACATATTACTTATTACATATTGTTTCGAAAATGCAATAGTGTGTAATACTTAATACTTAACACTTAATCCTTAATTTTTTTGTAAAAAAAATTATGAGAGATATTAAATACATCATTCTGCATTGCACTGCTACGGTGCAAGGCAAGGCTTTCACTGCTGCCGACATTGACCGTTGGCACCGTGCACGTGGGTGGAACGGCATTGGCTACCATTATGTGGTGCGCCTTGATGGTACGGTGGAGAATGGCAGACCCGAGATACAAATTGGTGCGCACTGCGCAGGCGTGAACGCTACAAGCATTGGTGTGTGCTACGTGGGCGGTTTGGCTGCCGATGGTCGCACGCCCAAGGACACGCGCACGCCGCAGCAACGCGTATCACTCCTCGCATTGCTCAGGCGCCTCAAAGCAAAATACCCTCGCGCAAGGATTTTGGGGCACAACCATTTTAACAAGGGTAAGGCTTGCCCCTGCTTTGACGCTGCACGCGAATATGCAAGCTTTTACATTCGTTAACTCAGTTTTAAGAAAAATTTCGAGTGACAAAGTGACACCTAAGTTGTTGATTATCAACGATTTAAGGTATCACTTGTCACTTGTCACTTTCGCTTTCACCTCAACTTTTGCCCCCGATGGCGCGTAGCAACCACGTTTTTTCTTGCAAAAAAATTGCCAAAAATGCCCTTCGCTTTTGCTCTTCCCCAAAAAATTTTGTATTTTTGCAACCACATTATTGTGCCCATCTTGTGCCACGCTGCACAGGGGTGACAATGATGCCCCCAAACAAAGATATTTTTATCCCCCCCAAAAAACATCTCATCAAGCATGAAGATAAAGGAAGTCGCCGAGACCCTTGAACGGTTCGCGCCACTGCCGCTACAGGAGAGCTACGATAATGCCGGCCTGCAGATTGGATTAACAGTGGACGAAGATGTATCAGGGGTCTTATTGTGTCTTGACGTGACCGAACAGGTGATTGACGAGGCACAACATAAGGGGTGCAACCTCATTGTGTCGCACCACCCACTGCTGTTTAGACCGCTGCGCCACCTCACTATGCAAACGCAGGTGGAACGCTGTGTGTGTAACGCCATTAAAGCGAATGTGGGCATTTATGCGGCGCACACCAACTTAGACAATGCGCCTGGGGGCGTGAACTTTATGATTGCCGAAAAATTGGGGCTCAACGAGGTGGATTTTTTGCAACCACTGCAAAGTGGCAAAGGCGGTAGCGGCATTGTGGGTTCGCTGCCACAACCCTTAGAGGCTGCACAGTTTTTAAACAAGGTGCGCAGTGCCTTTGGCATTGACTGCCTGATGCACAATGCGGCGCCTAACCGCCCCATTCAGCGCGTGGCGGTGTGTGGCGGTGCAGGCGACTTTTTGCTCGACACTGCCATTGGGCAGGGTGCCGACGCTTTTTTAACGGGCGAAATGGGCTACCACCGATATTTTGGCCACGAAGACGAGGTGCTGATTGGCGTGATGGGGCACTATCAAAGCGAAAGGTTCACCATCGAACTGCTGCAACGCATCTTGCAACAGGCATACCCCACATTGCGCATCTTAAAAACGGAGGTTGACACAAACCCAATTTTGGTGAACTAAATTTTTTTTGAAATAATAAAAAACTGAATATACACAGATTATGGCAAAGAAAGATGTTGCGGACATGTCCGTAGAACAAAAACTGAAGAATCTCTATCAGTTGCAAACCACGCTCTCTGAAATTGACCGTATTAAGACTTTGCGTGGCGAGTTGCCCCTTGAGGTGCAAGACCTTGAGGACGAAATTGAGGGTCTTACCCACCGCATTGGCAAACTGGGCGAGGAGGTTGAGACAATCAATGCTGAGATTGCGGCTAAACGTGCCAAGGCTAACGATGCCAATGGTGCCATTCAGCGCTACAAGGCTCAGCTCAACGATGTGAAGAACAACCGCGAGTATGACATGCTCTCGAAGGAAATTGAATTTCAAGGTCTCGAGGTGGAGTTGCTGAATAAAAAAATAAACGAGGCTATGCGTGCCATCGATGCGCGTAAAAACGACATTGAGCATGCACACCACCAGCTCAACGAGCGCCGTGCCGACTTGGACATGAAGAAGTCTGAACTCGACGACATCACTGCCGAAACGCGTGCCGAGGAAGAGAAGCTCCGCGAAAAGGCTAAGACTATTGAGCAGACCATTGAACCGCGCTTGTTGGCTGCCTTTAAGCGTATTCGCAAAAACTCGCGCAATGGTCTTGGCATTGTGTATGTGCAGCGCGATGCTTGTGGTGGTTGCTTTAACAAGATTCCGCCCCAGCGTCAGCTCGATGTGCGTATGCGCAAAAAAATTATTGTGTGCGAATATTGCGGTCGCATCATGATTGACCCCGAATTGGCTGGTGTAAAAATTGAAAAGCCAGTTGAGGAGAAGCCTAAGCGTCGCTCACGTCGCACTGCTGCAAAATAATTTTTTTTGCACGTCGATTTGATAGATTTATCAAGATTTTCACGCGCCAGTCTAACCCCTAAAAGGGTGAGATTGGCGCGTGAAATGCCATTTATATTGACATAAAATGGCGTGGAAGGAATTGGAGGATTTTGACCCCCCTACCCCTCCCCCCAAAAAAAAATTATAGGCGTACACTTGTTGTATATATTTTTTGTACATCCAAAAAAAATACAACTTGTGTACGCCTTATATGTTTAGGGTGGTTCTAACAATCTGCCTCAAAAAAACTATGGGTTTGCTGCGCATAATCAATCAGCTTGCCAAAGGTGTAATCGGCTCTGAGCAATGGGGCATTGCCTATTAACACCAGGTGACAACGGGCACGGGTCATTGCCACATTGAGCTTGCGGTCGATGATAGAACCTGTGCGCGGATCGGCATACTCGTTATTGGTGAGAAACTGCAGCTGATATTTTTTTTTGGCTGTGAAACTATATATGATGAGGTCGCGCTGGCTGCCCTGATAACGCTCTACGGTGTCGATGGTGATGTTGTGTAGCGGGGGGATGCCGTAGCGGTCGATGGCTGTGCGAACGGTGGAGATTTGGTTGCGATAGGGCACAATCACTCCGACCGACTCGAGGGGATGGAATGTGGTGGGGTCGCTTTGATAGGCCTTGACCACAAGTTGGGCAATTAGTTCTGCCTCGAGTTGGTTCACCTTGTCGGGTTCATCGGGATTGATGGGGGGAACGCACGACACAAACGACATGCGACGATGGTGCAACACGAGGTCTGCCCACTGGGGGTGAGAATCATGCTCGGGTTGTGGGGTTGGTTCTACTTGGTGCGGAAGGGGGACTTCGCGCAATTTGCCCTCATAAAATGCCTCGCTCGGAAATTGTGCAATGTCGTGGTGCATGCGTCCTTGATGGGTTAGGAGATGGCAAACTTCTTCGCGACAACTTCCGTCTGCATGATAGCCATAAAGATGGAGCATGCGCTCGAAGAACGAAAGACGGCAGTCGCGAAGCCCTATGGCTTGCAAGTTTGCATCGGTAACAGCTGACTCGTCTGTGCCTTGCTGCACAACTGCGGGCAACTGACGTTCGTCGCCAATCAACACGAAACGCTTTATGGCACTTTGACCCTGGTGCATGGCACTAAGGAGGCCGATGATGTGTGGTTCGAGTATCTGTGAGGCTTCGTCGACAATGGCAAGGTCGAATTGCTTTAGTTCGAGCAGTGAGAGCGATGAGCTTAACGCGGTGGTGGTGCCACAGAACACACGGGTTTGGGCTATGAGGTTTCGCACACGCTGCACATTGGGCTGCTCCATCTGCGAAATGCGCTCGCTGAGCAGGTAGGGACGATAACGAGCCTCGCAACTAAAGTCGCTACCCAAACGGATGAAGTCGAGGTCGGGGATGTCAACAAGTTTGCTACATATTTCGTCAACAGCTCGGTTGGTGTATGAAAGGAGCAGCACGTGGGTGTGGGGCTGTAACAATTCTTCGGTGAGAATGTTTTTCATGCCATAGGAGGTCTTGCCTGTTCCCGGAGGACCAATTACGAGGTAGAGGTCGCGGGCTTGGCGAGCATGCAACACAAGGTTGTTGAACTCTTCGCTGCCATAGTCGCCCTCAAGGTGGGTGATGTGGGTGTCGACCGTGGGAGGGCGCTGACCGAGCAAAAGGTCGCGGCGCTCTTTTGGGGCAGAAAGAAAGGCATGCAAACCCCGATATTGTGCGTTGTAAGACGAGTCCATAAAGTCGTGTTCCATAGCCCATACATGCTGACTAAAATGGGCAAACACGGTGCGACTTGTTTGTGCATTGCGCAAGCGCACACGCACGGTGTTTGTTTGTATATCGGTGATGGTGCAACGAAACACCATGGTGGCAGTGGCATCGGGGAGGGTGCCTGCAAGGTAGGGATAGAAGAATACGATGTCGCCCACTCTGAAGTTTGACAGATCGGCATCGCCCTCGGCATGTTCTTGAGAAAAATAGAAGGTGATGTTTTCAACACGATCGCCTTCTTCGTCGGGATGGAGCGTGAGGTTTTCATAGATATTGCCCGCCTGACGCTTATCCTCGAGCGAGGAGTTCCAGGTGGCTGCAAAACCTGCATTCTCTTTGTTTCGGTTGCCTATTTTTGAAAGTACTTGCTCATTGGCTACAAATTGCAGAAAACGGAAGTAGTAGGCGCGTTCGAGAGGACTGGCTTGCTGTATGGGGCTGAGCACTCCCTGAAGTTGGGGGAGTGTGTATTTGTTCCACAAAGCACCGGTTGCACCTGGGTGGAGTTTTTTGGGGGTGAGCGTTTCGAGCAAGCGCATACCACCTTGTGCATACCACCCCTCGCACCAAGCCAACTGATTGCGCAACTTAAAGGCCTGGAAAAGCAAGGCTGGCGCTGAAGGTGCTGCATCAAGCCCTGTGGCATAACGCGAATAGAGCAAGAAGGCTTGCATGTGGTCGGAATCTACTTTTTCATAGTCGTAGTGCAACAATGCCCGATAGAGGAGCACTTGCACATAATGGGGCTCTTGCTTGCCTGTGTATTGGTCGAGAGGGGCGCCTGGTTGCCAACGACATTTGCCTGCTTTTTGCTCGATAACGGTGCGGAAGGAGAGGTCGAGAAAGTCCATACGACCTTGCAGTCCGAGGGTGTCTGAAAAGAATGAGGGTTCGAGTATGACATGGTCGCTGCGAAAAGCCTTGGCAGTTTGCTTGCTATACTCGTTTTTCATAATGTGGTCTATATGGATGCGCTGCTGCTTGGCTTCGGCATGAAAGTTACTGTCGAGGTCGGGACAGGTGGCTATGGCTAAGGCATTGCGTTTAAAAAAGGCTTTGATGCTTTCGGCATAACTAAAGTCTTCGCCATAAGCTACCTCGTCGAGCAGTTGCCCTGCAAAGTTACCCAAAAGGATGTGGCGCGACTGTGCGGCAGGACTTATGCGGTCTACAAGCTCGGCAAAGGCGGTGCAACCAAAGGGGGTAAAGCATTTGGCTACGGTTGTTACGTTGATAAGATAGTCGGGGGCGTAGATGAGGAGTTCGGGCAATATGTCGCCATTGCTCACACGCGGACGCACCACGTTGAGTGCTTCGCCTTGTACCATGCAGTTGCGCAAATAGGTCCAATCGCCAGGCACATAGGCATTGGGGGCAGCATAGTTTATGCGCACTTCTTGGTCGTTGTCTTCGCGGGTGGCATAGATGTAGGTTTCGTCCCAACGCAATATGGTGCAACGAAAATAGTCTACGACTTCGCTATCTGAATCGCGTAATCGCTGGGGCAAAATGCGTTCGCTATGTAGGGGAAATTGGGCGCGTAACGCTTGAGGGATTTCTGCACTGTAGATTAATTCTAAAAACCGCGCCACGGCTTTTAAATCGATACTCCAGGCGCTTTCGAGTTCGGCATCGGGGGTTACGCTGAGATAGCGCAACCGATTGCGGGCATCGTTTATGGCAAAGGATAGGCTACGGTCGTTTTGGCGCAGCTGATGTTGCTTTACCAAATAGTCTATTTTGGCATAAAGACCGCTCATTTTGATGGTTACCTCACGCAACTGCTGATCTACGCCAACGGTAAGCACCTCGCGCAACACACCATACTTGGTGCGTACTTTCCACGTGGGATTGATGCGAACTAAAGCATCGAATAATTCTGTGGCGGTTTCAAGAATTGGATTCATTTTTGGGGAAAAGGTTTTGAGATAGAAGGGGAGCGTATATAAAAAAGGAGATTGTATTGGAAAGGGAGTTGAGGGGGATATTGTATTGTTAACACAACCTCCCCCTCCTACTTACTTATAACTTATAAAAAAGCAGTACGAAAGCTAATACGCTGAGTATGAGTCCCAACACATTCACGGCTACACCGCGACGCTCATAGCCGCGACGCCAAAGGTCTAAACCTATAAAAAAAGTGGCTATGGGCGCAAGCCAAAGCAGCTGGGTGGCTATATAAAGCAAAAAACGCACAAAACTGTTATCGCTGGTGCCAAAGGGCATGCCACCAAACAAAAATAGGGGGCAGCACAACAGGGGGATAAGACTGAGACCGGCTAAGGCTAACAGCCATTTAGGAAATTCTGACATTTTATTAGTATATATTGTGGGGTTTGACACGCAAAGTTAACGCAAATCGAATTATAATACCTAACTTTGCGCCATAAAAAAAGATTTTATTTTTATGATACAAGACCCTAAACATATCCACATAGCCGACTACGACTATCCCTTGCCCGATGAGCGCATTGCTAAATACCCTAAAACGGTGCGCGACGAATCGAAACTTTTGCTTTATCGCAGTGGCGAAATTACGGAGGACACGTTTTATAATTTGCCCAACTATTTGCAACAGGGCGAACTCATGGTGTTTAACAACACAAAGGTGATTCAGGCTCGTCTGCACTTTCACAAATCGACAGGAGCACTTATTGAGGTGTTCTGCCTTGAACCACACACGCCGCACGACTACCAAGTGAATTTTGCCACTACACGACGTGTGGCTTGGACGTGCTTGGTGGGCAACCTGAAAAAATGGAAGGAAGGACGCTTGGAGCGCGAAATCACGGTGAATGGCCGTCCCGTTGTGCTCACTGCCGAACGTGTTGGCGTGAGTGGTACGGGATATGAGGTGGTTTTTGATTGGGGTGACGACACAATCACTTTCTCTGAGGTGCTTGAGGCTATCGGCGAACTGCCCATCCCACCCTATTTGAACCGTGCCACTGAACAGTGTGACCTTAAAACCTATCAAACGGTTTATAGCAAAGTGAAAGGCTCTGTGGCTGCACCTACTGCGGGATTGCACTTTACGGAACGTGTGCTCCGTGCGCTCGACGAAAAGGGCATTGAACGAAACGAAATTACACTACACGTGGGAGCGGGCACTTTTAAGCCGGTTAAGAGCGAGGAGATTGGGGGACACCCTATGCACGCTGAATGGATTGCTGTGAAGCGCGAAAGCATTGAACGCCTCATTGCTCACGGCGGACATTGCATTGCTGTGGGAACAACCTCTGTACGTACACTCGAGAGTCTTTACTACTTGGGGGTTATGATTCATAACAATGCGAATATTCACCCCGACGACTTACACGTGCCGCAATGGATGCCTTACGACTATGCGGCATCGCCTGAGGTTAAGCTTACCACCATTGAATCGCTACAAGCTATTGCGCAGTGGATGGATCGCAACGAATTGCCTGTGCTGCATGCTTCAACGCAGATTATTATTGCACCGGGCTACCAATATAATGTGATTAAGGCAATGGTTACAAACTTCCATCAGCCTAAGTCTACACTGCTGTTGCTTGTTTCGGCTCTCATTGGCGACAACTGGCACCGCGTGTATGACTATGCACTCAGTCACGACTTCAGATTTTTGAGCTACGGAGATAGCTCTTTGCTGATTCCGTAATTGTGTGTGTGGGTGCCGTTATACTAACGAATCATGTGCATGTTACACCCTTCCTCTAAAATTATGCAAGATAATTCAGCTGAAATGTTGCCCATCGTGGATAACGAGGGTAAAGTGATTGGTAGTGCCTCTCGAGGCGAATGTCACAACGCAAAAAGCATGTTGTTGCACCCTGTGGTACACCTACACGTGTTTAATGCACAAGGAGATGTTTTCTTACAACACCGTCCTGCATGGAAGACTGTGCAGCCCAATAAATGGGATACGGCTGTGGGTGGACACATCGATTGGGGCGAAACTGTGGAAGAGGCTCTACAACGCGAAACACGCGAGGAAATTGGACTCACAGACCTAGCGCCTGAGTTTCTGTGTAAATACATTCACCAATCTGAGGTGGAACGAGAATTGGTATATGTGTTCCGCACTATTACCACAATCTCTCCTACACCCTCTAACGAACTCGATGGCGGACGCTTCTTCACAATGCAAGAACTACACCAACGCATGGGCACGCAGTTCTTTACACCCAACTTTGAAGCTGAATGGATGCGCATTTTTGGATAGCACCATTCCACGAGTTCGCATAGGTATTCCTCGCATTGGATACGCCTTCATTGGATATACCTCGCATTGGATAGTTCTCAAATAACACATTTAAGAGCAAGCAGCTACAAACAGGTTGCTTGCTCTTTTTCGTCTCTATACACAAGCTAAAATAGAGCTTATACGAAATGTTGGAAGGCATTCACAACGTCCACAACGTATAAATCTTTACAGAAAAATGATGCCTGACATCACTGCCAGGCATCATTTTATTATTCAAAATATCAAGAAACTATCGATTAGAAGGAACAAAAGACTCGTAAGTTCCGTTGCTATAAAACACACGAATCTCTTTTATCTTACGTTCATCTTTGTCAATATTTATCGCACTTGTCACTACGTTACCATTTCCACGAACCACATTACGTGCATCCCGACGAGAACCATAGGCATTGGCACGTTGTTCAACTGAGGTACGAGGCGCAGCAGGGGATTCCTCAGAGAAGAGGGAAGGGGTTTCTGCACTACTTGCCGACAGCGCACCTAACGCATCTGCTTCCTCAGGGGCAATAGCAGCGTTTTGATCGGCAACACCACTTGCCTCATGACTACCCGCAGAAGACGATTCAGGGCTCAACATTTCGCCTTCGTTAAACATTAACCATTTAACATTTATTTCGGGAAATGCTTGGTGTATACCGGTTACAGCTCTTTGTGAAGGTTGGGTGCGACCATTAAAGATACTAGAGAGTGTAGCAGCCGAAATTCCTATCAGCATTGCGAAATCTTGTTGCGAGAGCTTGTAGTGCTCCATGATGGTACGTATTCTGTCGATCATGTCTGTTCCTTTATTATATTATAGGATGTATTATCTGTTTTCTAAGTGCCCAAACAACCGATAGACCACTTGGAACCATTGTTGTAATAGTCCTCAGCACCTGCCATAGAAGCATATTTCCATGCGCCCTGTCCGTAAACCTGCAACTTGAAGTCCTTATACTGAACACCGAGGTTTACACCATAGAAGTACTTAGGCTCTACGCTTCCGATACATTTTGTATCATCGATAGAGAGTCTGCCGTCGTCGTTGAGGTCTTCATACATCTCTGAACCAATACCAACAAGTCCCTTCAGACCAGGCATCTTGGTGATATATTCGTCAAGCTGCTCCTGTGTTCTGATGATACCGAGAGAGTGGTAAGCGTAAACACCGTTTACAGGCTGACCTACTTCGAGTACACGTGCAAGACCTGTTGAAGGAGTTCCGTCGTATACTGTGATGCGGTCTGCACCGTCGTAGAGCTTCTTGATCTTATTGGTGTTGTAAGTGAAGTTACCACCGATAGTCACCTTCCAATCCTTATCTTTATATACGTCAGCACTTGCTGTCAACTCAATACCATGGTTGCTAACCTTACCCACATTGCTCAATACTGAAGAGTATCCAGATGTAGATGGGATTGGCACGGTATAGAGCAAATCCTTAGTCTGACGGTTATAGTAGTCGAAGTTCAGGTATACTCTGTCGAAGAGAGTAAGATCGAAACCTGCATCAAACTGGTTTGTGCTCTCCCACTTCAGCTTGGAGTTACCTACCTTCTCATAGAAGCCGACAACAGAGTTTACTCCGTCAGAGTAGTTAGCATCGCCAGGAGCACTTGCAAGCTGGGCAAGCGACTGGTAGTTACCGATTTCCTGGTTACCTGTCACACCGTAGCTTCCACGTATCTTGAGGTCTGTGATAACCTTGTTGCCCTTCAGGAAATCTTCCTCTGAAGCACGCCATGCAAGACCTACAGAAGGGAAGGTACCCCACTTGCTGTCAGAACCGAAGCGTGAAGAACCGTCGAAACGGATTGTGGCAGTAAGCATGTATCTGTCTTTATAAGCATAGGTTCCACGGGCTGTCCAAGAGATAAGCTTGTTGCTGTATATATCACTTGCCACCTTGATGGAAGCCTGGTCTGCACTTGCAAAGTTCCATGCGCCGAGAGCATCGTTAGAGAAGTTTCCAGACATCTGTGAATATCTGTACTTATAGTCCTGCCAAGAGTATACACCGGTCAAAGACATACGGTGGTCACCCCACTGGTTGCTGTAAGTAAGGATGTTATCCATCAGTCTTGACTCCTGTCTTGCCCACTTGTGAAGACCTGAGCCTGTAGTAGAATTAGACTGGATTCCCTTTGCTGTCTGTGAACTCAGGAACTGATACTGGTTAGTGGTCTTCGTATCGTAGCCGATATTCAGCTTATAGTTGAAATGCTTGCTGAAGTCAACCTGAGCATAGAAGTTTCCGATGAAACGGAGGTTCTTGATATTGTCTGATGTTGCCGCCATATCAGCAAACGGGTTGAACACCTCACCATGCTGAATGATGTTCCATGAGCCGTCATCGTTCTTTGGCAGGTCTGTAGGCCAGCCAGAACGGAACACATCATTTGTGATTGGGTCTGTCATGATGTTCTGACGTGAGCTCGTGAACTGCATGTTGGCACCGAGAGAGAACCACTTGTTGAACTTATGGTCAAGGTTTGTGTGGGCGGTGAACTTCTCATAGCCCTGTGGATCGAGAAGACCATCCTGGTCATAGTAGCCTGCAGAGAACATATATCTTGTCTCGCCAGACATACCGTCGAGTGTCACTCCATAGTCCTGGGTAAGGGCAGAACTGTTGATAAGACCCTTCTGCCAGTCGTAGAACGGACCGTTGTAGCCGTTAGGGAATGGAGCGGTACCACCCTGGGCAACGTTAGCCTTGTTGATATAATCGATGAACTCCTGACCGGAGATAGTCTCGATAAGACGGGAACGCATCTGTACACCCAGATTTGCATGAGCTGTGATGTTGTGTTTTCCCTTGGAACCCTTCTTTGTAGTAATCATAACCACACCGTTTGCACCACGCGAACCGTAGATTGCCGTTGCGGAAGCATCCTTCAGGATTTCCATAGACTCAATGTCGGCAGGGTTGATGTCATTCATGTTTCCGTCGGTAAGGGCAAAGCCGTCTACTACATACAATGGGTCTGTGCCTGCATTGATGGAAGCAGAACCACGGATACGCAGTGTAGGAGCCTCACCAGGCTGGTTGTTTGTAAACACAGCCACACCAGAAGACTTACCCTGCAATGACTCGATAGGGTTAGCAGCCATAACCGAAGTGATGGCTTCGTTGCGCAATGAAGTGGTGGAACCTGTAAGGTCGCTCTTCTTCATCGTACCGTAACCAACCACTACGACCTCGTCCATCATATCATTGTCTTCTACAAGCTTTATGTCAAACTGGCCGCCAGGAACTACCTTCACGGTCTGTGTGGCAAAGCCTACATACGAGAAGCGGAGTGTGGTATTACCCTTTACTACGATATCATACTGTCCGTCCATATTGGTTATCACGCCCTGCTTCTGGTCATCAGAAGGAACGACACTCACACCAATAAGTGGTTCACCCTGAGCATCACGAACGATACCGCGCACGTGCATACTCTTTGTCTGTTGCTGTGGCATGATTGAAGCAACAGCCGCTTGCACGTCTGCTGCCATTCCTGCCAAAGGACTCAACGAGAGTGCAGCCGTTGCCACACCAATCATTGCGTTTGTCTTTAACATTTTCATAAATTCTTTATTTTAGATTTTATATTATTAGATTCCTTTTATACTCTAAAACCGCAATCCTGCGATTGGTTATTTATAACTATGACGACAACATTTATAGTTTGTAATCAATACTAAACTTATTTTCTTTCACAATCTGCAATTTTTATTAATGTTATTAAACAGTAGACGAGTGACAAGTTGACAAGGAGACAAGTAGACAAGGAGGTTTGTTTTCCTTGATAATCGTTGGTTACAAGCCCACAAAACGTCATGCAACAAGGTTACAGAAACGGAAACGATACGTTTTTATAAAAAATAAATAATACTATAAGCCAACTACTTCTATGGATAAATTTATCTACCTATTATTCGCATTTATGATGCTTTCCATGCCGACACAGGCAAAAGGACAACTCTTACAAGATGACGACCTGTACAGTATGACGTGGCACACACAGAGCAAGAACTGCTCTGAGTCAATGCCTTGCGGAGGAGGAGAGATCGGACTTAACGTTTGGGCGGAGGATGGCGACATTCTGTTCTATCTTGCCCGCAGCAGTGCCTTTGACGAAAACAACGCCCTGCTGAAGCTTGGCAGAGTAAGATTGCACCTGAGCGATGCAAACTTCAATAATGTCTTTTCACAGAAGCTTACTCTGAATGACGGAAGCGTTACATTCAGAGGAGACAACAACACGGTGATCAGATTTTGGGTTGACGTTTTTCATCCTGTGGTACATATAGACATTTCAGGAGACAAAGCACAAAGCGCAAAAGTAACATACGAGAATTGGCGCACCAAGGACTACGCCCTAAGTGGTGAGGATGCACACTTGTGTGGAATGAAAGGTACAAAAGACAGTATCTATATCCGTCCTGACAGCATATGCTATGACAACAATCAGATATTGTTCTACCATCGTAACCGGAATGACTTTATCTTTCAACAGACCGTAGACTGTGAGGAACTGCAAGACATTAAAGACAGGTTATGGAACCCTGTGAAGAACCGCACCTTTGGAGGACTTATACAAGGAACGGGACTCGTTGCCGACGAAACAGGCAACGGACGATACGCCGACACCGACTACAAGTATTGGAGTCTGACAACAAAGGAACCGAGAAAGGCACTAAGCATTACCATTACAACGAACATAGAACAAACCACGACGGTTGACGAATGGCGACAGAACCTGAACAAGATACAAAAAAGACAACTTGCCAATACTGACGCTGACAGAAAAGCATCAAGAAAATGGTGGAACTCTTTCTGGAAGCGAAGCTATATAAATATGTATAGCGACACCGACCCTAAGGCTCGGGAGATTGCACGCAACTACCAACTGTTCCGCTATATGCTTGCCTGTAACGCCTATGGCGATACACCGACAAAATTCAACGGCTCGCTGTTTACTTTCGACCCTTGCTATGTAAAAGGCAACAAGCATCTTACACCGGACTTCCGTCAATGGGGCGGCGCATCGATGACGGCACAAAACCAACGGCTCGTTTACTGGCCCATGCTAAAAACCGGCGACTGGGACATGATGGACTCACAGTTCAACTACTACCTGCGCATGCTGCGTAATGCCGAGCTGATGACAGAATCGTATTGGGGACACAATGGGGCGTGCTTCACGGAACAGATAGAGAACTTCGGACTGCCTGTAGCCTACAGCTACGGCATGGAGCCACGTACCGGCATGAGACCACGAGGCAAACAAGCAAACGCCTATTGCGAATACCTGTGGGATACGGTGATGGATTTCTGTCTGATGATGATCCGGACAAACACATACGAGGGAAGAGACATCACACCATACATTCCTTTTATAGAAAGCTGTCTGACATTCTTCGACGAGCACTACAGGATGCTTGCGCTGCAACGCACCGTACAGCCTTTTGACAGGAAGAAGCACTATATCTTTTATCCTGGAACAGCAGGGGAAACATACAAGATGGCGACCAACTCATCGCAAACCATAGCTGCACTGACCGCCGTTCTGAAAGAACTAATATCACTGCCTGACCAATATATAAGCAAGGAGAAGAAAGCACACTGGCAGGAGATGCTCTCACACATACCTCCTCTTCCTTTCCGAATGATGGAGGGACACAAGGTTATTGCTCCGGCACAGTCTTTCGAACGGCTCATGAACGTGGAAATCAATCAGCTGTACCCTGTTTTTCCATACGACATGTATGGCTTGGGACGACCAGACCTTGAGGTGGCTCGCGACACTTGGCGATATGGCATAGACCAACCGAAATGGCAAAAGAACAGACATGAGTCATGGCACCAAGATGCTATCTTCTGTGCAAGACTCGGACTGCTTACTGAAGCCCGCGACCTTGTATGGCGTAAGTTACAAAACGGCAGACACCGGTTTCCAGCTTTCTTCGGACCAGGACATGACTGGACACCCGATCACAACTGGGGCGGCACGGGAATGATCGCCCTACAGGAAATGCTAATGCAAAACGTAGGAGACAGCATACTCATCCTGCCTTGCTGGCCGAAGGAATGGAATGTGAGCTTTAAACTTCATGCACCTAAACAGACAACGGTTGAATGTACTTACAATAATGGAAAGATTGAAACATTATCTGTATTTCCGGAATCAAGACGCAAAGACATAATAATTGCGCTCAATGGTTTTGCAACTGCAGATACTCTGAAGACCGTGCGCTCACAGACCATAAACGATGACTGGGAATTTGCTTTCGGGAACGAAACGACAGAGCACATTTCCCTTCCACATACATGGAACAATAAAGACGCACAAGAATACTCTCCCAACCCCAAAGCCCCCCAAGGCACTCCTACATATAAACGAGGCAAAGGCGTATATACGCGCAGCCTGCTCGTACCGTCGGGATGGAAAGACAAGAAACGCATCTTTGTGAGATTCGAGGCTGCTTCGCAAACCGCCAATGTCTATATCAACGACAAATTCGTGGGTGAGCATAAAGGGGCATTCACAGCGTTCTGTATTGAACTGACAAACGACATTGAATATGGAAAAGAAAACTCTCTACGGATTGAAACCGACAACAGCTGGAGGGCAGACCTTGCTCCTTTGTCTGGCGGATTTGCCCTGATGGGCGGACTATATCGCGGTGCGGAACTGATTGTCACCGACAAGCTATGCGTCTCTCCCCTATTCTATGGCTCCAAAGGTGTTTTCATCGACACAGAAAACAATGGAAACGTAAATATGAAAGTCCATCTCAACTATGCAAAATATTCTGACGGCAAGATGACAACAACTATCCCTCATATGCCTGCCACCGTTGAAGCCTGCATTTATGATGCATCCGGAAGCATTGTAGGGAAGGCGCACAAGACGACAGACTGCATAAGCGGTGATGACGCTGTTGTGGAACTTTCTACACACATCGACAATCCTATATTATGGAACGGCAAGGACAACGCATATTTATATAAGGTGGAAGTCAAGGTAAAAGCCAACGGAAGTGAGGACGAGGTATGCGAACGCTTCGGCTTCCGCAAGGTTTCGCTCGACAAAGAACATGGATTTATGCTTAACGACAAGCCGTATCCCGTGTATGGAGTGGCACGCCATCAAGACAAGAGAGACAAAGGATGGGCATTAAGCCATGCAGACAACCTTGACGACATGCTCATCATAAACGAAATGGGAGCTACAGCAATACGCATGGCGCATTATCCACAAAGCAACGACATTCATAATATCGCCGACTCCTTAGGGATTCTTGTTTGGGATGAAGTTCCACTTGTCAATGAGGTACGCAATACAGAAGCCTTCAACAACAACACCAAAAGGATGATGCTCGAAATGATATACCAGTTGTATAACCATCCGTCGGTGTGCTGGTGGGGACTATTCAACGAGATTGACTACCCTGAGACTTCCGCATCAAACACTATCTTCAACCAACTGAATGACATGGCGCACGAACATGGAGGGAACAGATTGACAACGTCTGCAAGCAACAAGGGGAAAAGATACTACAACGGCATCACCGATGCTCCGGCTTGGAACAACTATCCAGGTTGGTACTGGATGCTGCGCTGGCCTAAGGAAGAGAACAACAAGGGACGGATGGACGGCTTCAGCAAATGGATAGACTATCGTTCCGAAGAGATTGAGGGCAGGAGGTTCGCCCTAAGTGAATACGGAGCTGGAGCAAATACGGAACACCACATGGAGGAGCTACCCGAACAACTGATAGAAACATGGCGGGGACCGTTCCATCCGGAAGAGTGGCAAAACCATGTACACGAAGAGGCATGGCGGACAATAAAGAAGCACAGCAAGCAACTGTGGGGCTCGTTTATATGGGCTATGTTTGACTTCATCGTACCGGGATGGAACGAGGGTGGCATAAACAATCTTAACGACAAAGGACTGGTCACTGCTGACCGTAAGACCCGGAAGGACGCATTCTATTTCTATAAGGCAAACTGGACGAAAGAGCCGATGGCTTATATTTGTTCCAGCAGAATGGGAAACCGAAAGAGTGCAGATACAGGAGTCAGAGTGTACAGCAACTGCGACAAAGTGGAACTGCAGATTAACGGCAAGAAGACTGCTACTGGAATTCCTGACGACATCAACATCTGTTCGTTTAAGGACATAAAGCTAAAAGAGGGTGTCAACAAGATATCCGTATACGGATATAAAGGAAGGAAGAAAGTTACAGACTCATGCACATGGACGGTGAATACTACAAATCAGAAATAACGATATTCTGCTTTCACTGATAACATAAATCAAAAGGGAAATATGTTTTTTAATAATTATTTCCCTTTTTTATTTTTCATGTCGATATATTTCATATATTTGCAAAATACTTAGCTGCACTCGGCAAATTGAGAGTAAACTCTCTGTGCGCTCGTTGGCAAAGTATTTGCAACATCGTTTTTGGGGACGATAAAACGACGAAATATATTATAACCAAATAAATATATCGTTATGAAAAGTATTCCATTAGTATTTTGGCTGATCCCAATAGCCAGTATTGTAGCATTGGGAATGGCATGGTTCTTCTTCCGCACGATGATGAAAGAGGAGGAAGGAACGGACAGGATGAAAGAAATCGCAAAACACGTTAGAAAGGGTGCCATGGCGTATCTGAAGCAGCAGTACAAGGTCGTGACCATTGTGTTCGTTGTGCTCGCCATCGTCTTCGCATTCATGGCGTACGTTCTGAAAGTACAGAACCCGTGGGTGCCGTTCGCATTCCTCACAGGAGGTCTGTTCTCCGGACTTGCCGGCTTCTTCGGCATGAAGACCGCCACTTACGCTTCGGCACGTACTGCAAACGGTGCGCGCAGCGGTCTTGACAAAGGATTGAAGATTGCCTTCAGAAGCGGTGCCGTGATGGGACTCGTTGTGGTAGGTCTCGGACTGCTCGACATCGCCATCTGGTTTGTTGTGCTTAATGCCGTGTATGAAGGAGAGGGAACAGCACTTGTCACTATAACAACCACTATGCTTACCTTCGGTATGGGTGCTTCCACACAGGCACTCTTTGCCCGCGTAGGTGGAGGAATATATACCAAGGCTGCCGATGTGGGTGCCGACCTCGTCGGCAAGGTGGAAGCCAACATCCCTGAGGACGACCCTCGCAACCCTGCCACCATAGCAGACAATGTGGGCGACAATGTGGGTGACGTTGCCGGTATGGGTGCCGACCTGTATGAGAGCTATTGCGGTTCCATACTGTCTACGGCGGCACTGGGTGCAACAGCCTTTGCCATGAACGGTGAAATGCAGCTCCGGGCTGTCATTGCCCCCATGGTTATTGCAGCGATAGGAATATTCCTTTCTCTCATCGGAATATTCCTCGTACGCACAAAAGAGGGAGCATCGATGAAGGACCTGCTGCATTCGCTTGGTCTCGGCACAAACGTAAGTGCCGCTCTTATTGCCGTTGCCACATTCATAATACTCTATCTGCTGGGCATCGAGAACTGGCTCGGGCTGTCTTTCTCTGTAATAAGCGGTCTCGTGGCAGGTGTCATCATCGGTCAGGCGACCGAATATTACACTTCGCAGAGCTATAAGCCTACACAGAAGATTGCAGAGGCTTCACAGACCGGTCCTGCCACGGTAATCATAAAAGGTATTGGCACGGGAATGATTTCAACCATGATTCCTGTGGTCACCATCTCTGTTGCCATCATGCTCAGCTATCTGTGTGCCAACGGATTCGACATGTCGCTATCGGCAAAGTCCATCAGCACGGGTCTTTATGGCATCGGCATAGCAGCCGTAGGCATGTTGTCAACCCTCGGCATCACTCTTGCCACTGACGCCTATGGTCCTATCGCCGACAACGCCGGAGGCAATGCGGAGATGAGCGGACTGGGCGAGGAGGTGCGTGAACGCACCGATGCCCTTGATGCCCTCGGCAATACTACGGCTGCCACAGGAAAAGGCTTTGCCATAGGCTCTGCCGCCCTAACGGCTCTCGCCCTTCTTGCATCTTACATAGAGGAGATAAAGATTGCCATGGTGCGTGCCGTGGAGAACGGCAAACAGTATGTTGATGCCGCCGGCAATATCTTCGACCCGACGAATGCCACCACTATCGATTTCATCAACTTCTTCCAAGTGAACCTCATCAATCCGAAGGTCCTCGTCGGTGCATTCCTTGGAGCTATGGCAGCGTTCTTGTTCTGCGGACTCACCATGGGTGCCGTAGGTCGCGCCGCAGAATCAATGGTTCAGGAAGTACGCCGACAGTTCCGTGAGATAAAGGGAATACTTGAGGGCAAGGCGACTCCTGACTATGGCCGTTGCGTGGAGATAAGCACACGCAGTGCGCAGCGTGAGATGATCATCCCATCGCTGCTTGCCATCATCATCCCTATCGTTGTCGGCCTCGTGCTGGGTGTGGCAGGTGTGCTCGGACTTCTTACCGGCGGTCTTGCGGCAGGCTTCACCCTCGCCGTTTTCATGTCCAACTCCGGCGGTGCATGGGACAATGCAAAGAAGATGATTGAGGAAGGCAGCTTCGGCGGTAAAGGTAGCGATAACCACAAGGCTACTATCGTCGGCGATACTGTAGGTGACCCGTTCAAGGATACTGCAGGTCCGTCGCTCAATATTCTCATCAAGCTTATGTCGATGGTAAGCATCGTCATGGCTGGTCTGACGATAGCATTCCTATAAGAGGATACGCTTACGACTAAACAGGAACAATACCCCGGCAAATGATTGCATTTGTCGGGGATTTCTGTTTATAACGGAAAGGTAAGAGATTGGGGGCCTTTCGAATAAAGACCGAAACCATTTTGACAGGAAATAAGAATACTTCCGACAAAGCATTAGAGTATACTTCATCATATAAAAGAATACACCTGACGAGGCAAAAGGATACTCCTTTTTCAGAATAACATCTATATTCTTCTCATGACGGTATCACACCTTATTATATATATAGGCATTGAGTAGACACCGGAAAACAAAGGCTTACGTTCCGGCAAGACAATACCGAAAGCAATAGTTAAATACACCCAACCAACCCTAAACCTTAGTTAAATATATATAAAATCACAGTTTACATTCTTTCATATATAATGTACATACAAAAATTATTCATACCTTTGCAATCCGATTATTTATGGGGAAACACTTAGAACCCCGTGAGCGTTGTGTTAATAGTCGTGCTTTTGGCCGAGCGCGACGGTTAGTGAATCAGCGTTCAAACGACTTTCCCGGCATGCTGATTTTACCGCATATATAATATATAAGGTAAAGGCAAGAGTTGGAAAGACGTAAAGAAAGTAATAAAAAAAACGTTTTTTAGTAGTAAAATTTAAACATCAGAATGAACACTTTAAGTTACAAGACTATTTCCGCAAACAAGGAAACAGTAAACAAAGAGTGGGTTGTTATTGACGCCACAGACCAGGTAGTTGGTCGCCTTTGCTCAAAGGTAGCAAAACTGTTGCGCGGAAAGTACAAGCCAAACTTCACTCCACACGTAGACTGTGGTGACAACGTAATCATCATCAACGCCGGCAAGGCTTACTTCACCGGCAAGAAGGAAACCGACAAGGTTTACACACGTTATACTGGTTACCCAGGCGGTCAGCGCTTCAACACACCAGCCGAGCTTCGTACTCGCAAGGGCGGTGTAGAAAAGATTATCCGTCATGCAGTAAAGGGTATGCTTCCAAAGGGTCCTCTCGGACGCCAAATCATGGACAACCTTTATGTATACGAGGGAACAGAGCACAACCACGAGGCTCAGAAACCAAAAGCAATTGATATTAACCAGTATAAATAATTCACACGATAATGGAAGTAATTAACGCAATTGGTCGCCGCAAGAGTGCCGTAGCACGTGTATACATGAGCGAGGGTACAGGCAAGATAACCATTAACAAGAAAGATATTACTGAGTATTTCCCATCAGCAATCGTACAGTACGTAGTAAAGCAGCCTCTGTTGGCTCTCGACGCTGTTGAGAAGTATGACATCAAGGCTAACCTCGACGGTGGCGGTTTCACAGGTCAGAGCCAGGCTCTCCGCCTCGCTATCGCACGCGCACTCGTTAAGGTGAACGCTGAGGACAAGAAGACTTTGAAAGATCACGGTTTCATGACTCGCGACTCTCGTGCCGTTGAGCGTAAGAAGCCAGGTCAGCCAAAGGCTCGTCGTCGCTTCCAGTTCAGCAAGCGTTAATCCTTTACGGATGGCTGGACGCAGTTTAGCATCTAAACCAGCAAGACTTGCCGCATAGCAATTACCTGCCGGTTGGTTCTAACAAAAAAGAATTAAATAAGAAAGTAAACAACAACTTTAACAAGAAAACAAAATGTCAAGAACAAATTTTGATATGCTTCTGAAGGCCGGATGTCACTTCGGTCACCTTACCCGCAAGTGGAATCCTGCAATGGCTCCTTACATCTTCATGGAGCGCAACGGCATTCATATCATCGATCTGTACAAGACTGCTGCCAAGATTGACGAGGCTGCAGAGGCTCTGAAGCAGATTGCAAAGTCAGGAAAGAAAATCCTGTTCGTTGCTACTAAAAAACAGGCTAAGGACGTTGTAGCTGCAAAGGCTGCTTCTGTTAACATGCCATACGTTATCGAGCGCTGGCCAGGCGGTATGCTCACCAACTTCCCTACAATCCGCAAGGCTGTAAAGAAGATGGCCAACATCGATAAGCTGATGAACGACGGAACATACTCTAACCTGTCTAAGCGCGAAATCCTGCAGATCTCACGTCAGCGCGCTAAGCTCGAGAAGAACCTCGGTTCTATCGCCGACCTTACACGTCTGCCATCTGCACTCTTCGTAGTTGATGTTATGAAAGAGGCCATCGCCGTTAAAGAGGCTAAGCGTCTTGGTATTCCTGTATTCGCTATCGTGGATACAAACTCAAATCCTAAGGACGTTGACTTCATGATTCCTGCAAACGATGACGCTAAGGACAGCATCGACGTAATCCTGTCAGCTTGCTGCGACGCCATCAACGAGGGTCTCGAGGAGCGCAAGGTTGAGAAGGCTGACGAGAAGGCTGCCAAGGAGCAGGCTGAATCAGCTGAGGACAAGCCAAAGCGCGCACGTAAGGCTCGCAAGGACACTCCTGCAGAGGAGGCACCGGCAGAGGCTTAATCAATAAACAAGAGATTAGGGAACGTTGAATTAAATACATCTTGAAGACTTAATTCAATGTTCCTTTTTTCAATACTATTCTAAAACCTAATTCATTAAAAAGACTATGGCTGTATCAATAGCTGATATTCAGAAACTGCGCAAAATGACTGGCGCTGGTCTTTCTGATTGCAAGAAGGCTCTCGCTGACGCTGAGGGCGATTTCGAAAAAGCAGTAGAGGTAATCCGCGAGAAGGGACAGGCTATCGCCGCAAAGCGTTCTGACCGTGAGACTTCTAACGGTTGTGTACTCGTAAAATACGCTGACAACTTCGGCGCAATTGTTGCCCTGAAGTGTGAGACTGACTTCGTTGCTAACGGAGCTGACTATATCAAACTTACACAGGATATCCTCGACGCTGCAGTTGCAGCTAAGGCTAAGAGCCTTGACGAGGTTAAGGAGCTGACACTGGCTGACGGAACAAAGGTTCAGGACGCTGTCATCGCACGCTCTGGTATCACTGGCGAGAAGATGGAGCTCGACGGCTACAACTTCATCGAGGGTGAGAACGTATCTACATACGACCACATGAGCAAGCACACTCTCTGTACAATGGTTCAGACAAACAAGTCTGCTGAGGAGCAGGCTCACGCTATCGCAATGCAGGTTGCAGCAATGAAGCCTCTGTTCCTTGACGAAGCATCTGTTTCTCAGGAGTTCATCGATGAGGAGAAGAAGGTTGCTGCTGAGAAGACAAAGCAGGAGCTGGTACAGAAGGCTGTAGAGGCTGCCTTGAAGAAGGCTGGCATCAACCCGGCACACGTTGATTCTGAGGAGCACATGGAGTCTAACATGGGCAAGGGATGGATCACAGCTGAGGATGTTGCCAAGGCTAAGGAGATCATCGCTACTGTTTCTGCCGAGAAGGCTGCAAACCTCCCTGCTCCAATGATCGAGAACATCGTGAAGGGACGTATCAACCGCATCTTCAAGGAGAACTGCCTGCTCAACCAGGAGTTCATCCAGGACAGCAAGCTGTCTGTATCTGACTATCTGAAGGCTGCCGACAAGGACCTCACAGTAGTTGACTTCAAGCGCTTCTCTCTGAGCGCAGACTAATCCAAGGATTATTCTAAATTCTAATATAACAAGGCCAGGCAAGAGATTTCACAATCGTTTGCTTGGCTTTTACTGTTTCTTTATCTGCCCGGAAAATAATTTTATATTGCGTATGAAAAAACTGAATATTCTTATAAAAGCACTATTATCAGTAATAGTCTCCATAACATGCCAATGTGCATACAGCCAGATTACTGTGGTTGACGCAAACGACAATTTGCCTGTTATATCAGCAAGCATATATAACGGCAATGGAACAGACGTTATAGGCATTACCGACTACGACGGGAAACTGCCTAAAGCAGCGGAACAGCTAAAGAACATACACATACAACACATAAACTACACACCAGTAAACATTGACCTGCAGTCGCTGAAAGACTCTACGATATACCTCACACCATGCAGTCACATTCTTCCAGAAGTGAAAATAACGAAGCAGAAAGATGCTATGCTCAGAATGAAAGTATACGTCAGACAGATGACTATACTGAACAAAAAGCCGGCAACAGTAAGCGAAAGTATAACCTATCTGTATTTCAAGGAGAACGATGACTACGGCACACCTCATTCACACAAGACACTGTCGGAAGACAAATACAAGGATGAAAAGGCGTTTGAAGGGGAGAGCAATATGCTCAAGTCTATAGCAGACTTCAGCAATCCAACATCATTCGCATACTTCAACGGATACAAATACTATAACGCACTGAAAGGATCGAGAAGAGTAGGAACCAGATGGAAAAGAGCTGGCGGAATTTATAATATGAACGAAGACTCAATAAACAAACGCTGCGAAATAGTAAGAGACAGCATGTTTTCCGACAAGCCACTCAGAGTTCCACTCTTCGGCTTCTCATTCGCCAACATGTACAACAGCGAGACATACAGTACGGAATACGGCGCACCAAAAAGGTACAACCTGATAAACATGACAGACAGATACCGCGTCTACCAGACAAAGACCATGGGGTATGTGGACACTGTCACGGAAATGTACGTACTCGGCATCGACTTGGTTTCAAAAGAAGAAAGGAAAGCAGACAAGAAACTGAAGCTTACACCGTTTGAACGCCCCAAAGGTATCGTGGCTGCAGGCGACTGGCTTACCACAACAATAAAGGGAATGACAAAGATTGAATAACTGAACATATATAAAACATATAAACTATGAAGATTTTTGCTATAGGATTGAATTATCCTCAACACAATAAAGAGCTCAACGAAACGTTATATAAAGGAGAAAGCCCCGTGATTTTCACAAAGGCAGACTCTTCATTGCTGAAGGACGGCAAGCCGTTCTTCGTTCCTGACGACATGGGACGCATAGACTACGAGACAGAAATCGTGGTACGTATATGCCGATTGGGAAAAGCAATACCAGCGTGCTTCGCCTACAGATACTATGATGCCGTGACCGTTGGCATCGACTTCACCGCCCGTGACCTGCAGAAACAACTCAGAGAGAAAGGACTGCCATGGGAGCTGTGCAAGGGATTCGACGGAGCTGCAACTATCGGAAACTGGGTGCCGGTGGACAAGTTCCGCAACATACAAGCCCTGCAGTTCCACCTCGACATCAACGGTAAGACTGTGCAGCAGGGATGCACAAGCGACATGCTCTTCAAGATTGACGAGATTATTGAATACATAAGTAAGTACTTCACCCTGAAAACCGGTGACATCATCTATACGGGAACACCCGTTGGTGTTGGACCTGTGAATATCGACGACCACCTGGAAGGATACATCGAAGACAGGAAAGTGCTTGAATTTAACATAAAGTAAATGATAAAGAACATACTTCTGACCATACTGCTCATTCTGGGCTCAACATCGTTGAAAGCCCAGAAGTTCTTCAACCTTACGGCAAACGATGTGAGGATAGATAGCGAACTGCCATGCTTCAGCTACTCTACCCCACTGGGCAAGCATTATTCCGACTCCATCTACACAGTTACCATAGAGTATCCCGAGTTTATCGACATGAGCAAAGAAGACATCGGAAAACTCAAGAGACTGACAACAAAGCAATTCGGCAAACTGCCCGAAATTGAAAAGAACATTGTAGTTGAAAGGAAGCAAGGACATCTGGAAGTATTGTTCACACCCATAGTATACAGAAAAGGGAAATACCAGAAGCTTGTCAGCTTCATGCTCAGAATTAAGGCTACAGCAAAAACATCAAATACCAAAAGGGCTGCAGCAAAGACTGAAACTCCACAAGCAGAAACGAAAAAAGCAGACAGATATGTAAAGAACTCCGTGCTTGCAACAGGGAAATGGGCAAAGATAAGTGTCCCGGCAACAGGAGTGTACCAGATTACTGACGCTCTGATAAAGCAAGCTGGATTCTCCGACATAAACAAAGTAAAGATATACGGTTATGGAGGCACACTGCATGAGGAGGCTCTGTCGGAAGAGTCCATCATGAAATACGACGACCTAAAACAAGTGCCCGTATGCATAGCCAACGGGAAAAGGCTGTTCCGTGCCAATGGTCCCGTATCATGGTCAAGTACAACAACTCCTGTAAGAACAAGAAATCCGTACTCAGACTATGGCTACTACTTTCTCACACAGAATGATGAAGAAACTCTGACTGTCGATTCCGCGACATTCGTATCATCCTTCTATCCTGCAAACGACGATTACCACACATTGCACGAGGTGGACAATTACGCATGGTATCATGGAGGAAGGAACCTGTATGAGAAAACGCCTATAAACAAAGGCTCTTCTGAGACTTATACCCTAAATGTGCCAGCACAAAACGAAGGCACAAACGGTAAAATCTATGTCGTTATAAGCACCAGCGGAACGGGAGGTACTGCACAAATAGAAATAAATGATTCCGTTGTCGGAAGCATTACCATAAGCCCTGGAAGCAAATACGACTATGGCAAAGTAGACAAAAAGACATACGACATACCATCGCTGAAGGCATCTAACAATGTAAAGATCACTACGACAAGCGGCGGTCCAGTAAGACTCGACTACATCTCCGCTGTCTTCAACACCCCGAGACCGGAGCCGCAACTGTCGATAGAAACATTCGCCACGCCACAGTTCGTATACAACATTACGAACCAGAACCATCATGCCGACAAGCAATGCGACTTGGTAATAATTGTACCTACAAGTCAAAACACCATCAAACAGGCTGAAAGGCTGAAGACTTTTCATGAGCAACATGACGGAATGAAGGTTAATATCGTTCCGGCAGATGAACTATACAATGAATTCTCGAGCGGCACTCCAGAGGCTGATGCCTATCGTCTATACATGAAGATGCTCTACGACAGAGCAGAGACTGAAGAGGAAATGCCTAAATACCTGCTTCTGTTCGGTGCTTGCGTATGGGACAACAGGATGAACACCGAGACCATGCGCACCCTTAACAAAGACAACTATCTGCTCTGCTTTGAAGGAGAGAACTCTCTGAGTGCAACGGACTGCTTCGTCGACGAAGGCTTCTTCTGCTCTCTTGACGACGGTGAAGGAGCATATGCCTCTTCAGAAAGTAATACAAAGACCGACAAGCAGGACATCGCTGTAGGAAGATTCCCTGTATCAAATGCAGATGACGCGAAGATAATGGTAGACAAGACTATCAGCTATGTTGAAAACAAGAATGCCGGTCCATGGCAGAACGTAGCAATGTTCCTTGGCGACGACGGTAACTACAACGCACACATAGAGGCTGCCGACAGCGCTGCATGCATCGTGGAAAGGATAAATCCGGGAATGCAGGTGAAGAGAGTGCTATGGGATATGTACAAGATACAGTCTTCCGCCACAGGAGACAGATACCCTGAGGTTGAAGCAATAATAAAGAAGCAACAGGCAGAAGGAGCACTTATCTTCAACTATAACGGCCACGGAAGAGCTGATGAGATTTCTCACGAGATGGTTCTTTCAAACAAAGACTTCGCCGATTTCAAGAATACCAACCTGCCCCTTTGGATAACAGCATCCTGCGACATCATGCCGTTCGATGGTGTAGAACCGAACATCGGTGTAAACTCCGTGCTCAATCCAAACGGAGGCTCAATGGCATTCTATGGAACAACAAGAACCGTGTATACCGACAGAAATAAATACATCGACCAGGCATACATAAAAGCGCTGTTCTCAAAAAACAACGGAAAGTATAATTCCATCGGTGAAGCACAGCGTATAGCCAAGAACGCCATCATAAGCAACAGTACCGACATTACAAGAAACAAGTTGCACTACCAACTGCTGGGTGACCCTGCCATCGTACTGAATATCCCGGAAAACAAAATCGTCATAGACAGCATCAACGGCATCGCCATCAACGAAACGGAAGTGTTGCCACAGATAAAAGCCGGTTCTATAGCAAGAGTAAAGGGACATGTGGAAACAGCTACAGGAACACCACACGATAAATTCAACGGCATTATAAACATAGACGTAAAGGACTCCAAGGAAGAAAGAGTAGGAAAAAAGAATCTTTCCAATTCTGAATCCGGTACCGCCGGCGATCCATACCGCTACTATGAATACAACAAGACCATCTTCTGCGGCAACGATAGTGTGAAGGCCGGGAAGTTCGACTTGTCGTTTGCCGTAACCAAAGATATAAACTATTCCGACCAAAACGGTATCCTGCACGTGTTCGCCTATAACACCAAGGACTTGTCATCCGCAAACGGAAGCACGGAGAGATTCATCGTGGGAGGAACAGACGACATCACTACCGACTCCATCGGTCCATCGATATTCTGCTACCTGAACTCTCCAAACTTCACAAACGGAGACAACGTGAATACCACACCATACTTCGTAGCGGAGATTTCAGATGAAGACGGACTGAACACTTCCGGCAACGGCATCGGACACGACCTTACGCTCTGCATCGATGACGACCCGATGAAGACATACACCTTGAACGACAACTTCTCATACGACTTCGGTTCCTACACCAAGGGGGCTACCTTCTATAATATCCCGGAGCTGGAAGAAGGTACGCACAAACTGAGATTCACGGCATGGGACATTCTCAACAACCCAACAACCGAGACTCTGAAGTTCAATGTAGTGAAAGGACTTACCCCGAAGTTGGCAAGCATAAGCTGCACCAACAATCCGGCAAAGACAAGCACCACATTCATCGTAAACCATGACCGTGGCGGCAGCAATGTAGACGTGCTTATAGAAGTGTTTGACATGAGCGGTCGACTACTGTGGTCACACAATGAATCGGGAGTGTCCGCCACAAACACCTACACCTATACCTGGAACCTGTGTACAGACAGCGGAGGAAGACTACAAACGGGAGTATACCTATATAGAGTAAGACTCAGCAGCAACGGCAGCGGACAGGTGTCAAAGGCAAAGAAACTCATCGTTTTATAGTAAATTATCACACCTTATACAATAAACGGATGCAAATAGAGTTATCTTAAGGCAATCGAAAATGATATTAAAAATATAAACAAGAAGGCAATCATAAGCAAATGAATATGAAAATAAACATAAAAACGATAGCGGCGGCATTGCTCGCCATGATAGCAATAAACGCAAAAGCCCAGGACAAGAGGGCTATGTTTAACCCTATCCATACAGCACTCGTATCGCAGACCATCGCTCCTGATGCAAGATCGGCAGGTATGGGTGACGTCGGAGCAGCAACAGACCCGGATGTAAACTCCCAATACTGGAACCCCGCTAAATATCCATTCTGCATAAGCCGTGCCGGACTGGCCCTCAACTACACGCCATGGTTGCGCTCCCTGGTAAGCGACATGGATATAGCTTATCTCGCAGGATATTACCGCATCGGCGACTACAGTGCCGTATCAGCCTCTCTGCGCTACTTCTCCTTGGGAGAGGTTTTCGTTGGTGATACCAATGGAGGTACGGATTTTTCGAATGCCCAGACCATAAACCCTTACGAGATGTCGTTTGACGTTGCATACTCACTGATGCTCAGCGAGAAGTTCTCCATTGCTGCCGGTGTACGCTATCTTATGTCAGACATGACTTATAAATCAGACGAAGAGAAATCCGCCTCAAGTGCATTTGCCGCAGATATTTCCTGCTACTACAACAACTACATCAACATCGGCTCACGCGAATGTCAGTTGGGACTTGGTCTAAGCATCAGCAATATCGGTAGTAAGATTAAGTTCAACGGTGATGAATACAGTGAGTTCATCCCTACCAACATGCGTCTCGGTGCAGCATTGATGGTACCTATCGACGAGTTCAACAGATTCACGATTGCAGCAGATGCAAACAAACTGCTCGTACCGACCTACCCACAGATGAATGAGGGAGAGCAAAAAGAAGACTACGACAAGCGCTGTGAAGACGAATACTACAACCAAAGCAGTATCTCCGGTATGTTCAAGAGCTTCGGCGATGCTCCTGGCGGTTTCAAGGAAGAACTTGAGGAGGTAAGCTGGAGCGTTGGTGCGGAGTATATCTACAATGACAAGTTCTCCCTTCGTGCCGGTTATCACCATGAGTCGGAGAACAAGGGAAACCGTAAATACTTCACCGTTGGTGCCGGTTTCCGCATGAGTGCCTTCACTCTCGATTGTGGATATGTGATTGCAACAGCAAAGAGTAACCCACTCGACCAGACTCTTCGATTCACTCTTGGTTTCGACATGGATGGTTTAAAGGACTTGTTCAAGAGATAAACAACTATAATATCAAACAGGAGACCACATCAAGTTCTCCTGTTCTTGTATAACATAACAATAATATACAACTATGAAAATCCGTGTTGGCTTCGGCTATGATGTTCATAAATTAGTACCTGACAGAGAACTTTGGCTTGGTGGAATAAAGATTCCCCACACCCTCGGCTTGCTTGGTCACAGCGATGCCGATGTTCTAATCCATGCTATCTGTGACGCTCTGCTTGGAGCAGCAAACATGCGAGACATCGGTTATCACTTCCCTGACACCTCGGCAGACACCCTCGACATAGACAGCAAGATACTTCTCAAGAAAACCGTAGACCTTATAGCCACAAAGGGCTATCATATAGGGAACATCGACGCCACAGTTTGTGCCGAACGTCCAAAGATAAATCCTCATGTAGAGGAAATGAAGAAATGTCTTGCCTATGTTATGGACATAGATATAGACGATATATCCATCAAGGCTACAACAACAGAGAAACTTGGATTTACGGGCAGGGAAGAAGGTATCAGCGCATACGCTACGGTACTTATTTTTAGGATTTAGTTTCATTTGTTGTATATTGCAAGAAATAAGAATTTGCCCTATGAAAGCATATTTCCCTATGAAAAAGACCTTACTTATAACACTATTATCAATGCCACTGTTGCTTGTTTATGGCCAAACAAACAATAACAGCCAATATTTATTCAGACTTCAGCGCCACCCTCTCTGACTCTGCAGGAATAACGTACAAGTCTGCACGAGGAAAGGCCAACGGCATCCTGAACATCGACTGCTCTGGATTAAGGCACGGAGAATATGTCATACATGTCGAAATAGACGGCAACATATTTTCTAATAAGATTAAAGTTTAGGGTTATGGGGAGATTATCATACATAATATATATTGTCTTTTTTATGTTTTTCTGCATACAAAACGCCTTGTCGCAGTCTACCGACCGGAACTACGTCAAGTCTGTAAACTTGGCAGAAGCTGTGGAATGGGGTGATATAATAGATAGAGGCGGCATAGATAATATCAGCCACACAACGGAAGTGGTATATTACGACGGATTGGGCAGACCTGTACAGGACATCAGTAACATTTCTGGTCAAACGAAAGAGGACGGAACAGTAAAGCAGAAAGTACATTACTATCCTTTCGGAGGAATCTTCAACGACACTGGATTGCAGCAATATTTCCTAAAAAGCAGTACCTTTGCAGTCTTGAATGACAACAAGATATCTCCATGCGGATAAAGAAGAGTGCTTCATGGTTATTTGTCGCACTGGAGAAGATATAAAGACATTCCGGCACTGTTAAGATACTGAGACAAAGTCAGATACACATCTTACAGCGTTGACTTGAAGAAAAACCGTAAGGAACAAAAGGTGACAGTGGTGACAGTAGTTTTTATAAACCCCTTATGCGCGCGGGCAGGAAAACATAATAATTAATTTATAAACTAATTATTAC
>OQWM01000226.1_pt1 | contig 33035 bp, 29 predicted proteins | sample 1691531 | NCBI WGS metagenome assembly OQWM01 (sample SAMN03418257, study PRJEB22391) | human gut metagenome | biome: human-gut; feature: organic feature; material: feces | host: Homo sapiens | place: Tanzania | collected 2013-01
TCAGGAACCACCTGAGTCGTACCCGCAGTACGCACCAAACGTAACCAGCGCCCCTTTTCTCCCCCTTCTTTTCCGGCAAGGCGGAAAAGAAGGGGCCGCCGGAGGCATCCCCAGCCTGCAAGTTCGCAGAAATCTATATATGGACAAACGAAAGCGGCGGACACGCAGATCCGCCGCTTGGTTTTTATTTTTCGACGATCTCCAGCAGCTCCATGGGACATGCCTTGACGCAGATGCCGCAGGCGGTGCATTTGCTGGAATACGGGGCGGCCTCGTCCTTGACGATGAGGCCGAAGGGACATGCCTCGACGCACTTGCCGCAGCCGGTGCAGAGCTTGCGGCTAATCATCCAGACACCCTTGGGGTTCTGGGTGATGGCGCCGGAGGGACATGCTTCAGCGCACTTGCCGCACTGGACGCAGACCATGGGCCGGACGTTCTCGCCGCGCTGGACGATCTTCAGAGCAGCCTTATCGGGATGGAATTCCTTATAATATGCGTTGGAGCAGGCGCGGACGCACTCCAGACAGGCCATGCACTGCACGCCTTTTTTGATGGACAGCTTTTTCATGAGCGTTCTCCTTCTCATTTTTATCTGTGATTTATTATACAGCATAAACGAAAACTTTCAATATGTTTGTATCGATTTTTATCGATTCCTGCTCTGTAAAAAACTCACAGCATACCGCGCGCGGCGCTTGCAGAAACTAGCCTCAGCGATACGATTCGCAAAAGAAGGAGGAATTTCTCATGAAAAAAGGCTTGATCCTGATGCTGGCCGCGCTGATGCTCGCGGCGTCTCTGACCGCATGCGCGGCGACACAGCCGTATTACGACGGCTATTCGAACGTCTCCACGACCCGGAACGGCTATGTCAACGGCACGAACGGCTACGGCGGCGTGTATAACGGCACGAACTATAATCCCGGCTACAACGGCGCGGGCTACAGCCAGGGCGGCATGACAAGCGGCAGAACCGTGACCGGCAGCACGTCCGGCACGGCGATGCGGTAACGAGGTGCGCATATGACGGTACGGGGGTTCTTTCTGACCATGGGCGCAGGCGTCGCCGTCGGCGCGCTGGGCGCGATGATGCTGCCGAAAAACAGCGACGCATACCGCATGACGAAGCAGGCCGCAAAGGCCATTCAAAACGAGGCGGAAAAGGCCCTGGACGCGATCTCCGCGGCCATGTAAGCGAAAAAGGCTTCCCGCATGCATGGAGTCTGCCGGTGAGGGTGGGCCGTACGGCATGGCGCTGCTCGCGGCATACAAGCCCTACCGTGAAAAATACTCACTCGCCGGGTTTCTGGATTTAAAGGTATTCGCAAACGCCGAAACGGTTACGGTCACCCTGTACATAGAGGATGTTGAGGGCTTTATCCAATATCTCGGCAGATATAAAAAGGCTCTGCGCGCAGAGGAAGCCGCAGCAAAATATACATGAGGAGGAACAGCGTGAAAAATTACGAATTTTGGTTTGTCGTCGGCTCTCAGACGCTGTACGGCGAAGAGGTGCTTGAGACCGTAGCGCGCCGTGCCGGCGAGATGGCGGCAAAGCTGAGCGCAGCGCTCCCCTACCCGCTGATATACAAGGTGACGGCAAAAAGCAACAATGAGATCATAGACGTCGTGCGCGAGGCAAACTACTGCGACAGCTGTGCGGGTGTAATAACATGGTGCCACACGTTTTCACCGTCAAAAATGTGGATAAACGGACTTGAGCTGCTTCAAAAGCCGTGGTGTCACTTTGCCACGCAGTACAACCGCGAGATACCGAACAATGAGATAGACATGGACTTCATGAATCTCAACCAGGCAGCGCACGGCGACCGTGAGCACGGCTTTATCGGCGCACGGCTTCGCATTCCGCGCAAGATAATAGCGGGCTACTGGGAGAATGAAGACGTTCAGGCACGTCTCGGCAGCTGGATGCGCGCTGCGGTCGGTGCTGCATTTTCCCGTTCGCTCAAGGTAATGCGTTTTGGCGACAATATGCGCGAGGTAGCAGTTACCGAGGGCGACAAAGTGGAGGTTCAGCGCAAGCTCGGATGGCAGGTCAACACATGGGCAGTCGGCGATCTCGTGCGTGAGATGGACGCGGTCACTGAAACGGATATAGATGCACTGATGGACGAATACCGCGCCGCCTATGATTTCTCCTCAGACAATATTGACGCCATCCGCTATCAGGCGCGCGAGGAGCTCGCCATAAAGAGGATGCTGGATTGTGAGGGCTGCCACGCGTTCTCGAATACGTTTCAGGATCTCTACGGGATGGAGCAGCTTCCGGGGCTCGCGTCACAGCATCTTATGGCGCAGGGCTACGGCTATGGCGGCGAGGGTGACTGGAAGGTCAGTGCGATGACCGCCATACTCAAATCCATGGGCGAAGGCGGCAACGGCGCTTCCGCCTTCATGGAGGACTACACCTATCATCTTGTCCCAGGAAATGAATACAGCCTCGGCGCGCATATGCTGGAGGTCTGCCCCTCTATCGCCGCGGACAGACCGCGCATCGAGGTGCACCCGCTCGGTATAGGCATGAACGAAAAAGACCCTGCGCGCCTTGTGTTTGAGGGCAAGGCGGGAAAAGCTCTTGTCGCGTCGCTTGTTGATATGGGCGGGCGGTTGCGGCTGATCGTGCAGGACATCGAATGCGTAAGGCCTATAATGCCGATGCCAAATCTGCCCGTGGCGCGCGTGATGTGGCGGGCAATGCCGAATCTTACCGCGGGGCTGGAATGCTGGATAACGGCAGGCGGCGCGCACCACACCGTGCTCTCCTATGACGTCAGTCCGGAACAGCTTCACGACTGGGCGCGGATAATGGATATCGAGTATGTACACATCACGAAGGACACAACGCTTGAAGCACTGGAGCACGAGCTGTTCCTGAACGATCTTGCATGGAAGCTGAGATAATTTCTTTTGAATCACAAACAGCAGAAGCACGACTCGATCGAGTCGTGCTTCAATACTATTCCCTATTCACTTTATGTGCGGCTTGAGGCGCTTGGACACCAGCAGCGCGAGACCGAGCTTGACCGCGTCCGGCACGATGTACGGCACAACGCACATCAAAAGCGCCGCGCCGAACGTGGTAGCCTTGCCGGAGCTTGTGTACACGTACACGAACCACGCCGTGCCGAAGATATAGCATATCACGTTGCCGAGGGCGAGCAGCAGCCAGCCCTTCACCTTTCCCTCCAGCAGCCAGTAGAACGCGCCGCAGAGGATGAAGCCGACGATATATCCGCCGGTGGGGCCGGTTATGGCGGCGATACCGCTCTTGAACCCCGTGAACACCGGCAGCCCGACCATACCCATGAACACATACATCACGATCGCGGCAAAGCCGCGCTTGCCGCCGAGGAGCAGCAGCGCCGTGAAAACGGCAAAGGTCTGCATGGTGAAAGAGATGGTCATGGGAATGCTCAGCCATGAGCATACGCTGATAACGACCGCCATGAGGGCGATATAGGTCATGTCTCTGGTGCGCATAGTATTCCTCCGTCAAAAAACGCTTATCTATGCGCTTTATTATATTGTGGCGGCGGATATGTGTCAAGGAAAAGGACGCCGGAGGCTTAGGCAGGTGTTCGTAAAAACGGCGCAGGGCGGCCGAAGATGTGATGCTCCGGTCTCATTTTGAAACGGGATGCACATATTGCCCGTGCTGCTTCGTGCGTTTCCCATACTGAATTGCGAATTTGGAGCAATGGTGCAGACAGCGAAGGCACATGACGCATTCATCCTTGACCCAAACCGGTCTTTTTTCCCGGATCTCGATGGCGGAAACGGGACAATTCCGTGCGCACAGCCCGCAGCCGATACAGGTATCTTCTACCGTGAAATGACTTGTCCTGCGCATGGAGTCGTATTCCAAACCGTAAAACGCTTTTGCAAGAAGCAACGGCGTTTTGTTCTCCATAAAATCACCGCAGGTACGATTTTGTATTGCGCGGATGATACGGTCGATCTGCGGCTCTGCAGCTTCATTGATGCGCTGTACTTTGCTTTTGTCGCTCAGATCATAGATGGGCGTCCAAGTGTCCGGCATTTTCACGCTGAATTTCGCAGAGACGGAAGTTTTAGCGGAAGAGGCTGGGAAGAACTCTTGTTTATTCTGCCACCATTTTTGGGTGCAGTTGTAATTTTTTTTCTTTGCATATTCAAACTAGACATTCTTTCCTGCGGCGAAACAAACGCCATTTCATTAGGACTTTCTGTAAAAAAACTTCAGCTTGTAATTTTAATTTCTGGAGCTCTTGCAGTTTCTGCGGCAGTATGCGCAGGCGGAACAATAGGATTTGTAGGCTTGATTGCACCACATATCGCACGTAAAATTTTTGGAACAAAGGCAAAAACTGTAGTTCCGCTTTCAATGGTTACAGGAGCTTCTGTCTTACTTCTCTCTGATACCATTTGCAGAACTGTAATTTCCCCAGCAGAACTTCCAGTGGGTACAGTTACAGCAATACTTGGCGCGCCATTTTTTATTTCACTTTTGTTTTCCAAAAAAAGAGGTATAGAATGGATGAACTAAAAGTTTGCAATCTCAACGCAGGCTGGAATAAAAAGCAAATTCTTTTTAACATAAATCTTTCTATAAAAAAAGGAGAATTTATCTGTCTTTCAGGAGCAAACGGAAGTGGAAAATCAACCTTGCTTTCAATAATGTCAGGGGTACAGACAGAACTAGTCTTTGGAAATATAAAAGAATCTGTACCCATTTCTTGCCTTAGCATAAAACAAAGGGCAAAAACTGTATCCTATATGCAGCAAAAAGAATTTCCGGCATGGGATTACAGTGTAAAAGATATTGTTCTTACAGGAAGATTTCCACATACAAACTTCACTGGATTTTATTCAAAAGCTGATTTTTATGCGGCAGACAAAGCCATAGAACAGCTTAATATAGAAAATTTGGCAAGCAAAAGTATTCTGGAACTTTCAGGAGGTGAATTTCAAAAAGCAAGAATTGCAAGAGCCGTTGCGCAGGAAACAGAATTCATGCTTTTAGACGAGCCAGTAGCCGGACTTGATTTTTCTTACCAAGAGGAGCTTTTGTTTCTTTTAAAATCAATTGCAAAAGAAAAAAATACTGGAATTCTTATTTCAATTCACGACATAAATACAGCCGCCAGATTCGCACAAAAAATCGCGCTGCTCCCAAAATTCAAGCCTTGCATCTATGGAACTCCAGAGCAAATAATGACAAAGGAATACCTTTGTGCAGCATACAATGCAAACATAGAAATCTGTACCCATCCACTTTACAAAACCCCATTGGCAGTCTTTTAAAAAACGCTCTTGGTAAAAAACAGAAAATCAGATAAAATAACTTTATGAAAACAACTCCAAGCTATACGGTAATTTACAGCGATGATGAAATTGTTGTGCTGAATAAAAAAAGCGGACTTTTAGTTGCCGCGGATAGATTCGATGCTGAAGCTCCGCGTCTAGATCTTCTTGCAGAAAAAGAATTCGGAAGCCTTTTTGCAGTGCATAGAATTGACAAGGACACAAGCGGAATTGTAATTTACGCAAAAACCCCAGAAGCCCACAGAAATATTTCAATGCAGTTTACAGAAAGAACTGTAAAAAAAACATACCATTGCCTTGTAAATGGACATCCAGCCTGGGACAATTTTACGGTGGATCTTCCGCTTCTTCCAGACGGAGATGACAGGCACAGAACTGTAATCAACAAAAAATTCGGAAAGCCGTCTGTAACATATCTTGAAGTTGTAGGACACTGCGGCCCTTACAGTTGGATAAAAGCATTTCCAAAAACTGGAAGAACCCACCAAATCCGCGCGCATCTTCAGTCCACGGGATTTCCAATTGTATGCGACCCGCTTTATTCAGGGAATCAAAAACCTGTCCGGCTTAGCGACATCAAGCGAAAATGGAACGGAGATGTTTACGAAGAACGCCCGCTTTTAAACAGACTTGCACTGCATGCTTATTCAATTGAAATTGCGCATCCAAAAACAGGCAAGCAAATTATTTTTACAGCTCCCTATCCAAAAGACATGGATGCAGTAAGAAATCAGCTTGCAAAAATTTTCAAGATAGACCCTCTGGCATAAATAATCTTAAAAAAAATTCTTACGCTTCATAAAAAACTGTGATAAAATATAAAAAATCGGAGGACAAACATGAAAAAATACATAACTATAAGCCGTGAATATGGTAGCGGCGGACATACAATCGGAAGCATAGTGGCAAAGGAACTTGGAATTCCGTTTTACGACAATGAAATAATCGACCTTGCGGCAAAAGATTCTGGACTTCATCCTGATTTTATAAAAAAAAATGAGCAGAATATTTCTTCTGGATGGCTTTACACGCTTTTACTTGGAGCAAGCTACGCCACACCAGGAACAGGCTCAATGCACCTTGGAATGAACTCTGCAACATCAGCAGCTCCTCTTGCCGATCAGGTTTTTAATGCGCAAAGAAACGCAATTATTCAGCTTGCCAAAAAAGGACCTTGTGTTATTGTCGGCCGCTGCTCAGATTATGTTTTGCGCCATTGCGAGGAAATTGACAGAAAAGATATTCTTAATATTTTTATTTACGCGCCTCTTGCAGACAAAGTTCAGTATGCAATAAAAACGAAAGGACTTGATCCTGCCACAGCGGAACGTGATGTAAAGCTCATAGATAAAAGAAGGGCAAACCATTACAACACATTTACAGAGCGCACTTGGGGAAACAGAGCGCACTATGATATGCTTATAAACAGTTCTCTTCTTGGAATGGAAAAAACTGCAAAGATGATTGCACAAATTGCAAAGGAATCATAGTTTGATTCTTACAGTCTGAATACGACGGGCGCTTTGATCTTCAACAATAAAAAGTGTCCCGTCTTTTTTATATACAGAGCCCACAGCCGGAAGCTCATCAAACCGCTCAAGAAGCCATCCGCCTAAAGTATCAAAATTTTCACTTGAAAGACTCATGTAAAGAACATTGTTCAAGTCATCAAGTTTCATGTCTCCAGGAACAAGAAATTCATTCACACCAACAAGTGTTATGCGCTTTTCTGGAGGAACATCAACCATTCCATGCTCATCTGTAATTCTTCCAAAAACTTCATGCAGAATATTGTCCAAAGTTACAATTCCAGTCATTTCACCGTATTCGTTTACAGCAACTGCGAAATTATTTTTTTCAGCTTTGAATTTCTTCAAAAGCTCAATCGCGCTCAAAGTTTCCGGCACAAAAAGAACAGGTCGCATACACTGGCGCACAAAATCATTGCAAGAGCAAATTTTTTTATCAGCAAAAAGAACATCTTTAAAATACAGCATGCCTACAATTTCTTCACTGTCATTTTCATAAACCAGAATTCTTGAATATCCGGTTTCCTCAAAAATTTTTATCACATCTTCAAAAGAATCCGATGCGTAAATATGGCGCACAAGTGAACGATGCCGCATTATATTGTGAACACGCAAGTCTGAAAATTCAAAAATCCGCTCAAGCATTTTTCGCTCATCCTGTTCCAGCGTGCCTTCATTTTCCCCGATTGCAATAAGAGCCTTAAGTTCCTCTTCTGTAATCAGCGGACGTTTTGCCTTTATAATTTTTTTTTCAAGAAAATCAAGAAGCTTTGTAAACTGAAAGAAAAGCCAGATTACAGGAAAAAATATTTTCTGAATAATCAGAATCGGAACAGCTGAATTCTGCACCACAGTTTTTTGATTGAAGCTTGCAAATGTCTTTGGAATTATTTCAGCAAAAACAATAACTAAAATTGTAATTGCGGCAGTGGCAAACGAAACATATTCCGCCCCGAAAACTTTTATTGCAAAAGCCGTAGCAATTGAGGAGTTCAGGGTATTTACAAAATTTGTTCCTATTAAAACAGTCGAAATAAGCTGGTCAAGCTCCGATTTTATTTTGTAAACTCTTATTGAACTCTTTGCATTTTCCTTGAGCATTTGCCTTACAGAAATTCTTGAAATGCTGGTAAAGGCTGTTTCTGTCGCTGAAAAAAATGCGCCCAAGAACAAAAGGAACGCAATTGCAAAAAGATTCAAGAGAATATAAAATGCGCTCATTTTTGCTCTCCGTCTTTTTGCATTTTTATTTTTTTTACGCGGTTGTCTTCCATTTTTATTACTGTGAATTTATATCCTTCCGCAAGGATAAAATTTCCTTCCTGCGGAATTGAGCCAAGTTTTTCGCAAATAAAGCCGCCTATAGTTTCACAGTTTTCAGAAGAAAGATTTATTCCAAGTTTTTCGTTCAAGTCAATAAGACGAGCAAAACCGTCAAGCTCACATTCATGAGTGTTTTCAATTATAAGATCTGCCTTATGTGCACGGATATTTTTTCCATCCGTAACAGGTCCGAAAATTTCGCGGACAATGTCTTCCCTTGTTAAAATTCCATAAGTTCCAGAATATTCGTCAATTACAACCGCCATGCTTTGCCGGTTTTCCCAAAGCATTTGCTGAACACCGGACATTTTTTTTGTTTCAAGAATGAAAAGGGGAGGTCGCATTGTCTTCTGCACACTGAACTCTGAAGCCTTGTTTTTGAATGACAGCATATCTTTTATATAGATAATTCCCACAATGTCATCAATGTCTTTTTTGTAAACAGGGAAGCGCGAAAAACCAGAACACTGGGCTTTTTCAATAATGTCGGAATAAGAATCATTTACGTTCACAGCTTTTATTTGCTTGCGCGGAATCATAATATCTTTTGCCTCAAGGTCAGTAAATTTGAAAACCTGCGACATCATGTTTTTTTCATTTACTTTTAAAATCCCCTGCTCGCATCCAACGTCCAAGAAAGTTTTTATTTCTTCTTCAGTGTAAGAAACTTTTTTGGGCTTTACATTGATTTTAAAAACTTTCAGCACAAGCCTTGAAAAAGAAGTGAAAACCATTACAAGCGGAAAAAGAAGAGTTTCAATAATCTGAACAAAAAAACTAAAGAAAAAGGCAACTGCTTCCGGGTGATGGGTTGCAATAATTTTAGGTGTAATTTCTCCAAAAACCAAAAGCAGAATTGTTACAACAAAAGTCGCAAGCCCGATTCCAGCCGAACCAAAAAGTCCGACCGCTATAAAAGTAAAAACCGCAGAAAGGGCAATATTGACAATGTTGTTTCCAACAAGAAGCGTGTTTATAAGCCTATCTTTATTTTTAAGAAGATTCCAAACACGGATTGCACGTTTGTCTTGCTTTCCACGCAAAAGCCGAACACGGAGCTTGTTAACAGAAAAAAATGCGCTTTCCGCGGCAGAAAAAACTGTTGAAAGAACAATAAGAACTACCGCAGTTGCCAATAGCGCCGGCAAAGGAACAGCCAGAGAATCCACTACTTTTGGCTCTCCTGGCTTTTTTTCATTGCTGAAAATTTGCGCACAGTTTCCAGAGCCTTTAAGATTTCCTCCGAATATCCGCCTTCAGTTTTTATGCTGTAAGCTTTTTCCAAGCACTGCTGAACACGCTCAAAATCAATATCCGGCAAATTTACAAGAACATAAGCCGCCATATACATAGCTTCCTGACGCTGCAAATCTGAAAGGGAAGTTTTTTCTGCAATCTGCTCAAAAGGCTCTGCGGGATCTTTTCCTTCTGCAAATGCTTCAAGCGATTTATTGTAAGCATTGCGGACTTCGTAAGCACCCAAAAGTCCTGTTGAATCCTGTTTATCAAGAACAATAAATTCCTGAATCAAATCTTTTAAAAGGAAACAATGTTCTTGACTTGTATTTTCAACCAGCTCATTTATAGCCTGCGCTTTTTCTATTCCGGAAGAATTTTCAACTTTTTCAACCAAGGCTTTTGTCTTTAAAGCTTCCTGCCCGGCATCTTTCATTTTTGCAGAATACTCTTCAAAAGTACTTTCAGGCTTTTCTTCAAAATCAACAGAAGCCAAAACATATCCGTCTTTTGAAACAAGATATGCGCACGGCCATTTGCGGACATTGTAATAGCGCGCAAGCAATTCCTTTTTTTCGTAGGATTCTTTAATTTCCGCAGCCGCTTTCAATTCATCTTCGGAAGCATTTTCTAGAACATTTGTCTTTGCATATTCAGTTTGAGAAAAATCCAAATTCGCAAAAACATATTTTTTTCCAAATTCGTCTGAAAAGTCTTTTGTTAAAACAATTTTTTCCTTAAAAGGCTTGCTTGTTTCCGCCCAGTCATCTCCGCTGAACAAAAGATAAATGTCTTTCTTCTGCTTTTTGGCAGCTTCCTTTGCAGAATCAAAATCCGAATACCACTTTGGCGCGCCGCATGAAACAAGAAGAAATGCCGCTGTAAGAACAGCAATAAAAATTCCATGTCTTTTCATTTTTCTATCCATTAAATTAGTTAAAATATCTTATTCCAGCCGCAAAAATATTTTGGCAAGAACTTTCGTTTGAATCCATTCCTGCAATATTTTTTATAAGGTCAATGCTTGAGCCGCCTTTATCTGTGCCCATTGTGCGCTCGTTATGTCCCATTTTTCCAAGAACACGACCGTCCGGACTTGTAAGACCTTCGATTGCAAAAAGGCTTCCGTTAGGATTGTCCGGCTCTATTATTGAAGGAATTCCATTTTCGTCAACATACTGAGTAAAGACCTGTCCGTTTGCAAAAAGTTTTTCCGCAAGCTCTTCAGTGATTACAATGCGTCCTTCTCCATGGCTTACAGGAATAAGGTGAATCTTTGAATTCAAAATACTGGAATCCTGCGCCCAGGGACTTTTTGCGCTGACCATTCTTGTGCGAACAACTCTGCTTATATGCCGTCCGATTCTATTATAAGTAAGTGTAGGCATATCTGCGGAAGGTTCTTTTATTTCGCCATAAGGAACAAGCCCTGTTTTTATAAGCGCCTGGAAACCGTTGCAAATTCCAAGCACAAGGCCATCGCGTTTTTTTAGCAGCTCCATTATGCTGTCTGCAATTCTGTGCTCGCGGATTACATTGGCAATGTATTTTCCTGAACCGTCCGGCTCATCTCCTGCGCTGAATCCGCCTGCAAAAGCAAGAATCTGCGCCTCGTCAATTTCCGCCTTGAACAAATCCAAGGATTCTACCAAGTCTTTTGGAGTTCTATTGCGGAACACAACAATTTTTGTTTCGCCGCCATTCAAGTTAAATGCACGCGCCATGTCGTATTCGCAGTTTGTTCCAGGGAAAACAGGAATCACAACTTTTGGCTTTGTTTTTCCGGCTGAATAATCAAACGTAGAAGATTTTTTTCTAGTTTCTTCAAGCGACTCATGCTCTTTCAATGCAAAAGAAGGCAATGGTGGCTGAAGCTCTGCGCCAGAAACTGGAGGAAAAACTTTTTCAAGCTTTGATTCCCAGGCAGATTCAATTTCATCAAGAGAAATTTTTACATCTTCAAGTTCAATGCTAGGCTCACAAATAGTTTCTCCAATTTTAGAAACTGTTCCTTCAATAAAATCTTTTTCCAAGTCAAGGTCAAAATCCGACTCAACTAAAATTGAACCATAAAGTGGAGTAAACAAATCGCTAACATCGGCTTCTTTTATTCCAGAGGCGGCTGTGCAGCTTAAAGGAATTGTGTCCAAGGAAACTCCGATTTTATTTCCAAGCGACATTTTGCTCAATCCTTCTGCAATTCCGCCGGCGCAAACCGGGTACATCGCATTTATTTTTTTCTGGCTATTAAACTTGTAAAGCGCGGCAGTGTTTTTCTTGAACACTTCAAAATCCGGAACAAGCTCAGCAGAATATGGAACGCTCACAAGGAAAACTTTGCTTCCCGCTTTTTTGAAAGAGCCGCTCACAACATTTTTTACATCGTCAACATTCACGGCAAAAGAAACCAATGTGTGCGGAACGTTAAGATTTTCAAAAGTTCCAGACATTGAGTCTTTTCCGCCGATTGAGCCAGTTCCCATTGCAAGCTGGGCATCAATAGAACCAAGCAATGCGGCTGCAGGATACCCCCAAGTTTTTTCTGTTACAGCGCGCCCAAAAAATTCCTGGAATGTAAGACGGCAAGTGTCGGTTTTTCCACCTATGCAGGCAATTTTTGCCAAGCTAGAAAGAACTGCGACCTGCGCTCCGTGCCATGCCGACCACTGGGAAACACGAGGATCAAAACCGTAGCTCATAAGGCTGACTGTAGAAGTTTCGTGCGGGGAAACAACTGGAATTTTAGCAGCCATTCCAGCTTCCGGTGTTCCCTGATATTTTCCTCCGTAAGGCATAAGAACAGAACTTGCGCCAATAGAACCATCAAACCGCTCGCCAAGCCCACGCTGACTGCAGCAAGCCAAATCGTTCATATTGCAAAGCCATGCTTCTTTTATGTCCGGATTTTCTGAATCTTCAAGAAGAATTTTTTCAACTGATTCAAGAGGATGAACCAAAGGAGAATTTTTCTGTTCTGCAGGACTTTCTATTGAAGCAACCGCATGATGCTCAGCTCCGGCTGTATCAAGGAAAGAGCGGTCAATGTCTACAATTGTCTTTCCGCGCCACTTCATTACAAGTTTATTTGTATCTGTAACAACCGCAACTACAACCGCGTTCAAATTCTCTTTATTGCACTCCAAGATGAATTTCTGCGCGTCTTCCTTGCGGACAACAACTGCCATTCTTTCCTGGCTTTCTGAAATTGCAAGCTCTGTCCCGTCAAGACCTTCATATTTTTTTGGAACAGCATCAAGGTTTATATCAAGTCCAGAAGCAAGCTCACCAACCGCAACAGAAACTCCGCCCGCTCCAAAGTCGTTTGAACGGCGAATCATGCGGCACACATCTTTATTTCTAAAAAGACGCTGAATTTTACGCTCTTCAACGGCGTTGCCTTTTTGAACTTCAGCAGCGGCAGTTGCAACAGACTTTACATCGTGAACTTTTGAAGAGCCTGTAGCACCGCCAATTCCGTCGCGTCCAGTTCCGCCTCCAAGAAGAATTACAACATCCCCGGTTTCAGGCTCTTCGCGCATAACCTGATCACAAGGGGCAGCAGCAATAACCGCGCCAAGCTCCATGCGCTTAGCAACATATCCCGGATGATAAACTTCAGAAACCTGACCTGTTGTAAGTCCAATCTGATTTCCGTAAGAAGAAAATCCCTGGGCAGCTTCACGTGTAAGCTTCATCTGCGGAAGTTTTCCAGAAAGCGTCTGGCTTAAAGGAACTGTAGGGTCGGCGGCTCCAGTAACACGCATCGCCTGATAAACCCAGGAACGTCCGGAAAGAGGATCACGGATTGCGCCACCAATACAAGTTGCCGCTCCACCAAAAGGCTCAATCTCTGTAGGATGATTGTGAGTTTCATTTTTAAACTGCAAAAGCCAGCGTTCATCAGGTTCGCCGCTTGTATAATGAACATCTATAAAAACAGAGCAGGCATTTATTTCCGCGCTAACTTCAAGGTCGTCAAGTTTTCCGTGCTTGCGAAGATATTTTGCACCAATGCAGGCCATGTCCATCAAAGTAACAGGCTTGTCTTTGCGGTCGGCATACAAATCCGCACGAACAGCTTTATAATTATCAAGCGATTTTTTCAAGGCGGAAGCATAAGGTCCGTCTTCAATTTTTACATCGTCAAGAACTGTAAGGAAGGTTGTGTGGCGGCAATGATCTGACCAGTAAGTATCCAGAACGCGGATTTCTGTAAAGGTTGGATCGCGGTTTATTGACTTAAAGTAGTCCTGCATGAATTTTACATCAGCCAAATCCATGGCAAGACCAAGTTCTTTTCTATATGAATCAAGCTCACTTTCTGATTTTGAAATGAATCCAGAGACAACCGCAATATCAGCTGGTATAATAGAAGACATTCTAAGAGTTGCAGGCTTTGAGCTGTCTGCAAGCCGGCTATCAACTGGATTTATAAGGTACTTTTGGATTTTTAAAACGTCATCCGCGCAAACGCTTCCTTCAAGGAAAACAATCTTTGCACATCTCACAGCAGGAGGCTCTGTTCCGACTTTTGTGGCAGACTTCATTCCTTCCCGCAAAAGTGTAAGGCACTGCTCTGCGCTGTCCGCCCGCTGGTCATACTGACCGGGAAGATATTCCCATATAATCTGAGTAATATCAGCAGGAACTTCAAGCGAATCATAAACAACAAAATCGCTTTGAGGCTCGGAAAAAATTCTTACAGCAGAAGCCTTTGCAACTTCGTCTGCGACATTTTCTATGTCATACCGGTTGAAATAACGGACGCCGGTAACTCCACCAATTCCTAAAAAACCTGTAATCTCGGAAAAAATCCGCGCCGCTTCATTCTGAAAACCGGCCTTTCTTTCAACATAGATACGAAACATTCGCATATTTTATAGCAAAACCTCCGTTTGTTCAACGCAACTGAATTTTGAATCGCAATTTTAGCTGATTTCAAGAGGATAAAAGCATTATTGGATTAATTATGCTAGGAAACTTTTTTATATGGTGCTTTTGGCTTTGAAACAACCTTTGCATACTTATTTGTTGAAAATAAAATGTATTTTGAATAAATTTATTATATGAAGAAAAAACTAAAACTTTTTAAACGTTTTATTTACAGCCGTGTGGTTTTCTGCTTTTTGCTGCTTGCAATGCAGATTTGCATGTATTTGTTTTTCATAATAAAATTTTCTCCATATTTCTTTTATTTTGCCGGAGTCAACTTGATTTTAAGCTTTACTTTTATGGCTTATCTTTCAAACTGTGAAGGAAAAAACGAATTCAAAATCGCGTGGCTTCTTCCAACGATGATTTTTCCACTGTTCGGAATTTCACTTTATATCTATACAAAAATGGCGACACGTAATGCCAGACTTAAAAACAAAATTGAACAGAGCAAGATTCAAACTTGGAAATTCGTTCCAAAGCCTGCGGAAACAAAATCAGCATTTCCTGAAATTTCCGACCTCGCATTTTATCTTTACGAAAGCGGAAACTTTCCTGTATACACAGATTCCAATGTTGAATATTTCTCATGCGGGGAAGATTTTTTTCCTGATTTCATGCAGGAACTTAAAAACGCAAAGGAATTTATTTTTCTGGAATTTTTTATAATAACGCCCGATGATTCATGGCAGAAAATTCTTGAAATTCTAAAGCAAAAAGTCACCGAAGGAGTAGAAGTCAGGGTTCTTTACGACGGAATAGGTTCTGTGCTCGCGTCCACAAAAGTTTACCATAAATATTTAGCAAGCCTTGGAATAAAGTCAAAAATTTATATGCCGCTGACTCCAGTTTTTAATCTGCAGCAAAACAACCGCGACCACAGAAAAATTGCAGTGATTGACGGAAAAATTTCCTACACAGGCGGACTGAATCTTGCAAACGAATATTTTAATTTTGGACAAAACAAGTTTTCATATTGGAAAGATTCCGCAGTAAAAATCCGAGGAAACGCGACAAAAACTTACACTGCGCTTTTTCTGCAAATGTGGAATCTTGCAAAATTTCCAGAAAAAAAATTTAATAAAAGCTATGAAAAATTTTTTCCGGCAATAAAAGAAAATTCCAGAGAAGGACTTTTGATTCCTTACGCAGACAACGCTTACAACGAAAAAGACATTGCGGAAAATATCTGTCTCTACATTTTGTCAAAGGCAACAAGAAATGTCTGCATAACAACTCCGTATATCATAATTGACAATCAGCTTAAAAGTGCGCTGATTTTTGCGGCTAGCAGAGGAATAAATGTTTCGCTTATCGTTCCTTCCAAGCCTGACCATTTTTTGACATTCTGCATCGGAAAAACTTTTTTAAAGACGCTTGTTGAAAACGGAGTTCATGTTTATCTTTATTTGCCGGGATTTATACATTCAAAGCTTTTTACAAGCGACGGAAAAATAGCAACCGTAGGCTCAATAAACCTTGACTACAGAAGCCTTTTCCATCACTTTGAAGACGGACTTCTTATTTACAAGAAATCCGTTATAGAAAAAATTCAGCGCGACATTGAGCTTACAAAACTTTCATGCAAAGAAATGACTTTGGACGACTACAAAAAACTTCCGCTGATTGTAAAAATGCTTGGAAGAATTTTTAGAATTTTTGCGCCGCTAGTTTAGAAATTTCATTCAACTTTTAATCCACCACTCGTAAAGCCTTGCATCGTTGTTAAGTTCCGGATGAAAACTAAGCGCAGTTTGATTTTTGAACTTTGCGGCAACAATTTTTCCGTCAACTTTTGAAAGAACTTCAACATCTTCCCGGGCACTTTCAATATAAGGCGCACGGATAAAAGTCATTGGAATTTTTCCAAGATTTCCGAATGTCTCTTCTGTAAAAAAACTTCCAAGCTGGCGGCCGTAAGCATTTCTTTTTACGCAGACCGGCATTGTTCCGAAATGCACACGCGAATCATTTTCAATTTTTTCAGCAAGAAGAATAAGACCTGCACAAGTTGCAAGAACTTTTGCCCCGGATTCAATGATCTGCTTTAACGGCTCGAACATTTCAAGTTCATGCAAAAGCTTTCCTTGAACAGTGCTTTCTCCGCCCGGAAGAATAAGAGCATCAAAGTCTTTTTCCAAGTCTGATTTTTTTCTAAGCTCAAAACAAGGCACGCCCAAAGACTCAAGAATTTTTTCATGCTCTAAAAACGCGCCTTGAAGCGCAAGAACTGCCGCTCTCATTTTCCGCGCTCTGCCATAAGAATGGCGATTTCACTTTCATTGATTCCAACCATAGCTTCACCCAAATCTTCTGAAAGCTGGGCAATAAGCTTTGCGTCATTGAAATTTGTAACAGCCTTTACAATTGAAGCCGCTCTTTTCTTTGGATTTCCTGACTTGAAAATTCCAGAACCTACAAAAACTCCTTCCGCGCCAAGCTGCATCATAAGAGCCGCATCAGCAGGAGTCGCAACGCCACCCGCTGCAAAATTAACAACAGGGAGCCTTTTGTTTTCATGCACAAACTTTACAAGCTCGTAGGAAACCTGAAGGGTTTTTGCCTCTTCATAAAGCTCGTCTTCACGCATAGAAACAATTCTTGAAATTTCAGAATTCATTTTTCTCATGTGGCGGACAGCCTGAATTATATCTCCAGTTCCCGGCTCACCTTTTGTTCTAATCATTGATGCGCCTTCGCTGATTCTTCTTAATGCTTCGCCCAAATCTTTTGCGCCGCATACAAACGGAACTTTAAAATTCTTTTTGTTGATATGATAAACATCATCAGCTGGAGAAAGAACTTCACTTTCATCTATATAGTCAATTTCAATTGCTTCCAAAATCTGTGCTTCCACAAAATGCCCGATGCGGCACTTTGCCATTACAGGAATTGAAACCGCTTCCTGAATGCCTTTTATCATTTTTGGATCGCTCATTCTGGAAACGCCGCCAGCAGCTCTTATGTCCGCCGGAATCCTCTCAAGAGCCATTACTGCGCAAGCTCCCGCTTCTTCCGCAATTTTTGCCTGCTCTGGAGTTGTAACGTCCATAATCACGCCGCCTTTAAGCATCTGGGCAAGATTTTTATTCAATTCATACTGTTTTCCTGATTCCATATTTTTCCTCGCTTTATTTATTTGTAAAGAAACTAACAAAAATCTGGTATGATATAAATATTCAGTTTTATTAAATTTTGATAATACCAGTTAAATTTTATTTTCCGCAAAAAAATCCCCGGAAATCTATAAAAGAAAACCGGGGAAAGCTTAGTTAAAGAAAATTATTTTAATGCATTGAATCCATTTTCCAAGTCGGCAATTATATCATCGATATGTTCAGTTCCAATAGAAAGGCGGATTGTGTTCTGGGCAATTCCTTGCTCTGCAAGCTCCGCATCAGAAAGCTGACTATGGGTTGTTGAAGCCGGATGAATAACAAGCGATTTTACATCCGCAACATTTGCAAGCAAACTGAAAATCTTCAGGCTGTCAATAAATTTCCATGCCTCTTCTTTTCCGCCCTTGATATTAAAAGTAAAAATACTTGCACCGCCGTTCGGAAAATATTTTTCATAAAGCGCATGGTCAGGATGTTCCGGCAACGAAGGATGATTCACTTTTTCAACAAGCGGATTATTTTTCAAATACCCAACAACTTTCTTTGTGTTTTCAACATGACGTTCAATTCTAAGCGACAAAGTTTCCACGCCTTGAAGAAGAAGAAAAGCATTGAACGGAGAAATCGCAGCTCCTGTATCACGCAGCAGAATCGCGCGGATATAAGTTGCAAATGCGGCTTTTCCAGCAGCCTTGGCAAATGAAACTCCATGGTAGCTTGGGTTAGGCTCTGAAATCCAAGGATAGCGGCCGGATTTATCCCAGTCAAAATTTCCAGAGTCAACTATAATTCCGCCGAGAGTTGTTCCATGTCCGCCTATAAATTTTGTCGCTGAATGCACAACAATGTCCGCGCCATGTTCAATCGGACGAATCAAATACGGAGTTCCAAAAGTATTGTCAATAACCAGCGGAAGTCCGTGCTTGTGCGCAATTTCTGCAATAGCGTCAATATCTGGAATGTCAGAATTCGGATTTCCCAAAGTTTCAATATAAACAGCTTTTGTGTTAGACTGAATCGCATCTTCAAGCTCAGAAAGATTGTGCGCGTCAACAAAAGTTGTTGTTATTCCATAAAGCGGCAAAGTATGGGCAAGCAAATTGTAGCTTCCACCGTAAATTGTTTTTTGCGCAACAATATGCTCGCCTTGTTTTGCCAAAGCCTGAATTGCATAAGTTATAGAAGTCGCACCGGAAGAAACTGCAAGAGAAGCAACTCCGCCTTCAAGAGCCGCAATTCTTTTTTCAAGAACATCTTGTGTTGAATTCGTCAAGCGTCCGTAAATATTTCCAGCATCCTTTAAACCAAAGCGATCCGCCGCATGCTGTGAATTATGAAATACATAGCTCGTTGTCTGATAAATTGGAACAGCCCTTGAATCTGTAGCCGGGTCAGCGTTTTCCTGTCCTACGTGAAGTTGAAGCGTTTCGAATTTGTAACTCATATTTTCCTCCAAGCAAAGTTTTATTTTCTGAGGAAAGAATAGCAAATTTAAAAAGGAATGAATAATATTAAATTTTTATGCGGAGATATAGATTTTTTTTATAACAACTTACGCCTTCAAATAAGACTTCAACTGTTCAATATATTCTTCGCCTGTCTTTGAAAGAATTATATTTTTCTTTAGAATATATCCGATTTCCATTACGCTGTTCGGATTTTCCTTGTCAGATTTAAAAGGAACCGCAACAAAATTAGAGCCATTCAGTTCTTCGCAAATTATTCCTGAGCAAAGAGTGTATCCGTTCAAGCCAACCATGAGATTTAAATTTGTAGCTCGGTCGCTTGTCTTGATTGTTTTTGGATATTCATTTTCTGTGAGAATTTCCTCTGCAAAATAAAACGAACTGTTTCTGCCCTGATCAAAAGAAAGGCACGGATAATCTTTTAGCTCTTCAAGAGAAATTGAAGTTTTTTTTGCTAGCGGATGATTTTTCCAAAGATAAACGTAAGCCTTGCAGTCAATAAGCTTTTCAAAAACAAGATCATTTGCATTTAAAATTTTCTTGATCGCCTTTCTGTTGAAATCGCTCATATAAAGAATTCCGATTTCACTTTTTTGGGTCGCAACATTTTCGATCACGTCAAGAGTCTTTGTTTCAAAAATTGAAAACTCATATTCTGAAGTTCCGAATTTTTTTACAAGCTCAACAAAAGATTTTGTGGCAAAAGAATAATGCTGGCATGACACGCTGAATTTTTTCTTGCGCTGAAATCCTTCCCCGAATTTTTCCAAAAGATTTTCATACTGCGCATAAATCTGACGGGCGTACTGAATGAATTCCTTTCCGTCTTGCGTCAAAGAAATTCCCTTGCTTGAACGGTTGAAAATTGAAATATTGAATTCCTTTTCAACTTCTTTTATCGCTGATGTAAGCGAAGGCTGTGAAACATAAAGATTTTCCGCCGCCTTGTTAAAAGAGCCAGATTCTGAAACGCCTATAATGTAATGAAGCTGTTGCAATGTCATAAAAATATCCTAATATAAATTTTAAAATCGATACAAAAAATGACTATCGTTATTTTAATTAACTAACGATAGTTCCAAGACGGAATTTCATTCAGTTTCCAAACTTCCGTTAGTTAACTTCTGTAAAAAACAACTGCATCCTTCCCAAATATCGTTAAAAGTTGCATCAAAATTTCCTGTATACCAAGGATCGGCAATATTTCCGGGACGCAAAGTAAAATCAAGCAAAAGAAAAATATTTTTATTACAACTGCTTCCCAAAATACGCTGAATATTTTTTAAGTTAAAACTGTCCATTCCAATTATAAAGTCGTATTTTTCAGCATCAGACTTTTTCATTTGAACAGCTTTATGCGGAAAAACCGGAATTCCCTGCTGCGCAAGTTTTTTCAAAGTTCCAGGATGCGGCGGATTTCCAATTTCTTCCGTGCTTGTAGCTTTTGATTCAATTAAAAAATTGTTTTCAAGCCCGGCTTTTTTTACAAGAAATTTCATTATAAATTCAGCCATTGGAGAACGGCAGATATTTCCGTGACAAACAAAAAGGATTTTTTTCATAACTTCTATTCCAAAATCGTAATTTCTACACGGCGGTTTTTAGCTTTTCCTTCCTGCGTTGAATTGTCCGCAATCGGTTTTGTTCCGCCCGAGCCTTTGCAGATAAATTTTTCACGCGGAATTCCTCTTTGAATCAAAGCGTTTGCAACAGAATTTGCGCGCTCAACAGAAAGCTTCATTTCGCCCTTTTCATAGCCAACGCTTGCCGTATGTCCTTCCACAAGGAACATCTGATCGGGAACTTCTTTTAGAACCTGCGCAATTTGATCCAGCCGCTCGTTTTCTCCAGGCAAAAGTTCCGCGCTGTCCGGCTTAAAATTCAAATTCTGCATTGTAAGACGGATTCCTGCCGCAGTGTTTTCCACAATGACTTTTTTTTCTGACTTTGAATTTGAAGAAGAATTTTTTCCTGCTGAAATTTTCGACTGAATCTCATCCGCAGAATCCTTTTTTTTCTGAGGATGATTTTTTGCTCCATAAGTTTGATTTTCATTTTTTGCAATTTTCTTTTCAGCATAAGAATTATTTCTTCTTGAATTCGCGCCAGATTCAAAATCATTTTTTTCAATTGAACCGCTAGATTTCTTTTCACTTTCAATCCAGCTGCTTTCATTAACAGGTTTTTCAAGAATTTCTTTAATCTCTTTTTCCGAAACAGAAGCTACACGCTGCAACGCCGGAATAAGCTTGTTTTTGTCGTAAGCCGGCGGATATTCCGTGAACATTGAAATCGAGCCTTTAAACGAATAGATGTTACCGTCATTGTAAATAAAAGTTTCGTCAACCATATCGCGGACAACAAGAGCATTCCCGCTTTTTTTGCTCACATACATTGTCGCCTTGTGGCTTCCTTGCGCTGATTTTAAATCCTTGTCGCCTGCAAAATCCCAGTAGGAAATTCCATAGCGAGTTGCCCATTGCGCGCTAAAAACATAAACTTCCTCTCCGTGAAAAAGTTCATCCTTAAGATAAGTGTATTCAACTAAAATCGGAAGCTTTGTAAAAATTCCTTTGTTAAGCGGATCAACAACACGCTCAGCTTTTGCCTGCCATCTGTCTCCAATGCTTATGCGCTGATTTGTAAAAGCCGGAAAACTTCTAAAAGACGGATAGCCGTTGTCAACAAGCATTGTCAGAATTCCATCCGAAGAAATTTTAAAGCTTGAAGGAACAGCACCATTTATGCCAAGATTCACTTCTCGTGAATTTCGCTTTGTGGCTTCGTCTATAAAAAAACTTCCGTCATAATATCTGTCTGAAATTTTTCCGCCGGAAGGAACAGAAGTCGGAGCAATAAAAGAGCGGACTTCCCGGCTAACCAGTCCTGTATATTTTCCATTGTCGTAGCGTCTTACATCGGTGCGCTCAATATAAACATAGCTTCCGCTTCCATTGTATTTTAAAAGCACATTCTGGCAAAAAACATTCTGAAAAAACAAAAAAAATATTGCTGACAAAAAAATTTTCTTCATGTTTAAATTATCGGCAGTAATGACACAATCTTTTATTTTTTATAGAATAGAATTTATGTCAGAAAAAAATGCAGCTTTAATAAGAACACATCTTCCTGGATTTTATAAAACACTTTTTTCACTTGCGCTTCCAATCACTCTTCAAAACCTAATGCAAGTTTTTGTAAATATGCTGGACACAATCATGGTTGGACAGCTTGGAGCCGCAGAAATCGCATCAGTAGGACTTGGAAATCAAATTTACTTTATACTGAACATGATTCTTTTTGGAACATCTTCAGGCGGCGCAATTTTTATTTCGCAGTTCTGGGGAAAAAACGACAAAAAAGGAATTCAAAAAACGCTCGGAATAATGCTCGGATTTTCAATTTTTGTTTCCATTGTTTTTACAATAGCGGCTTTGTTTATTCCGGAATTTTTAATCAGCCTTTATTCAAAAGATCCGGTTGTAATTTTGTATGGCGCAAAATATTTAAGATATGTTGCAATAAGCTATATTTTTCTTGCAATAAGTTTTCCGTTTGAATTCGCATTTAAAAGCACAAACCATGCGTATCTTCCGATGATATGCACAACAATTTCAATTATCCTGAATGCAGTTTTCAATTACATTTTTATATTCGGATTAAAAACTGAATTTTTCACAATCGCGCCAATGGGAGTCGCCGGAGCCGCAATCGGAACTGTAATTTCACGGGCAGCCGGAACTTCTGTACTTTTGATATATTCTTCTTTGAAAAAATTTGAAATCCTAGGATCTTTAAAAAACTATTTTTCTTTCAGCAAGAAATTTGTTTTAAAATATATTTCAGTCGCATTGCCAGTATTGCTGAACGAAACCGCCTGGGGAATGGGTATAACATTTCAGAATTCAATTTTCGCGCATACGGGAACAGACGCAATCGCCGCATTCAATATAACCGGAACAATTTCTCAGCTGACTTGGGTTTTCTTTATAGGAACGGGAAACGCAGCCGGAATAATCCTTGGCAAAAAAATCGGAGCCGGGAATTTTGAAGAAGCAAAACTTTACACTTACAGATTCGCCTGGTTTCTTCCATCTTGCGCAGCTTTAATCGGACTTTTCCTTTATCCGCTTTCATCAATGCTTCCGTACATTTTTAATGTAGACTCTTCAATTCTCTTGCAGGCAAAAAAAATGCTCACGGAACTGATTTGCTTTTATCCGTTCAACGCGTTCTGTATGTTTTTTATTGTAGGATTCTGCCGCGCCGGAGGAGACACAAAATATGCCGCGTTCCATGATATTTTCTGGATGTGGTTCATTGCAATTCCCGCAGGATACATTGCCGCTTTTATTTTTCATCTGCCACCAAACATCATTTACTTGTGCTTGCTGTCAGAAGGATTCCTTAAAACTTTCGCAGGACTTTTGCGTCTTAAATCTGGAAAATGGCTCAAGGACATTACAAACTGAAAATGCCAAAGATTATCCAAGCCGCAAAAAACAGAGAGCTTTTTCTCAAGGCAGAAAATTTTCTTTTGCCGCACGAAAAAATTTGCAGCCAGCTTATGCAAATGGCAATGCAAAAAAGCAAAGAGCTTTATATAATTTTTGAAACTGAAATCCTAGGTGTTTTTAATTTTTCAGAAGGCGGAATTCTTACAAGTTTTATTCCAAGGCTCACAAAAGAAACTGAAAAAGAACTTTGCAACTTTTTTTCCAAAAAGAAAATTTCCTGCATAATGGGAGAAAAAAACGAAGCGGAAAAAATCAAAAAGCTAATTTTCAAGCTGAAAAAAATTCAGCCTAATGACACAAGAGAAATGCTTTTCATGGAATACATAAAAACCAAAAATATTTCAGCGCAAAATCTGGAAATTGCAGAATGCTCCTTGCAAGATGCCGAAAAACTTTTTCCGTTGCATATTTCTTATACACAGGAAGAAGTTCTACCTGAATGGAAAAAAATAAATCTTGCGCTAGAAAGGCTCAAGCTTGAGAAAATTCTCCGCACACAGAAAGTTCTTGCAGTCAAACAAAAAAACTCATTTTGCGCAAAAGCCCAGACAAACGCAATTTCAAAAAACTTTATTCAGATTGGTGGAGTCTTTACAAAAAAAGAATTCCGCTCAAAAGGCTTAGCTTCTTGCCTTGTAAAAAAACTTGCTGAAGAATTTCAAACTGAAAATAAAAAATCAGTCTTATTCGTAAACAAAAAAAACAAACCGGCAATCTGCGCATACAAGAAAGCCGGCTTTTCAGCGTTTGCAAAATACGAAATGCTTTACTACAAATAAATTTATTTTTTCATTATAGCGTCAATGCTAGAAATGCAAATTCCACGCAGACCGTTTTTTTCAAGAGAATCCACGCCACGGATTGTAGTTCCGCCCGGAGAACAAACCGCATCTTTTAAAATTCCAGGGTGAGCTTCTGTTTTTAGCTGAAGCTTCGCGCTGCCAAGCATTGTCTGTGAAACAATTTTATAAGCCGTCTGCCTTGAGATTCCGTATTTAACAGCGGCATCTGCATAGGATTCAATTATCAAATCCATAAACGCCGGACCGCATCCGCTTATTGCGCCTCCAATTCCCATAAGGCTTGCAGGAAGCTCTTCTATAATTCCAAGCGAAGAAAACAAGTCTTTTATTTCCTTAAGCTCACCTGCATTTAAAGAATTTTCCTTTTCAAAAAGCATCACGCCTTCTCCAACCATCGCAGGAGTATTCGGCATTATGCACTGAACACGCACATTGTCCCCAAGAATTCCATGGAACTTTTCGTAGCTCCAACCCGCCGCAACAGAAACCAAAACTTTTCCAAAAAGCTTGCCCTGTATTTCAGAAAGAACGCCTTCTATCTGGTAAGGCTTGCACGACATTATAAAAACATCGCATGAATCAGCCAAGGACAAAATACTTTCGCACGGAATAAATCCAATTTCACCGGCATTTTTTTTAAGCTTTTCCTGATTCGGAGCAAAGGCAAAAATATTTTCTTTCTGGATTTTCCTTGAAGCTATAAAACCAGACGCAATCGCCTTCGCCATGTTTCCCATTCCAATGAATCCGATTTTCATTTGCTGCCTCCCATTATCGCATTAAACAAAGCGTTTTCATCAGCCGTAAAAACAGTAGCCTTCAATTCCCCGCTGCAAAGTTTTTCCAAAGCCTTTTCTTTTTTTCCATTTGCAAGTATGAGTGGAATTCCAGAAGCCGTCGTCTTTTTTGCCGCCTCAATTTTTGTAGAAATGCCGCCGGTTCCAAAAGAGCTTTTTCCGTTGATTGTAATCTGATTTTTTAACTCATTGATATTTTCAACAGTTTCAACAAGAACGGCATTTTCATTTGTCTTAGGATTGTCCGTATAGATTCCGTCGATGTCGCTGAAAAGAATCAGCAAGTCCGCGCTCCAAAGAACAGCAGTAAGCGCGCTAAGATTGTCGTTGTCTCCGATGCAAAATTCATCAGTCGCAACAGAGTCATTTTCATTTATAACCGGAACAACACCCTCGTCAACAAGCGTAAACAAAGTGTTCCTTATATTCAAAGTGCGGTGGGAATCCATGAAGTCCTCTTTTGTAAGAAGAAGCTGAGCCGCATGAAGATTCTGTTTGCCGAACGATTCGCGCCATTTGTCCATAAGCTCAACCTGACCAATCGCGCACAAAGCCTGCCTGTAGTGAATGTCGCCCTTATGCGCCCAGCCGCTTATCGTGGAAAGTCCTGCAACCTGCGCTCCTGAAGAAACAACAATGACTTGCTTTCCCCTTGAAATTAAAGCCGCACATTCCGAGGCAAAAGTCTCCATAAAGTCCACATTGATTGTTCCGTCATTCTTTGCAAGCGTGTTGCTTCCAATTTTTATTACTATTTTCCTAGCCTTGTCTATAACTTCCTGCGGTGTCATAAAACTTCCTTAAAATTTGGTTAAAAAAAATACAAAAAAAACTGAAATGCGATATTTGTAAAACAAATTCAATATTCAATCTTACAGAATTTATATCACATCATGGAATTTTATAAAAGAAGAAAAACTTCCTTAAGGAATAAGACCTGCAAAGACCGGAGCAAGAATAACTGTGAGGATTCCAGCGATTCCGATTGAAAGACCGCTCATGGCTCCTTCAACTTCGCCAATTTCAATCGCCTTGGAAGTTCCAAGAGCATGGGAAGCAGTTCCTATCGCAACTCCCTTGGCAACAGGCTCAGTTATCCTGAAAATCTTGCAGACCTGAACGGCAAAAAGGTTTCCGAGGTTTCCAGTAAGAACAACCATCACGACAATTACAGGAATTATTCCGTTCAACTCTTCTGTTATTCCAAGCGCAATCGCAGTTGTAAGCGACTTGCCTAAAAGCGAAACATATTCCGTGTGCTCCATTTTGAATAGAAGGCAGAAAAGAAAAATCAGAACTAAATTGACTACAACGCCGCATAAAATTCCGCACAGAACAGCAAGCCAGTTTTCCTTGAGTTTTTCAACTTGCTCGTACAAGGGAATCGCAAGGCAGACTGTCGCAGGAGTAAGAAGGCAGGCTATAAAATCCGCACCGGCAGCATAAGATTCATAGGGAATTTTTGCGGCTACAAGAAAAGCAATGCAAAGAACAATCGAAACAATCAAAGGGCTGAACAGAAAGAATTTTGTCTTCTTGCTGATTACAATTCCGAGCGCGTAGGAAACCAAAGTCAAAAATATCCCGAAATAAATGGAGTTCATAAAAAAATCTTTCATCGCTAGTTTTCCTTTGAAGTCTTTTTATTCTTTGCGCGGATTATAAGCTGAACGATATGACCTGTAATTACCATGACGCAAAAAGTGGTAACCACGGCAATCACCAAAAAACATAAGCCGTATTTTTTCATAACAGGAAACGCCGTCATAAATCCAACACTAGAAGGAACAAACATCACGGGCATCATGACAAGAAGAAAATCTCCGGCTTCCTTTACCTGATGAAGCTTTATAATTTTCAGCTCCAGGCAAAAGAACAAAATAACAAGTCCATAAATGCTTGCAGGAACGGGCAGGGGAATAAGCATGTTGAGAATTTCCCCGATAAAAGAAATAGAAATTATAAGTGCAAACTGAAACGCGTATTTCATTTTTACCTCTAAAAAAGTTAGTCAAAGCTCTGAAATTTTTTCAATTAAAAGCTGCGGTGTAAGTGCAAAGTTGTTCTTCACTTTTTCCGAAGCAAAGCTATGTGCCAAGGATGCTGTTACAGCCGCATTCACACAATCATATCCCTGTGCAAGAAGAGAAGCAATAAGTCCTGAAAGAATATCTCCAGTTCCGCCTTTTGCAAGTGAATTCTTCCCATAAGGATTTAGATAAATTTTTACGCGTCCTTCTTTCTTTGACCACGTTCCAATTAAAACAACTGCACCTTTTAAAACAAGAACTGAATCCTTGAATTTTCCGCAGAAAAGCTTTATAAGCTCAATTCTTTTTTCAACAATTTCCTGAACTGAAAATTTTCCAAAACCGCAATTTTCAAGTAGAGCAGAAAATTCTTTTGGATGCGGAGTCAAAACAAAATTTCCTCGCTCTGTCAAAAGATTTAAAATTTCCTTGTAATAAAAAATGTCAGCGTCAAGAACGCATGGAATATTTTTGTTTTCTTTAAAAAAATCAAAATATTTTTGAAAGCTAGGATTTTTTCTTCCGAATCCGCATCCGAGCACAAGAGCCGTTGTGTTTTCAGGAAGCTCCAAGGAAGCCATAATATTCATAAAGCCTGAATCTTCAATCCCCACAAGAGTAACCAAGCCAGCTCCAAAAGCAAACGCGGAATTCGCAGCAATTTTTGCAGCTCCCGTTTTTTCGCCAGCGGCAAGCGCAACGTGCCCAAATGTTCCTTTGTGGACATTTTGCATTTTTCTAAACGGAAGTTTCATTTCTTCTTTTTCAAGCAGAAAAGCATCAGGTGTTTCAAGGAATTCAAAATTGTTCCTGCTTATTCCAAGATTACAGACTTTTACTTTTCCGCAGAAATCTTTTGCCTTGTCGCTGAACAGGCTAAGTTTCAATGCTCCCATTGCAACAGTTTCATCAGCACGAAAAACAATTTTTCCATTTCCATCTGAATCAAGTCCGCTTGGAACATCGCACGAAACTTTAAAGGCTTCTATTTTATTTGCACTCTGTATAACAGCTTCTGACTCTGCATCCAAAGGCAAGTGAAATCCACTGCCATAAACACAGTCAACAACAACGCTAATATCGAAACTTTTTTCTTCTACAAAAGAATCCAAGTCATAAGGCGAAATAAAAGAAACTCCAAGAAGTTCAGCGCGTTTTTTTTGAACTTTTGCAATTTCTGAAGAAGGCTCTCCAATGCAGCAAACCGCCACATAGCCCCTGAAAGCGTCCTCCGTACCAGCTTCTATGTCTGAGTTTCTCAGTATAGCGAGAGTTCGCGACGCACACTCTCCTACGAGTTGGCTTGTCTGCCGCCGCTTTTCAGCATCAAGACGCAATACCTCCTCAAGAATATATTCATCCATATTATCGTATCCTCGTTTGTCCCTCAGCATCTCATAGATATTGGTATTCTGCCCATATTCTGTCCAATTCTCATCCCAGAACTGTGCCATCGCCATTCCCAGAAACATCATCCATCCTAACGAGACCGTCGGATAGCCACTAAATTCTCTTATCCCATCCGGAAGATATGCCTCCGCTATTTTCCGCCAGGCGTCAGCCACATCAGGGCACTCCGGCATACGCTCATCTAGTTCTCCGACTGAACGCAAATATTTATATAAATCCTCCTTTACACCATTCTCCATATCTATAGTGCTTAATTATTCAACAATTTCGCAACTGCCTCCGCACATTTTTCTCCGTCCATCGCCGCAGAAACAATGCCTCCGGCATAACCGGCGCCCTCTCCACAAGGATAAAGCCCTCCAATGCGTATATGCCCCATCGTTTCCCTGTCACGCGGGATCCGCACTGGTGAGGACGTGCGTGACTCGACACCAATCAATATTGCCTCATTGGTAAGGAACCCTCGCGCAAAACTTCCAAATTTTCGGAATCCTTGCTGCAAACGTTTGCCAATCTGCTCCGGCAACCATTTGTCAAGACGCGACGGGTGAATGCCTGGAGCATACGATGTGCGGGGCAGATCGACCGATGCCCTACCTTCTACAAAGTCGCGCATACGCTGCGCCCCGGCATTTTGCGTCTTTCCCGCCTGTTCATAGCAAAGTCTTTCCAAGTCCTCTTGGAAAGCCATCATCTTCAAGTTGCCATATTTCGCATATTCTTCATCCACATCCTCTGGTCGGATTTCAACTACCATGCCCGAATTTGCCCATCGTGATCCTCGATTTGACGGCGACATTCCATTAACAACAAGTTGATTAGGCCCACTTGCTGCCGGCACGATGATTCCACCCGGGCACATACAGAACGAGTACACGCCGCGACCGTCAACTTGAGTCACAAAGCTATATTCAGCAGCAGGAAGCCATTCGCCACGGCCTTCAGATGAATGATATTGTATCTGGTCTATAAGCTTTTGAGGATGCTCCAAACGCACCCCTACTGCGATGCCTTTTGCCTCTATCTCAATATTTAGTCCTTCAAGCATTCTGTATACATCTCGCGCAGAATGACCAGTGGCAAGAATGACCGGGCCGTCAAATTCCGAACCATCCTCGCAAACGGCGCCAACAACCGACATTCCGTCCATCTTCAATCCTGTCACACGTGTTGAGAAGCGCACATCTCCGCCACTTTTCAAAATCTGCTGCCGCATTGCCTTGATGACAGCCGGAAGTTTGTCTGATCCGATATGTGGATGAGCGTCTATAAGAATGTTTTCAGATGCGCCGAACTGATTGAATATCTGCAATATTCTGTCAACAGAACCACGCTTTTTGCTCCGCGTGTACAACTTACCGTCTGAATACGCACCTGCACCACCTTCTCCAAAACTGTAGTTCGAATTCTCGTCAACAATGTTTTCTCTCGATATGCGAGCCAAGTCACGGCGACGGTCGTCAACGTTCTTGCCTCGTTCAAGAACCACCGGACGCAAGCCAAGCTCTATCAATCTGAGTGCGGCAAACAAGCCTCCAGGACCGGCCCCTACAACCACCACTGTCTGCGCATTGCTCACATCGCCATAGCGATATGGTTCATAACGATTTATATTATCAGGGAGTTCATCAATAAAGCATCTAACCGTCAAATTGACCATTACCCGGCGCTGACGGGCATCGATTGAGCGTTTCAAAATCTGCAACAATTTTATCCTGCCTCGGTCAAAATTCCCCTGTCGGGCGACAAATGCAGCTACACGTTCATTGTCGGCTGCCGTACGCGGATCCACTCGTAATTGAAATTCTTTTGTCATATTCTAAAAATTCAACCGAAATTACTCACATTTCCCCATTCCACAAAATTATTTTGCAAATTCATCACAAAAGTTCCTACCTTTGCAGTCTAAAACTTATTTACACAATGAAAACTGGCGTATTATTCGATCTTGACGGAGTTCTGATTGACAGCGAAAGCATATATACTGAATTTTGGGAAGATGTTGACAAGGTGTTTCCAACAAATGTGCCCGACTTTGCCCACATAATAAAGGGTTCAACGCTACCCAAGATCCTCGGCACATATTTTCCTGACAAAAATATCCAACAACAAATACTGGATATGATTTCCTGTTTTGAAAAGGATATGCGCTATATCCCGTTTGTCGAAGCAATGAGGTTTGTCGGCGAACTTAACGAAGCCGGAATTGAATGCGCCATCGTAACGAGCAGTTCTTTGCAAAAAATGGAAAATCTCTATAGCCAGAATACTGGATTCCGCGACAAATTCAAAGCCATAATAACAAGCGATCTGGTAACATTCTCCAAACCGCACCCACAGCCGTATCTCCTTGGCGCAAAAGCCATTGGCGTCAATCCGGAAAACTGTTTCGTTTTTGAGGACTCATTGTCGGGCATCGAATCAGGAAAAGCTGCTGGAGCAACCGTTATCGGACTTGCCACCACTCTGCCATTGGATGCAATAAAAGGGAAAGCCCACAAAACCATCTCTGATTTTGCAGGCTTTCATATTCCTGATATGCTTTCTGTAAAGCAGAATTAGCAGGCTTTAAAACTCATATCCAAACCTTTAACAGAATGAGTCAAAGCTCCGACAGAGATATAGTCGACTCCGCATTCGCCATATTCACGGAGCGTGTCGAATGTAATGCCACCCGATGACTCCAATTCACATCGTCCAGCCACAATGTCGACAGCCTTCTTCGTATTTTCCGGAGTGAAATTGTCAAGCATTATGCGGTCAACGTGACCTGTGGCAAGCGCCTCATCAAGCTCATCAAAGTTGCGCACTTCGATTTCAATTTTCATGCCATCCTTATGGTTGGCTTTAATGTATTCATTCGCTTTATTGATGGCATTTGCAATACCGCCGGCAAAGTCTACATGGTTGTCTTTCAACAAAATCATGTCAAACAAGCCTATCCGGTGATTCATTCCGCCGCCAATCTTCACAGCCTCCTTCTCAAGCATACGCATTCCTGGAGTCGTCTTGCGGGTGTCAAGCACTTTTGTTTTCAAGCCCTTCAATCGATCCATATATTTTGCCGTCATAGTAGCAATGCCGCTCATGCGCTGCATGATGTTAAGCATCAGACGCTCCGTTTGAAGCAACGAACGCACTCTGCCTTCCACCACGAAAGCCACATCTCCGGGCTTCACATGCGCTCCGTCGTTGATAAACACAGTCATCTTCAGCTCTGGATCAAATTTATGGAACACCTTCTTGGCAATCTCCACTCCTGCAAGAATGCCTTCCTCTTTTACGAGCAAATGCTGCTTGCCCATCTCGTCGGCAGGAATGCAGCAAAGCGTTGTGTGGTCTCCGTCACCGATATCCTCGGCAAACGCCAAATCAAGCAATTCGTCAATAAGTTCGTCTTTTGTCTTCATATCTTATGTCTCTGTTTTTTCGTTAAACATCACAAAAGTACAAAAAACTAATCAACTCCGAAATTATACCGCCGACAAACTGACCGCACGACGACATTCAGATGCAAAAATCATCGATTGACGCACAAACCAGCCATCACTATCTGACCTTGTCATTGGCTTCAAACACAAACAATGATACGCTTTATCATAATGCCCGCCGACCGTCAGCATATCATAAAGACACGCAAGGTCATTCAAGCCACAGTGCCCTGACACGACAACTTCGCAACATTTTTCCAACGCCTCGTCCACAAGTGTCATCAATTCCACATCAGCATCCGTTTGCGCGGCCGATTGCATTGCGGCAAGCCGCTCAAGAGTCAATGAAACAGGTGCGCCGTCCCATAGGTTCTCAGTCAGAGAATTCCGCCATCCGTCAATACATGCGTCGACAAATCCTCGCACCGACAAATTAGTATCCTCTTCCTGACAATACAAATAATATGCAGACACACGGCACAACAACGCCCTCAGCAATCCGTCTTCGCAGCACGCCTCTCGCCAGCAGCCGTCAGCTTCCGTCAGAAACGCATTGACAAACACGTCATCCTTCCTTGACGACCACTCCGTGCCAACACCAGTCATTTCATCATGCATAAGTGCCAACAACCGGCATTTTGCCGCAGCATCATTCTCCGTAGCAAGCATCGCACGGATTCTCGCAAACAACAAATTCCCTGTTTTCACAAAATCCACGCCATCAAGCAATGGCGTCCCATCGAGTTGCGCACTCCACCCCGCCTTGCAGATTCTTACCGCCGCGCCAAGCTCTTCTACGCCACAACCCGTCGTTGCGACCCGCCTCAGATATGTTTCAATCCGGTCAGTCACACTCAATTAAGCTATTCTGTTTTGAATGTCACGTCATCCGTACGAGGATGCACAAACTCAAATTCCAAAGTACGTGCCAATCCCTCAGCAAGTGTGTATGGCGGCTTGAATCCAGACTCCTGCATTTTTGTTGAGTCAAATTCCGTTGTGGCACAAAACTTCTTCACCCTCACGGAACTAACAGTCAACTTTTTACGCATAACTGCCGCAAGCAAGTCGAAGCAATATCCACCCAACAGCGAACCAGCTGCAATAATATGCC
>OQWM01000227.1_pt1 | contig 32815 bp, 28 predicted proteins | sample 1691531 | NCBI WGS metagenome assembly OQWM01 (sample SAMN03418257, study PRJEB22391) | human gut metagenome | biome: human-gut; feature: organic feature; material: feces | host: Homo sapiens | place: Tanzania | collected 2013-01
CAAGACCCACAGCTTAGAAGGCTGTTGCTCTAATCCAACTGAGCTACGGAACCTCATACCAACGCCTGCATTTGAAATTTTCAGTTTTCCCCAGGCTTATTTGATTTTTGCGACTGCAAAGGTAATACTTTTTTATGAATCTACCAAATATTTTGCTAACTATTTTGCTTTTTACTTCATTTTACTTAAATATTCAGCTGCACGGGTATCTCCCAGCTCCTGTGCTTTCTTCAGATTCTTGATGGCTTCATCCTTCAAGCCCTTCTCCTTCTGCAGGAGTCCGAGAAGCAAGAAGCCATCGGCATATTCGGGTGCTAGCTCGGTGCAGTGGGTGGCTGCGCTGATGCCCTCATCATAACGCTTCACACGGAGATCCAGACTTGCCCATTCAGCAAAGAATGTAGGCTGCTTAGGGGCCAGATAGCAGGCACGGGCGATGTCCAAGAGGGCAGGCTGCCACATGCGGAGCTTAGTCTCGCACTGATAGCGGGTGTAGAAGAAGCTGGCATCCACTGGGCGAGCGATGGAGTCATACATGTTGTAATCCTGGATGGCACGGCGATACTGGCCCTGCTCGTTCAGGAAGTTGGCACGTGCCAAGTAGTAATTGCCTGCCATGCCCGTGCGAGCGCCCACGCTGATGGCGCTGTCCAGTAATACCTCTATTTCCTGAGCTGGCGCCTTGAGGTGGGTCTTGGCCTGAGCTGCCTCAAAGTAGAGTTCGCCACCATTCAGATTGCTCTTGGTCAGGTCCAGGAACATGTCGCAAGCCTTCTGGTAGTTGCCCTTGAGGAAGTTGATCTGTGCCTCCTGGTGCTTGTATACCGGCTGTGGCTTGGCAGCGTATGCCTTCTGTGCCTCGTCTATCGCCTTGTCCAGAGTCCAGGCGGTGTAGGTGCTGTCGCCCTTGTAGGCTATCTTCTGGTAGATGAGGTCGGCATAGTTGGAGTGAGCCTCGTCCTTGGCTGCGCTCTTCTTGATGCCTTCCTCCATCAGTTTGGCTGCCTCGTCATACTTCTCCTGGTCCACGAGATAGAGGGCTTTCTCCTTGTAGCCAAATGCTGAGGTAGGGAACTTGTTGATAAACTCCTGGGTGTATTCATTGTATACATCCACAGGTATCTGTCCCTTCTTCAATGTCATCATGGTGATGGCATCTTGCTCGGTATCAGGCAGGGCGGTGCGGATGCCCGTCTCACGCAGGGCTGCATCGAGGGTGGAAAGTCCGGTTACCTTGAGCTGCTTGGCGTAGTTGGCGTCGATGGCTGTGGTCTGACCATTGGTGTGCATCAGTCCGATGACCTGTCCGTTCTTATTGACGAATGGGCACCCCACGGCATTCTCTGGCACACTGCTGGAGAAGATATAATAATTATAGGTGGTCATGAAGTTCTCCACGCTGCTGATGTCTTCCTGCTGGAATGGCGACTTCTTGATGGAGTAGGGCACGAGCCATACCTTCTCGCCTGCCACGGATGCCTTGCTGGCGATAGGGGCGGCGGTGGTGGCACCTATGATTCTGAACTTAGCCACATCGTAGAGCTCATCGGCACCGAGGATGGCATCTACATTCATCGACTTGCCCGAGGCATCCACGATGCTAGCCTTGGTGGCTCCCACGAAAGGCTTGAAGGTGCTGATGGCGGTACCCTTGTTGTCGATAAATACTCCCTGCGTAGAGGCGATGATGCCTCCGTCCTTATTGAAGGTGGTGAGCGTGAACACACTCTTGGAAACCTTCTGTACTGGACCCGGTTGCGCCATCAGGCTGGATGCGCACAACACGAGGGTCATGATGATGATACTTATTCTTTTCATTTTCTTTTATTCGTATGTTTGTGGAGCAGTTCCTTGGCATTGGCGAGGGCTGCCTCCGTGATGTCGCTACCGCTGAGCATCTGCGCTATCTCCTGGATGCGCTCTGGCTCGCTGAGCTCTCTCATCTGCGAGATGGTGCCATGGTCGGTCTCCTCCTTCAGCACCTTGTAGTGGTGGCTGCCCATGGCTGCTATCTGTGGCAGGTGGGTGATGGAGATGACCTGGCGCTCCAAGTTGCCCATCTCGGTCATGATCTCTGCCATCTTCTCGGCTATCTTGCCGCTCACGCCCGTGTCTATCTCATCGAAGATGATGGTAGGCAACTTCACGGCTCCGCTGATCATTGCCTTGAGCGAGAGCATGACGCGCGCTATCTCGCCGCCCGATGCCACCTGACTTACAGGCTGCAATGGGGTGGAGCGGTTGGCACTGAAGAGGAAATTGACCTTGTCTATGCCGTCCTTGCTCAGTGGTTTTTCACTGAAGGAAATCTCGAATCGAACATTCGGAATGCCCAGTGGCACAAGTCGTTGCTTCATCTCTTGCTCTATCTTCTTGGCTGCCTGCTGGCGCACGGCAGTGAGCTTCTTGGCTGCCTGCTGAGCTTTCTCGAGCGATAACTTCACGTCTTGCTCCATGCTCTCGATGTCTTCGTCGCCATGGTCGATATTCTCCAGTTGCTGGGCTATGCGATCTCTCGTGGCGATGAGGGCGGCGATGTCCTCAACATGAAATTTCTGCTGGAGGGTGTAGAGCTGGTCTATGCGCTCATTGATGGTGTTCAGGCGTGCTGGGTCGAACTCCACACGGTCCACGCTGTAGCCTATTTCCTGGGCGATGTCTTTCAGTTCGATGTAGCTAGACTGCATTCTCTCTGCCAGTTCTGCCACGTCGGGATATACTTCCTTGATATTGTCCAGCTGGTTTTGGGCGGTGCGCAGTTGCTCCAGGATGCTCTTGTCTTCTCCCGAGAGGGCGTTGTCGGCAGTGTAGAGAGCCGTCTTGATGTCCTCGGAGTGGCTCAGCATCTCTGATTCTTGCTCCAGTTCCTCGAGCTCGTTTTCCTGGAGCTTGGCGTCGTCAAGCTCTTTGTATTGGAATCTCATGAACTCCTCGTTCTCTCGGCTCTTGGCGATGTCTGCCTTGAGTTGCTCCAGCTGGTTCTTCTTCTGGGTATACTGCTTGTACTCCTGCTGGTAGGCATGGAGCAGAGAGGCGTCTTGCGCCAGAATATCTACCACATTGAGCTGGAAGTCTTCCTTCTGCAGCAAGAGGTTCTGGTGCTGGGAGTGGATGTCTACCAGTTGTTCGCCCAGTTCTCTCATGCGGGTGAGTGGCACGGGCGTATCATTGATGAAGGCTCGGCTCTTGCCCGCCGCTGTCAGTTCTCGGCGAATGATGGTATCGCTGGCGTCATAGTCGATGTCATTGTCGTCAAAGAAGGCTTGCATCTGGTATTTGGAGAGGTCGAAGTGGGCCTCGATGATGCAACGGTCCCTGCCAGACTTGATCGACTTGGTGTCGGCTCTGTTGCCCAATAGCAGACCAATGGCTCCGAGGATGATACTCTTGCCGGCTCCCGTTTCGCCCGTGATGACGGAGAAACCCGGATGGAGCTGGATGTCCAGTTCGTCGATGAGCGTGAAGTTCTTGATATATAATTGCTTGAGCATGATCTTTTTATTCCTTTATTTTATCCCAATATGAGTTTTGCGAAGGGTTGATGCCGAAGAGCAGTTCGTAGATCGACTCCTTCTCTTTCTGCGTGCCATGACCCTTGTAGATGTTGGCTAGCTCGTCCTTCTTATAGTCTGTCCATATCTGTGGCAGCAGACTCAAGGGGCGATCTTCCCTGGCTTTCTTGAGCAGCGTCTCCAGGGCGGTGGTTATCTCGGTGCGTCCTCGCTCGGCATTGTTTGCCATCTCGTCCAGTCCCTTGCGATAGTAGTCGTATTGCAACTGGCGGAAGGGGGCCATCGCTCCGTCCAGATAGTCGGAGATGATGGCGTAGCGATTGCGATTGTCGGCAAATGCCTTCCAGCCCGGATAGTCCAGATTCTGCGCATTGTTGGTCAGGTTCATGCATCTTTGTAGCACGTCCTCGCCACCATTGGGCGCAAAACTGTCCAGGTCCAGTCCGATGATGAGATAAGCATAGTAGGCGAAGAGGGCGGTGAGCGGATTGTCTATCTGCTCCTCGTTGAACTCCAGCTGGTCGAACTCGGCAAACTTGAAGGTGAAGTTGTCGTCCACATTATTATATAAGGTGGAGGTGTATGCTGAGTTATACACCGGGCGGTTGGCTTGTACAATGGCCTTACAGGTAAAGAGGTTGTTGTCCTTGTCATATTTGCTCACGGTGATATTGAAGTTGCAAATGATGCGCTCGTTCTTCTGAAACTGGAGATGCGTCCACTGCCTGTCGTTGACAAACTGCTCCAGGGTTTGCTGCAGGTTGTCGAATACGCTGTTTTCCGTGCCCGCTATTTGGGCATAGTTGATGGTAATCTTGGCCTGCAACTCTTGTGCTGACGCAGAAGTTCCACTAAAGCAGATGAGCCAGCTCGTCAATAATGTCGTGAGCCACCTCTGTCTTTGGTTTCTTCTCATATTCTTTCTTTCCTTCTTCCGAGATGATGGTTATCTGGTTGTCGTCTGTGCGGAATGTGGTGCCTGGATTGCGGGTGGAGTTGAGCACGATGAAGTCTGCGTTCTTCTTCTTGCGCTTCTTCTGTGCATTGCTCTCTTCGTCGTTGGTTTCCAGGGCGAAAGCTACGATGCGTTGATGTTTTTGTTTCATCTTGCCCAGAGCTGCCGCTATGTCGTGGGTTGGCACGAGTCTGAGCTCCAGGTCGTCCTTCTCTCGCTTAATCTTCTTGTCGGCTACCTCATCCGGGCGGAAGTCTGCTACGGCAGCACAGAGTATGGCTGCATCGCTCTGCTCGAAGGCTTGGGTGGCAGCCTGATACATCTCCTCGCAGCTCTCCACGTCGATGCGGTGGATGTCGGGGCTGCAAGCTAGCGATACGGGACCAGTGATGAGCGTTACCTCAGCTCCACGCTTGGCACATTCCTCGGCGAGGGCAAAGCCCATCTTGCCCGATGAGTAGTTGCCGATGAAGCGCACGGGGTCTATCTTCTCGTAGGTAGGTCCGGCTGTGATCATGATCTTCTTGCCCAGCAGGTCTTTCTCCTCGAAATATCTGTCTAGGTAGTTGACGATGATGTCTGGTTCCTCCATGCGTCCCTTGCCCTCCAGTCCGCTAGCCAGGAAGCCTACTTCAGGTTCTATGATTTGGTTGCCATAGCCCAGAAGGGTCTTCATGTTGGCTTGGGTGGAAGGGTGCTTGTACATATCGAGGTCCATGGCTGGAGCGATAAATACAGGCGCCTTCATGGAGAGATAGGTGGTGATGAGCATGTTGTCGGCGATGCCGTGAGCCATCTTGCCCATGGTGGATGCGGTGCAAGGGGCTATGAGCATGGCATCTGCCCAGAGTCCCAGGTCTACATGCGAATTCCAGGTGCCATCACGCTGCGAGAAAAACTCGCTCACCACGGGTTTGTGGGTAAGGGCTGACAGGGTGATGGGGGTGATAAACTCCTTGCCGGCTGGGGTGATAACAACCTGTACCTCAGCACCGCGCTTGATGAGACCGCGGATGATGAGGCATGACTTGTAGGCTGCTATCGACCCAGTGATACCCAGTACTATTTTCTTTCCTTTTAACATCTTTCTCTTGTTGCGTTATCTTCCCATTCGCTTGTTAAACTCACGCAGGCGAATGCGAGTCAATACTTGCTTGGTGTTGTTGGTGAAGTCGCTGCCCAGTACCCATGTGAAGTAGCCTGGGTCGCGATTGAGCACCTCAGCCACATCCCATCCTTTGTACTTGCCAAAGTTGAATACCTCGTGCTTCTGTGGCTCGCCCTTTTCATTGGTTACCACATTGCCATTGGCATCCTTCACTTCCTGCCATACGATGCGACCAGCAAAGTCTACATTGTCGTTCTGTTTAGAGAACTCAGCCAGCTGGTCCATGTCATTGTTGAGCACGCGCTCTGGCTCCTCTTGTACGCCAGGGGCATACTTGTCGAGCTCGCCCATCAATACGCGATAGGTGGCTTCGGTGTCCTGGTCGGCACGGTGAGCCTCGAAGTCTTCCTCCATCTTTCTGCCGCAATAGAACTTATAGGCGGCAGCCAGATTGCGGCGCTCCATCTTCATGAAGATGGTCTGGGCATCGATGAGACGGCACTTGGCAAAGTCGAAGTCGATCCCGGCACGCAGAAATTCCTCGGCGAGCATAGGCACATCGAAGTGGTTGGAGTTGTAGCCAGCGAAGTCGCAGCCCGTAAACTCCTTCTCCAGTGTGGCAGCCAACTGCTTGAAGGTAGGTGCGTCCTTGACATCCTCATTGCTGATGCCGGTCAGGGCTACTACCTCGGCAGGTATCTCCTTCTCAGGATTGACGAAGAGGTTCTTTCTGTCTTCCGTTCCGTCAGGACTTACCTTGATATATGAAATCTGTATGATGCGATCCTTGACCATGTCGAGACCTGTGGTTTCGAGGTCGAACACGATCAGAGGTTTTGTTAAATTGAGTTTCATTGATTCTTTTTGTTTGTTTTACTCGATAGGGGTTAGCCTATAGCTCCTTAGTCATTAAGGAGCATAGGCATGATAAGCATGAGCACATCTTCATCTTCTGGCTGCTCAGCAGGAACGATGATGCCTGCGCGGCTAGGGTCAGCCAACTGGAGGATGATGTTGTCGCTAGTGAGATTGCTCAAGATTTCCATCAAGCTGCTACCCTTGAAACCGATGCTCATAGGTGAGCCCGTGTATTCGCAAGCCAACTGCTCCTTGGCAGAAGTAGAGAAGTCGATATCCTCTGAAGATACCTCGAAGTGTCCTGGCTCGATGCGGAAACGGATGAGTTGGCTGCTCTCGCTGGCAAATGGCAATACGCGGCGCAATGCACTCTGCAAGCCCTTGCGGTCTACGGTTACCTCGCATGGGTTGTTGGCAGGGATCACTGAGTTGTAGTTAGGATAGCGACCATCGATGAGACGACATCTCAACACGCCATCGCTGAACTGAATCTCTGCGTTGCGATCATCAAACTTGATGACAGCATCGTCGCCATCCTTGCATAGGATGTTCTTGAGCAGAGAGGCTGGCTTCTTAGGAAGATTGAAGGCTGCAGGAGTCTCGCTCTTGATCTTGAAGTTCTTATTACGAACCAACTTGTGACCGTCGCTGGCTACGATGGCGAGCGAATCTGGTGTCAAGTCGAAGTAGATACCATTCATCACTGGGCGCAACTCGTCATTGGCTGTGGCGAAGAGTGAGCGAGATATGTTGTCGATGAGTACTTCTGTAGGGAGGCTGATGGTGGTGCAAGCATCGTTCATAGCCTGTGTGCGTGGATACTCTTCAGCATTCTGACCTGTGAAGTTGTAAAGACCGTTCTGGTAAACAATCTTGATGGCGTAAGTATCGCCCTCTGTGTCTACATCAAAGTGAAGTGGCTGCTCTGGCAACTCCTTGAGTGCATCAAGGATCACGCGGTTAGGAACGCAAAATTCACCCTCGCCCTCATTGTCGGTCAATGGGATGGTGCTCTTGATAACGTTGTCGTTATCGCTCGCGGTGATAGACATCTCTCCGTTGGCTACCTGGAAGAGGAAGCAGTCGAGAATGGCCAGCGAATTCTTTCCGCTGATAACCTTTGAGAGCATATTGAGCTTGCTGCTCAATGCTGAACTAGATACTGTAAATCTCATGAGTATTTATTTTAAATTATTCTTTTCTGTTATTGCTTACCTTAATATAAAAGCGATATTCGCAATTATGAGCACAAAAATACAAAAAATATTGCTGATAGACAAAAATAATTGCAGAAAAGTTTCAGTTTTAGAACTATTTTTCGTAATTTCGCAGTTGAAAAGAAAAACTTTATAAAAATTAATATGGAATTACAAGGAAAGGTTATAGCCGTTTTGCCTGAAAGAAGCGGCGTTTCTGCAAGAGGTGAGTGGAAAGCTCAGTCATTCGTCATCGAGACTCATGAGCAGTATCCTAAGAAGTTGTGCTTTGATGTTTTCGGTGCTGACCGTCTTGCTCAGTTTAATATCCAGAGTGGTGAGGAACTCTTGGTTTCTTTCGACTTGGATGCTCACGAATATAATGGTCGTTGGTTCAATAGCGTTCGTGCTTGGAATGTACAGCGTGTAGATCCTAACGCCGTAGCTGGTGCTATGGGTGGTATGCAGCCTGGTGCTCCATTCCCTCCAATGGGTGCAGCTCCAATGGGCGCTCCTGCTGCTACAGCTCAGCCTGCTGCTGGTGCTACAGCTCCATTCCCACCTGCTCAGCCTGCAGCTCCAGCCGCTGAGGGTGGTAGCACTGACGATCTCCCATTCTAATCTATGGAGAAGAATTAGCAAAAAATAATCCCCGAAAGATTTCCCTGTCTTTCGGGGATTTTTTTCATTTATTCCCTTTATTCTTTTCTTCTTCTTGATTCAAAGAATCGCTTAGAGGCAGCGAAGAAGAGGATGACTGCTGCGGCATTCTCGATGGCTACCATCCAAAAGGTGCCGTTGTATCCTGCATGTTCTGCTACCACTCCGCCCAATAGGCAGCCGATACCGAAACCTAAGTCCCATCCCGTAAGGATGCTGCTATTGGCTGTGCCTCGCTGGTCGTGGCGCGCCACATTGATAAACATATTGAGGAAGGCAGGGTAGAGATGTCCATTGCCCAAACCGATGAGTGCTGCCGATAGGTAATAAGCCACTGGATGCTTGATGCCCACGAAGATGGTGAAACCGATGAGCGAGATCAGCATTCCCTCGGCTGCATTCTGTGCCAACTTGCCTTGGCTCAGTGCCTTTCGCCCTTGCAGTCGACTGAGAAACAGACCCATGGAGAGGATGGCGAAATAGGTGCCCGTGCCTCCGGTGATGCCCAACTCCTCCTTGCTATAGATGGCGAGGTAGTTGCTCAATACGCCCCAGCAGAAGCCAAACATGGCGATGTTGATGGCTAGCAACCAGGCTCTGGTCAGGAAGAAGCGGTCCAGGGAGAGCTTCTCCTTGTTCTTGATGATCTCCTTCTCGGGCAGTTGGATGGTGCCGGCTATCAATACGGCTGCCACTGCCACGATGAGGGCTATCCAGAAGAGAGCCATATAGCTATCCAGCAAGTTGTGTACGTAGATGCCAATGGAAGGTGCCAAAGCCATGGCGAAGTTGTTGCTCAGTCCGTAGAGCCCAATGCCTTCGTTGCGCCTGCTGGCTGGCAATACGTCGATGGCGCAGGTGCTGTTGGCTACCGTTACTGCGCCAAAAGGTCCGCCATGCAGGGTGCGGCAGATGGCAAACATCAGGATGGTGCTCGCCGCTATGTAGCCAGCAAAGAAGACGGCGAATGCGGAGAGGCATATCATCAACACCTTCTTGCGCGAGAATCCATCTACCACATATCCGCTGAAGGGCCTGACGATCAGGGCTGCCACGGTATATCCACTCAGCACGATGCCTATCATGTCCTTGGAGGCTCCAAACGTCTCACTCAGATAGAGTGGGAGGAGTGGAGTCAAGAGATAGAAGGCAAAGTACATCAGGAAGTTGGTGGTCATCACCTTGATGTAATTGGCATTCCAAAGCTTTTCTTTCTGCATCATATTTAATAATATTACTAGGAGCCATGTTTTATACTGTAATTAGGAACTCCAAACTCCTAACTTCAAACTCCAAACTCCTAACTCCTAACTTCAAACTCCTAACTCTCTTCCAGCCAAGCGTCGATGAGTCGACGGGCGATGGATAACTTCTCTGGGAGGACAGGCAGGTTGTCCTTGCCAAACCATTTGCCTCTAGAGAGCTCCTCCTTCTGGAGATGAATCTCGCCATCCACATAGTCGGCTGTGAAACCTACCATCAGTCCGCTAGGGTATGGCCATGGCTGGGAACCGAAGTACTTGAGATTAGTAATGGTGAGACCTGTCTCTTCCATCACCTCTCTGTGAACAGCCTCTTCCAAGCTTTCGCCAGTCTCCACGAATCCGGCTACCAAGCTATCGAAGTTGCCCTTGAAGTTGCGGGCATGAACCAGCAACACTTGGTCGCCCTTGTGGATGAGCACGATGATGGCTGTGGCGAGCGAAGGCCATACCGACTTGCCGCACTCGGTACACTTCTTGCTGATGTCGGTAGACATCTTCATCGGTGCGCCGCATACCCCGCAGAACTGGGTGTTCTGGTCCCAGTAGTTCAGCTCATTGCACTTGCCTGCCTTCTGGTAAAGCTCTGGTGTGAGCTTATAGAAGCTAGGGCGCAAGCCACACATCTCATACTTGGGGTTGTCGGTGACGGGCTCTGGGATGGTGAATGTCTTTACCTCTGTGCCATCTGCCATCGGGGTGATGTTGAGCACATGGGTCCAAGGCTTCAGCTCGATAGGACTTTCTTCACTGCATGGAATGGTATAGGTCCCATCCGCTTTCTTTTCGAGCAAGAGATCGGTCTTGCAGAATATAAACCAATATTTCATTTTTCTTTATCTATCTAGTTTTTTCTTATGTTTTACGGAAGAGTCTTCAGCTGCTTATTTCTTCTTGCCGAAAAGCAGCTGAAAATCTCGCTCAGCGGCAGGCTTGGTCCATGCCTCTGGCACAAACTTCCAGTTGTTGTTGGCTTTCGCCTCGATGGTCTCCATCTTCTCTATTGCCTCCATCAGATAGTAACGCTGGTCGCGCTCGCTGCGATAGATGATGCGGCTGTCCAGACTGTCCTTAGGAATGCCTGCACCCTTGGTAAGGAGCTCGCCACCGCCATTGCCACGATAGCTGTTGATGGCTACGGTATACCATTTCTTCTCATCGAATGGCTGACCATTGCTCATCTTCAGTATCTTCACCTTCTCGCCATTTGGCTTGGTTACATCTACCTCATAGTCAATGCCTGCGGCACTGTCAAAGTTGAATGAGAAGTTCTTGAATCCGAGTCGCTGCTGGTCGCCCCATGTCTGGTTGTCGAGCAGGAGGAGATGATCGTCTGGGCTCTTCATCGTGTTCACCCAGAGGCCATAGCTCATTTCGAGATGCTTTCTGATTTCTTCGCCTGTGAGTCGCATCACGTAGAGCTGGTTCTCATACTTGTAGAGATTGAACATATCGCTCACGTAGATAGGACCAGCCTTGATGGTGGCGTCAAACTGCAAAGGAGCATTGAATGCCACGTCAGCCTTGGTAATCTGGAGCTCCAGGTTGAGGATGAAGTCATTGAAGGCACTGTTGCCAAAGAAGGACTCACGGCTATGGAGGGTGTTCTTGAAAGTACCAATCTGCTTGCCGACATACTGGTTGATCTCAGCTATCTGTGGTTCGAATGCCTTCATGAAGTCTTCGTCGATAGGACAATCTGTCACATCTTGCACCTTGCCACTTATCTGCTTGTCGGTCACCACGTATTGCTTCTTGCCGTTTACCTTCTTCTTGTCCAGTGTCAGAGTGATTTCTGCATCGCTCACGCTGATGGCGTTGTTGGCTGGGTCCAGGCAGAGCACCTTCTTGCCTGCCACATTGGTAACGCTCTCATTGCAGCGGGTATGGTCATGACCGAAGAGCACGAGGTCGAAACCTGGCACTTCTTTAGCTACCTTGAAGGATGCATCTTCGTCATATTCAGGAGTTTGGATGCCTCCCTCCTTGCCGCTGTGGAAGATGCCAATCACTACGTCTGGCTTCTCGTTCTCCTGGATATACTTCATCCATTTCTTGGCGCTGGTCACCATGTTCTCAAACTTCATGCCGCTCCACAGATTCTCTGTCAGCCAGTTAGGGATGGCTGGTGTCAGCATACCGAGCACTGCCACCTTCACGCCCTCACGGTTCAGGATGATGTATGGCTTTACGTATGGCTCACCAGTCTTGGTGTTGATGATGTTGGCGCCGAGCACTGGGCAGTTGAGCTCCTTGATCCACTTGTCATATACGGCATGGCCTGTCTCAACATCGTGGTTGCCAAAGGCTTCTGCGTCATACTTCATGTAGTTGACTACGTCGGCAGCCACATTGCGAGCCTGGGTGTTGATGTAGTTGTAATAGTAGCAGGTAGGCTGTCCCTGCAAGATGTCGCCATTCTCCAAGAGTATCAAGTTGTCCTTGTAGGTCTTGCGGAGTTCGTTGACATAAGATGACACGCGAGCCAGACTTCCTGCCATAGGCTTGCGATTGATGAAATCGTAAGGGAAGAAGGAGCCGTGAACGTCACTTGTTTCTATAACTCTCAGTTTTACGGTACGTTGTTGTGCCATAGCTTGTGAATTGAATGTTAGCGCTAAGAGAAGCGCAGCAAAGATTTGTTTCATATATATTTAAATTGTCTTTTTGGTGAATATAATATCGGGTGATTCCACCTTATTTATTAATGACCCTGCAAAATTACAAAAAATATAGGAAATACGGCATACTTTTTGTTGGATAATTTGAAAAATAAATAAAAATAGGAGGCAAATATTATGGCATTTGTAGATTACTATAAAATTCTAGGCGTTGACAAGAACATTCCTCAGAAGGATGTGCGTGCAGCCTACAGAAAGCGTGCTAAGCAGTTTCATCCTGACTTGCACCCTAATGATCCCAAGGCGAAGGCTAAGTTTCAGGCATTGAATGAGGCTTATGAGGTCATCTCTGACCCTGATAAGCGAGCTAAATATGACCAGTATGGCGAACAATGGAAGAATGCGGATGCATTCGGAGGCGGCGGTGCTGGTGGTGCCGGCGGCTTTGGCGGCTTTGGCGGCGGAGCTGGTGGAGGCAATCCTTTTGAGGGATTCGACTTCAGTAGTTTCGGCGGCAATGGAGGGGGATTCTCTAGCTTCTTCGAAAATCTCTTCGGAGGCAGAGGCGGTTCTTCTAGGGCTGGCGGCTTTGGCGGTGCTGGTTCATACGGTGCTGGTGAAGGCTTTGGCACGGGTGGATTTGGCGCTGGTCAGCAGTCTGGGCGCAACAGTTCGGGCGAGATGAACATGAATGTGAATATCGACATGTATACCGCCCTGCTGGGTGGCGAAGGCATCATCAAGCTGAGCAATGGCTCCAAGATCAAGCTGAAGATCAAACCAGAGACGCAGAATGGCACCAAGGTTCGTGTTCGTGGCAAGGGTTATGACAGGGGCGATGGCACATTTGGCGACTTGATCATTACCTATAATGTGAAGCTGCCAACTGGATTGAATGATCGCCAGAAGGAACTCCTTCGCCAGATGAAGGAAGCGAAGTAAAGAAAGCTCCGATCTAAAAGGTCTTTATGTAAAATAAAAGCTCCGATGTGATGGATTCACATCGGAGCTTTTTTGTTAATTATCAATTCTTAATTCTTCTTATTCTCCAACATTGATCTTCGACATATTAAATGAAGAAATCTTGCCAGCTGGAGATACTACGCTAGTGATGCGGAAGAGGTTCTCCTTCTTCGAACCATCAGTCTTGTCTACATCCTGGCGTGCAGAGAACTGTACCTGGTATTCATAATCCTCATCACCCACCTCGCGCTTCTTGATCTGGTAGTCATTGTTGATGCGCCAGTTCATGTTGGCTACATCGTCCTTATAGAGCTTGTCCATGAAGGTTACCACATCTGCCTTGGTGGCTGAGTTCTTGCCCAGCAGGGACGAGAGGATGTCTTCGCAAGTGGCTGTGAGTCCGTCGCTATTGCGAGAGTTGATGCTCTGGAAGAACTGGCGGAACAGTCCGCTTACCATCTGTTTCTCCTCTGGTTGCAGGTCGCGGCTCTTCACTTTCTTCAGTGCGTTTTCTGCCTCCTCTATATGGGAGCCGTCGGTGTGGGTGTTCAGATAGTTCTGGTATGCCTCAGCTGTGTCTTCGTTCTTAGCCACGTTCCAGTCTATGGAGTCTATCTTGTTCCATGCCTCTTGCTTGTGAGGGCTGTTAGGATACTTCTGCAAGTAAGCCTCCAGAGCTTCCTTCGAACCGCTCACCACGGCATTGGTCCAGTCTTGGTCAGTCTGCTTGAGCATTTCGAGATGCGACATGATGGAGTCTCTGTGCGCCTCGTCGGCATCCTTGTAGGTGTCCAGATAGCTCTGCAATACCGTAGGGTCGCTGCTCTGCATGGCATACTCGTAGGCATCTTGCTCCTTCTGCTTGTTGGCAGAATCGTAATAATAATAGAAGATACCGCACACGATGACTGCAAAGATAAATGAGAAGATGAGAATGCTGCGATTGCTTTTCTTCTTTTTCTCAGGCTCTTGGTTGTTGCCATCATTGCCATTCCCATTGCCGGTCTTGTGGATAGGAGGTACAGGAGGGGTAGGGCTGGCTGGGCGCTGCACTGGGGGTGGAGTCTGTGTAGTTGCAGCTGGTCTTGCTGGTGCTACAGGCTGCTGATAAGCCTCTACTTGCTGTCGAATAGGTGCGGCAGGCTTAGGAGCGCGAGCTAGCGATGGGTTGAGCTCATGGCAGTTAGGGCACATTTCAGAGTTGTTGAAATATACCTCTCCGCAATGAGGGCATTTGATCACCTTGCCTGCTATCTCTACGCCACAACTAGGGCAAACGGGTGCTTTGTCACTGATTTGGTGTCCGCACTCTGGACATTTTATAATAGCCATAATACTTTTGTGTAATATTTAATGTTTTATCTATGTCTGAATCTTATTTCTCTCAGTCGGTGTCTGCCCATGAATCGGCTCTTGTCCACATAGCCATTGATGCCGTTGAGCCTTCCCTTACCGGTATACTGCCACATCTCGATGTCTCTACCATCCTTGAGCACTGGCTCGCGCTTGGTGTATTGGGCTATCATGATTTTGTAGCTGTCCAATTTGCCGAGCAGGTAGTGGTCGTAGAAGTTGGCTCCCGTGTAGATGAGGGGCTTCTGCTTGTAGGCTTTTTCCACGAGATGCAGGAACTTGAAGAGTGAGTCACAAAACTCCTCTGTGGCCATGCCGCTTTTGGTCTCCACGTCTATCATAGGCAGCAGGTCTTGGTCGCCAGGGCGGCATTGCGCCATGAAGTTATCCAACTGGGTTTGCTGTGGGATGCGGGCACGATAGAAGTGGTATGATCCTACTTTGAGTCCATACTTATGTGCTAAGTCTATATTTTGCTTGTATTTGCTATCCACGTTGGTACCGCCCTCGGTTGCCTTGAGGTAGACGTAAGCCATCTTGGAGTTGTCGCCCACGGTTTCCCAGAACACATTGCCTTGGTAATGGCTCAGGTCTATGCCATGTACGTGCTGACAGGTGTCTTCGCATTGTACCTGGGCATGGAGTCCGAGTGCAAATATAGACGTGATGATACTGATAATGATTCTTTTCATAAATGCAAAGATACAAAAATCGTCTGACATAATTGCCAGACGATGCCTATTTTTATATATATTTTATATTTCTACTATTTTCTTCTTTTATTTTTAATGCCGAAGCCTTCCTTTTTCAGGATAGTCTTTCCTTAGTTTTATTCCTCTATTTCCGAGAGCGAACGGAAGAATCCATTGAGGAAATTGCAGATGGTTTCGATTGGGGCATACTGCAAGTAGCGGAAACTTTGGCGCAGATTCTTGCGCATGGTGCCGCCCGTGGTATGTACGAATCCCGATGAACTCTGCTTAAACTGGATGTCTTGTTGCTCCTGTATGTTGTAGTAGAGTGAGCGCAGGGTCAGGGCATAGGCTCCTTTCTCCACATGATGCACGAATGGCAGCTCGTCCTGCTCAAAATCGAAGAAGGTGATGAGCACACTTCCCTCTAGCTGTGCCATGCGCTGGATGCGCAGCTTGGCGAGCCATTTGTCCAGTTTCACGAAGTCTACCTTGTCGCCTCTTGTGCGGAGGTAATCGCCCAGCTGGATGATGCCCCTCAGGTTGATGCCGTTGGAGAGCATACTATTGACGTTAGCCACGATGAGTCGCAGCAAGTATAGTGTCTCTACTGATGTGTCGATGGCATGGCGCTCGTCATTTTGAATCTTGCTCAGCCTGCGGTTCAGAAATCCCGTGCTCATCTTCACCTCACCGGCAGGTATGTCGCTGAGGTTCTTCATCATTTGGGCTATCTTCTTTCTCTTGAAGGTAGTCATTGGCTCGATTTCCTCTTTGGTTCCAAAGTGGTCGGAGCGCAACTGTGTGAAAAGATTTCTTTGCAAAAAGTCCATCGTATGATTCAATTAAGAATTAATAATTAAGAATTAATAATTGTGGCTGGAGACTGCAATTATTCAATTCTTCTTTCTAACTGTATCTCTTAGGGTATCTCAGGAGGATGGCGAGTAGGGCAGCGATGCCTATTGCCACTGGATAGTAGAGATAGGGCAGGATGTCCATCGGGCTTACGCCCGCCAGTCCGGCTGCCAAGAGCATCTGCACGCCGTAGGGTATCAAGCCCTGCACGGTACAGGAGAAGGTGTCGAGAATGCTGGCAGCCTTGCGGTTGTCCACACCAAACTTGTCGCCTATCTTCTTGGCTATGTTGCCTACGGTGAGGATGGCTACGGTGTTGTTGGCGGTGCAGATGTTCACCATCGATACGAGGGCTGCTAAGGAGAGCTCGGCATCTCGCTTGTTGTTGACGTGGGATGTTATCTTGTCGATGATGAAGTTGATGCCACCATTCTCACGGATAATCTCCAGCATGCCTCCAGCCATCATGGCTATGATGACGAGTTCGCCCATGCCAGTGATGCCATTGCCCATGGCAGAGAACCAGCCAAAGACATCGTAGGATTGCTCAGCGCCCATATAGTGGGATGTGATGCCTATGATGCCGCAGAGGATGGTGCCCAGGGAGAGCACTGCCATCACATTGATGCCGACGATGGCGGTGATGAGTACTACGAGATAAGGCACTACCTTCCAAATATCTACCGATGCCACGTGGGTAGGAGCCTGATAGCCATAGCCCATCACGGCATATACGATGAGTATCTCGATGGCGGCAGGTATCACAATCATGGAGTTGACTCTGAACTTGTCGCTCATGCGGCAGCTCTGCGTTTGCGTAGCCACCACAGTGGTGTCGGATATAAACGATAGATTGTCGCCAAAGTATGCGCCTCCCACAATGATGGCCGTCATCAGTCCGATGTTGGCGCCCATGGAGTGGGCTAATCCGGCAGCTATCGGAACGAGTGCCACGACGGTGCCCACACTGGTTCCGATGGATACGGAGATGAAGCATGCTGCGAGAAACAATCCCGGCAGAATCATGTTGGCAGGCAGCACGTTGAGGGCTAGGTTGACGGTGGCATCCACAGCCCCCATAGCCTTAGCCGATGCAGCGAAAGCACCTGCCAGCACGTATATCCACAACATGAGCATCAGGTTGTTGGCACTCGCCCCCTTGCTATATGTGTCGATGCGCTTCTTGATGGGCATGCCCCCGGATATCGCCACGGCATAGATACTGGATATCATGAATGCCACGGTGAGCGAGAGGGTGCTCCCCTGGTCGCCACTCTGCACCGAGTAGATGGTGAAGAGGGTGATGAGTGCTATCAATATAATCAGTGGTGATAGTGCCAACAATCCTTTTTTGTTACTCATGTCTTATTTTGTTTTTTTACTATGTTACTCCTTTTCTAGAAGATGAAAGTTACAGGGTAACTCCATTCTTGAAGATGGAAATCTCACGATAGCCGTTATACTCATTGCGAGCTTCCTCGCCACTTGCCACGGCTATGATCTTGTCGATAAACTTGCGTACCAAGTCTTTCATCTCGGTGCCTTCTACCAGTTCACCGGCATTGAAGTCTATCCAGTTTGGCTTGTTCTTAGCCAAGTTGCTGTTGGTAGAAATCTTCATGGTTGGTACGAAGGTGCCGAATGGGGTACCTCGACCGGTGGTGAAGAGCACGAGCTGGCAACCTGCTGATGCCAGTGCGGTAGCTGCCACGAGGTCATTGCCTGGGGCTGAGAGCAGGTTGAGTCCGGTAGTCTCCAGACGGTCGCCATACTGCAACACACCGCTCACTGGGGCACGTCCACACTTCTGGGTGCAACCCAATGCCTTGTCTTCGAGGGTAGAGATACCACCTGCCTTGTTGCCTGGTGATGGGTTTTCGCCCACTGGCTCGCCGTGGCTCAAGAAGTACTCCTTGAAGTCATTGATCAGGTGAACGGTCTTATCGAAGAGCTCCTTGTTCTCGCAACGGTTCATGAGGATGGTCTCTGCGCCAAACATCTCAGGCACCTCGGTCAGGATGCTAGTGCCGCCCTGGGCTACGAGCCAGTCTGAGAATTCACCTACCAATGGGTTGGCGGTGATGCCGCTGAATCCGTCTGAACCGCCACACTTCAAACCTACACGGAGCTTGCTTACTGGCACGTCTTCACGCTTATCCTCCTTAGCCTTCTTGTATAGGTCACGAAGTATCTTCATGCCTTCTTCCAGCTCATCGCCCTCTACCTTCTGGGTAACGAGCAATTTGATGCGGTCCTTGTCGTAGTCGCCGAGCATCTCCATGAAGGCATCTGGCTGATTGTTCTCGCAGCCCAGTGAGAGCACGAGTACAGCACCTGCGTTAGGGTGCAGACAGATGTCGCGGAGCACCTTGCGGGTATTCTCGTGGTCGCCAGAGAGCTGAGAGCAACCATAATTGTGGTGCCAAGCGTGGATGGCGTCGATGCCCTCGCAGCCTGTCTCCTTCTTGAGCAGTTCCACCAGTTTCTCAGCCACGCCATTCACGCAGCCCACGGTAGGCACTACCCAGATCTCATTTCTTACACCTACCTCGCCATTCTTGCGCACATAGCCCTTGAATGTACGGTTCTCCTGAGCGATGCTGAGCTGCTCGTCCACAGGGTTGTAGGTGTATTCCAATGTACCGGCAAGATTGGTCTTCAAGTTGTTCTCGTTGACCCATTCGCCAGCCTTGAGGTCCTGCTTGGCATGACCGATAGGGTAGCCATACTTGATGATGTCCTTACCCTCTGGTGCATCGTCGATGAGCACCTTGTGTCCTGCAGGAGTGTCCTGCAACAGGGTGATGGTCTTGCCATCTACCTCTACTGTTTCGCCCTTCTTCATGGGGCGCAAGCAAACCACTACCGAGTCGGCAGGGTTAATCTTGATAAAGCTTGATTGTTTCATCGTAGAATGTTTTTGTAATTTTCTTATATATATTATATTAATGTATCTTTTAACTCCTAACTCCCAACTCCTAACTCCTAACTCCCAACTCCTAACTTTACAGCTGCGTTCTGCGGTAGAAGTCCACGTTCTCCTTCATCAGGAGTTCGATAGGCATATAGTTGACCGGTGTTACTTTCTTCTTGAGCACGATGGCGCGGAAGAGAGTCTCTACGCAAGAGTAGCCCTGCATGTAGGCATGCTGTGCGATGAGGAAGGAGATGCTTCCCTCTCTGAGGCAGCGGGCGTTCTTCTCCACCATATCATAGCCCATGATCTGCACGTCTCGGCGGTTGGTCTTCAGCAGGAAGTCGCCCACGATGTGTGCCTTGGATGTCATGGTGATGCAGTGATGGGTGTTGTGATGCTCGGCAAAGTACTTCTCCATCATCTTGGTGTATTCTGCACGGGTTCCGCTCAGAGGCAGGTCCAGGTCGATAATCTCCACGCTAGGGAAGTGGTCGTGCATGTAGTGGCGGAATCCCACCTCACGGTTGTCCTGCTGCTTGCTGACCACTCTGCCATCCTTGGTCTGTCTCATCAGCATGATCTCCGTCTCCTTGGATGCTATCATCATGAGCATCTTGGCAGCGAAGAAACCAGAGCAGAAGGAGTCCTGACCGAAGAAGGACAGTGGGCGCAAGTCGGGCATATAGGAGTCGAGGAGGATAAACGGAATGCTATTCTTGTGAAGGTTCTCCGTAAATTCTCGGGTCACGGCAAGAGAGGATGGCACCACGATGACGCCCTCTGGGTGGGCCTGGAGTATCGCATTGCCCATCTCTCTGAACGATTCCTCGTTGGAGCGCTCGTAGAATCTGATCTCCACGTCGATGTGGAAGTCCCTTCTTGTGTCCTCGCATTTTCTGGCTCCTTCCTCTATCTCTTCCCAGTAAGCCTCAGACTCGTGCTTAGGTATGAGTAGATAGAAGGTATACGACTTGTTGTATGCCAGCGCACTGGCATACATGTTAGGTTGATAGTTCATTTCCTTGAGTGCCTTCTCAACCTTCTCTCGAGCCGGCTTGGATACGTTGGGGCGCTCGTGAAGCACGCGGTCCACGGTTCCCACTGATACGCCAGCTCTCTCGGCGATGTCCTTAATTCTAATTTTTTCGGCCATTGTTCTAAGTGTTTGCTATTAGCTTTGCTCTTCGCGCGTACATTATATTATATATACCCTGGTTGTGTTGGGACTGTGCTGTGCGTTGTGCGTTAGCTTTTGATTTATATTGTTTCAGAATGTGCGCTGCATCATTTGCGAATGTGCGCGACCACAAACTTGTATTTTCGGCACAAATTTACAACATTTTTTTGAATTGTGCGAATGCACAGCAACTTTTTTGTACGAAAACTAAAAAAAAATGCGATTTTATTTCGTTATTCGAGAAATTATGGTTATTTTTGCCACATCATTTGGAAGTTTAACGACTGAATTCAAATAAACAAACAATAAAAACAAAAAATTAAAACTATCAAACAATGGCAAAGATTGTAACATTAGGTGAGATTATGCTTCGCTTATCTCCAGAAGGTAATGACCGTTTCATTCAGAGTGATTCATTCCGTATCATCCCTGGTGGTGGTGAGGCAAATGTGGCAGTGAGCGTGGCCAACTATGGTCATGAGGCTTACTTCGTATCTAAGTTGCCTAAGCATGAGATTGGACAGATTGCTGTCAATGCACTCCGTCGTTATGGTGTGAATACCGACTTCATCGCTCGTGGTGGCGATCGTGTGGGTCTCTATTATGCAGAGACAGGTGCTTCTATGCGCCCATCCAAGGTGATCTACGACCGTGCTCATAGCGCTATCGCTGAGGCTGATCCATCTGATTTTGATTTTGATAAGATTATGGAGGGTGCTCAGTGGTTCCACTGGAGCGGCATTACTCCTGCCATTAGCGACAAGGCTGCTGAGCTCACCAAGTTGGCTTGCGAGGCTGCTAAGCGTCATGGCGTAACAGTGTCTGTAGACCTCAACTTCCGCAAGAAACTCTGGACTTCTGAGAAGGCTATCTCAGTGATGCGCCCATTGATGAAGTATGTAGACGTTTGCATTGGTAATGAGGAGGACGCTCAGCTCTGCTTGGGCTTCAAGCCTGATGCTGATGTAGAGGGCGGCAAGACTGATGCCGAGGGTTACTATGGTATCTTCCAGGGCATGATGAAGGAGTTTGGCTTCAAGTATGTGGTTTCTACTCTCCGTGAGTCACTCTCTGCTACTCACAATGGCTGGAAGGCTCTTATCTATGATGGCAAGGAGTTCTATCAGAGCAAGCACTATGACATCAACCCTATCATCGACCGTGTGGGTGGTGGCGACTCATTCTCTGGTGGCTTGATCCACGGTCTCCTCACCAAGTCTACCCAGGCTGAGGCTCTCGAGTTTGCAGTGGCAGCTTCTGCATTGAAGCACACTATCCCTGGCGACTTCAACTTGGTATCTGTTGATGAGGTAGAGAGTTTGGCTGGTGGTAATGCCAACGGCCGTGTACAGAGATAATCTTACAATGAATAATTTAGAATTAATAATTAATAATTAAAATGGCAAAGTTTAGCAAAATGCAGGTCATGGCAGCCATGAAAGAGACTGGTATGGTGCCTGTATTCTTCAATAAGGACGTAGATGTTTGTAAGAATGTAATCAAGGCTTGCTACGAGGGTGGCGTGCGCGTATTCGAGTTTACCAACCGTGGTGACTTCGCTCACGAGATTTTCGGCGAGTTGGTAAAGTGGGCTGACAAGGAGTGCCCAGAGTTGATTCTCGGCGCAGGTACAGTGATTGATGCTGGTACTGCAGCTCTCTACTTGCAGCTTGGTGCCAACTTCATCGTAGGTCCTAACTTCAATCCAGAGATTGCTCCTGTCTGCAACCGTCGCTTGGTGCCTTATTCACCAGGTTGTGGTTCGGTAACTGAGATCAACAATGCCCAGGCAGCTGGTTGCGATGTAACCAAGGTTTTCCCTGCTGGCAATGTAGGTGGTCCTTCATTCGTCAAGAACGTGATGGCACCATTGCGCTGGAGCAACATCATGGTAACAGGTGCGGTAGAGCCAACAGAGGAGAACCTTACTCCTTGGATCAAGGCTGGCGTGCTCTGCGTAGGTATGGGCTCTAAGCTCTTCCCTAAGGACGTAGTGGCAGCAGGCAACTGGGCAGCTATCACAGCTAAGTGCCAGGAGGCTCTCGGCTATATTGCCAAGGCACGTGCCTAATCTTCACTTTATGCATGTTATCTATTAAACATACATATTATCATTATGGCATCGCCATCATCTCTGTGATGGTGGCGATGTTTCTTTTTTCAGCTTGTACGCCTTCGCATAAGGGCGAGGTAGATAGGCTGAATCATCTTTCTTATGCTTTTCATTATCGCAACCTTGATTCTGTTAAGGTTTTAGCTGATAGTGCTTTACACTTATCTTCCGATTATTCTGCAGGATATGCCGAGGCATGCAACAACTTGGCTTTCGTGGCTACTGCCAAGATGGATTATAAGTTAGCCAAGCGATGGCTCAACGAGGTGGAGGCAAGCACCGACAACCAGATAGAACTCCTTATTGCCGACGTTCAGAATATGCGACTTTGCCAGCGTGAAGCTCGCAACAAGGATTTTTATGCTTATCGTGAGAGTGCCATGCGTCGTTTGCGCCGTATACAGGAGGAGTATGACGATTTGCCCAAGAGGGAGCGCCAACGCATGGTGTATGCACGCTCCGAGTTTGACATCGTGGCTGCCACTTATTTCTATTATGTGCAGTTGGAAACTCCGATGATGCAAGCTCTCAATGACATCGACCCTGATGTTTTGGAGCAAGATACCGCCCAATATCTCAATTATCTTTATAATTTTGGCTCGGGTGGCGCCATCCAGCGCAATACGCCCAATGAGGTGGCGCAGGCTGAGTTTGACCATCTCATCCAGTGCTATATGCTGGCAAGTGGCAGCAATCCTTATCCCTATTGGCAGGCGAATGCACTGCAAGCCATCAGCGAGCATATACAGGATGCACAGCAGCGCGACTTCTTGGTCAAGAACAATCTGCCGGCTTTTCAGTATCTCAATGTGGAGCAGATGCCGAGCCAACTCCTGGCAGGTAACTTTGCCCAGCGTGCGCTCAATCTCTTCATGAAGTATGGCGATGTATACCAGACGGCAGGTGCCTACCGTACCCTCTCGGAGTGCTATTGGGGCATACAGGATTATGCCTCTGCCGAGTCGTGTTTGCAGCATGCGCTCCATGACAACAAGGCTATCAGCCAAGCTCCTGACTTGGTGGCTTCCATTCGCGAACGCCTCTGCTTGGTTTATTCGGCGATAGACGACAAGCCTAAGAGCGACTATAACCGCAACATCTATCTCGACCTCCAAGACCAGTCTCGCCAGGACCGACAGTTGGAGGCTCGTGCTGCCCAGTTGGACACCAATGCCGTGCAGCTCAACTTGATGATTACTGCCGTGCTGGGTATGATCGTCTTGGTCATCATCTTGCTCTATGTCTTTGACAGGATGAAGCGCAAGAATTCGAAAGCGAATAATATGGATGCACTACTTCTACCACTGCGTGAATGGAATAAGGATAACGAGCAGTATATCAGTAATCTGCGAGATAAGAAAGAGGAAGTGGATGAAGCCCGCAATATGACGCAGCTTCACATCGAGGAAAACAGAAAACGCAATCTGGAACAACGTGCCAAGATATCGCTCGTCAATAGCATCACCCCATTCATCGACCGCATGAACCATGAGGTGGAGCGACTGATGGATGGCAAGGATGATGAGCAGGTGAGGGCAGAGCGATTTGCCTATATCTCAGAGCTCACCGATAAGATCAATCAGTACAACGAGGTGCTCACCCAGTGGATACAGATGCGTCAGGGAGCCCTGAACTTGCGTATAGAGAGTTTCTCGTTGCAGCCACTGTTTGACATTGTGAACAAGGGTAAGTTGGGATTCCAAATGAAGGACATCCTGCTCGTGATAGAGCCTACCGATGCCGTGGTGAAGGCAGACAAGACGCTCACCCTCTTCATGATCAATACCATCGCCGATAATGCCCGCAAATTTACGCCAGCAGGTGGAACCGTCAGGGTATCGGCTCAAGTGGCAGGTGAGAATGGAGGAAGCTATGTGGAGATATCCATCACTGATGATGGCAAGGGTATGGACGAGGAGACTTTGAGCCATGTCTTCGACCGAACCTATACGGGTGGTCATGGATTTGGTCTGCTCAATTGCAAGGGCATCATTGAGAAATATCGCAAGATAAGCAGCCTCTTCTCCGTATGCCAGATACATGCCGAGAGCGAGGTGGGCAAGGGTAGCCGCTTCTCCTTCCGTTTGCCTTGTGGCGTGAAGCGACAGATGATGATGCTTCTCCTCTTGCTGGTTAGCGTAGTGGGCATGGCAGCTGGCTCTCATTCAGCAGCTGGCTCTCATTCAGCAGCCAACAAGAACCTGGCAGCCGAGTTGAGTCGGGCTGCCAGCTATGCCGACAGTGCTTACTTCAGCAATGTGAATGGCTCTTACGAGCGCACGCTGGTCTTTGCCGACAGTGCCCGTGAGTATCTCAATCGCTATTATCTGGCCCAGCACCCAGAGGGCAAGTATCTCATGGTGCGCCATCCTAAAGTGGGCATGGCGGCTGAGTTGAGATGGCTGCGCGATAGTTTGCCTATCCATTATAATGTGATACTCGACTTGCGCAATGAGAGTGCCGTGGCTGCCTTGGCGCTCCACAAATGGGACCTCTACGAGAGCAACAACAAGGTGTATACCCAACTGTTCAGAGAGTTGAGTGCCGACAATACCCTGGGCGACTATGTGCGCACCATGCAGGTATCTGAAAACTCCAAGATGGTGGCAGTGGTGCTGCTCATCCTCTTGCTCCTGCAGTTGCCGCTGGCATATTATCTGCTCTACTACCGCCATGTCATCAATCATCGCCTTGCCGTGGAGAAGGTGAATGCCATCAACCAGGTGCTGCTAAGCCCTGATACTGAGCAACAGAAACTACAGCAGATAGACCAGATATGGAAGGGGCACGGCAGACTGAAGGCTGACTATGCCCAACTGGAGGATGTGGTGGAGCGCATACGCCAAGCCCTGCTCCAGAGCCAGGAAATGCGAGGCTCTGAACACCTGCAGCTGGAGATGGCAGAGGATGAACTGAGCCGAGTGGAGTATGAGAATGCCCGCTTGCATGTGGCGAATGCCGTGCTCGACAACTGCCTCTCTGCCCTGAAGCACGAGACTATGTACTACCCATCTCGCATCCGTCAGCTCATAGACCAGCACCCAGACGACATTACCTCGCTTGCCGAACTGGTAGATTACTACAAGTCGCTTTATCAGATGCTCAGTGCGCAGGCGATGGAGCAGGTGAGCGCCCCCGTGAAGTGCGACCATTTCTTGCTCGCTTATCTCTTCAGCCTGCTGCTGGATAAGAAGATGTTCACTGCGGAGGATGAGCAGCTGTTGCAGCCCCAGCCTTTGGGCGATGGCAAGTATGTGGCATATCTCATCGACAAGGGCATCCCATACGATGAGCGCATCCATCCGCTGCTCTTCACCGCCCTGACCAGCGATATAAAATATCTCCTTTGTCGCCAGATAGTGAGGGAGATAGGAGAGGTAACCAACCTCCGAGGCTGCGGCATTCTGCCGAAGGCATCGGACAAAGGCACCCTTGTCATCGAGGTCATACTGCCAGCAAAAATGAAATTGTAAATTATAAATTGAAAATATACGTCATGGAGAATTTTAAAGTAATCATAGTAGAGGATGTGCCACTGGAGCTCAAGGGCACGGAGGGCATCTTTAAGAACGACATTCCTGAGGCTGAGATTATAGGTACAGCCGAAAACGAGATAGCCTATTGGAAACTCATCAAGCAGCAGTTGCCCGACTTGGTGCTCTTGGACTTGGGACTGGGCGGTTCCACTACAGTGGGGGTGGAGATATGTCGCCAAACCAAGGAGCAGTATCCGCAGGTGAAGGTGCTCATCTTCACGGGCGAGATACTGAATGAGAAGCTCTGGGTGGATGTGCTTGATGCCGGTTGCGATGGCATCATCCTGAAGAGTGGCGAGCTGCTGACTCGTGGCGATGTGGCTAGCTGCATGGGCGGCAAGAAGATGGTGTTCAATCAGCCTATCCTGGACAAGATAGTGGATCGCTTCAAGAAGAGCGTGAATAGCCAGCTGATGCGCCAGGAGGCTCTCATCAATTATGAGATAGACGAGTATGACGAGCGCTTCCTGCGTCATCTGGCACTGGGCTATACCAAGGAGCAGATTACCAATCTCCGAGGCATGCCCTTTGGCGTGAAGAGCCTGGAGAAGCGACAGGGCGAACTGGTGCAGAAACTCTTCCCTGATGGCAATCATGGCATAGGCGTGAATGCCACCCGACTGGTGGTGAGAGCCTGCGAATTGCGCATCCTTGACATTGACAATTTGCAGCCAGATGCGGAGTAATTGAGAATTGATAATTAATAATTAATAATTAATGAATGAAACGGGATAAGATAGGCGGATACTTGATGGTGGGACTATTGGGAGCGGAGGCTTTGCTGGTGCTAGCCTCCTGGTTGCTCACGGCAGCCATGCCCGATGAGTTTTCCCGTTCGTTGCTCAGTGCCGAGGGCATCCGATGGTTTATGGGGCATTTTGCGCTCAATATGTCGTCGGTATGGCTGGTGTGGCTTCTGCTGTTCAGCCTGGCCTGGGGAGCCTTGAGGGGCAGCGGAGTGCTCCGATTCCAGCGCTCCTCCTATAGTCAGCGCCTGGGCATGTACTGGGTGATAGCCGAGCTGGCGGTCTTTGTGGCGATGCTCTTGGCGCTCACCCTGCCTTCCCATGCCATCTTGGTCAATGTGATGGGCGGCTTGTTCCCTAGCAGTTTTTCTGCCTGCTTGGTGCCCTACGTCTGCTTTGCCGTCGTGGTGATGAGCATTACATACGGAGTGATGAGCGAACAGCTCCAAACGATAGATGCCATCTATCATCTGCTGATAGATGGCATCCGTGGGGCTGCGCCCTTGTTTCTGTATTATCTGCTAGTGATGCAGCTTATTCAGTCTGTGTCTTTCCTGTTTAATATAACTCTCTAATTTGTGCTTATATCACGATTTTTTATAACTCTCTAATTTCTTTCGTGTAAGATGATCGTTGTGATTATCTTATATGATTTCTGTTTTATCTTCTGTTGCCGAAGTGGCCGCCACCGTTACCTCCGAAACTTCCACCGCCACGGTTAGTGCCGAATGAACTGCTAGGGCTTGATGAGCGTGGTGTGAAACCGCTGGATGGACGGCTGTTGCTGTTAGAGCCATTGCCGAATGAGCGGTTGCCGCCAAATACATTGCTATTGCTGCGGTTGCTATTGCCAAAACTTCTGTTAGGACGAGCATTGTTATTGAAGCTTCCGTTAGGGCGAGCGCTATTGCCAAATTTTCTGTCGTTGGTCACGGTGGTGCGAGTGCTGCTAGGGCGATTCATATTGCCAAAGGTCTTGCCTCTGCCGTAGTCGCCACGGTTGAATCCGTCTCTCATTCCCATTCTAGGCTGTCCACCTGGGCGAGGTCTGCCAAACTCTCTTCCGTGATACCAGCTTCTGCCTCCGTTCATTCTCCAGCAGTGAGCTCCTCTATAAGATGCATAGAAGTGAGGACGACCGAAGAAGAAGTAGTCTCTGCGAGGATAGCGGGCGTAGATGCCGAAGTGGAAGTAGCCTGCGTTCCAGTAGAGCGGACGATAGAAGTATGTGGCGTTGAGATAAGCCTGATACTGCCAGTCCAGGAGGATGTAGTTCAAGTCCATGTTGCGCTGTCTCCAGTAGATGCCGTATAGGTCATCGTATGTATTCACACCCATCAGATAGTCGAGATTCACCTCGTAGGCTGCCTCATACTGATCGTCGGTGAGGTTGAGTTCATAAGCCATCTTATCTGTCAAGAAGAGAGCTTGCTGACGAGCCTGCTCATAACTCATTGCTGATGCAGTGGTGCAGGTCATTGTGACCATGGCTACCAGGGCTAATATAAACTTTTTCATAATCTATCTATTTTAAAATTGTTTATACACTTGTTTCTTAATTCTGGTGCAAAGATAGGCCTAATTTTGCATCTGGGGTAAGGTTTTTCCCTATAGAGGCGGGGGAAAATCCCTAAACTCATTTTTTTTCGCATTTTTCTTCCATTTTCTTTGGCGTTTTCAGTGATTAATAGTAAATTTGCAGTGAATACGGACATTTATTGTGCTTATACGTACATTATATAATATATAAGTAAGATGAAGAAATTTAAGTTTGTCGTCATGACATTGCTGACAACTCTCATGTTGTCATCTTGTGGCACCACTCAGCAGGTGCCTCTCACAGGTCGCACCCATCGCATCTCAGTGAGCGATGAGCAGGTGCTCAGTCTCTCCAATCAGGAGTATACCAAGTACATGGCTTCTGCCAAGAAGTCCACCAATGCCGCCAATACGGCGATGGTGCGACGAGTGGGACAGAAGCTAGCCTCGGCAGTGGAGACTTACCTCAAGGAGAATGGCTTTGCTGCCGATGTGAAGAACTATAGCTGGGAGTTTAATCTGGTGCAGGATCAGAGCGCCAATGCCTTCTGTATGCCTGGAGGCAAGATCGTGGTCTATGAGGGGTTGCTGCCATATACCCAGAATGAGACTTGCCTGGCCATCGTCTTGGGCCATGAGATAGCTCACGCCGTGGCTAAGCACAGCGCCGAGCAGCTCACCAAGCAGCAGAATCAGCAGATAGGTACCAACATCCTGGGCAATGTGCTCAATCAGGCTGTGGGCAATGGAGTGGGCAATGTGGCGAGCGCAGTGGCTGGTCAGTATTTCACCTTCCGCAACTTGAAGTATTCGCGCGACAATGAGACCGAGGCAGACTATATGGGACTCATCTTTGCCGCCATGGCAGGCTACGACCCTCAGCAGGCCATCCCATTCTGGCAGCGAATGGCGCAGGGCAAGAGTGCCAACCAGAGCGACATCTTCAGCGATCACCCATCTGATGCGAAGCGTATTGCCGCCCTCCAGCAGGCGATGCCAACGGCGCTGAAGTATTACAAGCCTCAGACCACAGTCAAGACTACTTCTAAGTCTACTTCATCTTCCAAGAAGAAGACTTCCAAGAAGAAGACTACCACGAAGAAGAGAAAGTAATCAGCATTCCTCCCAGCATACATTATTAATTATACATTATCAATTATGTTAGAGTATATCGTTCAAAACCTTTGGCTATTCTGGACAGTCATCATGTTCATTTGCCTCATTCTGGAGTTGTCTTCGGGCGACTTCTATGTTACTTGTTTCGCCATTGGCGCCCTCGTGGCCATCCCAGTGGCAGGTATGGGCGCACCCTTCTGGTTGCAGGTAGTGGTATGGGCGATATGCTCCGTGCTCAGCATCCTCTTGATACGCCCTCATCTGGTCCGTATGATACGCCATGGAGCCGACGATAGGCGTAGCAATGCCGATGCCCTGGCAGGACAGATAGGCGAGGTAACCGAGCTGATACCTGCTGGCGGATTTGGCAGAGTGAAGCTGGATGGCGATGACTGGAAGGCAGAAGCCCCCGACTGCACCGTGCCCCTACAGGTGGGCAGCAAGGTCAGGGTGCAGGGCCATGAGAGCATCATCCTGCTCGTAGAGCCACTGGTATAAAATGGGGGGAGATAATCATCCGAATATTTACTAATCTTTTAATAGCATAAACATCATGGGCATAGCATTTTACGTGTTAGTAGTTATAGTAGTACTTGCACTCGTGGTAGTCAAGAAAACTATCGTCATCATTCCTCAGAGTGAGACCAAGATCATCGAGCGTCTGGGCCGTTATTACGCCACCCTGAAGCCAGGTATCAACATCATCATCCCGTTCATTGACCACGCCAAGGACATCGTGGCGATGCGTGGCGGCAGATACATCTACACCAGCTCCATCGACCTCCGAGAGCAGGTATATGACTTCGACCGCCAGAACGTGATCACCAAGGATAATATCCAGATGCAGATCAATGCACTCTTGTATTTCCAGATAGTAGACCCATTCAAGAGCGTCTATGAGATCAACAATCTGCCTAATGCGATAGAGAAGCTCACCCAGACCACCCTGCGTAACATCATCGGCGAGATGGAACTGGACCAGACGCTCACCTCGCGCGACACCATCAATACCAAGCTACGTGCCGTGTTGGACGATGCCACCAACAAGTGGGGCATCAAGGTAAACCGTGTGGAGCTTCAGGACATCACCCCTCCAGAGAGCGTGCTCCAGGCTATGGAGAAGCAGATGCAGGCAGAGCGCAACAAGCGTGCCACCATCCTTACCTCAGAGGGAGAGAAGGAGAAGCAGCGCCTGCTCTCAGAGGGTGAGAAGGCAGCCATCGTCAACAAGGCAGAGGCTGCCAAGCAGCAAGCCATCCTCAATGCCGAGGGTGAGGCTACAGCCCGCATTCGCAAGGCTGAGGCTGAGGCCATCGCCATCCAGAAGATAACGGACGCCGTGGGTCAGAGTACCAATCCTGCCAACTATCTCTTGGCTCAGAAATACATCGCCATGATGCAGCAAGTAGCCACCCAGGCTAAGGGAACCAAGATGGTATATCTGCCATACGAGGCTACCAATCTGCTGGGCTCCATCGGAGGTATCAAGGACCTATTCAAGTAAGAGCAAAAATTCTAAAAATATTAATTTTTCTTTATGAAAAAAATCTGTATCGTTACGGGTGCCCGCCCTAATTTCATCAAGGTGGCACCCATCATGAGAGCCATCGACCTGATGGCTGATGGCTCTCAAAAGCCTCAGTATCAGCTGGTGTATTCCGGCAGGGAAGATGACCCCACGCTGGAGCCATCGCTCTTCAGCGACTTGGGCATTCGCAAGCCCGATCAGTATCTGGGCATCGACTGCGGGAATCTCAATGAGCTCACGGGCCAGGTGATGTCAGCCTTCGAGCGTTATCTCCAGCAGCACCCCACGGATGTGGTCATCGTGGTAGACGACCTAGCCTCCACCATGGCAGTGAGCATCGTGACCAAGAAGCAGGGCGTGCAGTTGGCTCACATCGCCGCAGGTACCCGCTCCTTCGACATCTCGATGCCTAAGGAGATCAATCGCCTCGTCATCGACGGCCTTTCCGACATCCTCTTCACGGCAGGCATATCCAATAACAGCATCGCCAACAAGGAGGGAGCCGAGCTCTCCAAGGTATATATGGTGGGCAATGTGCTCATCGACAATATCCGCTACTTGCAGCAGAAGATGCAGCGCCCAGACCTGATGGACGAGCTGCATCTGGCAGACCATCACTATCTGCTCTTCACGCTCAATAGAAAGGCTCTCTTGGAGCGTACGGACAATCTGGACCAGATGCTCAGCGTGATAGACGGCGAGGCACGCAAGGCAGGCGTCAAGGTAGTGGCTCCGCTCAGGGGCAAGGCTCGTGAGCACGTGTTGGCATTCATGATGCACCAGGGCGAGACTGACCACCATGTGGGCCTCGATGTCGTGGAGCCCCAGGGTTATCTAGACTTCGCCTATCTCGCTGCCCACGCCCAGGGCATCATCACCGACTCGGGCAATGTGGCAGAGGAGGCCACCTTCAATGGTGTGCCATGCATCACGCTCAATAGTTACACAGAGCACATAGAGACGGTGAAGGTGGGCACCAACGAGTTGGTGGGCGAGGACCCCGAGAAGCTCTCAGAGAAGCTCGCCCAGCTGCTCAGTGGCTCATGGAAACATGCCGAGATTCCTGACCGATGGGATGGTCGCTCAGCAGAGCGCATCGTTCAGATATTGAGCGAGTAAGAAAAAAAAGGCTGGACACTCATTTCTGAATGTCCAGCCTTTTTTCTTATTTTAGAGGCCTACGTTGCCACCGCCCTCTTCAGTGCCAGAGCTAGAGCCACCACCTGGGGTGCTTGTGCCACCGCCGTCGTTGTCTTTGCCGTCACCAGGCACTGAGCCTTCGTCGGTAGTGTTGCCGTAGGTGTCATACTCCTCTATGCGGCACTTCTTGCGTAGCTCAGCGTTGCTCCAAGTCTTGGTGTTGCGCAGGATGAGGTGTACGCCCTCCACGCTCTGCGCTGATACCTTGTCCTGAGTCTCCTCCGCACGGGATGTCATACCGATGGAGAAGAGACCGAGGTCGGAGAGTCGCACGCTCTTGCCGTCGAGGATGAGCTCCTGCAGGCAGTCGAGCGTATCCATCAGTACGCCGTGTACGGTGCCTCGGCTGTAAGGGGAGTTGTGCTCCGAGATGTGAGTTACGAATGCCTCGAAGTCCATCTCACGGTCGGTTACCGATGTGGCGTACCACATCTTCTTGTTAGCGTTAGGACCGCTCTGAGGAGTGCGAGTTACTTTACGATACTTCAATGTTCCTTTAGTTGCCATAGTTCTTTTTGTTTTTTAAGTGATTAATAATTCTTTTTCTGTTGATTTTTACTTCTGATATTTTTATCATCGGATTACGCGGAATTTAAACGGCGCATTCTTGCTTTTACGATTTCTTCGGAATTTAGACGGAAGTAATGACCTTGCGGTCATAGGCTAGCGCCCCTTTTTGATGAGACATTCTCGTAATGCGCCGTGATGTTCCATTTTTATTCAGACCGAATAGGTCAAAATCCGTTTGCGCTAGAATGCTCGGTTTAAATTCCGTGTAATCCGATGATAATAATTTTTTCGATGATTACACGCACGATGTAACTCCGAGGGTAGTGCCGAGCGCCGTCAGGATTGTGAGTACAATCTGAAAAATCTGTTTCCAAGTTTCTTTCTTCATAATTTTC
>OQWM01000230.1_pt1 | contig 32765 bp, 38 predicted proteins | sample 1691531 | NCBI WGS metagenome assembly OQWM01 (sample SAMN03418257, study PRJEB22391) | human gut metagenome | biome: human-gut; feature: organic feature; material: feces | host: Homo sapiens | place: Tanzania | collected 2013-01
CTGACTGGCGAAGCTTTGAGATATAAAAGGAGAGATAAATGGAAATAACAAGCGGAATTATCCCATGTGCAAAAAAGGTCGTGATATACGGACCGGAAGGCATAGGCAAAACAACATTTGCATCAAAGTTTCCGGATCCCGTATTTATCGATACGGAAGGATCAACAAAAAATCTTGATGTAAGACGTCTTCCGGCGCCGTCATCATGGACGATGCTCAAGGAAGAAGTCAGGTATATAGCACAGAATCCGTCCCTGTGCCGGACACTCGTGATCGATACTGCAGACTGGGCAGAGAAACTGGCGATACAGTCAGTCCTTGATTCGCATGGAAAGAGCGGTATAGAAGACTTCGGCTACGGCAACGGATACAGGTATGTGTATGAGAAGTTTGGAGAGCTCCTGAACTTGCTTAATGATGTGATAGAGCAGGGCGTTAATGTAGTGGTTACGGCTCATGCAATCCTTAAGAAGTTTGAACAGCCGGATGAGCTGGGAGCTTATGACAGGTATTCCATGAAGCTTATAGACAGTCCTAAGACTTCCATTAGTGCATCCGTAAAGGAATGGGCTGACATGGTGCTTTTTGCCAACTATAAGACGATTGTAATTACCGACAGTAAGACGAAGAAAACGAAGGCTCAGGGCGGTACAAGGATGATGTATACATCACATCATTCATGCTGGGATGCTAAGAACCGCTACGGGCTGCCGGATGAGCTGCCTTTCGACTACAAAGAAATAGCAAGCGTGTTCGGAGAGCAGCCTGCAGCAAAAGAAGCACCGGAAGAGTCTTCGATAGCCATTACATCGCCGCCGCAGCGAAATACATCTGCAGTTCCGGAGGAAGTGCCTGTAAAAAGCACTCCAAAGCCTAAAGAAGAAGTACAAGCGCCGGAGTCTTCTAAGCCGGTAACGTTAGAAGACCAGAGACAGGCGCAGCCTGTCACAGACAAGGATCTTGATCTAAGGATACCGAAAGCCCTTCGAGATCTGATGCTGCATGACAACATCGATGAATGGGACATTGAAAACTTCACATATGCTAAGGGATTTGTTCCGGACGGAACGAGGCTGTGGGAGTTCGAAAAGGTGAATCCGGGCATTATAGAAGGCTTGTTTGTAGCCAACTGGACAAAGGTAAGAGATCAGATAAGACAGGCGAGAAAAGAAGAGGAAATACCATTTAATTAAGATTTGAACATATAGCATTTATATAGCATAGATATAGCATATAACATAGAGCATTGAACATTTTATATTAAAGATTGAGCATAGCGAAGGTTAAAGGAGAAATTGATAAATGACAGCGAATACAGGATATGAATTAGATTGGGATAGCACGATAGAAGCGGATGAGCAGCAGTTTAAAAAATTAGAAGCAGGGAATTACGATTTTATAGTTGATCATGTAGAGAGAACATTTGTAGGCGGAACGAGCGAAAAGTATGCAGGAATGAAGATGGCGGTTGTATATCTTAATATCCAGGTACCGGGACAGGAAGATATACAGTTAAAGGAAAACTTTATATTACACACTAACTTCCAGTGGAAGATAGGCTCGCTTCTCGTAAGCGTAGGGCTTAAGAAGAAAGGTGAAGCTATAACCGGAAACTACTGGAACAGACTCCCCGGAACACGTGGCCGCTGCGAGGTCACTCTTGATAAGGATTCAAAGAGCAACAGAGAGTATAACCATATCAAGCAGTTCTTTGAGCCTTCATCAAAGGCAGATAACGGGCAGAACAAATGGGCAATCTGATAAAACTTAGACCGTACCAGCAGGAAGCTTTTGACTCTGTAATCAAAAAGTGGGATGCCGGCAGCAGCAAGCTGTTGCTGGTTCTTCCTACAGGAACCGGAAAGACAATAGTATTCTCAGCAGTTACTAATGAGTGCGTGAAGCGCGGCAGCCGCGTTCTGATAATGGCTCATAGGGGTGAGCTTTTAGACCAGGCTGCAGATAAGCTACATAAGAGCACGGGTCTTGGATGCGCAGTAGAAAAGGCTGATGAGACGTGTATAGGTTCATGGTTCAGAGTCGTAGTGGGTTCGGTACAGTCACTTATGAGAGAAACAAGGCTGAAGAAGTTTCCGGGGGATTACTTCAGCACGATAATCATTGATGAAGCACATCACAGCATATCAGACAGCTACCAGAAGGTACTGCAGCACTTCCCTAAGGCTAATGTGCTGGGAGTTACTGCAACGCCTGACAGAGGCGATATGCGTGATCTTGGAACCTATTATGAAGATATAGCTTACGAGTATACATTGCCGCAGGCTATAAGAGAAAAGTATCTCTGTCCTATCAAGGCTCTTACTATCCCGCTTAAGATAGACATATCAAATGTCGGTATAGCTGCAGGTGACTTTAAGGTAGGAGAGATAGGTACGGCGCTGGATCCGTACCTTGAACAGATAGCAACAGAAATGGAAAAGTATTGCCGGACAAAGAAAACAGTTGTTTTCCTTCCGCTTATAAAAACTTCTCAGAAGTTCAGAGACATATTGAATGCACATGGATTTAATGCAGCAGAGGTCAACGGAAACAGTGAGGACAGAGCGGAAGTATTAAAAGATTTTGATTCAGGCAGGTACAACGTACTTTGCAATTCGATGCTGTTAACGGAAGGCTGGGATTGTCCTTCGGTAGACTGCATCATAGTCCTTAGGCCGACAAAAGTCAGAAGCTTGTACTCTCAGATGGTCGGCCGAGGAACGAGGCTTTTTGATGGGAAGGATCATCTTCTCCTGCTTGATTTCCTGTGGATGACCGAAAGACATGAGCTTTGTCATCCGGCTTCTCTGATATGTGATGATGACGAAGTGGCAAGACAGATGACGGAAGACCTGGCAAATAATCCGGGTATTGAAGCAGACATCGAGGATGCGGAAGAGACTGCAGCAGAAGAAGTTACCCAGGCAAGGGAAGAAGCGCTTGCGAAGCAGCTGGCGGCTCAAAAACGTAAAAAGAGCCGTCTTGTAGATCCTCTACAGTTTGAGATGTCGATACAGGACAGAGATCTTAGAGATTATGTGCCTCCATTCGGATGGGCGATGCAAGAGCCCACACAGTACCAAAAGGATACTCTTGAGCGCCTCCAGATCAATCCTGAGGGCGTGGAGAATGCCGGTAAGGCAGAGCTGCTTATAAACAAGGCAGAGCAGAGGATCAAGGATAATATGGCTACTCCGAGACAGATAAGGCAGCTGGAACAGAGAGGATTCAACAACGTAGGCGAATGGTCGTTTGAGCAGGCAAGGCGCCTGATCGACAGGATAGCAAGCAATGGCTGGAAGACACCAAGAGACTTGGTTCCGGGTGAATATACACCGCCGGCTATTGACCAGAACAATGGAATGATTTGGTAAAACAAGATGAACGATATCACAACACTATTAAATTATATAGATCCCGGCTCCTGTACTTATTCAGAATGGGCAGCGGTCGGAATGGCATTAAAAGAAGAAGGCTTCAGCTGTTCTGACTGGGACAGCTGGAGCAGCAAAGACATATCAAGATATCATAAAGGGGAATGTGAGAAGAAATGGAATTCTTTTAATGGGAGTGCTGCTCCCGTTACAGGAGGCACTATTTTTCAGATGGCTGTAGATAGGGGATATACTCCCGAAACAGGTCATGAACTGGATTGGGACAGCCCTATTGATTCTGATGGTGTCGTTGTAAATAAAAACTGGATAGAGGGTGTTGAGATTCAGGAGCCTAAGAAATGGCATCCGGCTAAGGAGCTCAAGCTCTATCTGGAAACCCTGTTTGAAGCCGGTGAAAATGTTGGTATCGTAACGCATTCATGGAAGAACGAAAAAGGAAAGTACGTTCCTAAGGATAAAGGTTTATACACAAAGACTGCAGGTCAGCTCATAGAAGAGCTTGAAAAGTGCAAGGATGATATAGGCAGCGTTGTGGGTGATTATGACAAGGATGGCGGTGCGTGGATCCGCTTCAATCCGTTAGACGGCAAAGGCGTAAGAAACGACAACGTGACCGAATACAGATACGCATTAGTTGAATCAGATGATATGGAGCTCGAAAAACAAAATGCCATTCTCCGCGAGATGGCGCTCCCGATCGCTGTGCTGATGTATTCCGGCGGGAAGTCGCTTCATGCAATAGTTAAGGTCGATGCTGCGGATTATAACGAGTATAGAAAGCGGGTAGACTATCTGTATTCTATATGCGAAAAGAACGGAATGAGTATCGACTCTCAGAACCGTAATCCTTCAAGGCTTTCAAGAATGCCCGGCTGCACAAGAGGTGAGCACAAGCAGTTTATAGTTGATACAAACATAGGAATGAGTTCCTGGACTGAATGGCATGAATGGATAGAATCCGTAAACGATAATCTTCCGGAGTTCGAAGAGCTTTCTGATGAATGGGAGGACATGCCGGAGCTTGCACCGGAGCTTATAGAGGGCGTATTAAGACAGGGACATAAGATGCTTATGGCCGGACCATCTAAAGCAGGTAAGTCTTTTGCTCTTATCGAGCTATGCATTGCGATAGCCGAAGGCAAGCAGTGGATAAACTGGAAGTGCGCAAAAGGCCGAGTATTATATGTCAATCTGGAGCTTGACAGAGCTTCCTGTTTGCATCGATTCAGAGATGTGTATAAGACGCTCAATATTCGCCCTGAGAACCTCCAGAACATCGATATATGGAATCTTAGGGGTAAGGCTATACCAATGGATAAATTGGCTCCTAAACTCATCAGAAGGGCTCAAAAAAAGGATTATATAGCGATTATTATAGATCCTATATACAAGATCATAACAGGAGATGAGAACTCTGCAGATCAGATGGCTGCATTTTGCAACCAGTTCGATATCGTATGCACAGAACTCAAGAGTGCAGTGATCTACTGTCATCATCACTCTAAAGGCTCACAGGGACAGAAAAAAGCTATAGACAGGTCCTCAGGATCCGGAGTTTTCGCTCGTGATCCGGATGCCGTACTTGATTATATCGAGCTCGAAAAGAACGATGATCTTATAGCACAGCAGGTCAACAAGGCAATCTGCAGGACTTGCCGTATATACATGGATTCGCATAACGCATGGACAAAAGATATGCTTGATCCTGACAGCATGGAGAATGCAAAGGTATTCGTTGAATACTGTAAAAATACGCTCGACAGGTGGCAGATGGCTATGTTGCAGTCCCAGATCGATGATGAGGTGGCAGCTACAAAGAGCATGTCGGCATGGAGGATAGAGGGCACTTTACGAGAATTTGCCGCTTTCGACCCCGTAGATTGCTGGTTCAGATATCCCATTCACTATATGGATGCATCGGGAGTTTTAAAGGATTCTCAGGCTGAGAATGCGATGACAAAGGTTTTTGAAGAGCGAAAAAAGGCTGCTGAAAGGGCTAAGGTCGAGCAGAAGGAAGGTTTTGACATCGCTTTTGAAGGGCTTGAAGAAGACGGAAAAGCGCTTTTAAGTGACATCGCTGAGCAGATAGGAGTATCCCAAAACACCATAGGTGCATGGCTTGGAAATAGCAAAAGGGGACGTAAGAACTTCAAAAAAGAGTATGAAACTTTTACCGGTGATAATAACAAGAGATATGTAAGAAGAAAAATAAAAGATTCAGAAAAGAAGAGTACGACGGATTGAAAACATGTCATACGGTCGTAGGGGTACGACTATACGACGAATTGCGTGCGGTCGTATGTCATACCCCTACGCTACGACCTATATATATATACCTGTCGGTCATACCCTATGCATAGGGGTGTATGTATGTAGGGTTGGCGGATGAACTACCGCCACCCCATACAGTACACACCCTACGCAATGCAAACGCGAGAGACGAAGGGGAGGAAAGCAGAAAAAAAATGAAAATTAATGTGTACAAGTTATTGGACAATATCGCGACGACGAAGAGGTGGAGATCATGATCAGCTTTTTTATGGTGATGGACCCGCCGACGATCACGCAGCAGGAACATAAGGTCAGAGTAGTGAAAGGCAAACCGATGTTCTATGAGCCGCAGGAGTTAAAGGTTGCGAAGAAGAAGCTTCTTGACAGTCTTGTCTGGTACATACCGGATCAGATGTTTGAATGTGGGGTCCGGTTGACAGTGAAGTGGCTTTTTCACGCAACAGAAAAGCATTGCCACGGTTCTTACAGGATCACAAAGCCGGATACTGATAACCTGCAGAAGATGCTTAAAGACTGTATGACTAAGCTGCGCTTCTGGAAGGATGATGCACTTGTAGCTTCCGAGATCGTCGAGAAAATGTGGTCTGATGTTCCGGGAATATATATCCGGATAGAGGAGCTAAAGAATGGATGATGAGGATTACAAGATATTTACGGATGCCTGGCGGGTTTTTAAGAATTACAGAAAACCGGTCGAAGATAGAGCTTTTTGGGCTGCTCTCGTGAAAGATTGCTATATCCTGGCAAATAGGCATCAGGGTTCACCGTTTGCTACAGATATGGCAATCGTGATTCGCAGAGAGGTCGAAAGAAAATTTTTGAAGGAAAAAGAAGAGGAGTTAAAAAGAAATGGCATTGATACCACAAGCGGGGTTTCCGAGAAAGAAGACGGTGCCCGATACTAAGCAGTGTCCGTATAAAATCGGTGATACCGTTACATGCAAGCTGAGCTGTGTGCAGCCAGGATATATAAAAAAGGGCAGAGTGGCTTATGTACATCCTAAGAACAGATGGTATATGGTCGAGTTTAAAGCTCAGCCAAAGATGTGGAAGACGGATAAACCGGAATACTTCAGAGAATGCTTTGATTACTAAGGTTATCTATGCGGCCGTGTCCGCTTGATAAATATAATTAAAAAATTTAATATAAAAGCCGATGGCGGTCGGCAAAACCCTAATACAAACACAATCATACACTTCCTGACACGGCAGGAAGTATAGTAAGGAGCAGAATGACTACTAAGCAGTATCTCGGACAGATAAGAATGTTAGATATCAAAATAAGACAACGGCAGCGAGAAGCTGCAGAGCTGAAGCTGGCTGCTACATGCACCGGATCCGCGTCAGCACAGGGCGAAAAGGTTCAGACGTCAGCGTCAGGGGATAAGCTATTAAATGCCGTTGCAAGGTATGTTGATCTTGAGGCTGAGACGCAAAGCATGATTGATGGCATGCAGAAAAGACGACACAAGATCATAGCAGAGATACAGAGCTTGGAGGATTCGAGATATATAGAGATCCTGTATAAACGGTATGTGGAATTTAAGAGATTCGATCAGATTGCACAAGAGTGTAATTATTCTTGTACTCACATCAAGAGAATGCACGGACAGGCACTGCAAGAATTCACAAAGGTACACAAAGGTGCATAATAACACATAAAGGCGCATAATAACGCATAATGATACATAATGATACGAATGGGTGTGCTACAATGCTTTTATGATAATATCGTAAAAGCAAAGGGCACGTTAGGTGTCCTTTTTTGTTTGAAAGGACGGGAAAATTGGTGGAAGAGGTGCAAGCTTAAGTTCAGGCGGCGGCTCAAAAGTAGATGTCATAGGTACTACGGATGTATGGTCATTTAGACATCATAAAAACAATGAAAGATACGTGGATGCAATTAACACAGGAGTTGCGGCAGTACAGAAAGACTTTCCTGATTTAATGGAGTCAGTTTATAATGTTAATACGGCAAGACTGGGTGGAAGCTCAAAAACCCATGTATTAGGATTCTTTTCTTATGACTCGAATGGAAATACATCTATAAACTTGAATCAGCATTATGTAAATGTCGAAAAAATGAACAGAACATATGATAAAACTGTAAAATCAGGGTATCATCCAAGCAGAGGCAAAAGAACAGGAACTGAGGCGGTTTCTATTCACGAGACAGGACATGCATTGACATATCATTTACAAAAAGCCTATAAAGCTAAAGACATTGACGGAGCGGCAAAGAAAATTGTAAATAACGCTTATAAATCGAGCGGCGGCAAAGGTGGAACAAAGAAATTTGCCGAAAAAATATCGGGCTATGCAAAAGAAAGTTATGCGGAATGTGTTGCAGAAGCTGTTGCGGATTGGTATTGTAATGGTAACAAAGCAAGCTCTGCAAGCAAGGCTATAGTATCAGAGATGAAGCACGCATACAGCACATACATTAAAAAGTAAAGGAGAGCAAACATGGCAAAAGAAAGATTTATATATGTTGAACCTGCATCATACTTCTCAGATGATATGTTAGAAGAGGCAGAAGCGTGGGAAAGAGAACACGCAGAAGAAGAACGCAAAAAAAAGGAAGCTAAAAAAAATAAGGAAGATAAGAAGCCGAGATAAGGCTTCTTTTTTATTATGGATATTATATTAAAAAACATAAATGAAATAATTCCATATGAAAAGAATCCAAGAAAGAATGACTCAGCTGTAGAATATGTTGCTAATAGTATCAAGGAATTCGGATTTAAAGTGCCTTGCGTTATAGATAAAAACAATGTGATCGTATGCGGACATACGAGAGTTAAGGCGGCAGAACGCTTAGGCATTAAAGAAATACCGTGCATCATAGCGGATGATCTGACAGATGAGCAGATTAAGATGTTCCGAATCGCAGATAACAGTGTAGCATCCAAGTCACAGTGGGATTTTGATTTATTGCGTGAAGAAGTTTTGGAGCTTCCTACTTTCGAATTACCAGACTTTAATATCAATATTCCTGAGGAAAGAGATTGGTTTGGAGATGAAAGAGAACGAACCATAAAGAATACAAACTTGGAATTCTTCACAGAGGAAAATTGCAAAGGCAAGTATGACATGCCTGTTATACATGCAGTTGATCACGTTCCGAAAGACTTAATAGCTTTTAATTACATGCTTACAAGTGATAAGTATGATTGCGGTATACATTTTTACATTGATGACTATCAATTTGAAAGGGTATGGAATACACCGAAAAAGTACATGGACAAGATCAGCAAATTTGATTGCTGCCTAACTCCTGACTTTTCACTATACCTTGATATGCCGAGTGCTATGCAGATATGGAACATATACAGAAGCAGATTAATAGGACAGATAATGCAGGATAATTGTATTACGGTTATTCCGACATTATCATGGAGCACACCCAAAAGCTACGAGTTTTGCTTTGACGGTATAGAAAGCGGCGGAGTTGTTTCAGTATCCACAACGGGAGTAAAGCAATCCAAAGAAGCAAAAGACATATGGTTTGATGGTATGAATGAAGCTATAAAGAGATTAAATCCGTCACACGTGGTGGTTTATGGTGGAGATATAGGATATAAATTTAAATGCGATGTATCATATATTGATAATACAACAGTCGCAAGGATGAGAGGAAAAAAGTAGGTGAAAAATGCCAACAGAAAAACAGCTAAAGAATTTAAAGCCGTTCGGAGAGCGTTCAGAGAGTGAGCAGAGGCGAATCCGTTCTCAAGGCGGCAAAGCTAAAGCCAAAAAGCAAAGAGAGCGAAAAACGTTTCAGGAGACAGCAAAGCTCATTTTGAGCATGGCTGTAAAAAGCGGCGAGGCGGTCGATATAAGCACGATACAGAGCTTTGCAGACCTTAACGGCAAAAATATGTCTGTGGAAGAGGCTATCGTATTAGCTCAAGCCTTAAAGGCTATAAAAGGCGACAGGTATGCAGCGGAATATCTCCGAGATACGGCAGGAGAAAAGCCAGTCGAAAAGCAGGATGTGAACGTGCAGACTATAGACAAGACCGTTGAAGCAATGGAAAGGTATTTCAATGACCGAGGAAGCGATTCTTGATGTCATTAAGAATCAGCCGTATGAGATAGGACATTGGGTAGGCTTCAACGACCTTACAGAGTTGCACAACGATTGGATTAAATTATTTCTGTATGCCGATACAGATCAGACGTTGCTTGCACATCGAGGCTCGTTTAAGACGACTTGTCTAAGTATTGCGATCGCTTTAATGCTTGTGATAAATCCAAAGCAAAAGATCTTGTTCTTCCGTAAGACAGATGATGATGTTGTCGAGATCGTCTCACAGGTCAAGAACATCCTGCGATCGGGCTGTATGAAGCTCATCGTGATGAAGCTATACGGCATACAGCTTAAAATCACCAAGGAGACGCAGACCGAGGTCAATACAAATCTGAATACCGACACGAAAGGAGCAAGTCAGCTCTTGGGTCTTGGTATCAAGACAAGTATTACAGGTAAGCATGCAGATGTTGTTATCACTGATGATATAGTAAATCTGAATGATAGAATATCTCCTGCTGAGCGGCAAAGGATAAGGCTTGCATACAACGAGCTTCAGAACATCAAAAACCGTGGCGGTCGGTTCATAAATACAGGCACACCGTGGCATAAAGAGGATGCAATTTCTATGATGCCGAACATCACACGGTATGACTGCTATCAGACAGGACTCATTGACAAAGAGAAGCTTCATGAGCTCAGGCAGTCAATGCCACCGTCACTATTCGCAGCCAATTACGAATTAAAGCATATAGCGGATGAAGAATCTCTTTTCTCCGCTCCGAAGTTTACGGACAAGACGGCTCTTATATATAACGGTATAGCTCATATAGATGCGGCTTATGGCGGCTCGGATTCAACAGCCTTTACTATATGCCACGAAGTCGGCGACAGCATCTATATGTACGGCAAGAAGTACAAGAAGCATGTTGACGAGGCTTTGCCGGATATACTGAGGATTCACAAGGCACTTAGAGCAGGCACGATCTATTGCGAGAAGAATGCCGACAAGGGATACCTTGCTAAAGAGCTAAGACAAAAAGACATACCGACAAAGCTATACAGCGAAAATACGAATAAATATATCAAAATTGCTTCATACCTTAAAAAGGAATGGAGCAATATTTATTTCCTGGACGGAACGGATCCTGAGTATATAAACGAGATCTTGGACTTTTCGGAAAATGCGGCACACGATGACTGTCCTGATTCAGCTGCTTCTATAATCAGGGCTTTGGTAAGTAAGAGAAGATTGAACCATGTGGAGGGTAGTATATAAATGTTCAGACTATCAAGAGACAAGGAATTGACAGATGACAAACTGAACGAATTTCTTTTAGAGCACGCAACTTTGGTGCAGAGAAGATACAAAGAGCTTGATAATGCCTATAAGACGGACTTTCCGATACTTCATCAGGACGATAAGCCGAAATACAAGCCTGATAACAGGATAGTGGTGAATTTTGCAAAGTATATCGTTGATACCATGAACGGCTACTTCATCGGACATCCGATAAAAATCACGGTTGACGGCGATGATGAGAGCGTCAGCAATTATGTACAGCTACTTGACCAGTACAATGATCAGGACGATAACAACGCTGAGTTATCGAAACTCTGTTCGATATTTGGCTCAGCATATGAGATGTACTATGTTGATGATGCTGGCAACATCGGGATAACTTATGTGTCTCCGATGGAAAGCTTTATGATATATGATGATTCGGTGTTAGAGCGTCCGAGGTATTTCGTGAGGCTGTACATGGATGAGGACAATGTATTGCACGGCAGTATTTCAGATGATATCTATGTGCGATACTTCGTGCAGAAAGGACGGCTTGTCTGGGAAGACGAGAAGATACACGGCTTTGACGGTGTTCCTGCTACCGAGTACAGAGAGAATCAGGAATCAATCGGAATATTTGAGCCGGTGCTTACGATGATTAATGCCTACAATAAAGCTATTTCAGAAAAAGCGAATGATGTTGATTACTTTGCTGATGCGTATCTTAAGATACTCGGCGAGAAGCTGAGCACGGACGAGCTTAAGAATATCCGTGATGACAGGATAATAAATTTTGACGGCGATGTGAACGGTGTGGTCGTGGACTTCCTGAATAAGCCGAATGGAGACACGACACAGGAGAATCTCATAAACAGGCTTGAGCGGCTTATATTTCAAATATCAATGGTTGCCGACATCTCAGATGAGAATTTCGGCACGAGCTCAGGCATAGCATTAAAGTACAAGCTCCTTGCGATGAGCAATCTTGCCAAGACTAAGGAGCGGAAGTTCACAAGCGGAATGAACCGAAGATACAAGCTGATATTTAGCAATCGTGCCTCGGGAATGAAAAAAGATGATTGGATGAAGCTTCACTTCAAGTTTACTCAGAACATTCCGTCAAATGTCCTTGAAGAAGCACAGATCGCCGCTCAGCTTTCGGGTATCGTGTCAGAGGAAACACAGCTTTCCGTGCTGTCTATAGTCGATGACGTAAAGTCGGAGATAGAGAAGAAAGAAGCAGAAGCACCGCCAGACACGTTAGGCTTTGATTTGACGGACTTTAGCGGTGCGGATGAGGGTATTATAATAGATCGAAATTTAAGCCGTTCTGAGCGAGGCGGTAATGCATGAACAGTCTGAATTACTGGAAAAGAAGAGAAGAGATCGCAAAGCAAAATTACATCACTGAGGAATCAGAGTACAACAGGATTCTCGCACAGCTTTACAATTCCATGCTCGTAAATATCGAGATGCAGATCAACAGCTTTTATCAGAAGTACGCAAAGGCTGAAAAGATCACGATGGCAGAGGCAATGCAGAAAGTCGCACAGATGGACGTGCAGGCTTTTCAATCAAAGGCGAAGCAGTACGTGCAGACGAGAGACTTATCGAAGCAAGCAAATCAAGAATTGCGGCTTTACAATGCTACGATGAAGATTAATCGCTTGGAGCTTCTCAAGGCGAACATCGGACTTGAAATGATAGATGCTTTCAATCAGATGCAAGGACAGTTTAGCACAGGCCTCTTGAAGCGTGCCGCCGATGAGTTTGAGCGGCAGGCAGGTATTTTAGGAATGAGGGTTGATGATGCTCCTAAGCTTGCAAGGACGATCGTAAATGCGTCATTTCATAACGCAGACTTTTCAACACGAATATGGCTATATCAAGGACAGCTTAAAAACGAGCTGTCCTCTTTGCTGTCTAACGGAATTGTGCAGGGTATCCATTCAAGAGATCTTGCAAGACAGCTTGAGAGGAAGTTCAAAGTATCAAAGTCAAATGCCGAGAGGCTGATGCGGACAGAGATGGCGAGGGTTCAGATAGCAGCACAGGAAGAAAGTTACAAGGCGAACGGATATGACCAGTATGTGTTCCTTGCGATCGGTACGGCTTGCCCTGACTGCCTTGCGATAAACGGACAGCATTTCTATGTAGCAGACATGCAGTCAGGTGAAAACGCTCCGCCGATGCATCCGAATTGCGTTTTGCCAGATACGAAAATAATCGCTCCAGATATCGAGGCGATTACGAGAAGCAAATATTCAGGTGAGATAGTTGAGATTGGCACTCCCGACGGAACACGGCTTTCCGTCACCCCCAATCACATAATGCTTACGGCGAGAGGATGGGTCAGAGCTAAGAATATTGTTGAGGGAGATAAGATAATCCGCTATTGCGGCAGGGCTGAATCTGTGGTTGAATCCAACCCAACAAATAACAATAGTGTAACCACAATTGAAGAGCTTTTTGCTACGCTCGTCGAAGCGAGCACGATGCCGCCCCTTCGCATGCCAGTTACCACCGAATACTTCAAAGGCGATGTTGTTCCCGATAGCGAAGTCGATGTTATATTTATCAACAGCGAGCTGAGGCACGAATTGGATTTTTCTACGAGTAAACTCATCAGCGATGTCTTGCTCGTAGGGACTGGAGAAGGAGACGAAAGAAGTCTGACGGGTAATTGCTCTCTTGCAAAGTTCCTCGTGGGAGCGGGGCTTGTTGCGGACGGAATCATGAGCGGCTCTCAAATTGCGAGCATTCTCCTCGGGGGTTCTGTTTCTCATCATGAGTTGGTTGGCTTCCGCCGACCCTCTGATTACGATTCCCGCCTCTTTAAGACGGCGATTGATAACGGAGCGGCTGACGCCGAGTTCCTTAGCGATAGCGTTCTGACTGATTCCAGAATTGTACATAACAATGATGCGGTTAATATCGAGATCGATTCTAACGCCCTTGAGTTCAACACCACATCGAATGAGGCATCTTTCGACAGCACTTCGAGTGACGCCATAAAAATTGGCGATTTGATTGGTGCTTTCTCCAGCTTTGTAGCGTTTGATGATGTTGTTTTCGTTTCCAACAAGTTTTATTCTGGGCATGTATATGACACCTCCTGTTCTTCTACATTATACATCTGCAACGGTTTTTTATCAAGCAACTGTAGATGTTCAACAGCGGCATGGATGGACAGAGCCGAGACGATGAAGCAGATCAAGGCTATGTCGAGGGTGAATGGAGTTGCCTCAAATACAAAGAATGTTATAATAAATAAAGCAAAGCCGATTGATTCAATGTTTGTTATAAGCGAAAGTGGAAGGCAAACATACTCAAAACAAGAAATTGTTGATGAGATGAATAAATCTAAAATAGGTCAGAAGGTTCTTGGTTGGATTGAAAATAGTGATGTAAAGATTGCTATTTATGAGGATGAATATGCAGAGGGACAGCGTGGAGATCAAAGAGGCAATAACATTAGAATATTTCCTCGAAATATACCTTCTTTAAGGGTATATGCACAAACTGTCATTCATGAAATGGGACATTATCATTATGATATTGGACAGTGCCAACACGCTGAGGCTATATGCTTTGGATTAGAAAAATTGCATATAACAGGAAATGAGAAGCTTACATTGGAAGAATGGAACTATGTGAAGAAATTAGCTGTTGATAATTATACAAATCTCGAATGGGAGGCAGGAGGCTATGGAGACTATTCCAAAATACGACTATATGATTGAAAAATTGCGTAATGGCGAGGAAGTAAAATGCTGTAAATGCAAAAAAGGAGTATATAAACCAATTAATGCAGCCGCAAAGATTAATAATTGGTTTCAGTGTAATTATTGCGGTGATCATTATCATTATGAACCTGTTGTTGAAGTAAAATAAAATTTATAAAAGCATCCGAGAGGGTGCTTTTTTGATGCAGAAAGGAGGCAGACCATGACAGACCATAAATCACAAAAAGAGTGGATTGATGCAATAAGAAGCTGCGGACAATCCTTAATTGATAACGCAGAGAGCATTGCAGGTGATTTTGATTTTCAGACTGATACAGATATCGTTATAAATCTAAAGTCAAGAGACTTTGCAAGAATAAGCGTTACATCAAACTATATTCAAGATATAAATGATAAGACAAAGCTTGCGACTACAATTCCAAGTTGGCAGGGAAAATGTGACAGATACAGTTATTGCATCAATATTGAGGAGGCAAGCCATGACAAGCAGTGAAATAAAAGTATTCAAGGACATAGCGGATGAGCTAAGACGAATCAGACGAACACTCGAAAAAATAGCAGGAGCTAATGATGACAACAATATCGATAAGCAATGACAGCATTAAGATGCGAGGTCATGCAGGCTATGCACAGACAGGTTACGATATAGTATGTGCAGGATTAACGGCATTGACTCAAACGCTTATAATGTCAATCAAGGATTTGACGGACGACAATTTAAATTATTGTATATCGCCTGCAAGGGTTGATATAGATTTAAGGAATTTATCAGAGAGATCACAGACTTTGATAGATTCCTTTTTTATTGGCATCTGTATGATTGCCGATGAATTCCCGGACTTTGTTCGGGTTATTTAAACAACATAAATTCAAGTAACAAGACGGTAGCATACGGCTTGGGACACAAGAAAGGAAAAGAAATGTTAAAGAATTATTATTTACAGCTATTTGCAGAGGACGGCAACGATGACGGAGACACCAACACGAATGTAAACGGCGGCGGAGCTGACAACGAACCTAACAACGAACCTATGTCATTTGACGATTTTATGAAGGTCAAGGAGAATCAAGCAGAGCTTGACAGACGTATTCAGAAGGCTACTCAAACGGCTGTAAAGAATGCCGAAGCAAAATGGAAAGCTCTGACGGATGATAAAGTTTCCGAGGCCGAAAAGCTCGCTCATATGAGCAGGGAAGAGAAAGCACTGTACAAGGCTTCACAGCTCGAAAAGGAGCTCGAAGAGTTGAAGAGAAACAACGTGAGAACACAGATGGCATCAGAAGCACGGAAAATGCTCAGAGACGAAGAGATAAGCATTCCTGATGAGCTCTTAAGCAATCTTATATCTGACAATGCCGAAAAGACAAAAGAGGCTGTCGATGGATTCGCAAAGATGTACAAAGAAGCAGTGCAGGCAGGTGTGAAAGAAGCCCTAAGAGGTGGAGCACCTAAAAAAGGCAGTGGCTCATATACCGTTACAAAAGAACAGATTTTTGCGGTTAAAGATCCTGCCGAAAGACAGAGGCTTATCGCAGAGAATATTGAATTATTTAAGTAAAAGGAGAAATGAAATGTATAAATCAAAATTACAGCTATTTGCAGCACCTACAAATTTGACAGGACAGGCTCAGATTCAGACCAGAGCAAGAGAGATTGACTTCGTAACATCTTTCTCTAAGAACATGCAGGCTCTTCTTGATGTCCTTGGAATCACAAGAATGATAAGGAAAGAGAACGGCTCGAACCTCTCCGTTAAGACAGCAAGCGGAATTCTTCAGAGCGGAGACGTGGCAGAGGGTGACGAGATCCCGCTTTCCAAGTACGAAGTGACCGAGACTGTATACGATACCTTGAAGATTGAGAAATACAGAAAAGCAGTATCGCTCGAGGCAATCTCCGAGAAGGGCTATGATGTAGCTGTACAGATGACAGATGATGAGTTTAAGTCAGATCTTCAGAACGCTGTCACAGATAGATTTTATAAGCAGCTTAAAAAAGGCTCACTCGTAGGACATGAAACCACATGGCAGATGGCTGTCGCAATGGCTATCGGAAAAGTTATCGACAAATTTCAGAAGATGCACAGAACAGCGACAGATGTTGCACTGTGGGTGAATACTCTTGACCTTTACAAATACTTAGGCGGTGCAAGCGTGACAATTCAGAGTGCATTCGGCTTTAAGTATATCGAAAATTTCATGGGTGCAAGAGTGACATTCATATCATCGGAAATACCTGAGAGCACTGTAATTGCAACACCGCTCAACAACATCGTAGCTTACTACGTTGACCCTGCGGATTCAGAGTTTGCAAGAGCAGGTCTTGCATACACTACAGACGGACAGACAGGCTTCATCGGCTTCCATGCACAGGGAAATTACGACAGAGCAATATCAGACATGTTTGCAATCATGGGTGTAAGACTTTTCTGCGAGTATCTTGATGCGATCGCTTATATCGCAGTCGGCTCAACTGATACACAGACACTCGGAGAGCTTACGGCAGAAGTAGCAGCAGGAAGTGCTACAGGAAAGCAGGTCGTTACTGTCAAAGAAGGACTTTCAGGACTTCACAACACTTATAAGATCAAGGTAGCAGCATCAGCAACAAGCGTTACCTACGGCATGGACGTAAAGAATTGGTCGAAGTGGGACGGAGTATCTGAAATCGATGCAGAGGCTGCCAAGGTTATCACTATCGTAGAGTGTGATGGAAATTATAAAGCAGTTGCGTCAGGAAAAGTAACGGCAGTTTAAGGAGGCTCACATGGCTATCATCGACAGACTTAAATTGAGGCTTGATAATATCGGAGACAGCAAGGACGCTCTACTGAGCGAGATCATCGACACTGTGAGGGAGCGTATGCAGATACGCTTCTTCGGCGGCGAGGCTGTCCCGAAATCGCTTGAATATGTAATAGTCGAGGTAGCGGCTGTGCGGTATAACCGAATTGCTTCGGAAGGCATGAGCAGTCAGACGGTTGAGGGCGAAAGTATCACATTTGATGATTCGGATGACTTCTCACCTTATCTGTCTGATATATCGGCATATCAGCGTGATGAGGGCAGAAAGGGGCAGATCAGATTCTTATGAGATTCGATACACCTATATACTTTCAAAAAGCAGTGAGCGGAGCATACAATCCGCTCACAGGCGATTACGATGCGGACACTGTTGAGGAGACTGAGGTTCATGCAAGCGTCAACGATACTGGCATGGCTACCATGAATATCGTGTACGGAGCTATAAGGCAAGGCTCTATCACGGCACGCATACAAGGCAAGTATGAGAAGCCTTTCGACCATATCCGTATCGCTGACAAGCGGTACAGGGTGGACAACGTGATAAGGTTCTCAAAGCTTGAAGCGTATATATTAAGTGAGGTGCAGTGATGGGAATCAAATGGTCAGGCATGAAAGAGCTACATGCCAAGGCAGCAAAGAATATCAGCCTTGAAGCAGTTAAGCAGATCATTAAGTTAAATGGTGCTGAGCTTCAGCAAACAAGCATGAATCTGTCGCCGGTAGACACAGGACAGCTCAAACGCTCGATCACGCTTGAGATAAAGGACGGAGGACTTACGGCAGTTGTAGCACCGCACGTCAATTATGCGGCATATGTCGAGTACGGCACACGATACATGAGTGCAAAGCCTTATATCCGTCCTGCCTTTAATTTGCAAATTCTAAAGGTTAAGAAAGACCTGCAAAGCCTCACGAAGCCTTGAAAGGAGCTATAAATGGACGCACAGCAAACTTTATTTACCTATCTGCTGCAAACCTTAAAGCAGAAATATGATGTTTTTGACGGTGCCTTGCCGCCCAAATCAACAAAATATCCGTTCATATATCTCGGAGACAATCAGTCTGTCGATGTCATCTATAAATATGAGTATGGCGATATGATATATCAGACGATACACGTATGGCATAACGACCCGAAGAAGAGAGGAACGCTTTCGGCGATCATGGACGATGTGCGGCAGGTATGCCGAGACATTGAAAAAAAAGACGGATGGTTGCTTACATCATATTCAGCACAGATAGTGCCTGACGATACAACAAGCGAACCTTTAATGCATGGGATTATCAATGCGACATTCAGAAGATAAAGGAGAATCAAAATGTATAAATCAAAATTACAGCTTTTTGCCGAGACGGTAAAAGGTAAAAAAATCATATATCTTTACAGAATATACGAAGATGCAAAGACAGACACAGGAAAAGCAATAGCGTTTACTACAGAGAACAGCAAGAGCGTATCAAAGGACGCTGACAGCACCGTAACAAAGGATGGTACTGTCAGGACACCGAACGAAGCAGAAATAGAGATCAGCTGCACATCTATCCTCGCTAAAGGCGACACAATGATATCTAAGCTTGCTGATGCTATGATGGAAGATAAGCTTATTGAGATTTGGGAGGCGAACCTTGATGAGCCTGCTTCGACAGGCAACAACAAATTCAAGGGAACTTACTACCAGGGCTATCTGACTTCTCTCGAAAAGACATCATCAGCTGATGGATTTGTAGAGTGCTCTCTTTCCTTTGGTATCAATGGAAAAGGTGCGGACGGCGATGTGACGGTTACGACCGAGCAGCAGGAAGTAGCGGCATATACATTCAAAGACACAATCATGGAATCATAACAACAGGCGGCAGGGCTTCGGCTCTGTCGCTTTTCGTTTTAAGGAGATCGTATGAACATAACCATAAAAAACAAGGATTATTGCATAAATTTCGGAGTGGCTTTCATAAGAGCACTTGACAACAAATATTTTAGCACCGGAGTTGGCGGAGCAAAGTTCGGACTCGGTCTTGAGGTTACAGTGCCGAAGCTCTTAGGCGGCGATGCTGTCGCTTTGTCCGATGTACTGTATGAGGGCACAGCCTCAGAAAAGAGCAGACCGACACAGAAAGACGTTGATTCTTATGTGGACTCTGTAGAAGACATAGACGAGCTTTTTAACGAGGTCATAGAAGAGCTAAAAAACACGAATGCTACAAAGAAGAAGATGGACACGATACTGGAAGCAGTGGAGACACCGAAGAAGTGAGAACATCAGAAGAAGTCTACAATGACATTCTTCTTTGTAGCTTGCGATACCTTGGAATGACCGACTTAACCGAGATCAAGAGGATGTCGATGTCTGAGTATAGATTGCGTATGAAGGCATACAGGCTAAGAAAGCTTGACACTGAATATAACATCGCTATGCAGGCATGGATGAATCGTGAGGTTCAGGCGACACGAAAGAGAGGAAAAGGACAGACTGCATATTACAAGCGGTTTAAACAATTCTTTGATTATGAAGGACGTGAAAACGAGATCCTCGGCATTGAGAAAGAGCATTCCGAGTTAGCAAAGAGATACATTGAGATAGCGAGGGCTAAAGATGAGCGAGACAATTAATCTACAAGCTGTCATATCAGCAAAGGACAGCGGATATACTAAGGCTATGCAAGCCGCTGAAAACGCATCTGAAAAGCTCCGAAAGACCACAGAACTTACAAGCAGTCAGATATCAAAGGCATCTGCTATCGGTAATATTGCCGCAGGAGTCATCACAAAGGCTTTTAACAGCATCACGTCATCAATAGGCGGAGCAGTAAAAAGACTTGATACGATGAATAACTTCCCAAAGGTTATGCAGTCGATGGGTTACACGACAGGTGAAGCCGAAGCAGCAATGAATAAGCTCGGTGACAGTATAGACGGACTGCCGACCACACTTGACGGTATCGTGTCATCAGCTCAGACCCTGACGGCATCGCTCGGAGACCTTAAGAGCGGAACGTCAACGGCTATAGCCTTGAATGACATGTTCCTGTCGGGTGGACAGGGTGCAGAGGCGGCAAGCCGTGCACTTATTCAGTACAATCAGATTCTTGCCAAAGGTAAGGTTGACCAACAGTCTTGGAACACGCTTGTTGAGGTGGCTCCTGCACAGATGGGTCAATTGGCTCAATCTCTCTTAGGAGCTACGGCAGGACAGAAAGACCTTTATGAGGCTCTTAAGGCCGGCACTATAAGCGTTGAGGACATGAACAACGCCGTGATCAAACTTGATCAAGAGGGCGGCGAGGGCTTTTCGTCTTTTGCTGAGCAGGCAAGAGCGGCGACAGGTGGTATCGGTACGGCATGGAGCAATATAGCGACAGCCGTCACAAAGGGTGTTGCTAATGTCGTGAATGCTATGGATACAGCGGCAAAAGCGGCTACAGGAGTGAATATTGCCGAATCACTCGACATACTAAAGCAAGGCATTAACACTTTCTTTAGTGCTGTTGCGGATGTAGCAGGAAAGATTACATCTGTCATCGCTCCTGTCTTCAAATTCTTAGGCGATAACATCGACACGGTTACGGTAGCGGTCGGAAGTCTCGTGGCAGGGATTGCAGGCATCAAGGCTGTGAGCTTTGCCAAAGCTCAGATACAGAAATTTTCAGATGCTATCAACAACTCGAAAGAGCGTATCAATAATTACGCTACGGCTCTAAGGAATTACGGCGCTCAGAGTGAGGCTGTAAAGAATGCCGAGGAGCAGAGACGTAAAGCGACACAGATGCAAAGAGACGCTGACAAGGCGGCAAAGGCGGCTACAGAGGCATCAACACTTGCATCTAAAGCACAGGAAAAAGCTTTGAAAGCTAAGAAGTTAGCGGAAGAGTCAAGCGGCAAAGCTACTCAAAAAGGTGCTAATTATTCGAAGCTTAAGGCAAAAGCTGATAAGCAGCAAAAGGCGGCAGCTGAGATGGCCGCAAAGGCAGAGCAGAAGCAGGCAGCAGCGACACAGCAAAATGTCACTGCAAATATGGCTGAAGCAGGTGCGGCAACTTTATCAATTCAAAAGCTTACAGCTAAGGAATTGATTCTCGGAGTGCTCACAGGGCAACTCTCAATAGCAACCGTGGCTCAAGAAGGCTTTAACAGGGTTATGAAAGCGGCAGGAGGACCCGTAGGACTTGCAATAGCGGCTATAAGCGGACTTGTAGCAGTCCTAAAGGCTGTTTCAAGTGCTTTAGGCGGTGAGTCCGAGTCTGCTAAGAAGTACCGTGAAGAACAGGAGGCTCTTAACGAATCCGCAAAGAGTCACATCGACTCTTTCAGGAGTATCAAGCAGGAGCTTGACGGTACATCTGAGCGATACGACAAGGCGGCAAAGAGCACGGATGCACTTGCTGAAGAAGTCATAACTTTGTCAAATCGTGAGAATAAATCTGCGGATGACAAGACCAAACTGCAAGCAAAGGTCGATGCTCTTAACTCTACTTTGGAAGGCTTAAACCTCACATACGACTCGGAAAATGACAAGCTGAGCATGTCGGCTAAGCTCTTAAAAGAAAAGGTTAAGGCTATAGAGAAGCAGCAAAAAGCGGCGGCTTTGCAAGAAGCTTATAATAAGACACTTGAAGAGATGGTAGGTCTTGAGTATGACCTAAACAAACAGCTTGATGGTGTGCACAAGAAAGAAGAAAATCTCCAAAAGCTGAGAAGTGCCACAGGCGAGGTCAATCCGTATGCGGCAGCTATCGCAGGAGGCAATGCATATTTAAATGTTCTTCAATCAGCTGAAAAGGCAGTTGAAGACCAGCAAGAGACATACAATAAAAGTGCATCATCCTACTATGATTATTGCGAGCTTAAGCGTACATATGCAGAGCAGCTTGAAGCGGCTCAAGAAGAGCTTGCGAAGCAGGAGAAAGAAAGGTTAGATGTAGAAGTACAAGAAGCCGTACAGGCTATGCAGCAGAAGCAGGCAGCTCTTGACGAAGCACTCGCTAATCACTCTGCTACACTTGATATGCTGTCGGAGAAGAATCAAGGAATAGTCACAGACCTTAACGATATGTGGCAAGGGTACGTTGATAATGCGACAAATATGTTCGATACACTGAGTGATACAACCGATGTCACTGTACAGAACATGATTGATAACCTGTCGGAAAATCAGCGAATTATCACTGAATGGGGCGACAACATGCAAGCTTTGCGAGACAGATTCGCAGAGCTTGGACTTGATACGGCTATTCTTGATCAGTTCCAAGAGATGGGTCCGGAGGGAGCGGCATATGTCGCACAGGCGGCGGCTCTTATTGACACAGAATCAGAAGGACAGCTTGCAACACTTGCTAATACATATGCGAATGGTGCATCTACTGCGACAGAAAGTTTTTACAACGGATTTGATAAGGCTAATCAAGAAAAGCTTGACTCTATCAGCAATCTTGTCACACAGGCGAAAGAAACAATGAGCGATTCTGTCTCAAGTGCTAACTTCCGTGAAGTCTCCGAGAGTGCTCTTGATGGACTTATTGAGGGCTTCAGTGACGATTCGGCTGTAGTAGAGCAGGTTAGGAAGTTGGCGAAAGATGCAGGTGTTGTCATACCGAATGACTGGCAGATCAACTCTCCGTCAAAGAAGTTTCAGCAAGACGGTATGTATGCCGTGCAAGGCTTGCAGCAGGGTATTACTAAAAATATCAGGGTCGCAGAGAGTGCGGCTCGCAATCTTGGCGGCAGGACGAAGATAGCTATGGAAAGTGCTATGCGAGGCACTGACAGCATCGGTTATCAGGCGATGATGGGATTTAGGAACGGACTCGCTCAGGGTGCAGGATCCGTGCTTGCTACGGCTCAGAGCATAGCAAATCAGGTAGCACAGACAATGAGAAAAGCTCTTGATGTGCACTCTCCGTCACGTGTGCTCAAGAAGATAGGTGAGTATGCGGCTAAAGGTCTTGCTATAGGTCTTGAGCAGTCAAGAAAGCTTGTCGAAAAGGCATCTGCTAAGCTTGCTGAGGCGGCTTCAAGTATCAGCTTTGACAATCGTGCGGTTGATATAGGAGAGTATGCTTTTGCAGGTGAGCTTGCCTTTGCAGGCGGTGCTACTCTTGAGGTCGCAGGACTTCGAGAGGAGATAAGAGAGCTTAAAAAGGCTATCTTGCAGCAGCCTATAAAAGTTGATTCGAGCTTCTCCATGAGTGGCAGACAGGTCGCAAAGGGCACTGCTACATACATGAGAGAAGAATTCGAAAAGGCTGATAAAATAAAAAATAATGTTGGAGGTATCAAATAAGTGTATCAATTTAGAGACATAACGGCAGATGCTGATGATACTTTCCTGCCTGCGGAAGCGGTAAATTTTAACGGGGTACAGCTTGACACGGCTGTGCCCTACTTTCGTACATTGCAGGTAACAGGAAGAGAGCTGATAGCAAGTGATATCGACAGCTACGAGGTCGGCAATAACATCGGCGAGTATTTCAGAAGCCGCAAAGTCGGCACAAGAGAGATTGAGGTGGTCTTTCAAGTGAAAGCTCCGAGCAATGAGCTGTATCGTGAGACATTCAATAAGCTTAATCTTTATCTGCAAGCAGAAGAAGCAAAGCTGATATTCAATGATGAACCTGATAAGTATTTCATCGCCTCATCATCGGACGTGTCCGAGCCTGATGCAGGCTGTAATTGCGGCACAGGAAAGATACGCTTCACTTGCTCAGACCCTCGGAAGTATTCGACCACAATAAAGACATTCGCAGCTGAAAGCGTCAACGGCATTCTTACGGCGAATGTTGTGAATAACGGCAACGTACCAGTACCAATAGATTATGAGATCACCATGAGCGGAGATAATGGCTATATCGGCATTGTAAGCGATCACGGAGCTATGCAGTATGGATTTGTCGATGAAGAGGACGGACACGAATACACACGATCTGAGAGGCTTATGACGATAGATACTGTATATAATGCCGCAAACGATGCGAGTACTGTACCTTGCATTATACAGCCTGACTTTGCCGTGAGCGGCACACTCGGAAAGACATCGCAGATCGAGGGAAGGCAATGGCTGTATGCTAATAATGTCGGCACTGGGAACGTGTGGCACGGAGGACAGAAGACAATTGAGATTCCTGCGGACTCGAACGGAGTCAAAGGATGCAAGAGCTTTTCTCTCTATATGCGAAACTGGTTCGAGAATGCTTCACTCAATGAATTGGGCTATCAGAGTGTTTCAATGCTTGATGCTGACGGAAAAGTTCTGTGCGGAATTCAGATATTTAAAAGTGGAGTGGGCTCGTCAAAGGCATACTACAACCTTATCGGTAACGGCAAGCTATTGAAGCAGTATACATTTAATGCGGATGCATTCCAAAATAACTGCTTCAGGGCGGATAACGGCAATAACTGCATATGGAAAAGAAATGACCAGTTAATATTCTACTTCTTCGGATACAGACCTTTTGCTGTTCCTGAGATAGCAGAATCGGAGGCAGTAAAGGTTCAGATCTCGATTGGAGCGTTCGGGACATATGCAGGAATGACAAGAAATTACATCGGAGCTTTTGACTTTGACAAGTTGAATGTGGAGAAGTATTCAAACGACCCAAACCGCTACAGTGCCGGAGATGTGCTGACTATAGACGGCAGTAAAGGCAGGGTATATGTGAACGGACTTTCAAGTATGGATGAGATCACAGGCACAGTGTACTTTCCTGCAAATACAGGCAACAATCAAATTGAATTTTATAAATCTACGTGGGCGAATGATATCACGGCAAAGGCTACGATAAGGGAGGCATGGCTATGAGGATATGCATACTTTCAAGAGACAATATCCCGATCGGGTATATGGATAATGATGTTCCTGAGGCCTTGCATTTCTATGATGATACGATTCACACGTATCTTGAGGGAACGGCTCATACATTCGAGTTTACAGCCTCATCTCAGCATGAGGATTCAGAGCTTTTGACGGTAGGCAATAAGCTGGCATTCTACCATGGCCGGAGAGCTTATTACCTGACGATCATGAAGACATTGCAGACAGAAACCGAGATCGATGTAGAGGCATATTCTACAAGCCTTGAGCTTTTAAATGAGCAGGCTATAGCATACACAGCTTCAAAAGCAATGAGCTTTGAAGAGTACATTAAAGCTTTTCTTTTCGAGCGGCGAATGCTCACGATCGGAGTTAATGAAGTATCTGATAAGAGGATAAAGCATGAGTGGACAGGCGAGAGCGACACGGTATTAAAAAGGCTTTTCAGTCTTGCAAATGTGTTTGATGCTGAAATTGAATTCATTCCGATTCTTAATGCTGATTACTCTCTTGAGACGATTCAGATGGATATAAGACGTAAGCACTCTGATAAGTATCAAGGCATTGGACAGAATCGAGAGGACACGTGCTTTAGGTACGGCATAAACATCTCTGGCATCACAAAGGAAGAGGACATTTCGGAGTTGTACACTTGTATCAGAGCGACAGGCAATGACGACCTCACGCTTGCAGGCTTGGGAGAAGTCAAAGAGCTTGATGATAACGGCAATGTCGAATATATCCACTACAAAGGCGGCGGCGAGATCTATGCTCCGCAAGCACGTGACAGATTTCCATCTAATATTGTGGAGAATGGAGATAAGTATATATGCTATCAATGGAAAACAGATTATTCGACCGTGAATGCATTATACAGCAATGCACTTGCAAAGCTTAAAGAAATATCAACTCCGAATGTTAAGTACGAGATCAAAGGCTACATTGATGTATCTATCGGCGATACCGTGAAAATCGTTGATGAGAGCTTTAATCCACCGCTTTACTTAAGGACAAGAGTGACAGAGCAGGAAATTTCAGTGACAAAGCCCGAGAGAAATTCAACGACTTTTGATAACACGACAGTGCTTGAGAGCCAAATAGATGCTTCACTTCTTAACAGGCTTGAAAGCCTTGAAAAAGAATCAAAAGTGACAAAAGCGGCAGCGGAAGAAGCAAAGAGCACGGCAACTACAGCTCAAGAGACAGCAAGCACAGCACAAAGCACGGCTGATAATGCTCATACGCTTGCACAGACCGCAAAGGATACCGCAGACACGGCGACCGAAACAGCAACAATAGCAAACTCAAAAGCAGATGCGGCAAATGCTGCGGCAAACACGGCCGCAAGCACAGCCAATACAGCACAAGAGACCGCTACCACAGCGAGTACGACAGCTACAGAAGCTAAAGCGACAGCAGAAGCGGCTCAAGCAGCCATAACAGCGACTCAAAATTACTTTTTTCATGATGCCGAGGGTGCTCATGTCACTACAACCGAGGGCGATGCATCTACAGGAAAGAATGTCTTGATTGATTCGGATAGCATGGATATTCGAGACGGAGATAGCGTGCTTGCGACCTTTGCTTCAGACGTGATTGAGCTTGGAAAAGAGGATTTAAATGCTGTAATCAAGATGTGTCAAGGTAAATTCTCTCTCTCTTACGATGCGACTCAAAACACGATGCGAATCTTACCGAAAGAGAATTTTGACGCAAGCGGTGCTCACGAAGGCACGGATCCATTAAATATGTACTTTGGTACATATGCATCAGGCAGCGGAGATTCATCCTATGGTCTCAGTCTTAAGAGTGACGGCAATCATTATGTTGAAGGCAATCTCGAAATCGAGGGAGATCTTGCTATCACAAAGCGAGGCGGCACAGGAGCAGAAGCTACACTCAACGGCAAGAAGATATTAACCGAGGATTATAAACCTGCATTTGTCGAAACTATCGATGCTACTGGTATCGGCTATCAGTTCATGTGGGTTAATCCTAAAGAGGGATATGAGCTTGTCAGCGTGAAGGTAGTACAAGATGACCTTGCACATACTTGCCTCGGTATATCGTATCGATCTAATGATCTGTACACGCTTAAATTCAGCGAGAACATTGCAAGTAACAAGACCATAAAGCTAAGACTCACGTGGCTTAAGGTATAAGGAGGGCGGCATGGATATAGAAAAAATGACGCTCGAAGAAAAGCTTGAGCTTGCGAAAGAATGTGGACTCATAGACGAGGACGGAGCATCAAATGTGATTATAGTCGAGGATATAGCCACAGATGCATATCTTACGGCTGAATATAATCAAATCTTAATTAATCTAATTATGGAGGGCTGAAGATGATTTACAAATTGATGAAAAAGAAAATAGCAAAAGAGGGATTGACCGAAGAAAACAAAAATCTGCTTGATGTGTATCTTATGGGAAATCGTATCACACAAGAGCAGTATGAAGAGCTTATGAACATCGAATAAGAAAGGACATACCGTTGAATATTGAATCGATTATTGGCATGATCATCGGCTCGCAAGCGATCTTTGCTTTCCTGCAATTCCTTATAAGCAGGCATGACGGCAAGAACAAGCAATTGAAGAGCATAAAGCATGAGCTTGACACTATTCAGCATCATCTTGCCGAGCTCGATGCAAAGAATGACACACAGGACGCAAGGACTTCAAGAACACGGATACTGCGGTTCGATGACGAAATTGTAGAGGGTCGCAAGCACTCACGTGAATACTTCCTACAGATACTTGACGACTGTGAGGTATACGACCAGTGGACAAAAAAGAACCCGAATGTAAAAAACGGCTACGCAAAGCAAGCCGTGAAACACATAAAAAAGACATATGAAGAATTATTGGATAAAGGAGAATGGAAAAATGAATGATAAGATTTACGATTTATTAAAATGGATAGCTTTAATATTACTGCCTGCAATAGGCACGCTTTACTTTGCACTTGCCGGGATATGGGGCTTCCTTTATGCTGAACAGGTAGTGGGTACTATAACAGCCGTGGATACGTTCTTAGGTGTCATTCTGGGCATATCTAAAGCACAGTACGATAAAACCAACACAGACGAAACAAAAGACGAAGAATAAGCGTTTAAAGTGATTACAGGGCATCTTAACGGGTGCCCTTTTCTTAAGGAGATGAAAAGAATGGCAACAAATTATAGACAGACAGACCCTCGTTGGGGTTCATATCCATACGCAGGCGAAACGATGAGTGTAGCAGGATGCGGACCGACTGCGGTTGCAGATCTACTCGACAAATCGCCTGTCGAAATAGCACAGTGGATGACTTCTCACGGCTATGCTTCTAATGGCTCAGGCACTTACTACAGCGGAATAACCGAGTGCATCAAGGCTTACGGTCATTCTTGTAGTCAGATAACAGGCTCAAGTCGTGCAGGCATTATGAATGACCCAAGCTTCGAGACTTTCAAAAGCTCTATTCAGCAAGGCAACTGCGGAATTTTGCTGATGGGAGGTCAGCTCAGAGGCTGTCGCAATTCTTACTGGTCAAAGGCAGGACACTTCATCGCAATCGTAGGATACAAGGACGGTAAGTATCTTGTATATGACCCTGCATGGTATGCACGTGACGGATATCACGATTGGTATGACTTCCAAGGCAATATCAAACATGTCTTCGTGACTGACATCAAATGGAAGTCCGAAAGCACTGCAAGCACGACATCGACCGACTACAAATTCACAGTCTCGCAGATAAGTCTCGGCAGCACAGGCAGAGATGTAAAGTTGTGGCAGAGATTACTGTGCGGCAGAGGCTTCACGACAGCCATAGACGGCACTTTCGGTGACGACTGTAGAGCTAAGACAATAGCTTTTCAAAAGGCTCTTAAGCTTAATCCTGACGGCATTGTAGGCATTAAGACATGGCGTGCTATGATCCCGTGCTATAGCGACGTTACAGGCACAGGTCTGACTTTCAGTCTCAAAGAGATTACTTACGGCTCGCAGGGAGCTGAAGCGTACTTCCTGCAGAATCTTTTCAGAGGCTATGGATATACTATAGGATTAGATTTCACGTATGGAGACAAGTGTGCGACTGCTGCACGTGAGTGGAAGAGTCGCAATGGTTTGGATCCTAAGGATTTGGCATGTGGTAAGAACACTTTTTCGAGATTAATTGGCAAGTAATCTCGCAAATAAAAAAGATGTTCCCGAAATTCATATCAGGAACATCTTTTTTGGTGGGCATTTAGTGGGCAAAAATACGTTTATGTTTTTCTCCGCTTTTCCTTTTTCTATATGAAGGAACAGCGGAAAACAAAGGGATTGTTGTACCTTTTCTGCTGTTTTCACATTGATTATATTCCCACCCTCTCCGTTAATAAAAGGTCGTGGAGTCTTATAGAATAAGGCTTCACGGTTTTTTTGTTTGATTAGGTGGGCATTTAGTGGGCAAAAATTGAAATTTTATCGAGGTTTAAGGCATCAATAGCTTTCTGTCCTTGCGTTACATGATAGTATACTTCTCTTGTGATCTTACTGTTAGAATGACCCAATTGCCTACTGATCTGTTCAAGCGTCAGACCTTTTTCAGCGTAAACAGATGTAAATGTGTGTCTTAACACGTGTGCTGTAATAGGTCTGCCTAATATCCTTGCTGCGTTTTCTCTAAGATACTTTTCATAAACATCATATATAATCCTTTTTCCGTATGGACTCGGAAAGAATATGTCGTTGCGCTCTCCTGTCAGAAACTTCACGTGATTACTCCACTTCATAATATCAGCGATAACAGGCACAAGCTCTTGCTGTATGTGTATCTCACGTACTGATGAAAGTGTCTTGGTTGACGAGATCCGTCTTAAAGAGTGGAGCCATGTCTTAGATATAGAGATTGTCCTTGCCTGCATATCAATATCAGAATTATCAAGTGCAATCGCTTCTCCTATCCTCATTCCGGTAAGAGCCAAGAAGAGAGTTAAAAGCTTCCAATACTCGTTTTTCATTCCCTGCACTAATGAATTAAGCTCGCTGCTTTCAAGAAATTTGTCTTGTACCTTTTCCGTTTTGCTTGCATCAGGGAATTTCTCGAGCCTGTCAACGACTTGGATGTTGTCTGTCAGCTCGTTGCGGTATGCCCATCTCATAATAATCTTAAATATCTTGATGTATCCGTTAAGAGTCACGTTAGGCTTATCAGACTCGCTCATTCTGGCTTTTATGTAGCTTGCACTAAGGTTGTCAACAATTGCATCTCCGACAATGCTTTGAAAGTTTCTGAAGCTTGTCTTATCACGGATTAGCGTCTGCTCTTTCAATCGGTTTTGAGCATCTTCAAAGTATCTTGCTCCGATGTCGGAAAGCCTGAGATCGCTGTTCTTTTTGTGAAGGGCTTTCCAACGCTCTTGTAATGCGAGCATAGCCTTTTTACGCTCCTGAGCCGTGTCACGCTGAATAGTGATTGACAGTTTGACGTTTTTTCCGAGGATCTCATCAAAAAAACGTTCACAAGCTAATAGCTTATCTTTTCTCTTTTCAATCCACATTGGAACACCTCCTTATAAACGAGTAAAGCTCTATGTATCGGCAGACCCTTATCCTTGGGAAGCCTATCACATAGAGCTTGTTTATTTATAATTGTGTAACATATGCTTACACGATTATACAATAGATAGGCTTAAAAATCTATATATATAAACGAAAATACCCCAAGCTTCGTCGTATTCCTGATAGTGGAAGGACTACCGCTAGGGGTATGTTAATGTTGAGATTATACCCCATAATGCAGATAAATGCAAAAAGAGTTTCGGCAACCATATTCACGTCTAACCGTATGTAATTCCAGACGGTTAATAAAAAAGACCCGGGGCCCGAAGGTCACCCGAGTACGTTCCAAGTGACCTTTATTATATCATGTTATGAATTATTGTCATACGTTGAAATTTGCAATTTAAAAATGTATTATATAAACAAGATAACTTGTGAAGGAAAAACACTGGGTCCCAAAATGGGGTAGGTATACGTACTGAGCATTCCTATGTGCCTGGGGTTATCTTTTTTATTTTTGCTCAATTCTATTTTGAATATTCTGCTTTAGTTTATTTGCCGCATTACTGGAAAGCAATGAATTAAGCTGGTAATAGGCAACATTTCTTAATTTCTGAACACGTTCATTTGCTGGGATACCTTGCCTAATCAGATCAGCGTTCATGCTTTCAAGGTTAACCAAAACTATAAGTTGTTCTACACTGGCAAAATCTCTCATATTTAGTCGTTTGTGGCCTGTTTCTTCTTTCCACTGTTTTGCAGTCTTCCCAAAAAGGGCTACATTGAGAATATCGGCCTCTGTAGCGTATGTATAATTTTGTTCCTGCTTTGTTAATTCAGGAGTGATAAGAAATTCTTTAATAGCATCTGTGTGTATACGATAGTTAATTTTTGATAGTTCTCTTTTGGTATCCCACCCAACTTCAAGACGTTTTGCTTCATCAATTTTAAGCCGCTGGTAATCTTTTATGATATAGAGTTTGAATTCAGGAGAAATCCATGATGCGAATTCGAAAGCAATATCTGTATGAGCATAAGTACCGCCATATCGTCCAGCATGAGATGTTATGCCAATTGCGGACATTCTTTCAATCCATTGTTTAGGAGTCATTATTAAACGTCCAGATTCACTTCTAACCGTCTGGAATTCCATACGGTTAAAACTTGGATTATATAATGTTTCCCAAGTGGCAAGAAAATCTATAGTGGCGTAAGAACTCATCCAATTCGATATAACTATTCTTGGATCAGCAGGATCCTTTCGTTTAGCAATATCAGTCAATGAAATATAGTCGCTGTTACTGTAGTGATTAGATCTTACAGATATTTCAATTCCATTTGCTTTTAATTTCATTCCTACTTTCCTTTCTTTTTGTATTGGTGTTATATTAGGGTCAAAATCTACTTCTGCTCTCCATCACATCAGAACTTTCCTCGTAGCTCAACAACTTTTCCAATAACCTGAACAGGAAGGGTCTTCACATCTTCCTTCGTATACTCTTGAGGTTCGAATGTAGGATTCAACGGCAGCAGGACAAGCATGTCAGCGTACTTCTTGAGAACTTTGCATGTGGCACTGTCTCCGTTAACTTTAACGATTGCTACTTCACCGGATTCAACATCCGGCTGTACTCTTACTATTACTACATCGCCCTCTTTGATTCTGGGCTCCATAGACTTTCCTTTTATGCGTAGACCAAAGTAATCAGCAGAATCAAGCAGCTTCACATCTATCTGTTCATAATCCAAGATATCTTCTATTGCTTCGATTGGAAGCCCTGCAGCCACATCGCCTACAACTGGGATCCAGCCTTCGGAGCGAGGATGAGAACGTGGAGGTGGAGCGCGAGGTGAAAATCTTTGAAAATGCCCT
>OQWM01000233.1_pt1 | contig 32609 bp, 30 predicted proteins | sample 1691531 | NCBI WGS metagenome assembly OQWM01 (sample SAMN03418257, study PRJEB22391) | human gut metagenome | biome: human-gut; feature: organic feature; material: feces | host: Homo sapiens | place: Tanzania | collected 2013-01
GCAGTAGTTCCTGGTACAATTCCATTTATATATCCTTGTTTATTAGTTACACCAAGCTTTTCTGTATAATAATTACTTCCCTTATTAGCAGGAGGTTGCGGTTTTTGATTTAGGTAATATAAGTCATTTTTTTTGTATATTTCTGTTAGGGCATTTACTGCATACTGTCTATCTTTTATTGGAAAGACAGCACTCATTTCTTTAGGAAATATTACTTTATCACTATCTTTTATGTATATTGGTGTGCTATCTAGGCTGACGTTAAAGTCTTTGCTTTTGATATCTAATACGACATCTTTTCTATTTCTACTGATAGTGGCTTTGTATTCTATTTTGTTTTTTGAGAAGTACTGGTAAACATCTTGTTCTTTTTCATAGGCATATCTATTATTTCGATATTCTCTTCCATATAGGAATAGGGCTATTAGTATTACTACTCCAAGAAAGACTGGTATTAAGATATTATATTTTTCTTTTATGAACTGTTTCATGGTACCTCCCTAATATATGAATTTATCACTAGCGGTAATGCCTTTGATGATGGTATCCTCTGATTTGACATTTATTAATTTTAATTCGATGATATCGCCATCTGTCATTTTGTCTAGTTTGACTATTTTTTCTTTGCTATCAATTGATACATCAGATATTGTCTTTTTTCTTGTTTCACCTGTTTTGCTGTCTATTATGGTAACTACTAGATCTGCTTTTGTTAATTTATAACTATTATCTGTTGTTATGACATATGTTATCTCACCTACTCTTGTTCCAGTTACTTTTAATGATATTTTTGGTTTTTGTGTAGAGATGGTGGCATTTGAAAATTCTTTTATTATAGTTTGACCATTTTCAGTAGCCGTGTATTTGAATTTTAGATTGTATTTGGTATTTGGTAATATGTCTTTTAATTCGTATCTTGTGTTGTTTGTATTTAGATATATTACTTCTACTTTATCTGAATCTTCTTTTTGTACTTCCATATAGACTGATGTGTATTCTTTATATGGATCGTAGATTACATAGTCTATAATAATTTTATTTACTGTGGATGTTACTAACATAGGTACAAAAGTCAATATAATCAACAACCGAAGAATCAAGAACATACTTAGTGACCTTCTCCTCAAAATAAGGATTTCTAACCAAAACATACCCCTCTCTAATCCTATTAATAAACCACTTAGAATAAAAAGCCGGAATATCGGTCCTACAACCAGTATTAATTATCATTAGAACTCCTATACAAATAACAAGACCTATCATGAGAATAAATAACCCCAATAGCCTGCAAATAAGAATAAATAATTGTTGAACCAACAAACTTCATACCACGTTTAACTAAATCACTAGAAATAGAATCAGAAAGTAAAGACTTAGTCTCACCAATCTCATAAAAAACTTTACCATTAGTAAAAGAACATAAATAATTATAAAAAGAACCAAAATCTAAAACAATATTTCTAAAAATTCTAGCATTATTAACACTAGCCCTAATCTTAAGTTTATTCCTAATAATATCATTATTACCTATGAGTTCATTTATTTTTTCATCATCATAAGAGCATACCTTATCTAAAGAAAAATTATCATAAGCCATCCTAAAAGCATCTCTTTTATTCAAAATACACTCCCAAGAAAGACCAGCCTGAAAAGATTCTAAAATAAGCATCTCAAACAAATAACTATCATCAGTCCTTAAAACACCCCATTCATCATCATGATAAGAAACATAAATAGAATTATTCAAATTACACCACTTACATCTCATAAAGCAGTCCCCTAGTAGGAATAATAAAATCATTCATATCTTGACCCTCAAGTTCTAAAAGCTTTATCTTATTAGAAATACCCCCACCATAACCAGTTAAACTGCCATTTAACCCAACCACTCTATGACAAGGAATAATTATACAAATAGGATTCCATCCAACAGCACCACCAACAGCCTGAGAAGACATCCTAGAAAGACCTCTCTTTTTCGCAATACATTCAGCAATATCTCCATAAGTAACAACCTGACCATAAGGAATACCATTCATAATAGATATAACATCATCCCTAAAAGGAGTAGAATTAATTACCCTAAACTTAGGAACAAAATTTGGAATTTTACCACTAAAATAAATATCCAGCCATCTAATAGTATCATCAAAAATAGGTAATCTCTTTTCTTCATAATCAAAAACATGTTTAGAAGCATCCCTAGAATCGCAAAACCAAAGTCCAGTAAGATAAACACCATCACTAGACATCAACATATCAGAAAAACCACAAGGAGTCTTATATTTATATATATACATAAAAACACCACCTAAACATAACTTAACAAAATAAGTATAACATAACAAACATTTGTTTGCAACAAAAAACAAAGAAAAAGATAAAGTCATTTATCTAAAAACTTATCGTATTTATCTTTATTATCTCTAATAGAACTATCAACATCAATAACATATTGCTGAATAATCCCACCATATTTATCATCATAAAACTCATTTTTCAAAATACCACCTAAAGATTTAATAGTCCTAGCAGAACCTAAATTATCCTTATCACAGTCAAGTAAAACTTCTTTAATACCATGTTTCTGACAACATAATAATCCTAAATACAAATTTATTTTTTTATAACCATTCTTTCTTTCCAAAGGACGAATACTATATCCAATATTGCCACCATGCATTTTAAGTCTCTCATTAAGAGCAAACCTAATATTAATCATTCCAACAATATAATTATCATTAGATCGAACCAAGAAAAAAGTTTCAGTAGGAACCTTATCCGAAGAAACAACAGCATTCCTATCACTTTCTAATCTATCAAGCCCCTCAAGTTAAACACCACTCAAACACCACCCTTCAAATACCCCTCAAATGTTAACCCGATGTTAACCTAATGTCACATTTCGTTTTCCCATCAATTTTCTCAACTCCCACACACTCAATCACTTCCAATCTCCAACTAATCACATTTCGTTTTTACCCCCTTAGCAACGTCAGCCATCTAAAAAAGATCTGCCTATCACCCACTTGTAGTGTAGATTTCGCCAATTCTTGCATCTACGAAAAATCGTGGCAGGAGACTCAAAGCGTATGAAAAATTCTTATTCCCCGACAAGGACATTGATCTGACCGGGGAGACGGTCTACGGAAATAGGAATATTGCCGATTACCTCGCCGTCAACCTCGACACGGACGCCCGGGCCGTCAAGAGGCTCGACGGTCAGGTTAGCGCAACGTGCGAAGATGAGCTCCGGATTGGAAGAAAGGAGCTTTCCAGAGAAAAGAGTTGGAACAGCACGGATAATCTTGAAGATAGGCAGGACCGGAATGATGGTGACATCAAGAAGTCCGTCGTCCATGACAGCGCCAGGGACCTGCATCATCCCGCCTCCCGAATATTTCCCGACACCCATCGCAATTGAAAGAGAGTCTCCTTTAAAGATTGTCTTCCCGTCGGCAACCACGCGGCAGCGAAAAGGCTTGCAGCGCAGCACATTGGAGACAAGAACCTTGAGATAAAGTATCTTGCCGCTTTTGCCGGAATTCTTTTCGAAATTTACCTGATGGCAGATGTTCGCGTCAAAACCGACTCCTCCGACATTCGCCATGTAGGAAACCACATCAGTAGAAGTTTCGTTGTCACGTCCCTTTATGCGGAAGACATCCTGCTTCCCGAAATGTTCATTTTTCAGAAGACGCGTTATCTCTATAGGATTCTTAGGAACACCGAGGGTCCGTATCCAGTCATTGCCGGAACCCACAGGAATGACGGCAAGAGTAAAATCGGAAAGCGAGGGAATATGTGCGCCTGCCTCGAAAGTGGCTGCAACAGAGGACATTTCGATGAAGCGGACAATACCCTCAAGCACTTCGTGCACGGTGCCGTCCCCGCCAACGGCAAGGAAACGCCTGTAGCCGGATTCACAGGCCTTTATGGTAATTTCTATGGCCGCCCCGCTCTGCCATGTCGTCCTGTACTCGTACTCGATGCGGCTCTCCTTCAGCACCGTTTCCGCCTTCGGCCATTCCGTCACTGTCTTTCCGGAACCCGCATTCGGATTCACGACGGCATACCATATTTTTTCTATCGGCAACATACTGCGTTTTCAAAATGAACGACAAAAGTAGTAAATTCCGAACAAGGAATGAAAATTATTTCGTATTTTTGCAAAATGTGCGAGTTCTCGACCAATGTCGGAGTGTTTTTGCGCAAAGAATGTTTTATATATGGGAAAAGTCATAGCCATCGCGAATCAGAAGGGCGGAGTGGGCAAGACCACGACCGCCATCAACCTTGCCGCTTCTCTTGCCGTGCTTGAGAAGAACGTCCTCATCATTGATGCCGACCCACAGGCAAACACGACGTCCGGACTCAATTTCTCTCCGGAAAACGAAGAGAAGAGAACACTCTACGAACTCATGATTGGAGAACGATCAGTGGAGGACGTGCTGATACAAACGGAGATAGCAAGGCTTCAGATGATTCCGTCGAACATCAACCTCGTCGGCGCGGAAATCGAGATGCTCGGCACGGACGAGAGAGAGTCCATCCTGAAGAAAGCCCTTGCCCCGGTGCGTGACAACTATGACTACATAATCATAGACTGTTCGCCTTCCCTCGGCCTGATTACGGTGAACTGCCTCACGGCGGCTGATTCTGTGATGATTCCGGTGCAGCCGGAGTTCTTCGCGCTTGAGGGGCTTGGCAAGTTGCTCCAGACGATACGACTCGTGCAGGGCGGAGTGAATCCGTCGCTGACCATCGAAGGTTTCGTCGTGACGATGTACGACGGCAGGACAAAAGTTCACAACCAGGTTGTGGAGGAGCTCAAGGACCATTTTACGGACATGGTATTCAACACCATAATACAGAGAAACATACGTCTAAGCGAAGCTCCATCGCACGGCAAACCGATCATTCTCTATGACGTGATTTGCAACGGAACGACGAATTACCTCAACCTCGCAAAGGAAGTTCTCGAGCGCAACGGAGACACCGTAAAAAAATAGACATTACAGGACTTAATAGAATATAGATATATGGCGTCTAAAACTCAGAGAGGATTGGGAAAGGGCCTCGGGGCACTGCTCGGAGAGACAACTGACTTGGAAAACATCCGCAAGCCGGTCGGATATGTCAACAAGGTAGTCGTAAGCACCGAAACGGCTGAACAGCCACGTAATTCGGCGGATATACTTATGATTCCGATTGACATGATCGAGCCGAACCCGTTTCAGCCACGAATGACCTTCGACCAGGATGCACTTGCGGAACTGGCCGAATCCATCAGGACTCTCGGGCTCATCCAGCCGATTACGGTGAGAAAGAAATCATCTGACAGATACCAGATTATCAGCGGCGAGCGGCGCTTCAGGGCCTGCAGGCTCGCAGGAATGGAGATGGTCCCGGCCTACATCCGCAACGCAGACGACCAGGGAATGCTGGAGATGGCGATTGTGGAGAACATCCAGAGAGAGAATCTCGACCCGATTGAAGTGGCGATGAGCTACCAGAGGCTGATTGACGAGTGCAACCTGACCCAGGAGCAGATGGCCCTGAGGGTCGGCAAGAAAAGGGCCTCCGTCACGAACTACCTTCGTCTGTTGAAACTGCCAGCAAAGGTGCAGCACGACCTCAAGGTCGGACAGGTCAGCGTGGGACACGCCAAAGTGCTTCTCGGAGTAGAGGACCCTGAAGTTCAAGAACTTCTCTGCGACCTTGTCGTCAAGGACGGGCTTTCCGTGCGCCAACTTGAGGACAGGATCCACCGCCTTGCGAAGGAAGCCGAAAATGGAAAAGCAAAGGAAGGGGATGAAGCCCAGGACCTCCCGGACGACTACTTCAAGGTGCTTGAAATTTTCGGAAAATACTTTAACAACAGCATCAGTCTCAAGCGGTCTGGAGTTGGAAAGGGCACGATTACGATTCATTTCTCTTCGGACGATGAAGTTAAGAAGTTTCTCGATGCCCTCGAGAAGTCAAACCTTTAGCTTGCTGGGATGGGACGGTTTCGTGTTTTCATAGCTGTTCTTGCTGCCGGTCTTTGCCTATGCTGCGTCAACGCACACGCGCAGTTCAAGGATCAGGCATTTCAGCAGAATTACAATGACTCCACGACGACTGAAAAGGCCGACACAACTGACAAGTTATTCTCATTCAAGGAACTCTTCCAAGGTCTCGGGCATAAGAAGGAGATTAAAATCGGAACAGTTTTCGGAGGCTCGCTCATTCTTCCCGGAAGCGGTCAGATCTACAACCGCGACTATTGGAAACTGCCCGTAATCTACGGCGGCATAGCGGCTTGCGCCGGAGTAGGAGGCTACTACACAAGCCAATACAAGAAATCAGTTGCGGCAGGAACGCCGAACGAGACATACAAGACCACCGCCACCTGGCTCTATGTCGGGGCTGGGCTGGTCTATTGGGGATCGATGCTCGACGCCGCTGCCTTCTACCCCTCCAACGGAAAGCCGAACCCGGGGAGGGCAGCTATCTATTCGGCCTTGCTTCCAGGTCTCGGACAAGCCTACAATGGCGAGTATTGGAAAATCCCGGTCTATTACACCGGGCTGATGACGGCAGGATACTTCGTCTGGAACAACAACCTCAACTACAACAGATTCAGAAACATATACAAGGAAGCCACAAGTGGGGAGACCACCTACACCGGACCGATTACTGCCGAGCAGGCCAAGTACTACAGAGATTCCTACCGACGCTTGAGGGACTATTCCATAGTCGCCACCGCACTTGTCTATGTTCTTCAGATCATTGACGCAAACGTCTTTGCATTCATGTATGACTTCGAGGTCAGCGACGACATATCTATGAGCGTCGAGCCTGCAGTGCTCGCGCCGGACAACGCCTACGCGATGAGGACGCCATCATCATACGGAGGGAATGCGGTCGGGATGAAGATTGGCTTCAGGTTTTAAAGAATTATGATGAAAAAGGGATTTATGATTATGGCTGCGGTGACTGCCGCGGCACTTTCTTTCGGGATTCAGGCTCATGCACAATATTTTGACACAGAAGAGATTGTGGAAGAATCATCCGCATCTGTCAAAGACACGTCACGCCACCACACAAAGGAGGACAGCATAGAGACGGCATTTCTTGCCGACAGTCTGCAGGGACAGCATACTCTTGACAGCCTCCTGTTAGCGTTCTACGGGAAGAATCAGAGTGTTGAGTTTACCGCTCTCAACGACCTCGACACAGCTGCCGTCCGCTACACATCCCAGGTTTCGGACTCGGTATTTGTCCGGAGACTCAACGAAATACACTCATTCATTCCACTTGCCTACAACGACATCGTAAAAAACTACATAATCCTCTATTCCGAGAAGATGCCCGAAAAGATGGGGCGCGTCATTGGGCTAGGAAACTATTATTTCCCGATTTTTCAGGAGACGTTCAACCGCTACGACATTCCCGAGGAACTTCGCGCCATGGCAGTGATCGAGTCCATGCTCAAGTATGACGCGATGTCGAGGGTTGGTGCCCGTGGCATCTGGCAGTTCATGTACTACACCGCAAAGAAATATGGACTGACCATCAATTCATTCGTGGATGAAAGGCTTGATCCGGTGAAGGCGGTCGACGCGGCTGCAAGGTATCTGAAGGACTCATACGATATTTTCGGCGATTGGTCGCTCGCCATTGCCTCCTACAACTGCGGGCCTGGCAACGTAAACAAGGCAATCAAACGTTCAGGGAAGAAGGATTTCTGGGACATATACCACTATCTGCCGCGTGAAACAAGAGGATATGTGCCGGCATTCGTGGGAGCGCTCTACGCCTTGAACTATTATAAGGAATGCGGAATTACTCCGGAAGAAGTGAATATGCCGACCCAGATTGACACCTTTCATGTGAACAGAATGTTGCACTTCAAGCAGGTGAACGAGCTTACCGGTGTACCTATGGATGTACTGAAAGTGCTAAACCCACAGTACACCCACGACATCATCCCCGGCAGCGCGACAGATACGTGGATTCTACGCATTCCGGCAGACTACACAGGCAATTTCATCGCCGTCGAGGACAACATCCATCTCCACAAAGCCGACACGCTGCTCAATCCGGTGACAATCAAGAAGATAAAGGACGGCGGAGACGGACAGAGGATTGCCTACAAGGTGAAGAAGGGCGACTATCTCGGCAAGATTGCCGCGCGCTATCACTGTTCAGTGAGCCAGATTCAAAAGTGGAATCATCTCAGGGGAACAAACATACGCGAAGGACAGACGCTGTATATCTACCGAGGCGGCAAACGATAAGCCCCCCCTTCACACACGAAGCCTCCGTCATCGCGAACAAGCGACCTTTCATCTCGAACAAAGATAGAGGACCTTGCTACGTCAGAACCCCAAAGTCAGCATCAGCCGCCCCTCGGCCTTATCCGGTTTCCGCTTATCATGAGGCATGAATGGATAGGTAAAGTACGCTAACCGGGCAGACAGTTTTCCTGCACGGCAGAACTTCCAACTGAGGTAGAACGAGCCCCACACTCCCCTACCATAGAATGCCGGTACATTAAAGCGCCCCGGCAGGTCATGTTCATAAACATAAATCCGTCCTGCCCAATTATCCACGCTGAACAGTCCGCCTCGAAGATAGGCAGAGAGTGTCCCGGTGGCACGACAACTTTCTTCAAGGAATGCCACCATTCCCCATTTCCCGCTGTGGCTGAAGCTAACGGACGCCACGCTTGCCCATATTTCCGAATATCCGACAGTCACATCCCCCCTACAACTGAACACACCGCCGTTTTCAATATTGCCAAGATCAATGTTTTCACGAAACCTCAAGGCGACAGCAGAAGTCTCGCCCCAACGAAAACGATAGCGGACATCCACTCGGCAGTCGTTTGTGCCGGGCAAGCTTGATTTTGCTCCTTTAGCTTCTGATTGTCCGGAAGCCTTGTCGGAGCTGTCGCCGGCAGAGTGTCTCAGACGAAGCGACACCGTGGCGGAATGTCCACTGCGAGAGGTGAATTCGGACGTAAGCAGAGCAATATGTTTTGAGCGGGTGTATCTGAACGAGACACCTGAGCGAAAATGCTCCGCAAGCTGCGGAGATGTGGCGGAGACTAGTGCCCTAAAGGGCATACCGATGCCTCCCGCAAGCTCGGACGCGATGTCGAAGCCTCCGAAACAGCCCCGAAAATCAACGGAAAAATCAGCTGTACAAGATGCCGCTGTCGGGGTTCCGGCAACCACGGAAGTGAGCCCGAGAGAAAAGCGGCGATGCCACCAATTACAGTTAAGCAGTCCCTGAAATCCTGCTACATCGCTTCTCTTTCGCGATGAGTTTATCTGCCCCAAAAGCACCCTTTTCAGTCCCGGTGCTGTCACAGCGGCGCTGAATGTGACCTGTCCGGCCTCAAAGGTGACGCCAAACCCTGTTTGGGCATAATTCCCTGTCAGCGAACGCGAAGCCTTGATGCCGGTCGGGCGTCGTATCAGAGAACTGACCGAGGAGGGGTCATCAATGGTCATTGTATTCCAGGCGGCGAGTCCCTGAGCGAATCTCATATTGAAGTCTCCGGCATAGAGCCGAAGGCGGTTCCCGAGCAGTGACATTGCAGACGAGAGCGACAACACAGACATTTCGTTCCGTGCAGGCTGCCAGAGTCCCTCACCCGTCCTCCTCCGGCTCCAGGTGCCTGCCCCGGCAAAACCGAATTCATATTTTTCTCCGCACGAGACACGGCAATCCGTCCCATATACACCGGAAACGTCAGCCGAGCCGATTCCGGAGGCCGCCGTCCCTCCCGCGCTCCATGCAGATGAGGCTCCGGAATAAAGCCGTCCGTCATAGTGCCAGCACCCCTTCTCTGACGCATCACCGAAAGTGATGAAGAATGAAAGGGCTTCAGCCGTCTCCTCGTCAAATCCGTCAATGACAGCAAGTTCACTCCGACTGAGCACAGGGCCAGTCGCGGAGATATAGTCCAACAGAGCCACCACCTGAAAATCAGTGAACAATCCGCTCTCGGACAATGCCCGACGGGAAGCCGAGTTTATGTTCAGAGGATGGCCGCTCAGCCAGACAAACCTCTCTGTCTCATGTTCGTCCAGCTCCTCGGCCGAGGCCGCCCCGACAATCAGCATGATTGCCTCAATCAGCGTCATCACAGCATTCATACACGTAAGTTTTTATTCAATTGAGCACATCAAAGTTCATGAAAGAGGCTAATCGGGCCGCCGAATGGCAATATTATGGACATTCAGACAGAAAAGTGTTGTATTTCAAAATAAAAACTCAAAAAATTTCTTTTTTTTGATGTTTATATGCTATTTTTGCGACTTATTTTTAAGTATTTCATACTATTATGGATAAGATTTCGGTTTTGGACAAGACATTCGTTCCTTTCATTGGGCACGACGAGCTGATGGGCTGCATTGACAGTGTGGCAGAGAGAATCAACAAGGATTTTGAGGGAGCGACTGACGTTCCCATCGTGCTTTGTATTCTGAACGGAGCAATCATGTTCACCGGAGAGCTGATGCAGCGACTGAACTTTCCATGCCAACTGGTTTCGACCAAAATGACCTCATACGTAGGCACATCAACGACGGGTGAAGTCCAGCAGACAATGCCTCTGACGGCTTCAGTAAAGGGTCGCCGGGTCATCATAGCCGAAGACATCATCGACACCGGCCTGACAATCCGCGCAATGAAGAGAATCCTCGAGGACGAAGGCGCCACCGAAGTCAGAGTCTGCACCATGCTCTTTAAGCCGGAAGCCTACCGTACCGGCGAGCATATAGACTATGTCGGAAAGGAGATTGCCAACAGGTTCATCATAGGCTTCGGCCTCGACTATAACGAACTCGGGCGCAATCTGCGCGACATCTACGTTTTGGAAGACTGAACATTTCGTCCTAACGAAAAAAGATAAATCATTATGAAATATTACGTATTGTTCGGCCCTCCGGGTGCCGGAAAGGGAACGCAGGCAAGTGCGATGGTGGAAAGATATAACCTCCACCACATATCAACAGGGGCATTGCTCCGAAAGGAAATTGCAGCAGAAACGGAGCTTGGCAAACAGGCACGCGAACTCATTGACAAGGGCTGCCTTGTGCCGGACGAGGTCGTTGAGGCAATGATTGTGTCGGAGTTCGACAAGATGCAGGATGCCGTCGACGGTTTCCTTCTCGACGGCTATCCACGCACTCTTGACCAGGCCCGCTCACTCGACAGGCTTCTTGCGAAGAAAGGAGAGAAACTCACTTCAGTCGTTTCAATCATGATTCCGGACGAGATGATTTTCGACCGCATCCGCCACCGCGCGAAAATCGAAGGACGCGAGGACGACGCCAGCGACGACATCATCGCCAATCGCATATCCACCTATCACCAAAAGACCGAACCGCTGGTCGAATTCTACAAGGATGCCGGGAAATACACCGAAATCAACGGCACCGGCACCATCGATGACGTCCGCGACAACATCTTCCGCATCCTCGACACACACTGACGCAAATTTACGCTGTCTTTGCATCTGAAGAGCAAAGACAGCACTGATAGCAAACCTGGCTCAAAGGTATTGAGGCTGTGAGACTTATACCGACATTGTAAATTATGTACCTAATTGCGGGCCACTTTTACGTTAGTCGGACCCTTGTAGAGAACCCGGATGTCGCCTTTTGTTTCGCGGTATAGGGTAATCGAAAGGTCTATCTCAAGATGGAGCCCGTCGTCTGATAGTTTGTAGTGGTTCAGACGGACACCGGAGACGGACTTGTTGTCGCTTAGGTAATTGTCACCCTCGGTGCGCTCGACAAGAGGGATACGCATCGTCTCAATGCTTGGAAGGTCAATGTCAATGACGGATAAATGGAACGGGATGTGCCCTGTATCTTTGCAGCGGCAACGATATCCGGAAACATTGACACGAACTTTGCCTTCATCATAGAAAGCCCATTTCTGATTTCCGTCAGATTCATTGCCGATGACGCTGGTTAGGGCGCAGAATTGTTCATTGTCGACGGTTACGCAGCCGACAGCTACCTCTGGTTGAATTTCATCGCAGGAGACAAATCCAGCCAAGGCAATAAGGAAAGGGAGGAATAAATGTCTGGTGCTCATAATAATATGGTGTTAAGTTTTTTAACGCTTACTTATCAGTTCGTTTTATAACCGAATATAATTTCTGCAAAGAAAAGAAATCCACCACATTATTCCTATACGTAATTTTACTTATTTTTCCTCAATCATGGCCGCTGTTTCGCTCAGACCCGCAAGATTAAACGACAATCCCTTGTCAGGAATCATGGTAAAACATTTTTTCGCTATCTTTGCGGTTGCTAAGTAAAAGATTATGGCAGAAAGCAATTTTATAGACTACGTCAAGATTTTCTGCGCTTCGGGAAACGGGGGCGCGGGGTCGATGCATTTGAGGAGGGAGAAATATGTGCCTAAAGGAGGGCCGGACGGAGGGGACGGAGGACGCGGAGGGAATGTCATTCTGCGGGCAAATCCTCAGTTCTGGACATTGATTCATCTTAAGTATCAGAAACATATACGCGCGGAGCACGGAGAGGCCGGAAGCGGGGCACTTTGCAACGGCAAGGCTGGAAAGGACGTCTATCTGGACGTGCCGCTCGGAACTGTGGCTAAGGACGCGGAGACGGGCGAGGTTCTGCACGAGATGGTGGAGCCGGGAGAGGAATACGTGCTTGTCAAAGGCGGGCGCGGAGGATTGGGCAACGCCAACTTCAAGAGTCCGACAAATCAGACACCAAGGTATGCTCAACCTGGGGAACTCGGTTCCGAGGGCTGGTATATCCTTGAGTTGAAGCTGCTTGCTGATGTTGGACTTGTAGGCTTCCCTAATGCCGGTAAATCCACGCTGCTTTCGACAGTGTCGGCAGCAAAGCCGAAAATCGCCAACTATGCGTTCACGACATTGGAGCCGAGCGTCGGAGTGGTGCGCTACTATGACGACCAGTCGTTCGTTATGGCCGACATTCCTGGAATCATAGAGGGGGCGCACGATGGCAAGGGGCTGGGAATCAGGTTCCTCCGGCATATTGAGAGGAACTCCGTGTTGCTGTTCATGGTTTCGGCCGAAGAGGAGGACATAAAGAAAAGCTATGAGATACTTCTCGATGAGCTGCGGGAATACAATCCGGAACTGCTCGTGAAGAACCGCGTGCTTGCCGTGACAAAATCGGATATGCTTGACGAGCATCTTGAGGCCGAGATTGAGCCGGCGCTGCCGGAAGGAGTGCCGCACGTATTCATCTCCTCCTTCACCGGAGAGGGGATACAGCGACTGAAGGACCTCTTATGGGAAAGCTTACATAAATAACGGAGGGGCGCCTAAAAGGCGGATTGCGGCGTTACTAGTCTTGCGCTCCATCCTTTTATGCATCCACTCCCCCAAGCCGAAAAGACAGAACAATTATAACAGACAATATGATAGAGAACCTTACTTCAACCCTCGAACAGCTTGAGATGCTGGACAAGGAAGCGACACTCGCAATCAACACCAGTGGCGGAGTATTCACGGATGCCGTGATGCCCGTGTTCTCGCATGTAAAGGTGTGGATTCCGCTCTACATTGCCGTGCTCGGGATTGTCATCTACCGTATGGGTTGGAAGGCCGGGCTTATAGTCACGCTCGCGCTCGTGCTGAACGTTGTCTGCGCAGACCAGCTTGCAAACATTGTCAAGCACACCGCAGCGAGGTTGAGACCATGCGTAGATCCGTGGATGACGGCGCATGGAGTCAGGGTGCTTGAAGGCGGAGGTGGATACGGATTCTATTCAGGGCATGCCGCAAACGTGTTCTCCTTCGCGATATGCTCGATGCTCTGCTTGTCCTTCATAAGAAGCCGCAAAGGGGCGATGGGGCGAGAAAGCAGCCGGAACAGAAAAATATTTCTCGGGATATACGGAAGCGTGATCTTTCTTTGGGCAACGGCAGTCAGCATCAGCCGAGTCTATTGTGGTAAACACTTTCTCGGAGACATCACTGTCGGAGCATTCTCCGGCCTCATCACAGGAAGCCTTCTGGCCCTCGCGGCGATAATGACGGTCAAGTACATAAAGGCCATCCGCGAGTCCATCCGACCAGGAATCGCATAAAGAACTCTGCAGTTTTGCCCTACAGTATCGGAACTACCTTTTCCATCCTCGTGCCGCGCGACCCCTTTATGAGTATTGCTGCGGAAGAGAACTCGGCCTCATGGGAGGCGATGTAGGCAGCAAGTTCGTCCGACGTGCGAAAACAACGCTCCGCTCCGGCCTTGCAGAACTCCTCTCCCACAAAATAACCTTCAAAGCCATAGTCCGCGACAGAATGAAGAACCTTTGCATGTTCCGTCACTGACTCATCTCCAAGTTCCAGCATATTTCCAAGCAGGACGATTTTCCTCGCCGCGTCAAAACCGGAGAAATTGTCCAGCGCCGCCTTCATGCTCGACGGATTGGCATTGTAGGCATCGACAATGAGAATGTTACGCCTCGTGCGCTGCATCTGTGAACGGTTGTTCGAAGGCACGTATGACGCGACCGCTGCGATGGCTTCCGTTTCAGGAACGCCGAAGAAACGCCCAATACAGAGAGCCGCGAGAACATTGTCGGCATTATAGGAGCCAACAAGGTTCGTATCCACCTCCCGGCCGTCGGCAAGGAGGAGACGAAGATAGGGATGTGCGGCATCGGACTCCAGAACGCGGGCTCCGGAAAAATGAAGCCCATACGGGACAGCAAGCAGCTTTTTGGAAGCACTTTTCCGACGATCACGCCCGAGAAAAGCCGCCCTGTCAAAGGCGCAGCCCTCCGGCATAGTCACGAAGCCCCGTGAAGTTGCCATCTCAACCAGCAGCGGATTGTCCTGATTAATAAAGACAGTTCCAGCTCCCCCGCCATTCTCTGCGATGAAGTCGTACATTTCTCCTTTCGTGGCTTTCACGCCCTCAAACGAGCCAAACCCCAGAAGGTGTCCCTTGCCGACATTTGTGATGAGTCCGAAATCAGGAGCCGCAATATCTACAAGTTCCTTTATGTCACCGGGATGGCTCGCGCCCATTTCGATAACGGCGATTTCCGTATCGGCCGGCATTCCCAAGATAGTAAGAGGAACACCTATGTTGTTGTTGAGATTGCCGCAAGTCGCATGGGTGCGAAATCTTGCGGACAGTACGGCATTGATGAGTTCCTTCGTCGTTGTCTTGCCGTTCGTTCCTGTAAGACCCAGAACGGGAATGGCAAACCGGTCGCGGTGGTAGCGGGCAAGTGCTCGGAGCGCCAGAATAGCGTCCGGAACAGGTATGAGACGAGGCTCGTCCGCGGCCGCAGCCGAAACCGGAGAGTTCTTGTCAACGACAGCGTAGGCGGCACCTGCTTCAAGTGCCTTGAGAGCATACTCATTGCCGTCAAAATTCTCTCCCTTTAGTGCAAAAAAAAGCTCTCCACCACTGATTTTTCGACTGTCGGTCGCAACCTTGCCTCCGCAGGTTGTGAATATATTATATAACTTGTCTATGTCCATATCCAAAAGTCTTTAGCCGAGACGAAAAATCGTCCACAAATGACAATGCGCCCAATGACAATCAGCGTCCCGTTGAACCGAGTCCACCTTCACCGCGGGACGTACTGTCAAGCCGCTCAACATCTTCCCACTCAAAACGCTCATAACGCGCAAGTATCATCTGTGCTACGCGCTCGCCGGGATTGATGACAAAGTCCTTGTCAGACAGGTTTATGAGTATGACTCCAACCTCACCGCGATAGTCTGCATCTATTGTACCCGGTGTATTGAGAACCGTGATGCCATGCTTCGCCGCAAGACCGCTGCGCGGACGCACCTGAGCCTCCGTTCCCTTGGGAAGCGCGATGCGAAGTCCGGTAGGCACTACAACCCGCTGTAAAGGCGCCAGCGTAACCGGTTCATCAATGTTAGCCTTAAGGTCAACTCCGGCAGAGCCTTCCGTCGCATACGAGGGAGCATCCCAGCGCGAATCGTTTATAATCCTTACTTTCATCTTCACATAATTTTATGTTTCTAGACTGCAAAGGTAGCAAGAATTCCGCATCTTCACGCAAAACTCCGGACGAAACAAACGGATGTGACTACACAAATTCCACGGAACGAAGTTCCAGTCCAAGTTCGCTGACCATTGCGCTGACGCTCTCGTATGAATTGTCCGATGAAATGAAAGTGTTCATTAGACTGATGATTGAATCTGTACGCATATCCCTTAATTTTTAATGTTTTACATCCTATTTTTCAGAGCCGTTCCGAAGACCTCTCCTCTGAATTATGATGCAAAATTAAAGTGAGCTTGCGCAAAACCATTGCACAAGCTCACTTTTTTTGTAAAAATTTCTCTGTCGTAGAAACTAATTGCTCCCCTTCCCCGGCTTGAGGTTGACGAGCGCCTCAACTACGTTCACGATATAGTCCCCGATCTTCTCGCATTCGACGATCAGATCCATGTAGGCGGAACCCGTCGCATACTCATATTTGCCCTCGTTCAGGTCGATTATGTTCTGTTCCTTGAGATTGTTGCGCATCTCGTTGATGTTCTGTTCAGTATTGAGCGTCAGCTTGAGGTCACCGAGATGCTGGCCGTTGTCCTTGAGAATCGCGGCCATCTGGTCGAACGCCGTGCGGACGAGGTCGAACATTGCGGCGAAATTCTCGTTCATCGACTGCGTGAAGACGATATGGTTCTCGTTGCGGCGCTGTAGGATTCGAGCCATGTTGTAGTAGCTGTCACCGATGCTCTCAATTTCCGAAATCTCGCGGAGTTTGGCCTGGATTGAGTGCTTGGATTCATCGCTCAGGCGTCCGTCAGCAACCCGGCTGAGATAGGCCGCAATCTCGACTTCCATGTTGTCGCTGATGTTTTCATATTTCTGAACCCTGAGGAACAGCGACGAAAACTCGTCCTGATCCGACTCCGAGAACATCTGCTGAATCATCTCGTGCATCCTGTACGTCCTGTCGCTCATGAGGACTATCTCCTTGTGCGCCTGGAGGATGGAAAGCTCGGAAGTTGACATGAGACCTCCGGATATGAACTCAAGATGAGACTTGCCGTCGTCCTCCAGATTTTTCTCTCTGCGCGACGGGATGAAAAATGTCACAGCCTTTACATAGAATTTGGTGAACCATATCATCACACCTATATTAATAAGGTTGAAGATAGTATGAAACATTGAGAGACCGAAGGAGACATAATACTGCATCGCCGCGAAGTTTGCGATCAGCGCCTCGTTTCCGTCAAGCGACGGGTCGAGACGTCCGTCGGAAAGAGCGGCGACAGTCGAAGGATCCGCGGAGCTCGCGTAGGCATAGAGAGCATTCGGGTCGCCAACACAACCGGTCGTTATCCAGGATATAAGCTTCATGTAAGGGCGATAGAGCGCAAGAGCCCAAACGGCGCCGAGGAGATTGAACATCAAATGCCCCGCAGCCGCACGCTTTGCCATAACATTTCCGGAGACGGACGCTATGATAGGCGTGATGCAGGTTCCGATGTTGCCGCCCAGCACGAGAGCCGCAGCGAGGTCAAAGGTAATCCATCCCTTGCTGCACATTATCAGCGCTATCGCAAACGTTGCGCTGGAGGCCTGCACCACCATAGTCAGCACCATACCGACAAACGCAAAGACCAAAACCGACCAGAATCCCATGTCAGACCAGCGTCTGAGGGCATCAAAGACCGCCGGATTCGCCTGAAGGTCCGGAACGGAATGGTTGAGATAGTCCAGTCCGAGGAACAGGAGCGCGAAGCCAATAAGGAACTCACCCCAGTTCGTGTAGACGGATTTTTTCATAAAAAGAAGCGGCACCCCGAACGCAAAGAGCGGAACGGCGAATGTCGCTATATCTACCTTAAAACCAAAAAGTGAAATAATCCAGGCCGTGAAGGTCGTACCCACATTGGCGCCAAAAATTACGGCCATTGACTGCTGGAGGGAAATGAGTCCCGCATTGACAAACGAAACAATCATCGTTGTCGTTGCCGATGAAGATTGGACAAGTGCGGTGATGAAGATACCGGTCAAAGCTCCGAGGAACTTGTTGTTGGTCATCAGCGCCAATATGTCTCTTAACTTGTTTCCGGCCGCCTTCTGGAGACCTTCGCTCATAAGTTTCATCCCATACAGGAACATCCCTACGGCTCCTATAAGGGTAAGAATTTCCAAAAATCCGAAATTCATATAATATTCAGTTTCTCTTGCTTTCCACCGAGTACACGAAGGCGTACAAGAAGTTTTAGACCGCGAATTTACAATCTGATTTCAAAAAAGACAATGTTTCAAGCACATTATATGACGAAAAAATTACTTTTTTGTGAATATTTTCCGCTTTCTCAAAAAAAATATACTCCAACGAGGATTTTTTTTGTAAAAAAGCAAAAGCATCCTCACACTTTTTCTGCAAAAAGTGTGAGGATGCTTAATTTTTTATTAGCAGCATTTATTTCACTGCCCAAGCCGCACGCCCGCCTTACTCCCGACAGACACCGCAACGACGGCAGCCGTCAAAGCACATCGGCGTAAACTTGCCGCTTTCGCTGCGCTGCAGCTCAGCCGCAAGATATTCCTGCGTTACGCCCATATCAAGATGCTGCCAGGGCAGCGGCTGGCCTACCTGCAGCTCGCGCTCCGCCAGCTCCTCGGCATCCAGGTCTTCTTCCTTCAGCACCTGCTTCAGGCTGCGGCCTTCCACATGCGCCTTCAGCAGCGCTTCACCGATACGTCTGCTGCCGCGCGCCAGCACGGACTGCACCACGGTTTCCTTCAGCGATTCGGTAATCATCTTAATGCGCTTTTCCTTCTTCAGGCCGTCACCCAAAATTTTGAAGCGCTTCTTCAGCGTGCGCACATTGCAAAGCGGCGCCCATTGGTACGGCGTAAAGGGCTTGGGCACAAAGCCGTTGACCGAAATAACCAGCTCGCCCTTGTTGCCCACCGCATCCATCTTGGCACGCACGCGTTTAATCATCTCCACCGTTTCAACGATATCCTCGTCCTCTTCTCCCGGCAGACCGATCATATAATACAGCTTGATGTTGCGCATTCCGGCAGCAGCAGCCAGCTCGATGGAATTATAAACGTGCTCCTCCGTAATGCCCTTGTTAATAGCAGCGCGCATCCGCTCGCTGCCTGCCTCCGGCGCTACGGTCATCGTCCGCTGGCCGCTCTGTGCCAACGCATGGGCAATCTGCTCCGTGAGCATATCGGCACGCATGCTGGCCACGGAAAACGGTATCTTATGCTCTACCAGGTATTCCGTCAGCTCCGCCATCTGCGGATGGTCGGAAACGGCAGCGCCCATCAAGCCCACCTTTTTCGTGCGCTCGGGACGCTTAGCGATATCTGCCAAAATATTTTCCAGCTTACGCGGACGCGGCTTGCGGAAGCAGTAGCCTGCCATGCAGAAGCGGCAGTGACGGCCGCAGCCACGCGCCACCTCGACGATAAACATATCCTCAAATTCCGTTCCGCTCGTCACGATAGCAGAGGTGTGCGGATATGCATCGATATCACGCGCCCACTGGCGCGCTACCTTCGCCGGCGCCCCCTCCTGCGGCAGCAGGGCGATAAAATCGCCCTCATCATCGTACTGCGCCGTATACAGGCCAGGAACATAAACGCCCGGCACCTGCGCCAGCGCCGCCAGACGCTCTTGCTTGCTTTCCTCGCGGTAGATGGTATCAAGAACGTGCTGCACTGTTTCCTCGCCCTCGCCGATAACAAAGGCGTCAGCCACAGCAGCCAAAGGCTCGGGATTAAAGGTAGCACAGGGACCGCCGATAATCACCAAAGGCTCGCGCTGATTGCGCTCCGCCGCCCGCAGGCGGATATTGCCCAAATCAAGCACCGTCAGCAGATTATCATAATCCATTTCAAAGGACAGCATGACGAAGATAACGTCAAAATCTGCCAGCGGACGCTGGTTTTCCAGGCTCAGCAGCGGTGTTTTGCTTTTGATATGCTCCTGCTGCAGGCGTTTATCCGGCAAAAAGAAGCGTTCGCAGGCGCTGTCACCGCGCTCGTTAATCATCTGATACAGAATGTGCATTCCCAGGTTTGACATGCCCAGATGGTAGACGTTGGGGTAAATAAACGCTACCGGATGGCGTAAGCCCGGCGGATACACCTGCGCGCCGGTTTCATTTTCTCTTGTTTCTTTAATATAGTTTTTGATTATCCAGGACAAAGCATTTCCTCTCTGAGTATCTATAATGTATTAAGAAAATATCAGCGCAAGCTTACGCTGATATTCCCTTGTATTTTACTTATTTTTTTCTGCCAGTTTGCGTTCAAACAAATCGATAACTGTTTTCAAAACCTTCAAGCGGGCATAATATTTATTGTTGCCCTCAACCACGGTCCACGGTGCATACGAGGTGTCGGTGCGTACCAGCATTTCATTGACTGCCGCTTCGTAGGCATCCCATTTATCACGGTTACGCCAATCCTCGTCCGTAATTTTCCACTGCTTATTGGGGTCATTCTGGCGATCATTGAAGCGTCGCAGCTGCTCATCCTTGTCAATCTGCAGCCAGAATTTGGCAATGGCGATACCGTGCTCGCTCCACTGCGCCTCCATATCCTTGATTTCATCGTAGGCGCGCTGCCATTCCTGCGGCTTAGCAAAGCCTTCGATACGCTCTACCATGACACGTCCGTACCAGGTGCGGTCAAAAATTGCTATGGTACCAGGCTGAGGCAGTCTGGTCCAGAAGCGCCACTGATAATGGAACTGCTTTTCAACCACGTTCGGCGCCGCAATCGGGTGCACATGGAAGCCCAACGGGTCCAATGCCGCCGTCAGTCTGCGGATTGCGCCGCCCTTACCGGCAGCGTCCCAGCCCTCAAAGCCGATTACTACAGGAATCTGCGCCTTGAACATTTCAATCTGCAGCTGTGTCAGCTTTTTCTGGTACTTGTCGAGCTTTTCCTTATATTCTTCTTTAGTAAGCTCCTTATTGGCGTCAATCTTGCTCAGCACATCGTAGGTTGCGGCGGTACGCTTATCAGAGGCAGGCTCAGCAGGCATCTGCACAGCCTTTTCGATAGCATCGGCAATCTTAGTGAAAACCTCCAGACGCGCGCTGCGCGGATCATCGTCGGCAATCAGGTGCCAGGGAGCGTTGACTGTATCAGTGGCCTCCAGCATTTTTTCGTAGTGAGGCAAAAATTTATCGTAATCTTCGCTTTCATCAATAGCCGGATTCAGATCACGCCACGCCTTGCCCAGTGTTTTGGCATTCTTGGCGATATTTTTCTTTTGCTGCTCCGGTGACAGATGCAGGAAAAATTTGAGCACGAGATAATTATCATCCGTAAGCATTTTTTCAAAGTTGTTGATATGCTCAAAGGAAACTACGGGATATTTGGAAGCGTCCTCTGCCTTATCTGCCAGCTCGTTGGCGTTTTTCAGATAATACCAGCTGCGGTGATAAACTGCAATATGTCCCAACGCCGGCAAACGCTTCCAGAAGGCACTGAAAAATGGCTGCTCCTGCAGAACACCGCGCAAGCGCACGCTGGAATAAACATTAAAGCCGCGGGCATCCATCTGCTGCATCATTTCGTTAATCAGCGCACTGCGGCGCGCACCGCGCCAGCCCTCAAACACGATGATAATCGGTCTTTTGGCGTCACGGGCCAGGCGCTGCGCCTTTCCCAGACGTTCACCCAGCACATCCATCTGCTTGTTGTAATCTTCCTTGGACACTTTTTTACTCAAATCCAGCTTTTCCAGCATTCTGCAACATCTCCTTACTGTTTGCGAGAATCTTTAAATCAGCGCTCCTCATAGGGGTTAAGAGCGCGCGGTTTTCCTAATACCTCTGCCATGATAATGCCGTTGACCAGTGCCGCATGCTTCAGCTTCACGCGCTTTTTCGCTGCAGGCTGCGCCTGCGCGTAGCGCGCATTAAACGCTGCCGCGGCAGCGTTCATCTTTGCTTCATCGTAGCTGTAATCACCACGGGGATCGTAATAAACCTTCCCCTTGTCATGCACCAGGTCTTCGTTTTCGCGGTGAATTCTGCCGGTGTGGTCATGCATTGCTTCGCCGTCACGGTGAACTCTGCTGCCATCATCACGACGCACACGCGTTCCGTCATGCACTACGCCTTGGCTGCTTTGACGCTGGCGTGCCTGCGCCGCCTCCGTCGTCTTTTTCAGGCGGCGTTCAAATTCAGCAGCAAGATCTTTAGGCTTAGCCTGCGTTTGCTGCTCTGCCTGCGCCTCCGGCTGCTCCTGCGGCAGCTCCTGCTGCCTGCGGCGGCGACGGTTTCGACGGTCCAAAAATACGTTGGCCAGCATTACGAGGACAAAAAGCAGGTGGATTAAATCACTGTCAAATAAACCGCCCATAAGCTGCACCTCGCTTATTTACTGCCCTCAGGCTTTTCCTCGACCTCCGGGCTTACCTCGGCAATCGTGCGGCGCATCTGTGTATCTGCCTGAATATTGTTCAGGCGGTAGTAATCCATTACGCCCAAGCGGCCGTTAGCCAGCGCCTCCGCCATAGCAGTCGGAACCTTAGCCTGTGCTTCCACAACCTTCGCCTGCATTTCCTGCGTATAGGCCTTCATTTCCTGCTCCTTGGCCACAGCCATAGCGCGACGTTCCTCAGCACGTGCCTGAGCGATGCGCTTATCTGCCTCCGCCTGGTCGGTCATCAGCGCAGCGCCAATGTTACGGCCTACATCTACGTCCGCAATATCAATGGAAAGAATTTCAAAGGCAGTGCCTGCATCCAAGCCTTTATCCAAAACTGTTTTGGAAATATAATCGGGGTTTTCCAGCACCTTGCTGTGGTCGGCGCTGGAGCCTACGTTAGTTACAATGCCTTCGCCGACACGCGCAATAATCGTTGCTTCGCCGGCACCGCCTACTAAGCGGTCAATGTTGGCGCGCACGGTTACGCGTGCCTTAACCTTCAGCTCGATGCCGTCCTTGGCAACAGCGCTTACTACCGGAGTTTCGATAACCTCGGGGTTAACGCTCATCTGCACAGCCTCCAGCACATTACGGCCTGCCAGGTCGATAGCACAGCCACGCTCAAAGCTCAGCTCAATCTGCGCTCTGTGGGCCGCAATCAAAGCGTCAATAACGCGGTCAACGTTACCGCCTGCCAGATAATGCGCCTCCAGCTGGTTAACGTTAACGTCAAGGCCTGCCTTATTCGCCTTAATCAGCGGCAGCACAATCTGCGACGCGGGCACACGGCGCAAGCGCATACCGATGAGGTTGAAAATGCCTACGTTAACACCGGCGGCAATGGCCGAAATCCACAGGCCCAACGGCACAAAGTTAAGAAAAATAGCAATACCGGCAATGGCAATAACTACCGCAAAGCCACTGCCGAAAATCATACTGAATAATACATCCATAATGTCACTCCTTCGTTTGTTCTACAAAAATTTTGCTGCCCTCTACCCGCACGATAATCACGGAAGCAGACTTTTCGATATAATCTCCCTGGCTGCTCACATCAAGACGCTTACCGTCTACCAGAATCGTGCCTGCCGGACGCAGCGTGGTCAAGGCCCTGCCTCTTTTGCCCACCAACATGCTCCAGTCGTTGCCGCCGGTGTAGCCTTCGCTGTTCTTTTGGCGCGTCCACAGCACAAAGGGATTATACTTGCTTTCCCTGGGCAGATACACGCACAGCAGGGTAATCACCAGCACTAAAAACAGATACACTGCCAAAAGCACCAGCGCCGCCCAGGCATTGCCGCCCAAAACGTAAAAGCTGCCGACTGTCAGGCACACCATGCCGCTGACACCGAAAATACCAAAGCCCGGCACCACAAATTCTATCAGCAGCAGAACAAGGCCCGCCAGCATAAAATAATATTCCAATGGCATGATTGCACCTCCTCAACGCTTGTACAATTATAGTATAGCAGAGTAAAAGCATGAAGTAAATGTGAACGTACCCCTGCCTATAGAAGCGGGAGCTTCCTGCTTCAGCGAGAACAGCACCACTAACTCCGAAGAGTTATGGCGACTTACACTCTCTCCACAGGCGTAGATTCCCGTGCGACCCACGGTACTTTATGAGTTACGCTAGGCAGATATTCGCCTAGCTTCTTCTCTAATATTTATTGCAGCGTTCTTGTCACGGTTATGATGACTGCCACACTTAGGGCAATCCCATTCCCGCACAGATAAGTCTTTGGTGTCATTGTTCTGGTAGCCACAGACATGGCATAGCTGACTGCTTGGATACCATTTGTCTATCTTGATAAGTTGCTTACCCTGCCATGCAAGTTTGTATTCCAGCATACTTGTGAACATGCTCCAGCCATTGTCGGATATGGATTTACCAAAGCTGAACTTGCCACCCTTCTTTCGCTTCGCCATGGCCTTTACGCTAATGTCCTCTATGGCAATCGCATCATAGCGGTCTGCAAGATAACGAGCTTTCTTATGCAGAAAATCACGGCGTTGATTAGCAATTTTCTCATGGAGTACAGCCACACGCAGTCTTTGTTTATTCCTGTTACGGCTCCCTTTTTGTCTCTTGGAGAGTTTTCTTTGTGCCTTGACCAATTTCTTTTCGGCTTCCCGTAAGAAATTTGGATAATCGGCATTGTCCTCATCGGAAGCAACATACAGCCCGTGCATAGCAAAATCCAATCCAAGAAAATTCTTCGGTATGATGGGAAGTATTTGGTTTTCATACTCCACCAAAATGCTGATATAGTATTTTCCTGACGATGTTTTACTTATGGTTACAGTCTTTATGGTGCTATTCTCCATCAATGGACGATGCAGACACAGCTTTACCCAGCCTATTTTAGGCAGCTTGACTTTGTTTCCCTCGATTCTTACAGAGCCATGTTGGTTGTTCGTAGAATATGAAGCATGACCTGTTTTCTTCGACTTGAAGCATGGTTTGCCAAAATGCTTCCTATTGCTCCAAAAGTTGTTATACGCCTTGTTCAGGTTTATTTGGGCATTGGCGAGAGCAAGGCTGTCAACCTCTTTCAGCCAAGGAAATTCTTTCTTGTACTGTGCAGGTGTATTGTTCAGCCTCTCGCCTGTTTCCTTATAGTAATCAAGACGATCTCCAAGCATCTTGTTATAGATGAATCTGGCACAGCCGAAAGTCTTGGCAAACATAATCTTCTGTTCAATTGTCGGGTAGAGCCTGTATCGGTATGCCTTATTCACTATAATCACCTGTCTTGATTTTCTATGTATTTACGAATTGTCTCAATAGGAGCACCGCCTGTCGTCAGCAAGCAATAGCTTCTTGACCAAAACATTTCTTTCCACAAATTACGCCTAACTTCTGGAAAATCTTTTTTGATTAGCCTAGAACTGGCACTTTTGTAAGCGTTGATGAATTTCGACATCTCTGTATTAGGATGGGCACGAAACATGATATGTACATGGTCTTGATCATGGTTCCATTCTTCCAATGTGATGTTATATGAAGAGCCTATGCGAACAAATATGTCTTTTGCATATTGGCTCATCTGGTCGGAAAATACCTTACGACGGTACTTTACTACCAGAACAAGATGGTAATACAGCAAGAACACTGAATGGTTATTATTGTCTAATTTCATAGTATAATCAGCCCTTTCACTTCTATGACTGATTATATCATAAAGCTATCTAAGGAGCAATTGTCCGGCTCAATTACTTACGTAAATTCGCCAGACCCACCTTCATCCCCCACCTTAGATGTGGAGGACTTCTGGCGGATTAGGTTAAAGTTTATGCCGCCAAAAGCAAAGCTGCCTGTAATACTTTAACAAAAGAATTTTTCTAGCGCATCTATTAAAAAACAGTATTCTGGAGACGTGCACAGCAAGCACATTTGCTGCTTTACTTATCGCGTCAAAAATTGTATGATAAAGGAAAAGCTTCTTCTACTATAAATAAAGGCGGGACTTAATAATGAAAAAATTACTTATTTTACTGATGCTGATTTTTGCGCTTGCCTGCACTTGCACAGCCTTCGCTGGCGCAGGCACTAATACAAACGCTAACATGGAAAAAATAACCAGCACCAGCGCTGGCGATTTATATCTTGATAAGGATAATTTGCAGGCATTGCGCCAGGGCGACAAGCTTTTTTTGCTGGTGTCTGCCGAGCTGCGCTACAATAAGGAAATGCTGCCTAAGCTGCAGGCCACCAAGCCGGAGCTGAAAACTGCAATCAGCATGACGCAGATTTATTTGTATAATAACGATGGCACGCAGTATGCGCTACTCAAAAGCCTGTACACCGATAAGGACGATAATGTTGTTTACACTATCGAAGGCTCGCCTAATTTGCAGCCTGTCAAAAGCAAGCTGCAAATGCTGCTTTATGAAAGAGCGTTGACAGCGATGGAAAATCAAAAGCGTATTGCCGATATGCTCAGACGCAAAGCGTAACAAAAAGACCTTGATGTCAGTTTTACTGACGCCAAGGTCTTAAATTTTTAATGAAGCTCTTTATAAGCAAACATTTTATTGCTTTAGTTGAAATTTTATGATAAAATGTTTTTGACAACCGTGTTGCAGGATGGTGTTGCCTTAATTCCCCAGGAATCGAGGTGATGCTTATGAAGAACTATTCCTTTCAAGACTTAATGCTCTTCGGAATGTTCATTCTGGCATTACTTACATTTATTTTTCAATATTGTAAATAACCCAGACATAAGAAAACCACTCCTACACTTTCCAGGTAAAGAAGTGGCTTTCTAAAACTTTTTTACATGGCAACCCACCTCTGTGGGCGGTTGTCTTTTCTATATCTAATATACCACATAATTCACAGCTTTGCAAGTTTTGAATTTATGCGCAACAATAAGAAAAACCGCCCCACGACTTTCCCGAGTTCGGAGCGGATTTTTCTTAACCAAATTCGGCAACCCACCTCTGCAGGCGGTTGTCATCCTCTATGACTAATATATCACAGATTATATGACTTAGCAAGTTTTAAGGCTGGAATTTGAGCAAACGCTCAAACTCCAGCCTTTTTTGTTCATAAGGTCAGTATGATGAACCCAGCCTCATGAACTGCCAGGCAAGCGGTTGGGAGCATTGCTTGGCGGAGTATGATGAATTATAGGAAAAACAGTTGTTATCCTGCTATGACTGCATCTGCTGCCAGCTTATTCGCCAAAATGCTTGGCCTGGGTTGCATCAGCTGCTGCCTTAGCATTATCAGCGCTCACCTGTGCCTGACGCGCCAGCTTGGCTGCATATTCAGCACGCTCCTGCGCTTCTTTGGCAAGCTTGGCTGCTGCCTGATATTTTTCAGCTGCTGCCAGCTCCTTCTTAGCCTGAGCCTCGCGCTGCTCTTCTAAAAGCTTTTGCGGGGATTTGTGGCCGAAGCGCCAGGTTGCACCGATACCGCCCATGGTTTCGCCGCCGGCAGTAGACAGGCTGACGTTAATCATGAAGTTCTTGTTCGGATAGTGGAAGAAGCCCATTGCCACGCCGGTTTCGCCCTTGTATTGGCCGAGGCCGATGCTGAATTCACTCGGAGCCTGCGGATCGTAGCCAATGCTCTTCAGGGAAGCGATAGCTGCTGCCATTGCGCCTACCTTATCTACACGCTCGTTGACGTCGTTGATGCGACCGTCAAGACGGGTAACCTCTTCGCTGATGCGGTTATCAAGACGTTCAACCTCACCGCGGCGGATTGCAGCTTCAGCATTGATGCCGCCTACTGCAGTTTCGTTATATGCTGCGTTATTGCGGATTTCTTGGTCAAGCTCGTCAATCTGGCCAAGGTCGGACAGGTTGATGCGCTTATCAGGATCCGTTGCAGAACCGATGGAAACATCGCTGCTGTCGATGCGTGTTGCGTTGCCAGACTTAGCGCTGTCCGTATAGGTCAGGCCAGTGCCGCTTTGCTCCAGCGTGCTGCTTTTACCGTTAGCATCAGTAACTTCGTTAGTAAGCAGGCCAGTTGCACCGTCTAATTTTTGCGCTACCTTAATTTCGCCATTCGTTACCACGCCGCCAATGCTAGTAAAGTCTTGGTTGAATTCGGATTTATGCGTATCGTCTTGCTTAACAGTGTTGCTGTTGCCTGCAGCGGAAACCTTGTTTTCCGTAGTAGTCGTGCCATCGGTTACCTTGGTATTTACGCCATCCAGCGTAGTTTCGAAGCTAGTGTTTTTGCCATTAGGCTGACCATCATTGATATCGCTCTTAATTGTGCCATTGCCACCGAAAGCGATAGAACCATTGCCATGAGCATTGCCCTGACCGGTGATTACCAGCTCGTCAGTAACCAGCTTGCCGGTAGTGATGGTGTTACCGTCGATAACAGTCGTGCCCTTAGCAGCCGCGTCTTTATAATCCTTGCCGGTGAAGGTTGCGCCACCTGCGGTCAGTTCAGTCTTATTATCTCCATTAACCAGTGTCATGTTGCTGCCGTCGATAGCAGTAGTCGAATTATCCTGACCGGTGAATGTGCCAATGCCGGTAGAAGTATCGAAGCCGAAGGAGGAAGTTTCCGTACCGCCTGCATCCTTACCCTCTACTTTAAAGCCTTTATTATTATGAGTTAAAGTAGATTGCTGAGAATCAGCTGCATTTTTAGCAGTTGCAGTGATATCGCCTTTGCTAATGGTGGTTTGATTCATAGCATCTTTGCCAAAGGTTGCTTGCGCACCATCAATAACGGTGGTGTCACCATTGGTGCCAGTTACCGTAATATCACCATTAGTATTGATATTACCATTGCTGCCAATAGTAATGTTCTTATTTGTAGGATCCTTACCTAAGCTAATGCTATCAACTAAGAGTTCACCAGCAGTAATAGTTCCAGTTGTAATCGTATCGCCAGAAATAGTAGTCACTTTGCCATTGGCATCCGTAAAGGTTGCTTTACCTTTAGTAGCGTCAGCTCCCAAAACAACCCCGTTAACGGTAGCTTTATCCGCAACCAAACCGCCAGCTGCAGTCCATGTATTGGTAGTATTCAAAGTGAGCGCTTGGTCAGTAAGCTTTGTATTGGTGCTTACTGCAATCGAACCATCTTCAATCACAGTCTTACTACCTACCTGAATCTTCTTACCGGTAGCCACGGTGATACCAGTATTATCAAGCGTATTAACGCCGCCGATAGTAGCGCTGTTAGCAGTCAGAGAAGTAACATCACTTACAACGCCATCATTGATTTTAACGTTTTCGATAGTCAAGCCATTAGCGCTAGTACTTTCAATTTTTTCATTATCAATTCTGATTGCACCAATTTTTGCAGTCTTAGATTCTACATTACCATTAGTAATAACAGTACCTTGTCCATCACTTATTCTGGAGGAAGTAAAATTATTAACACCACTTACTACGCCACCAGTTGCAAAGCTTACACCGCCAATTGTACCAGTAGTAGCAGTCAAATTGCCACCAGTTGCAAAGCTTACGCCTGCAATAGAGCCGCCCTCAGTAATGCTGATAGTCTTGCCATTAATAGCTCCTGTAGCATTCAAATCACCAGTAACAGTTAAATCACCGCCCGTTGTAAATGCACCAGTAACAGTCAAAGCATCGGTAGTCAGAGAAGTTACACCAGTAATTGCGCCAGTGTTATCGATCCCTACAGAACCAATCTTAGCAGATTTAGAGGTCATATTACCACCGGCATCTACTGTAAATTCACTGCCATCAACGCCAATATTCAAAGATTGACCTTTGATATTCTTTGTTACGGTCAAATCGCCACCAACAGTTGCATCGCTATCTACAGTAAGCTTACCACTAGCAGTAATATCCTTGCCCTTGATATCGCCGGTTGTCGTTACATTGCCATTCTCGTCAACGCCAAATGCACCATTAGCACCTTTAATTTTGCCATTAATACCATCAATAGCTGCTTTTGCTTTAGTGTAATCATCACCGCCAGCATAGAAACCATTGGTATCATAAGCACTAGAGGAAGTACCGATGATGATTTTTCCGTCAGTGCCAATTTTTATTTGTTTTGCTTGATCACCTTTATTAAGATAAATTCCGTCATCAGCAAATTCCAGCTTATCGTTGATGCTTTTTACATTAGTAACCTTACCCTGGTCAAACGTTACGCCGCCAACCTCAGAGCCATCAGCAACTTTAATTTTAGTTTTACCGTCAATCATGCCGTGAAGATTTACTATGCTTTCACGAGTCAGGGTTGCTTGCGCAGAAGTTCCATCAGCAAATTTTTCTTCAAGAACAATGCTTTTTGCTCTTACTTCGCCGTTAGCCAGCCTTACGTCGCCAGCATGAGTAATGCCATCTATATAAGTAGCCTTGTCTGATAAAACCCTATCATCGTCAGCATATCTAATTTTTTGCGTGTTATAAGCTAATGTTCCTTCCGTAGAAGTATCGCCTACAGCGGCAACCGCCTTATCATAGCCCTTTACTTTGGCAGCAGTGATTTCATGCGTGTCTGAAGAATCGCTCTCTCTCAATTTCAGGGAATTAGTTGTAATTTCACTGCCATCTGCGCTAATGCCGGCTGTTTTAATTTGCAAAGATGTAATATCATTCCTAGCTGCGGTATCCATTGCTGTCAGCTCATCTACTTTGGTTTGTAACTGACCTGTAGCTGTTTGCAGACCACTCACATCATTTTTAACGTTAGTTACCTGACCATTGACGGCCTGAATATTATTTGCATTATCCTTAATAGCCGCACCAACATTTGTAGTTCCATCTGTTCCTGTCAGCGCCAAGCTGTCAGCCGTAATTGCGCCACCGCTAGAAACCGTAAACTTACCATTAGCAGCTCTAAAAGAACCATTTTCACCATTAATAGCGAACCTGCTATTGTCATACGTAGCTTGAGTAATATCTGTACCATCATAACCAATATACAAACCATTTTGCGCTACTACCTTACCGCCTTCCATACGTGCATCAATGCCAGAAGCGATAATATTGGCACTTACAGAACCAGTTGCAGAAATATCATGATCAGAAATCATAACATGTTTGCTAACGTCACCAATAGTAATTCCATAAGTAGTTCCGCTACCACTGATAGTCACACCGCCAACAGTAAGCGTATCAATTGCTGTAGCACCATTTTTTAATTGATTTGTACTAGTATCATAAGTCACATCCGCCGCATACACAGGCTCAAGACCAATGCCCCCCCCCGCGAGAATCGCGCACGTTACGGCAAGGGCCAACGCCTTGACATTACTCTTTTTCCTAGTCATAATCATCATCCTCCTTAATGTATGAATCAAACCCATGCGTGCACCTTTCGCAACTATCTGCATCCGGCGCCTTCCGCATATCTCTTTGCTCATGGTCATTATCTCATAAAATTCAGTGAATTCAACGTCTTGTATCGTAAAGCGCAGGTTCTCATCGTAAAGCGCATTTTATCAATTTTACTTGATTATTTTTTGTTATAAACTGTAACAAATAAAACAATAATTAAAGTGCATTTCCACTAAAAACTAAAAGCTACACACTATCCACCAATCCCTAACAACTAAAAGAACCTCCGCAACGGCCTTCATAACCGTAACGGAGGTTCTCTCTTTTTATAACAAAGTATCCTTAATCCTGCAGCAGCGCCCACTGCATATAGGCATTGCGCACAGCTACGCTGTCGCGCACCCTGATGGGTGCCTTGAAGCCATTATCCAGCAAAAAATAATTGCTGTAAACACCCTCTACATAATGCATATTAATCAGCACGCTGCGATAGGTCAGCAGAAAATAATCCTGCGTCAGCTTTTCCCGCACCTTGTTGATGGAGCTGTACACCTTATAGGTGCGCTGTGCTGTGTGAATATAGCAGTATTTATCCTGCACCTCTACGACAATAATATCCTTGGGTTTTAGCTTTACCGTCTCTACCGCAGTATCAAAAGTAAGATACTCTTCCTTGTCAAAAACACCGCAACGCTTCAGCGCCTGCTCCAGCCTTTCCAGCTGCAAAGGCTTCAGCAAATAGTACGCCGCATCCACCTCATAGCTTTCGTTGGCAAAATCATTACTGGTAGTAAGGAAGACCAACTTAAAGTTAAGCCTGTGCTGACGCAAACGCCGCACAAGCTCCACGCCATTACCAGGCTGCAGATAGATGTCCATAAAGACAATGTCAGCGCTATTCAAAAACAGGTATTCACAACACTGCTCCCCTTCAGTAAAGGTACGTATATCCAAAAGCAGCTGATATTTCCTGCCTATTTCCTGCAGTTGCCGCTTAAGCTCTTCCAGCTCGTTTACATCATCATCACAAGCCACAATACGCATAATATCACTCTTTTCCTACACTCAACATACTCTTATTCGTATTGTAGCAGAGTTTTTTTACAAGTACAAGTTAAACTTAATAAATAAACATTTTGTTATTTCTGTTTTTCATTTATAACAGTAACTTGTAGATGACGTATAATAAGTTGCGCAAATTCAATTCAAAAAGATAGACATAGAGACTACCTTTGCTTACAATTAAGTTACCACACAAAACATGAAAGAAGGTAGAACCTATGTCTGGTAACATTATACAATTAAACGAGCAATTTATCCATAACGAACTTAAAACTATTGTGAAAAATAGTGTAGAAGAAACTCTCAATGCTCTTTTGGATGCAGAAGCTGACAAACTTGTACAAGCTGAACGCTACGCACGTGAG
>OQWM01000235.1_pt1 | contig 32518 bp, 23 predicted proteins | sample 1691531 | NCBI WGS metagenome assembly OQWM01 (sample SAMN03418257, study PRJEB22391) | human gut metagenome | biome: human-gut; feature: organic feature; material: feces | host: Homo sapiens | place: Tanzania | collected 2013-01
CATGCGAAGATGCAGCCGACAAATGCGACTTTACAACGCCAAAGTGTAGCGACGATGGACAGAAACTCCTGACTTGCACAGCTGGGCAGTTGACCGAAAAAGCGTGCAAATGCAAAGACGGAACATGCGAAGATGCAGCCGACAAATGCGACTTTACAACGCCAAAGTGTAGCGACGACAAGAGATCGCTTCTAACATGCGTGAATGGACAAATACAGCCCAAATCGTGCAATTGCGAAGATGGCGAATGCGTCGATCCCGATGCGAAATGCGACTATACGGGCGACCGATGTAGCCAAGATGGAACGATGCTCGTGTCATGCGATGGAAAGAAAATTACGGGCACGAAGGAATGCACATGTGTCGATAATGCATGCAAAGAATGCGATTACGATGGCAAGCGTTGCGATAGCACATCGAAAAACGTCGTCAAATGTGACAAGAAATCGGGGCAAGAGATTTTCGTCAAACAATGCCCGGGGGCATGCGACAACGGTTCGTGCATGGCAGTCAAGTGCCCATCTGCCCAAGCCAAATCGTGCCTCGATATGAAAACGCGTTTTTATTGCGATGCGACGACGAACGTGATGGTTGAAGGCCAATGTGAAGCTGGCCTAATTTGTGCCGACGGCGACTGCGTCGAGAGAGAAGGCGAAGAACAGTGTAACTTTGAGAAGCATTGCATCGACGATAAACGCGGAATTCAAGATTGTAAGAATGGCAAGGTTGAATTTACCCCGTGTAACGATGGCGAGTATTGCACGACCGAAGGCGGGATTCGTTGTATAAAAGCCGAAACATGCGATAACTTTACGCCATATTGCGTCACAAACGAAGACGGATCGCAGTATGCCATGATGTGCAACGATACTTCCGATAAGCCCTACAAGAAGGGATGTAAAGCATCGTGCCAGAATGGCGAGTGCACCGTTTCACTCACCTTCGGGCATACGTGCAATAACACTGAGGAGGGCAAATGGCGCGATACGTGCATCGGCAATAAGGTTGCAACGTGTATAAAGCGAAGCAATGGAAGTTATGAAGTCGTCGAGCCCAACGAGAGCAAATGCGAAGAGAAAGGAGAGATTTGCGGCATCGAAAAAGTCGACGGTCTCGAAGAATACCGCGATCCGCGCTGTTATGAGCCATGTGATCTATATGGGCAAATCATCAACTCGTGTGTTCCCAATGGCGATCATACAGCGACGATCCAATATAAATGCGAATTTATCGACCATACGATCGGCGACAAGCGAATGGGATTTGTCGAAGTTCCGCATTCGTTACAGGATTGCGATATCGATTGCAAAAATGGCCAATGCATCAATTATGCCACTGGCGTCGAAGATGCTGGAAATGAGTGCAAAAGGGATGAATTCCCATCGAGATGCCACGATGCCGGTCGCGCCGTCGTTTGCGATGAAACGACAGACGAAAACGGAAACACAAAAGACGTCGTCACTGTCATAAAATGCGACGTCGATGAAACTTGTGTCGTGACGAAAGGCGAAGCTAGCTGTAATGATTCGTGCAAACAAGGTGATCCCGACATATATAAATGTGATATTCTCTTGAATAATTCTGTTTCATTTAAGTATTCATGCCAAAAGACCGACAATGGCGAATATGCATATCAATATGCGAGTGAAAATATTGGTGAATACATGACGAAATGTGACAAAGGATGCAACGAGATGACGGGAAGATGCAATTAGTCACCTCTCGACGATAGCGCCTTGCGTTATCGTCGCAATCGTCGTTCATCTCATTGCTTTGCATTCCCCGCCAAACGCAGAACGGGGAACGCGATATAGAGAGAACGACGAGACGAACGATGGCATGGCATTTGGCGAATCGTTACATAGGGCGATTTGCCGATATAAATCATAGAACAGATAACGCGTTATAACGATATATTTATATATACAAACGACATATTCATACATAGACGATGACAGCTGAGATTTGGTCAATCGCCGTCGGCATAGACGGCATAAGCCTTTGTGCGATCGAGACGGGCGGCGTCTGTCGCCGTCGCCAGTTCTATGCGCCACTACATGCGAAGCGATGGCGCAATTTGTCGATTATCGATCGCGGCGACGTGGCGCGTATCTTGGCCGATGGGTTATCGGCCCTCTTCGAGGGCGATGAATGCGAAGTCATGGCGATGGCACTCGTCACGCCCCATCGCCAAACTTGCCTATTGACCGATGACCATGGGGATCCGCAGACGCCGATATTGATCGACATGCCCCTGCCCATTGCCCGACGCGACGTTGCGGCAGCTTATGCCGATGACGAACTGCTCGCTTTGGCATACCGAGCGAGCATCGTGAGGCGATTGCGCAATCTATCGCCCGACGATTGCCTAAAGCCCCCCCCCGGTATAGGAACACTCGGATCGCATGTTGCGCAATGGCTCACGGGGCATGCATGCGACGCGAGCGAGCCTCTGGGCGTGCCCGATTTGTATTGGAAAAGCCCGGAATGCCGAACCGGTGCATTTGTCGAGGCAATGGGCATCGACTGGTCGGCGTCGTATCGATCGGTCCGATCGCAGTGTCCGTTTGCGCGTATATCGCCCTTTGCCGCCGAGCGGATATATCGGGATTGCGCCATCAACCCCCTCTCGCCCATCGATGCATCGTGGCAGATCGACAGACGTATCGAAAAGCTCGCCGGAATCCCCGTCTACGCCATGGGGTCGATCGACGCTGCGCGCGCCTTTGCATCGTGTGCCGACCCGATTCGATGGTCGGTCAAAGTCGGTTACGATTTGCGCGCGCATTGGAATGCAAAGCGGTTTGCTTGCGCCGAATATGAAATCACCATCGACGATGAATCAAAACTCGACGAGAACTCAAGTCGACATTCTGACGAACGGGGCGATAATGGCGATTTGAGCGATGGATTTGCCAATGGCGACGAGAACTCGAGTCGGTATTTCGAGAAACAGGACGATGATGGCGATAATCGTGGCAATGGCGAGTATTCGTCGCAAGAACAATCGCCCAAACCGCGCAATTACGAAGACTGGACTCGAGCTTGGGATAATCTTTTTGCACTCGACATATTGCCGTCGCTCAAGCCGACCGATACAGCCTATGGCGTATCGTGTGCACATATCCAATCGATACTTCCAGAAAGTGCACGAGATCAGGCGGCACAAAACGGCGGCATTTATCCATTCGAAGATTTGCGCCATGCCCCCGTCGGGGCATCGGGGCTACACGTCATTTCGACGAAGAATGGTGCGACTGTCGTCGGTCTGCGCCCAGGGCACGGCGACGCGCACTGGATGCGTGCATCGTTTGAGTCGATGATCTACGACTTGCGAGCCAAGCGTAGCCAAATTCGGGAATTGTGGGGGGCTCCGATATCGCTCATCTTGGAACCGCCATGGGATGCCGCCTGCGCACAATGGGTCGCCGATATATTGGCGGCACCCGTGCGCTATATTCCGAGCTCCGAGCCAGAAATCGCCGCCATTGGCGCGGCGCTTTCGCTCATGCGACACCTCGAATTGCCCGCGCCACAAACGGCTGTCTCAGCCGAGATCGTCGAGCCATCGCCGCGATCTCGTGTTTACGAAGCCCATTTCGACATCCATTGCGCACTATGTGATGCCCTGACATGAGTTCGCGGCGACAAACCCAAGCAAAAGCGACGCGATTTCTTGCTGGTACGGCGGATCTGATGACTTTTGCAAAGCTAGAGCATGGCTCACAAGAGATGAACTATGCGATGCCCTGACATGAGTTCGCGGCGACAAACCCAAGCGAAAGCGATGCGATTTCTCGCCGGTGCGATCATACTCGGAGCAATCCCGCGCTTGAGCATTGTTTATAGACAAATTCGTCGCAAAATGGCACGATATGGGCAGTTTAGCGACTTATACGAAGAAGGCATAGGGCGCGGTTTTGAGATTCATCATCTGAAGGATTTTCATGTTTACTCTATCAGAGCGATTCGAACAGGCGTTATCGATGGCATGTGATTTTCATCGACTTCAGAAGCGCAAAAATTTGCCGACGCCGTTCATCAGCCATCCGCTATCGGTAGCGGCTCTCGTATGCGAGAACATCGAATTCGTGTGCTCCGAACCAGAGCGGTGCGAAGACTTTGCCATCATCGCCATTTTACACGATGTGATCGAAGACCAAGGCGGGATGAAGGCTTATGAGCGCATCGCCCAAGCATTTGGCAAAGATATCGCCGATGGCGTCTTGGCGCTCTCCGATAGCGCGTGCGCACAGGGCGATGAAAAGCCCCCAAAAACAGAGCGCAACGCCCGATATTACGAAAAAATGGCGCACGCCGATTTGGGTATCGTACTCATCTCGTGTTGCGACAAAATCCACAATCTGCGATCGATGGATGCCGATTATCTATGCCTTGGCGAAATGATATGGCAGTCCTATACACTACCGCCGCTCGATACGATTGCGAATTACGATCGCTTGCTCGAACTCTATCGCAAACGGCTCGGTTCACATCGAATCCTCGGCATCTATGAACAATCACTCAACGCCGTTCGCGCCATTTGCCCGGCTTCTCATCGAATCGTCTAGGAGACAAATCATGATCCACGTCAACTACAATCAATCGACGATAGGTCAACGCGCCATCGCCGTCTTTGGCAATCTCATCGGTGGCGCTGTCGTCGTATTACTCGGCATTCTCGGCGCTTTCTTCGAATACGATTCACTCGTCAAAGAAGGCTTTTCGCTCATCACCATTCCCCTCTACGCCATCGTCTCTCTCTCGGGGCTCCTCATCTTGGCTCGCGTCAAATACGCCGTCATCATTGCCGTCGGCGCCGAACTCATCGAAATGATGTGCTACATCACCGAGCAAGTCACGACGACGCCAAACGTCAGCTTCCTCTTGCTCATCAAAGTCGCCGTCATCGTGTGTAGTCTACAACTCATGGTCAAAATCGTCTCAGTCGACGACAATACGCAACAACCCCCTCAACGCCCAGTAGGTCCACAACCTCCGCAAGGTCGACAAATCCCACAACGTCGCCAAAATAACGTTCGTAGATAACAGACCATTTTCTAACCCCGATGTATTCTCGAGATTCCCGCTTCTCCCCATTCCGAGTTCTCGATTCTCGCGGAATTCCCGCTTCTCCCCATTCCGAGTTCTCGATTCTCGGGGATTCCCGCTTCTCCCCATTCCGAGTTCTCGATTCTCGCGGAATTCCGACCGCGCATTCCTGTGCTATTCCCACTTGTGGGCACGTGGGAGATGAGACAAATCTCGTTCAGCCATTGCGCGATCGGCATCTCAGCACGCCACAAATCCAACTCCACCTATCAATAATAATATATACGATATGAAAACGATCGAAGTCGTCGCCGCGCTCATCATCAAACGCGGTCTTTTTTTTGCCGCCCAACGTGGCGAATCGATGGCACATGCCATGAGCTGGGAATTCCCCGGCGGAAAAGTCGAGCCCGGCGAATGCCACCGCGAAGCCCTCGCTCGAGAATTATTCGAAGAATTCAAAATCAAGGCATACGCCACCGATTTCATCGCCACGCGCGAAACGATCGAGCCCGAACGCATCATCAAAGTCCATCTCTACAAGACGATCGTCGAAAGCGATACTTTCACGCGTACCGAGCATGCCCAATTTCAATGGATATCGCTCGCACAAGCATACGATCTCACCTGGACTCAAGCCGATCGAGCATTTCTCGATCTCATCGGGGGCGTCGTCGAATCGCAAAAGAGCCTATACGAAGCACTTCCCGAAGATTTCGACGCACTCCCGACGCGCCCGCGCGGCGCACACATCTTCCGCGCTGTCCAAAAACCATGGGATGCCGCCCAAAATCCACATCACAGCATCGGGCACAAAACGATACAAATCCTCGAAACAGAATTCGACGCCTCAAAACTCGAAATCGACGACGCCATCCACGCCCCCGACGGCACGACGCGCATCATCTTCAGGCTCCACGATGGTCTCAAAATCGAAACGATACACATGCCGCGCGATGTCAAATCACCTCGTGTAACACTTTGTATCTCGTCGCAAGTCGGCTGCGCCATGAACTGCGCCTTTTGCGCCACGGCAACCCTCGGTTTGCGCCGCAATCTCACCGCTAGCGAAATCGTCCAGCAAGTCATTTGCGCCGTCGACGCCTTCGGTCCAAGCCAATCCCACGCCATCAACATCGTATTCATGGGCATGGGCGAAGCCCTCATGAACACCGATAACGTCTTGCGCGCCATCGACATCTTATCTCATCCCAACGGACTCGCCATCCCACCCGTCCGCATGACGCTCTCGACATCGGGCATATTGTCCGAACTCCCCAAAATCCAAAACGCGCCAAATCGCCCAAACATCGCCATCAGCATCAATGCGACGACCGACGAAACGCGCTCCAAACTCATGCCAATCAACAAAAAATTCCCACTCGCCAGCATCCGCCAAACACTCGCCGATTGGCCCTACCGATCGCACGAAAAAGTCCTCCTCGAATACGTCCTTCTCAGCGGCATCAACGACACCGATGACGACGCACGACGACTCGCACAATTCGCCCTCCGCCTCCCCCACAACATCAACATCATCCCCTACAACGAAACGCCGCGCGACACTTTCCACGCCCCTACACCCGACAACGTCCAACGATTCATCCGCATTCTCCAAGACGCCGGTTGCCTCGTCACTTTACGCGTCGCACGCGGTGTCCAAGTCGGCGGCGCCTGCGGTCAACTCCTCGCAAAACGCGCCAAACAAAACGACTAAACATCGATTCGTGTCGATTTGTCCCCTAATTCCCCCTATCGACGCCAATACGCCTTCGATGACTTTTTGCCCTCAGGCGCAAGTGCTACGCACGAGCACGCGAGCGACAAAAAGGCATTTTTTGGGCTCGGCTATTGCCCTATGGGCAATACGCCTACGCTATCGCGCTATGTCGCTATCGCTCCATACGCGCTCTTTGGGGCTCGGCAATTCTCTTGCAAGATCAAGCGCTAACGCGAACGCCCGATTTTCGCATCATTTGCATGCCAAACGCATGTAATCCTTCGAGTGTCAAATTGGGCACTTCGAAATCGACGTCGAGAATCGGTCGGATAAACGTCGCATTGCCACCGGTCAAAATCGTCTTAAAATTGGCGCCAAATTGGCGACGTATTTCGGCAGAAATCTTTTCGATGGCGCCAGCCGTGGCATAGAGCGCCCCAGCATTCATCGCTTCGATCGTATTCTCGACGATGACGCTCTCGACGCGATGGAGCGGTTCTTGGGGCAAATGTGGAATGCGCATGCTTAACGCATCGTGTAGCGTCTGTATCCCTGCATGTATTGGGCCGCCGTAAAAATCCCCGCGTTCGTCGACGATATCGAAATGCGTTGCCGTCCCCAGATCGATGACGATGGCGCCTTGTGGCGCATATCGGCGAGCGGCAAATGCATTGGCGAGTCGGTCGCTCCCCAATTGTGCACTGTAGTGGATGCGAAACGGAACGTCGGCTTGTGTCAATGTGACGACGCGATACGACAGAGTATCGGTTAAATACCTTTCGAAATCGGCTGCTGAACGCGAAACGCGCGACACGACGCATAATCCGCACCCAACGGATTCGCGAGCAAACGCTTCGGCGCGATCTTCATTCGGCGTGTCGAAGCGCCGCAACAGCCGATTCCCATCATATAAACCTTGCGAAATCCGCGTGTTGCCTATGTCGACTGCCAATAATCGCATATCACTCCCCAATCAACGCACAGAGCAACCCATCCGCGCTCGGTGCGGTCGCACCTTTACCCACAAAGCGCAAAAAAATCAAGGATTCCCAACGCAAACGCCGATATTTCGCCGTTTTCGTCAATCTGCACTCGAGAGCGATATTGCATAGACATGCGTCTTCGAACGATCGGTCATATCGACCGAAAGAGAACCTTCGAGGCGACCAAATTCCGTATCGGTCCGAGCTTTGATTTCGTGCGTTCCACATGGCAAGATAAACGTCGCCTTGTCGGTCTGACGCGCCAGCTGGCGCTCGTCTATCGAAATATCGGCCACTTGATACGGCGACGGATCGCCCGGTACATACGACTCTTGTATGCGAACGATCATCTTACAAAAATCGACCGATACGTTGCGATCGCCTTGTGCCGTCGCCGAATAATTGACGCCGATTTGCCGGCTCGAAACGCGCGGACGAACTTCGTAATGGCCATTGCGCGGCACATCGAGTGTGCATGGCAATTCGCACGATTCATCGGCCGAAGCTAGCGTCGCTCGAACGTTTGTTCTTGCAAAGATTCGATCGATTGCTGAATTTTTTTCGGCACTTTGCGCATTCTGTCTAATTTCGTTCAATTCTTGCGCGCGTGGCGTCGACGTGCGAGGGCGCGTGCGATTTGCGGTGCGAGCTTCTGCCACGCCACGCGCGCCGTTATCGATCGGATCCCGTTCTTCGGCATTGTCTTGGGGTTGTCGTTGATCGCTGTCGATATTCTGCTCATCGCCATCGTTGCGCCAAGCGCGAATCGGATTGAGATGGACGAGCACCTGCATCTGCCCCGCATGAAGCGAAAACGTCGATTCGACGCCTGCGCAACCGCGCCACGATACATTTCCGAGCGTGCGAGTCGCGATGTCGTCGAAATGGACGCGATAGAAACACGTTTCGTAGCCAGCGGCTTGGATCGCGACTTCGGTATCTTGTTCGGCGACGAGTAAAAAGTGCTTATCTTCGAGATCGCGATAGACGCCTTCGACGACGTAAATCGTCGCCGAACTCGGCTCCGTATAGAATGCAAACGGAACGCCGCGTGCGAAGCTATGTTTCCGCGTCTTTGGCGCATCATAGACAAACGACGAAGCCGATATCGACCGATAGGCTTCGCCATCGCTCGGCAAAACCGCCGTTCTATCGTCGATATCGACGACGGCCCCATTTGAATAATCGCCATTTTGGGGCAGATCGTTGCCAAGTCGCGCCGCTTCGAGCGTTTGTCGCAATGCTTCGAGCGATACAGGCGACTGCGACATGCGATAAAAGAAGATGCCCGAGATGATCGCGATAGCCCCGATGGCCCCGATGAGCATGTAGCGCATCTTGACGAGTGTCCGTCGCAAGCGACCGATTCGAGAGAGCTGCGAGCTGTCGACGGCGAGGAGTTCTTCGCCCGAGTTCAGGCGACTAGCGCCAGAAAGCCGATCGATTGAATTCTGATCACTATCGTCCGAAAGCCGAGAAATTGAATTCTGACCACTATCGTCCGAAAGCCGAGAAATTGAATTCTGACCACTATCGTCCGAAAGTCGTTCGGCCGTATTCAAGCCCATTGCTGCTGGCCGTTTGCCATCGTTCTCGATTCCAAAATCGGCATCATTGACAGAATTTTCTTCGGTAATACTTTGATATCTAGAAGGATATTCGACGATATCGCGATTCATCGAATCGGCGGCGATCGAAGCGACGGCAGGTGTGAGCGTCCGAGTACGCGTTGCGCCAAGCGATTGCATGCCAATCATCGCTTCGAGCGCCGCCGACATGACTTCATCGGTCGATCCTTGTAACTTCGGAGATTTCGCTATATCGTCAATATATCGATGAAAATACGATAAAACCTCTTTTTGACCGCAGATCAAATGGTATTTTCGCGTATATGCGATGAGATCGTCGGAAAACTCATCGGCAGTTTGGTAACGTTCTTTTGCGCTTGGTGCCATGGATCGAGCGAGTATTTCGTCGAATTCGCCGTTTTGCTCGGGGAGATCGACGTCGTGCGCAATCGACAAATCGCACGTAAATTTGCCCTCGCACAACATGGCTTCGACGTTGTCGCCAAATGGTCGTCGCCCTGCCAACATTTCAAACAAGACGATGCCCGTTGAGAATATATCGGTACGGCAGTCGAGTGCCTCGCCATGAGCTTGTTCGGGGCTCATATAGGCGAGTTTTCCTTGTACTTTGTCGTCGTGAGAGTGTGTTCGTGCAGGGCGGGCGATGCCAAAATCGATGAGTTTAACTTCGCCTTCGTGGGAGATTAAGATATTCGATGGGCTGACGTCGCCGTGAACGATACCGCTCGACCGAGCATGAGCATCTTTCGATCGGTGCGCATAGCTCAAACCGCGCAATACTTCGATGCAGACGCCTATCGCTATCGAGAGAGGAACGCATTGTGGCGCAATGTGGCGCAATAACATGCGCAAATCAGCCCCATCGACGTATTCCATTGCCAAATAATATTCCCCGTCGACGACGCCCATGTCGAAGATTTGAACGATATTGGAGTGCGTGAGAGAAACGAGGAGTCTGCCTTCGTCGAGGAATCGATCGACGAATGATTTATCGCGTGCGTATTCGCGGCGAATTTTTTTGATGATGCACGTCTTTGCGAAGCCCGCTACGCCATCGTATCGCGCTTGATAAATCTCGCCCATACCGCCGCAAGCGACGAGCCCGAGCAGTGTATAACGCCCAAATTTCACGAGATTTGATGCCATCATTGCGTGCGAAGATTCATCGTGGGTATGGGATTACAGCCCCAAAAATGCGCAGCGTATGCGCGCCGTAGCCGCTTGCGGCAAGGCGCCATAGATGCGCAGCGGAGGCGTATTGGCAACGCCAATAGCCGTAGCCGCGGAGGCGTATTGGCAACGCCAATAGCCGTAGCCCCAAAAATCGCCGCCCTATTAGCACAGCTCACCTATTGCATTCCATAGACAAACGACGATATTTGGCGAATACGCGCACGTGGCGCGATGGTGGAACAATCGAGGGCGGGCGTTTTATTCAATCGATGGTGCGAATTTTATTCGACGGATTGAAGCGACATGCGCATGGTTTGCGAAGGAATGCTTGGGTGGCAGAAGTTTATACGAAATCGCGTTTTTCCATGACGATGGCGGCGATGCTAATGAGTACGACGATGTAGGTGAGACCGTGGAGTGTTGACCAACCGACGTGGCTGAGCGGGATTTCGAGGGCGTAGGAGACTTGTGTCGAGACGTCGAAGTGGCCGAAATTTGGCAGGAGGAATTGTGCGGCGTGCATGGCGGCACTGATTTCGGCGGCTTTTTCGCGTTCTGCGTAGAAGCCGATTTGTGGGTAGAGGCTCGCTAGGAGCACGAAACCGGTGCACATCAACGTCGAGAGCATGGCGCTCGAAAACGTCGAGAACATGAGGGCGGCGGCGGCGACGACGAGCGATTCCATGTAGGAGAGCCAGAAGGCTTCGAAGAGCGTTGGGTCGATGACCATGCCGCGTATGGCTAAAAGAGCCAAAAAGATTGCAAACATGGCAAACATTTCGACAAAGAGCGTGACGGCGATGCCGAGGAATTTGCCGATGACGATTTGGTAGCGTCGGACGGGCTTCGAGAGGATGGTGTAGATGATGCGGCGGTCGATTTCGCGGTGGATTTGACCGATGCCGGTGTACATGGCGAGTGCGATGCCCATGAGCATCATAAAAGTCATGCCGACGTCTCGGATGACGCGTTCTTGTTCGTAGAGAGAAAGTTCGCCCAAAACAAGGGAGAAGAGGAAAATGGCGATGGCAAAAAAGCCGATGCCGTAGAGGATTTTGTTGCGAATTGCCTCGCGGAAAGTCATCGAAATAAAGGCATTTAACGTCAAAAACATCGTTTTCCTACTCTGCGTGTTGAGTTTGTTGTGGCACAGATTCAGCGTGATTCGTCGAGAAAGTGCCGCGCGTAAAGAGCTCTTCGAGGTCGATGCCGCGCTCGATGACGTGCTCGATGTGCAAGTCGTGGTCGAGCAAGTAGCGCAAGACGCCGTCGACAGTCGTGCTCTGTTGGGGGGCAAAATGGACGGTTACGCCGTCGCCTTTTGTGTCGATGGAGACGCCGAACTTTTCTTTGATTTCCGCATTAGATTCTGGGCTGAGTTCGCCACGTGCACATAATTCGATGTGGCGTTCTTTCGACAGAAGATCGTGCAGTCGCCCGACGACTTCCATTTGGCCGTTTCGGATGACGCCGACGCGGTCGCAGAGGCGTTCGACGTCGGGGAGAATGTGGCTGGAGAAGAAGATCGTTTTGCCGACTTTTTGGCATTCCTTGATGAGTTCGGCGACGTCGCGTCGACCGAGCGGATCGAGTCCCGATTGTGGCTCGTCGAGTATGACGAGTTCGGGGTCGCCGACGAGGGCTTGAGCGAGCCCGATGCGTTGGAGCATGCCTTTTGAGAAGGTGCCGAGGCGTTTATTGCGGGCGTGTCCGAGCCCGACGCGTTCGATCCATTTCGATACGATTCTGTCGCGCTCTTGTCGAATTCCATACAATTTTGCGTAGAAATCTAGAATTTCATACGCCGTTAAGCTCTCGTAGTAGTAGCTAATTTCGGGCAAATAACCGAGTTTTCGGCTACATCGGCGGTCGAAGCCGCTATATCCCATGAGATTCATCTCGCCCGAAGTCGGGCGAATGAGCCCCGTCAACATTTTAATCGTCGTCGTTTTTCCGGCGCCATTGGGTCCGATGAGGCCGAAGATTTCGCCGCGTTCGACGCAGAGCGATAAATCTCGAACGGCATCGACGCGGCGGCGACGAAACCCGACGTAGAACGTTTTCGATAAATTTTTGAGTTCGATAATCGGCTGTTGTGACATGTGTAATCGTTCCAGCTTAAGACAAATATGGCAAGCGGTTAGACTTATAATTGCAAGTAGAGATTAAACTCTAAATCGCAAGTAGAGGCGCGTGTTGCCGTTGGCATCGTCGGAGATTTCGAGAGCGCCGTTGAATTGTCGGAGCAGAGGCAAGATATAGGCGATCTGATTGACGGGTGGATAGCTCACGACGAGCCGTCGCGTGCTGACGAGCAAATCGAAGAGGTTGTCGTCTGGGGCGGGTACGATATTGACTTTGCCCAATCGTTCGACGATTTCTTTTGTCGTAAACAATTTCCCATTGTGGAAGACCGAGACGGAGACTTCGTTTGAGAAAGGTTGCAAGACGACGTCGATTCGGCTGTTGTTATCGGTCGAGAGGAAAGCGCAATCGACGATGATTTCGAGCAGTTTTTCGACGATCGTTCCGCAAGCGACGACGATCATCGGCGGAACGGCATCGCTCGATATATCGCTGGCGGGCGGATAGCCTTTCGTTTCGAGATCGATGTAGATGTTTTTTTTGAGGTATCGGCAACGATTTTGCGCGTTTTTGACGATATTTTGGAGCAGGCAAGGCAAGTAACCGACGAGCATTCCGATGCTTTGTCGGAGCAACATGGCGTGTTCCCAAGCCATTGGGTCTTCGTTGGCGCGAGCTTCGATAGCGTGATAGACGACGTCGACGGATTCGAGGATTTCTTGGAACGAGACCATTGGGATCGACATTGAGGTGCGAATGAACTCCAAGTCGGCATTTTTGGGCTGAACCCATTCGGGGCAGACGTTATTGGCGACGGTGAGCAGATGGAAGAGCAAATCTTCGATATCGCCGCGCTCGATGGCGGGTAAATACGACAAATGGTGGAGTTCGTAGACGAATGCGATGGCTGGGGGAAAATCGGTCGTCATTCCGAGGATCGACATGCGCGCCTCGATGCGCGACATTTCGGCAGAGATGGCGCTCGCATCGCCCATATCGCGCGACGACAAGAGCTGATTAAATGCCGCAATGCTCTTGCTAAAGAAGGTGAGTACTTGTTGCGAGCACGGTTCTGAGACGAGGCGCGGGCAGGAATCTTCGACGAGTCGGATGATGCGGACGCATTGGCGTTGCATCATGCGGTTTTCGGTATTGACGAAATCTTGTTGCGGGACTTCGTCGAGGTGAACGAGGAGTTGCTGTCGCAATTCGTTGAGTTTGCACATCGTCGCCAAGTGGAGCAAGCGGCGAATGAGGCTGCAATAGTATTCGGTCGACGTCGATGTCGACGTGTTGACCCAGACGAGTTGGAGCTCGTTGAGAATGTGATTGACTTGTTTGACGATGAAACTCGTCGCGCCATCGCGCGGCTGATTTGGCGCCTGATAGAGCGACATGAGGCAGAGATAAAAGAGCGATTTTGAGCGAACGGCTACGCTATCGGGGTTCTTTTCGACGCGTCGCAAGAGCCTACCGCAGACGGCTTGGAGCAATCCCGCTGTAAAATAGAGCCCACCGACGACGCTTTCCGATACGACGAGAGGTTTTCCGGCTTCGCGCGCGGGAACGCGTTCGAGGAGGGAAATGAGGACTTCGCAACAACGTTCGATGGCGTAGCAATGAATGCGGCGAGCGTCGATGAGAAGCTCATAAATGCGAGCTGAGCTCATCGCCGCGGGCGTATCGAGCTGTTGCAATAGGATTTCGGCCAATTGGCGTGCGTCGTTGACGACGGAATACGCCGATGGTTTGCGAGCATCGGGTTTGCGAGCAAAGAGCACGCGAAGTCGGTCGTGATTGAGCTGTTCGACGTCGTGCGCTTCGATATCTTCGGTTGGGAAGGCGCGCAATTCTTCGGTCAGCGAGACGAATGCCTCGGCGCAAGAAGATGGATACGTATCCCAGAGTGCATCGAGATGCATGAAGACGTCGGAGAGCCAGCGAATTTCGTGCGCATCGGACAATTCTTTGAGTTTGCAGACGCGGTCGCGCAAATCGTTGAGTGCACAATATTCAAATTCTAGGAGAGGAAGCGCATCTTTCATGAAGTTTTGCCACCGAACACAGAATGGAGTTTCGTCTTTTCCACCAGCTTCGGAATTAAACTTCGACACGAGCGAACGCAGATGGCGCAATTTGCGTTCGGTGATTTGCTTTGAGAAGTGGCGTTCGAGCAAGTCACAGACGGCAAAATAACTGCCGAATACCGAGGCATCGGGGACTTCGGGCGAACGGACACGGCTCGTCTTGTGATAAATCGCGTGCAAATCATTTTCAAAATCGTTCAGTCGATACTCTTTGACGATTTGTGCAGCGTTATCGATGCTCTTGGCTGCGTCTTCATAGCCTCGACTGTATCCGTAGAACATCGCCGATTCGAGGTAATGGAGAGATTCGGAGATGAGCGATTCGAGGGTACGAGCGAGTTTGTTGAGCGTGCGAGTCGTGAGTTCGTGCGGATTGACGTCGTCGAGACTCGGCAATGGCGCATCGTTCGATGGCTGACCGGGTTTTGCATCGAGAGCCACATAGAGCCGTTCCAATACGTCCGAGAATCGCCCCGTATCGAAATGGCTCGCATGTTGCTTGAAATACGTCAACATGTAGACGAAGCAGTTGAGAACTTCGTTCGCCTTTTCGAGGAAATGGCGCATCTTTGAGTTGTCGAAATGTCGCTCGGTCGGCTCGCCAATCGGCGCCTCGGTATACGATATCGGCATCATATTTCCGATGTAGGCGATGAGCGGGAGTTGCTCGTGCATATCGGCAAATGCCAAGATATTCGCCAAGCGATTGAGTTGCTTCATCAAATCGCAACACTCTTCGCAATCTTTTTGCACGATGATGAGTTCGAGATCGTCGAATAGGCGCATCATGATGAGCGAAACGAATTGCCACAATTGGCTATCGTCGGTCGTCGCACGATTTTGTTCCGAAGATCCCGCCGATTCATCGGTCGTTTTTCGCAATTCTCGTTGCAAATCGGCGATATTGAGGACTTGTGCTTCGACGGCTTTCGATTCAGGTTTTGCCGAGCCATTCCCCGCCGTTGCGCTCTGAGCAATTTGTTCTTCGGTTTGCGTTGTATCGCCTTGTGTCGTTTCGGGTTCATCTGTATCGATCGATATTTCTTCAGCAATATCTTCGCCACATTCGCCATCAAATTGAATTTCCTCCATCGAAATCTCGACTTCATCGAGGATAGAATCAAAATCATTCAAGGGCGATGAATTTTCTTCCTTTTCATGTTCTCGAGATGACGACTCGTGCGCCTCGGTCTTTGCCGAATCCTGAGCTTGAGTATTTTCTTGCGACGCCGTCGCCGTATGCGATTCCTCGGGAGCGAGCGCCTTTTGCGCATCGGTCTGTGGCATATCGAAATCGAGAGCTTCTTCTAGCTCATTCAACCAGTCGTCGCCGAAATCGTATCCCCCAGTAACCGGTTTCGCATCATCTTTGTTTGCCATCTCTTGAACCTCTCTTTACGTCAAAATTCCTAGGCATCATCGTAGCGGTGAATATCGCATATTTTCGACAAAATTTGAATATATAACCCAGACTTTTGCGCATAGCCCATCGAGCGCGTGCTCGTCACATAAACGCCTATGCTTATCGTCAAACGGTTTTGCTTATCGATATGAGTATCGGGAGCCCAACGCTCAAGCGCATCAAAGTAGCATCACGCAACGAAATCCGAGATCGGGAGCCCCCTCATTGGCGCGAGTTTCTTCTTGCGCACTGATTTGAATGGATTTTTTCGGCGTCAAATAACTGCCGCCCTTCGTCACGCGCATTTGCTTTTCCTTGCCCTCGGTCGAAGTCCACTCGCGCACATTCCCCAACATATTTAATAGATGCCCGGGATTTGCGCCATTCATGCGACGAAAAACGCTCTCTGGGTGCGGCGGATTCGTCTTGCGACATTCGCCACCTTTATCGCTACCGCAATGCACCGTCTCGCACGTCACATTGACATGCGTAATGCCATCGGTATCGCCGCCAAAACGCGCAGCGGCCTCCCATTGTTCCGCCGTGGGGATCTGTTTTCCAGCAAAGCGGCAAAACGCCTCGGCCGTCCCATATCCGATATGCGTCACGGGCATATTCAAATCATCGGGTACTGCCGACAACGGCGGGCATGCATTCGCCGCGACGCATTTGTCGTATTGATAATGCGAAACTTCGACTTGATCGATCGCAAAAGCCCCGAGAACTTGGCGCGATATCTCTTTCTGATTTCCCGTGCTTATCCAGTGCTCTGCCCTCGGTATGACCGTCATTCGCCCCGTATCGGTTTGGCGCTCGACGAGTGCAATATGCGATATATCGTGCAAGACTTCGTCGTCGTTGCCCATGGCATGAATCGATTCTTCTTCGGCATGCGGCGCCACCGAATCGGGCATTTGATTCCACCAACGATACGATACGCCGACGAGGCATAATATGGCGAGTAGTCCAAAGACGACTTTTAATGCAGAAGATGATCGCCGAGGAACAGCTTGGGAGTTGTCGACATTTTCTGAATTTAATTCATTGATTATCAAATTATTCGAATTTAATTCATTATCATTCATTTTTTTCGAATCATTCGATTTCGACTCGTTGCATTTCGATTTTTTCGAATCATTCGATTTTTTCGAATCGGCGATTTCAGTTCGATTCTTCGCTTGTGTTTGCAACGCCGTTTGCGAACGAAGCTGTTCTTGATCCGAGGGCGTGGTTGCCGTTTTGACGCGTTTCATCGCCCTTTGCGATGTACTCGATAGTTCACGCCTCGTCGCCTTTCGAGTCGTATGCATCGTTTTCGGCGATTTCTTATCGGCCTCAGCCCCTTTGACATCATTCGTCATGAAATGACTTCCCGACAAAAGGGTTTTGTCTTTCTTCGACGATGTCGCCAGACGCGATTTTTCTTTGAGCTCTGTTTCGGCAAAGGCAGCCGACTCGACCGAGGAGGCATCTTTTGCGCGTGGCTGAATAGCAGGCGTGCCCGATTTCGTGCCATTTACCGCTTTCGACGACGCGACGGCTTGTTCATCGCGGACTTCGGGTTTTGATGGAACCGCCCCCATCGTCGCTTTGCGCCGTCCGCGCTTGGCTGGCTTATCCCCCGTTCCCTCATTCGCTTCTTTAGCCTTATTTCGATCGATGGCGCGTTCAATTTTTCGCTGGAGCTTCTGATTGCTCGACGAGACCAATACGCCTTCTTGCGGATTGAGTCTGAGCGCAATATCGTCGTATCCACCGAGCGATAAAAGTGCACGTTGGAACGATTCTGCATTTGGATATCGATTGGCCCTATCTTTTTCGAGCGATTTCATGACGATCGATTCGAGCCTATCGGGGATATCGTTGCGATACGTCCGCATCGAAGGCGGTTTCATCGACAACTGTGCCTTCAGAAGCTCGAATTCCTTGTACATTTCGAACGGCGTTCGACCGCACAACAATTCGTAGAGCGTCAGGCCGATCGCATAGAGATCGGTTCGCTCGTCAACATCGCGCGCATTCTCGATTTGTTCGGGCGCCATATATCGCGGTGTACCCATCTTCGCGCCCGTGACCGTTCGTTGTTCGTTTTCGCTCAGAATCTTGGCAATGCCGAAATCCATCACCTTGATCCCGCGATAGAGCATTTCTTGCGCATCTTGGCGACTCACCATGATATTCGACGGTTTGAGATCTCGGTGAATGACGCCCTTATGGTGTGCGAAGCCAATCGCATCGAGAATGACGAGCGTACTCGATACGGCATCGTGTATGCTCAAGGGCGATTGTTCGAGGATTCTATCGAGTGCCGATCCATCGACGTATTCCATGACGATGGCCAAGATCCCCGGGATTCCGCCATCTTTATCGCTATCGATGACATCCATGACGTGCACGATGTGCGGATGAACGACTTCGGCTTGGATTCGAGCTTCGGCCAAGAAACGGCGACGCAAGACGTCCATACGCGCCAGCTTCGGATCGAGCACTTTGAGCGCATAGCGCGTGCCGAGCGATTTATGGTGACAGCTATAGACGACGCCCATGCCGCCTTCGCCTATCACGCCCTCGACAACATAGCTACCGCGCAAAACGGCGCCTGCCGGCAACAAACCATCGGGCTGAATCGAAAACGTCAAATCATTGCCGCAATAATTGCAAAAACGACTCCCTGGCGGGTTCATTTTCAGGCACATACGACATTTCAAATTTGGCACGATACTGCTGGGCACGACACTCCACTCCCATTCACACAAAACGCTTCATATTCAATTATCGCACTACCCAAAAATTTGCAAATATATCGGGCGTTGCCCGTCGCCATCTTTGCTACCGCTGCCATAATTATCCTTTCAATTCGCCATATTGCCTATATTTCTCTTCATTATCGACTTCGACATCGTTTTTTTATCGCTAAACAAACTTTTTTATTGACACGCTAGCATCTTTGCCGTAAACACGCCCTCGCTTGATGGTTGTGACAAACGTTACAACGATTTGGCTAGGTAGCTCAGTTGGCAGAGCAGGGGACTGAAAATCCCCGTGTCGGCAGTTCGATTCTGTCCCTAGCCACTCGACAAAGCGCTGGATTTTTCCAGCGCTTTTTTTTTACTCACTTTTTATCCATTTTTTCCCAGCAGGCGATCTACCAAACATGCCCGATCTCTATACGACGACTCAAGGTCAGCCCCTCCCACTCGGATCCACCGTCACGAACGAAGGCATCAATTTTGCCGTCTATTCACGTCATGCGACGACGGCATATCTCGATCTCTTCGACTCCCCCGATGCGACGACGCCAACTGTATCGTTCACACTCGACCCGAAACGGCACAAAACGGGCGACATTTTCCACATCTTCGTCGGAGGTCTCAAGCCGCGCCAAGTCTACGGTTGGCGCATGAATGGTCCATATCGCCCCATCCAAGGTCATCGTTTCAATCCCAATAAACTCCTCGTCGATCCATTTGCTCGCGCCATTTGTGGTCATTTCGACATGTACGACGACGATCTCTATGGATACGACAAGAAATCTGCCATGCGCGATCGATCGTTTTCGTCGACGTCGAGTGCACATGCTTGTGCAAAGTCCGTTGCCGTCGAAAGAGCGCCATTTGGCTGGGATGTCGATATTCGCCCGCGCTATGCGCTCTCCGAAAGCGTCATCTACGAATGCCACGTAAAAGGAATGACGATGCATCCGTCGTCGATGTCGGCGCACCCTGGCACATATCTCGGGCTCATCGATAAGATCCCACATCTCAAAGAAATGGGCATTACCGCCATCGAACTGCTTCCCGTCGCAACCTATAATGCCCAAGAGCCCCCGACGCTACGCGATCCCGATACGGGCAAATTCCATACAAATTATTGGGGCTACGCGACGATCGGCTTCTTTAGCCCGTATCAGGGTTATGCCGCAAACTCCACCCCCGGCGCAGCTGTCGAAGAATTCCGAACCATGGTCAAAGCCTTTCACGAGGCACAAATCGAAGTCATCCTCGACGTCGTTTTCAATCACAGTGGCGAGGGCAACGAATGCGGTCCGACAATAGCATTTCGAGGGCTCGATAATGCCATCTATTATATGTTGGGATCGCGCGGCAAATACGCAAATTACACCGGCTGTGGCAATACGATGAATTGCAATCATCCCGTCATGAAAGACCTCATCATCGAATGCCTCCGCTACTGGATAGTCGAGATGCACGTCGACGGATTCCGCTTCGACCTCGCCACGATTCTCGGGCGTTCAAACAAAGGCGAATGGATTAACGATCCGAATCTCGGCCTGCTTTCCGATATTGCCCAAGATCCCGTGCTCAGCGGTACAAAGCTCATTGCCGAGGCTTGGGATGCCGCTGGGCTCTACAAAGTCGGCGGATTTCCTGCTCCTTGGGCCGAATGGAACGGGAAATTCCGCGACGACGTTAGACGTTTTTGGACAGGCGCCGACAACACCGTCGTCGCCTTCGCACATCGAATTGCCGGCAGTCAAGACGTCTTCGACGATAAACCCGATACGACGCAAAGCATTAATTTCATCACGGCGCACGACGGTTTCACACTTCGCGACTTGTGCTCGTATTCAAAAAAGCACAATTTCAAAAACGGCGAAAATAATCGCGACGGTTCCGACGATAATATCAGCATGAATTTTGGTTGTGAGGGCGAAACCGACGATATTGATATTGTGCGAAAGCGAATTCAACACGCCAAAAATCTCATTGCAACGCTCTTCATATCGCGTGGCACGCCCATGCTACTCGGTGGCGATGAAGTTTGGCGCACTCAGCGCGGTAATAATAACGGATTCTGTCAAGACAACGATATTTCGTGGATCGATTGGTCGCATCACGTCCAATCCGACGAAATCATGCGATTTACGAAAGCCATGATTTCTTTGCGCAAGCGATTCAAAGCACTCCATCAGACGACTTTTGCCAATCCACTCAAATGCGCATTTAAGTCCGACAACATCCGCTTCCACGGCGTCGCACTCGAATCCCCCGATTGGGCCCCAAATTCCCACTCACTCGCCGTCGAACTCGCCGACGGTCCGCTCGAACCGAGATTTTACATTGCCATGAACGCATGGTCGGAACCGCTACAATTCGAGCTTCCAAAACGCGCTTGGTTCAGCCTCATCGACACCGCTCAAATCACGCCACACGACGTCGAATCCCTCGACACAGCCCCATCTATCAGTGGATCGAGAATCACCGTTCAACCCGATGCCATCCGAATTCTCATCTCAACGGGGTGTGCAAAGTAATCGCTCGTGTTTTCATCGCCCCCAACTCGTCATATCCTCGTTTGAATCATTTTCAAGATACGTACATATAGAGGTGCGTTATGGCAAAAACTCTCATCTATCACGGCAGTTATACAGAAATACAGAATCCGAAGATCATCGTCGGTCGACACACAAAGGATTTCGGATTTGGATTTTACTGTACAGTCATCAGAGAACAAGCTGAACGCTGGGCTAAGCGATTTAACACGCCTGTTATCAACGTTTACTCCGTCTTATTCGACACATCTCTCGATATTCTCGAATTCGAGACGATGACAGATGAGTGGCTCGATTTTATCGCCAACTGCCGATCTGGAACACCACACAAATACGACATCGTCATAGGCGCAATGGCAGATGATCAGATCTATAACTACATCGCTGACTATTTAGACGGTGTTCTATCGCGTGACCAATTTTGGAGTCTTGCTAAATTCAAATACCCAACACATCAAATAGCTTTCTGCTCACAGTGTGCACTCCAATGCCTACATTTTGAAAATTCTATGGAGATTTAATCATGCTCGGTAGAGAAGATAAAAAGGCGAATGACCTTTTTTTTACATGTAGCCTCATCGAATACATCGCACGAAAGACGAAGAACAAACCCTCTGATATCGTCGTAGCATTGGGAACTCAAAACATTCAAAAGATCTACGACCTAGCAGATGTCTATCACTGCGATAATATCGACGACGTAAGCGATAGTTTTATCGAATCGTGCAATATTAAAAAGGGCGATTTCGACAATGTTGCAGAATGCAAATACACGATACCGACGCATTGGGATATCGGCAAAGTCTATAAACGATTAATCCTCATGGTATCGAAAGAACAAAACACCAATATCGTCGAAACGCTCCAAAATGCCTACGCATCTTTCGTTAGCCCCCTCATCGAAGACTACAACAGTAGCTTTTACTACGATAATCCACAAACGATATTCCAATCGTATATCGATGGAAAAGTGTATTAGACATCTGTGCCACGTTCAAAACGATATTATTTAATCGTCAGAAGCCAAGCTTTCAAGTAACGAGCTTCGGCAAACGATGCGACGTGATCGGCAGGCAGCCCTGTATAATCGATTGCCTCGCGCGTCCGGTGTTTTAGGGCGCGTTGTACGATTTCTCGGAACTTCTCGGCGCCAATATGCGATGAACACGAGCAACACAAGATTTGCCCCCCCGGTGCAAGACAATCGGCGGCGGCAGCAAACAAGCGCATATAGGCGCGTTCTGCCGTTGGAATTTGAGCCTGCGAAGAAGCAAAACTCGGCGGATCGGCGATGACGAGGTCGAACGCCATGCGGTGCGATTTGGCGCGTTCGAGCCATTCATACATATCGCACTTTTCGAGAATGCTCTCGCACGATGCGACGGCTTTATCGTCGGCATTGATGCGAAAATGTTCGGCGACGAGATCGAGGGCGTGTTTATCGCCATCGAGACTCCAGACGGATTTGGCACCGCCTTTGGCGGCTGCCAGCGAAAAACCACCCGAATAACAGCAAATGTCGAGGACTTTTTTACCAGCCGATAGCGAACGAACGATTTGTCGGTTTTGCCTTTGATCGAGGAAAAACCCCGTTTTCTGCCCGCGAAAGACTTGCGCACGAAGATGCATGCCGTTTTCCATGAAATCGGCATAGGGCGTATCGTCGTTGCTCCCGAGGAGTTGCCCTTCTCGGTAGCCCGCCGCTTCGTAAATCGCACGGCACTCGCGCCCAAAGCGCAAAACGATGCGGCGCAATGGCACGACATAAGCTTTTCGCGTGATATCGTCGTCGAGCCCAATGACGTCGATCAACATTTGCAAGAAGCTATCGATATAATTGAGCCAGATCGCCGAATAGACTTTGACAACCCAAGTCCCCGCATACGCATCGATGACGATTCCCGGAAGCCCTTGAGATTCACCGCTGAGCAAGCGCACACCTGTCGTATCGTTCGACGCAATTCCTTGTTTGCTCAAATACTCTATTGCAGCCCTAAACTTATCGTACATATAAGCTTGATTAAATGTACATTTTGAGCCCAATATACGCACGCGTATTGGGCTATAGGCATCGTATAGACCAATAGCAATGCATTTATTGCGTTTTCCATAGATTGCAACGACGTCGCCATTGTCGGGCGTCGTATCGAAATGGCAATATTTATCGAATATCCACGGCAATCCACGGCGTATCCGGTATTCACTGTTCTCGTCGATATGGAGCTTCTTCACTTTCAAATCGATATCGTTCATTATAATATCATCATCCTACGATATATATATTGTATTATATTTTGCGACACGCCACTGCGAGGCATTCGATCACGACTTTTGGGGATTCACCTTGAAAATAATGGTGAAACGAACGAACGACGAGTGTCAACAATTCTCGGGCATCGATTTCCATTCGACGAAGCCCCATGCACAAACCGAGAAAATGCGATTCGACGATCGTCGAAAACAGCAACTGTTCGACGCTACCAAACGATAGTTCGACTGAAAATGTCGATTTCTCGACGACATCAAATCCGCTTTCGCTCAACGCATCGATGACGTTATTTGGCAACATACACGTCGACAATTCGTCGCAAATTTCTCGTGCGAGATTTGGGTAAAGCCGACTGAGGCATTCTTCGAAGATATCGAAAAACGCGCTAAACGACCCCGATTTGGGGACGCAACAAACGAATAAGCCATCGGGACGCAAAACGCGGCGATACGATGGAACGACTTGTTCGAGTCGAAATAGCGTTGCAAGTCCGATTTCCGACACGACACCGTGAAAGATATCGTTGGCGTAATTGAGTGCACTCACTTCTTGCGCCGAAAAATACAAATTCGCATTTGACTCTGAAACGCAAGATTTTAGAGCTTCGAAGCGCGTATTTTGCTCATCGACTATCATGATCTTGCCGCTATGCGGCATGCGAGCGACGATTTCTCGAAGCATGGGCTTCATGCGAAGCTCGGGCAAGAGGATGACAGGAGAAGATTCTTCAAACAGGGGCGAGCACATGGCGAGCAAGGGAATATCGACGCGTTCTTTCCACGGGGTTTCGACGCACGATGCATCGATGCGCGCTTGGCGCTCTGTCCGCTCTGCAAGTTGTGCTCGTCTCGACGACATAACGCCCACCTATGTTCGTTTAAGCAAAATGTACAAAACTCGTATTTTTGAGATGTACTTCGTCTCTCCCATCCATCCATCGGATGCCGTTGATGTTTTTATCACAATGCCCGAGCTGTGTATAGTCCACCTTGTGTTGCTGGCAAATCGATTTCACGGCATCGACGTTCGATTTTGGGATGGCGACGAGCAATGAAAAATCTTCGCCACCGCAAAGCATCCATCCACGTGGCTGAACGAGTAACTCCCGAGCGAGCGCCGACATCGATTCCGTAGGCTTGAGAACACCGACGTCGACGATACCGCCGCAATGACTACTTTCGAGCATGCGCCCCAAATCGGTCATGATGCCATCCGAAACATCCATCATGGCGTGAGCCAATCGCTCTTTTGCAATGGCAATGCCGACGTGGCATAGAGCCTTAGGGCGTTTGAATGCATCGAGATAGGGCTTATACGTCGATATGGCGTCGGCAAACATGAGATTTCGACGGCAAAGTTCGAGCCCTGCCGCCGAATGCCCTATATTGCCCAATACGGCAATGACGTCACCATCGGAGGCACCGCAACGACGCAATACGGGGTAATTGGGCTTTTTCCCTAACATCGTAATCGAAAACGAAACAACACTGCTTCGCACGACGTCGCCACCGATGAGCCAACAATCATCGAGATTGTGGTCGGCGATGCATTGTTTAATCGCCAAAATGGCATCGCGAATCGATTCGAAGCCCAAGTCGGGGCGCAAACACAAAGCCAACGTAAAGCCCGATGGCTCTGCGCCCATCGAGGCAACATCGCTCAAATTCGCCGTCGTACAACGATATGCGGCATCGGCAAGCGACATCCACGACAAATCGAAGTGGACGCCTTCGACGGCAGCATCGGTCGTTATCAGATTGAGTCCGTCGCGAAATACGGCGCAATCATCGCCGATACCCAGCGGTGCAATATCGGGGCGCGGCGTAAATATACGCGAAATTTCTTCAATAACTTGGTTTTCTGTCCACATCGACATCGTTCACACTATGCTAAAGAATGCGTTCCAAACAACGCTTAAAGAAGCCCTCTTTTTTGGGTTGCTCACCCGAGGCGCCTAGCCGAGATCGGCTTTGTAACGTTGGGGTATTATTCTTGAGCCGTATGGATTGACTTGTGAGCGGTTTTCGCACGACGCATTCTGCGACGAGTTGCGACGAACTCACGCGGCGAATGCCGCGTTGAGATGACGCCGTTCGCGTGCGTCCGAGCGAAACATCTGCCGTTCGGCGAACGCCTGCCATGGAATTGCTCTGCGCGGGCGTAGCAACGCCCGGATCGCTTTGAACCGACGAGCCGAACTGCGCAATCTTAGAGGCTTCTGGTGGCGTCGAACGACGAACCGTCCAGGCGTCTCCTGCTTCGCGCCGCCGACATTCGATCGGATCCAAAAAGGCTTCCAATGCGGCTGCAAGATCGTTGACGTCGCAATATCGCGATGATGCCTTTTTTTCAACACATTTCATAATTATCTCGCGCAAAGCGAGTGGAACTTTTTCTTGAATCGCTGGGAATGGGTTATTGATATGCATCATGGCAACGTCGAGAGCCTTTTTACCGCGAAACGGTGCATCGCCCTCGAGCATGGCATACATCACACAACCGAGGGCATAGACGTCGCTACGTCCGTCGAGTTTTTCGCCCTTCGCCTGCTCTGGGCTCATGTATTCGGGCGTTCCGCAAACGACGCCACCGCGCGTGATTTGCTCGGCGCTCTCGGGACCGCTGACGACTTTTGCCAAGCCGAAATCGACGACTTTGATGCGAAGATGGGGTCCCGGATTGTGCATGATAAAGATGTTTTCGGGCTTGAGATCGCGATGGATAATCCCCTTCTGATGCGCCTCCGACAAGCTCCAGCAAACTTGGAGCGCCACGCGCGTCGCCGTAATCGGCGACAATCGGCGTTTAATGCGCATGATTTCTCGTAAGTCCTTGCCGTGAAGCCATTCCATGACCAAGAACATAAAACCATCTTCTGTCACACCGTAATCGATGAGCTCGATCGTATTGGGGTGCATGAGCCGCTTAATCGTTCGAACCTCGCGCTTAAACCGTTCGATCGCCACCGGATCGCGTTGCAACGTCGAACGCATAATCTTGAGCGCAACGAGCTGTTGTTGTTCGAGATCGGTTGCCATATAGACAAATCCCATCCCGCCGGCGGCGATGAGACGCTCGACGCGGAAACGATCGCCAAAGACGTGCCCACATTGAAAATCCGATGCCGGATCGTGCTCTTCTAAATGTCTAGCCATGACCATGATGAACTTCTCCTTCTATACATGCATATCGATGCATGCAAAATTCTAGGTGCATCATGTCACAGTTCAAAATTATTTCAAATTTTTGACTATGACTATCATCGGGCTCGAAAACGCTTCGATCTCATGGCATATCGACGATCTCGCGCAAATGCTTACAAATCTCTTCGGCTTCGTCTTTGCCCTTAAAACGCGCTTCGTCGAGCTTAAATTCTGGCGTATGCGTTTTGAAACGACAGTTTTCTTGGCGAGCTCCGTGCTTGATGTGTACCATTTCGTGGAACAATACGAAGCGCACCGCTAATTCGGGCACGCGCGGATCGTTCAAAATGCGAGAGAGGCAGATGATATCCCAAAAGAAATTATACGACCCGAGCTGGCGATAATTCGGACGCGTCGTCCACGCTATCATCGGGCGCAAAAGTGCATCGTTAAAATACTCTGCATTGAGCTCGTCGAACATGCGATTGAGGTTATAGACATCATTAATGCGCAACGGCGACATGTCGCTATAGACGGCGAGCAATTTTTGAGCTTGCGTCGTTTGGGCATATTTTTCGGCAATTTTACGCGATTGAAGATTTTTTTGGACGATTGCCGCAAACAGGGCATTCCAAATCTTCGGGCCGGCCGAGAGATAAAAGAAATTGACTTGTATACTCGTGATGGGCCGCGTTTTATCGCCGTGTACGCGCCAACGATCTTTCGAAAAGATGAATTCAAACGTCACCGACTGCGGTGCAATCCCAGCGAGTTCGGCAGCGCGAGCGGCATAAAAAAAGCCATTGACGAAGACTTGATAATTGTCGACATCGTTGCGACGCACGAGGCTCGGGTCTTTGCCTAAACTCGTATCGACGCCCGGATAAAACTTGGGCCAATGCTCTGGAATGGCGGCATTTTCGGGTGCGCTGACGTCTTCGACGTCGAAAAACGTCGACGCGCCTGCCGGGGTTCGCTTGCCTTGGGCAACGATCCAACGACATGCACGATAAATCGCACTTTCGGCGATCTTCGGCTTCGAAACGCGATAGAGCGCACTTTTTTCGAGTCTTTGGACGTTTTCGACGCGATTCCACATGTCGATCCGAACGAAATCGCGCGGCTCAACTTTGTCGACAGCACACCGCCATAGCGTGCGATTGACTTCGCGCCAAAACTTTGAAAAAGCCGTGAGATCGCTCATATTCGCCTACATCTACCTTTCTCTTTGCGGAGCACGATGCATCCAGACGAGCTGATCTAATGTCACAGGGGCATAGGCATTCTCGATACGCCCTGGCGTCGAGGCATCGGGGAGCAGTACTGGGCTCAAATCCGATGTCCGCGTATTGAGGTCGAATACCGATTCAAAGGCATATAACAACTCGACACACGACTGATATCGTTGATCGGGTTCGGCAATGGCTCGCATAAAGACTTGAGCAATGGGCATTAAAAATGCGCGATCTTCGGGCAGTTCGATTTGTGTAATGGGCATTTCTTGCCCCGTCATACACGAAAGTGCGAGCTGACCAATTTGATACACGTCGTCAAGCATTGAATGGACTTTATTCACATAGCCCAAATTGGCATCGAAGATGCCGAATAGTTTGACGCTCGACATATCGCCGCCCGAACGCATGACCCAAATATTGTGGAGCATGAAATCGGGGAACGTCAGAGACTTCAGATGGCAAGCGCTGAGCCCCTGCAAGACTTGATGGAATATGTGCATCAAGACAACGGGATCCATCGGAGCATGGCGATCGTATATCTTTGAAAACTGCTCGCCGCGCTTTGCCTCTAAAATGACTGCCATCGTATCGATACTCGGCAATTCTTGGATGCCGAAGACGGTCAAGACGTTTTGCTGGTGTATCGACGCATAGAGCTCGGTGACTTGTTTGAACTTTTCGACGTGCTCGACGCGCTTCATAAACATGGGCTTGAGCACATACATCGACAGCGACCGATCGACGACGGGCTGATAGATGTCGTAAGTCACAGAAAAGGGCGTTTCCATGATGACTTGCGTCGGCACAAATTTATTGGCAACGATTTTGCCCAAAATGTGAAGTGAATCTTCAACGCAATCATCGCTCACCATATAGGATCCACACGAGCACTGCGCCCCAATGAGCTCAGACTGGCGATTGCATTTTAAACACTTGGCCATAGCCACTCCATTCGTCGAAGAATATGCGTGACGGCGAATCCGACGCACCCATCATCTGCTATAATCAAAAAACAAACTCTCGCAATGGATGCCGATGTTTTTTCTGAACGATAGAAGAAGAGCAACACCGCCAAAGCGGCTGTGTTGCTCTCGATTACGACATGCGATTAAAGCTTAAACGTGTATTTGACGGGGATTGCGGCACCCGTGAACGTCGGGAACTGATGCTTTTCGACGACCGTGAGGATGCACTTTTCGCTCGCACTCCCTTGGAACGTACCACCAACCGCTTTGACATTCTTAGCAGAACCAGCGCTATTAATCGACATTTGAACCGTAAGTGTGCCGTTTTTCGCGCATTTTGTCGCTTTCTTTTGGCAAGATTCAAGCGCTTTTTTGACTTCTGCACTCGAAGGCGGCTTGCTCGTAGCTTTCCCCGAGGCGACGGCCTCGGCACCAGGCCCCGGCGTCGGCTTTTTCGCACTGCCGCTACCGCCGCCAGCTGACTTCGACGGCGCTTTGTTCGCATCTAGGGCTTCTTGTGTTTGGCGCTGTTGTTCGGCTAGGCGCAAAGCTTCTGCATCATCTTTATTCTTCTTGATAAGCGCAGCCTTTTCCGCATCAAATTTTTCCTTTTGTTCTTTAAGCTTCTTATTGAGCTCGTCAGTAGCATCTTGTTTGGCTTTATCCACCTCTGCTTGCTTCGCTATCTTTTCCTTTTCTAGTTCAGCGAGTTCTTCTTTTTGTGCTTTGTCAGAAGAATACCACAGATACCCGCCAACGCCAGCGATTCCTAGGACTAACACAACGGCTATGATGATAACGGCGATAAACCAATTCCGCGCCTTTTTAGGCACGACGCTGTTAAACACCATGCTCTGCATGCCAAACGAATCGCCGTTTTCACCTTGACCGCCTTCCGACTGACTCATCGCCGACAACGTGCTCAGATTGATAAGACCAGATGCGTCTCCCGATGGATTTGCTCCGCTCGAATTCATGTCGCCATCGTTGGATTGCAAATCGTCAATCGAAAACAATACCGAATTTTCATTACGCGCACCAAACAACGATTCGCTGTTGCCATCCTGATCTCTGAAATCCATCTATGTCCTCCAAACTCCAACACGATTATGACCACGGAATGCTTCCGATGACTCCACAACAAGCGGCTCATCGCATTTCATGCAACAAACCTCGCATCCCTCTACAATACTTCACCGCTTTTGTCACGTCATAATCTCAAAGATATGACTAACGCCCACAGATAGGGGCGCCCGACCGATTAAACCTATTGGCGCACGCCCTATGCGGCGTCGTTGAGCAAGCTCGTCGCGATGCGATCGAAGCGCCGCGCCCAGCAAACTTCGGAGTGAACGCCACCCGGGTCGACGTAAAATGTCACATCCGCGGCGCTGTATCCGATATCGAGGAGATGGCGATAAAAATCGCCCACGATCCCAGCATAATCCATATATATGCCATTGACCGTAATGTGCTCCTCCGATCCCATATCCATGTAGATCTTTTGCCAATTCGGCAATTTCGAATTCCACTCTTCGAAGCAACGATAATCTGCCCACATGACGCTAGGCGATATCGCGCCAATGCGACCGATCACATCGGGGCGCTCGCGCCCACAAAACAGCGCCATCAAGCCCCCCAACGACGAACCGATAAATGCCGTATTCTCGGGGCCCGTACACGTGCGATAATGCGCATTCATATAGGGGACGAAAAATTCCGTCAAATTGTTCAAGAATTTCCAGCCCCGCGGCTCGTATATCTGCGCATCGGGATAAGCCCACGGCGTATACTCCGAAAACCGATCGATTTCGTGATCGATGGCACAAACGATCCACTCTCGATCCAATTTCCCTTCGCTCCAAAGCGCATCTAGAGTGCGATTGACGCACCACGTATCGAAGCGAGCACTACGCGGATGCGCAAAGACATTCTGCCCATCGGTCATGTAGATGACCGGATAATGCTTGACGCTATCTGCGTCGTAGGAATCGGGTAAGTATACGCGAATCGTTCGTTTAAACTTATCTAAAGGCGAATAAAAATCATCTATGATATCGATTCGACTCATTTCAACTCAAACACGTCGTCCTTTTATGCGCCCAAAACGATGGGAACGCAAAGATATACCTTGGACATGAGCCCCAAAGCAAAGCCCGCCAGTGTTGCACGTCGCTCGATCAAACGAATCGAAGCGGTCCGTATGCATTCGGTTCGTCGTCTTCGTCGTCCGAATCATCGCCTTCTTCCGAGCTAGTCGATTCGACTTCTGAAGGATCGTCGGCGGCAAACGCCAGCAATTCGGGGATTTCGTCGAATATCGAGACTTTTTCACCGCGCGTCGACGCATAGGCTGCCAACATATCGGGCGGTAACATCGTCTCGAGCTCGGTGCTCGAAAAACAATCGATCCAAATGAAAAATTGATCGGTCACCGTCGACGATATTCCGACGACGGCATCCCAAGGCAAATCGCACCAATGCGGCACGCCGCCAAACGAAAGGCTGGCGCGAATTCCCGATTCATCGACTTCGAAATCGCTCAATCCAAAGCGATAACTAAAGTTCAAATGAACGACTGGCGTATTGCATACGCTTGGCAGTTCGACGCCTTTGCGACCGCGCACGACGTGAACCATTGTCAATCCCTCAAAAAGCAATGCTTTTGCTACTTTATAACGCGATACTTCCGACGTCGCTGGTATCACATTCATGGCGTTCACTCCTCGAACAAGCCCATAAGCCACAAACACCTATTCCATCACAAACAGGCCGTTTTTAACACAACAAGCCACCTCGTCTATCCATTCCCAAACACGATGGCGACATACAAACAAAAAAAAGGGCGAGCCATGCTCGCCAAAATCGCACGACGAGGGGGCTCTTCGAGCCTCCTCGCGGTTCATCGCAATGACCAATCCGCAAAGCGGCTCGGGCTTATTTATCGGCGGCAGGTGCGGTAGGTGCTGCGGCGGCAGGTGCGCTAGGTGCTGCGGCGGCAGGTGCGCTAGGTGCTGCGGCGGCAGGTGCGGTAGGTGCTGCGGCGGCAGGTGCAACAGCGGCTTCGGCTTTATCGGCAACAGCTTCGGCTTCGGCGGCAACGGGAACATCGCTTTCTTCGGGAGCTATCGGAGCCAAGATTTGCTTAATCGTCGCATCGATGGCGTCGTTTTCGGGCGCTGATTGGCACTTTTGATACGCTGCCATTTTGAAGGCAACCGCCAACATTTGGTTCTGATTCGCCTGATTAATCGCGCGTTGAACGTCTTCGGGGTATTTCTGCAAGATGAGCGATGCTTCGAGTTTTGCTTTCGTCTCGGGTGTGTCGATCTTCTTGAGTTCCGTCAAAACGGCAGCACACGTTTCTTGTTCGCCAGCGGCGGCGATAGCGGAGAGTACTTCGATCAATTTATCGACCGCAGCTTGTGCTTCGGCTGGAACCGGCGGGAGCGGCTCATCGGAGCCCTCGGGAGCACCGACGGCGGGAACGGCTTCGGGCGCACCAGCCGCAGGTGCAACCAC
>OQWM01000237.1_pt1 | contig 32477 bp, 34 predicted proteins | sample 1691531 | NCBI WGS metagenome assembly OQWM01 (sample SAMN03418257, study PRJEB22391) | human gut metagenome | biome: human-gut; feature: organic feature; material: feces | host: Homo sapiens | place: Tanzania | collected 2013-01
TATCAGAACAAATAACTTATAACATTTCTTGAAATTAGATATGGCGAGCCGGAAACGCATCCCTGGAAGTCTGACAACAAACAAAGAAAGCGAGGTGGTACATGAAGAAGTAAGAAAAAGAAATCGTTAGAAATTATGCTTTTATTCATTCGGCTGGCGGTGGAAGAAGGAAGAACCCTGCAACATATACATTCATTAAGTTATTCATTTATTTTGCAAGCGCAGGCACAACTTCCGGAATCCCTGCCAGCTTTCTCTATCGCAACCAAAAAGAAGGGAAAGAAAGGGGTAGGGGAAAGATAGGGATAATAACGCATGTGCGCACGTATATGCGCACGTAAAGGGTGTTGCGTAAAACTTCACCAGCAAAACAAAATAAACGCTTATGCGTGAAATTTGAACAAAATAAAGTACTTTGAAGAAAATGGAAAAAGGAACAGTTATAATTGGAATCGACCCCGACAACCTGGAAAGCGGAGTTGGAGCAGTATATGACGACAAGAAGTTTCTCGCCTATAAGATGAACTTCCCAGCTTTGATAGATTACCTCAAGGCTATGAACGAAAGTTGCAAAAAGATTAAGGTCGTTATTGAAGGCGGCTGGCTAAACAAGAGCAACTGGCATGTTCTGAATAAATTCATGACAGCAGTCAAGGCAGCAGCAATCGGACGCTCTACCGGAATGAACCATCAGACCGGAATTCTTATCGTTGAGTGCTGCAAGCATTACAATATACCCTACGAGATTATCAAGCCATTGAAAAAGTGCTGGAAGGGTAAAGACGGAAAAATCTCGCAAGATGAAATTGCTTACTTTATAAGCCCTGACGGTAAGATGCCGAGAATGAATCAAGACCAGAGAGATGCACTTCTACTCGCGTGGATATGTGCCGGATACCCGGTCAAGGTAAAGCCAAAGACAACACGGAAACCGCAGACAACCCTGCAGAAAACCATCAGAGCATTTGACGGATAAAGACGAAAAACGAAGTGTTGGAAAAAGTTAAAAGTATGCGAAGAGCGAACAACTAAAGCAAAAAAGTCGTATCTTTGCGCCAGTGTTTATGAGATAAGCACGAATTTCGAACTTAAAACAAGAAGAAAATGAAAACAGAAGAAATCGCACTATCGAGGGTCAGCGAGAACGAAGCGAACCCGAGAACCATAACTGAGGCGAATTTCCAAAAGCTGGTAAAGAGCATCCTTGTATTTCCTAAGATGCTCCAGCTTCGCCCGATAGTCGTAGACGAAACCTACAAGGCTCTGGGAGGGAACATGAGAACGAGGGCACTCTGCCACATCGTGAGCATGACACCCGAAGCCACCATGGACGTTCTCGACACAGACCAGCGGCTTACCGATGCAGAGAAGCTGGCAATCGCCAACTACTGGAGCCAGTGGAAGGAGCAGCCAACTGCAACCATCGTTAGGGCATCAGACCTCACGGAAGCGCAGAAGAAAGAATTCATCATCAAGGATAATGCAGGCTTCGGAGACTGGGACGTTGATGTGTTGAACAACCAGTGGAATACCGACCTCTTGAAGGACTGGGGTATTCAAGACTGGCAGCTGCAAGGGTGGATGAGCGCTGATTCGTTGAAAAACGGAGAGCAGACAGACGAGGATCAGAAGGAGGCGAGTGATGATGAGTTTGACGAGGATGCGGAGAAAATCCCACAGCGGTGCAAGGAATGCGAATTGTGGCAACTCGGAAAACATCGCCTTATGTGTGGTGACTCCACGGATGCAGAGCAGGTCAAGTTCCTGATGGGGGGGGCAAGTGGTTAATCTGTATCTTACAGACCCACCATACAATGTTGCTTATGGGTATGATGGTGCTAGATCAGAAGGTCATCGCAAGGATGGATTGGTCGTTCTTAATGACAAAATGGACAACGACAAATTCGAGGAGTTCTTGACAAACGCATTCAATGCAGCCAATTCTAATATGGAAAAAGGTGCATCGTTCTACATATTCCACAGCGATGGATATTCATACTGGTTCAGAAAAGCCCTTATCAACACGGTAGACTTGGAGCTGCGAGAGAACCTGGTATGGGTAAAGAATTCTATGGTTCTCGGAAGGCAAGACTACCAATGGCGGCATGAACCTTGTCTGTATGGCTGGAAGAAGGGAGCAAGTCATAATTGGTTTAGCGACAGAAAACAGACGACAGTATTGGAGTTCGATAGACCGACCAAGAGTATAGAGCACCCGACCATGAAGCCTATTCCGCTTTTCGCCTATCTTATTCAGAACTCATCGCAGGAGAATTGGAATGTATATGATAGTTTCGGTGGTAGTGGAACAACGCTTATCGCAGCCGAGCAGTTAAACCGCAATGCGTTCTTGATGGAGCTCGACCCACATTATTGCGATGTCATCATTGCACGCTGGGAAAAGCTGACTGGCGAGAAAGCAGTCAAGATAGACGAGTTTAAGAAGCAGGGCGAATAGTTGCGATGTGTCGGCTTTTCTCTTCAAGGTTGATAAACTACACCAGTTTGCGGAAAGAGCGGCACACACGCAAAATTCGCACAAAATAACTCCAAGGGAGCGGAAACGAAAAAGGCAGGAGATTAACCCCTGCCCATCGCTTTGAGAATACACTGGTTGATGAAGTCGCTGCGGTCTTTCTTATCGACCCCTTCCAAGATGCCAGCCACGTCCTCGGTAGCACCGAAATAGAATGTTGCAGCGTATTTCTTCGTTCGCCCTGCACCCTTGCGAGCACCTCCCCAAGACTTGGAGGTAGTTTCATTCGTAGTACTCATAATGTTAAAAATTTGGTGATATGAAAAATAATTCGTAAATTTGCAAACGAAATCCCAAAGTGGGGTGGTGGTTCCAGCACCACCCCTTGGAGCTTAGAATAATCTAATCGTAAATGATAAGATTTCTATTTTCCAAATTTTCAATGAAATTTTCAGTACGTTCATAATACTTTGGGATTTCATTTTACTTTTCCCTCATCCTCGGAGGGTTTCAGTAAATAAGGACTCTTCCCTTATTACGTTTGCAAAGATACGAAATTTATTTGAAATATGCAAGTTTTTCAAGTAGAATTTTTATAAAAAATCAAATAAATTTCAAGGAATCAAATTATGCCACAAGGTAATAACAACAAACATCGAGCGCAGAAAATCGACATCGAGAACCGCTTGCAGATTATCGCACCTCTATACCGCAGAGGGTGGACGGAGCGAGAAATCACGGCAGAGGTGAGGAAACGGCTCGACAGACCAAAATACAATCAAGCGCACTGCGACATCCAGCGGTTACTGAAGGAGTGGAGGGAAGAGCGGCTGACCGACACAGACGAGAAAATAACCAGCGAGGTGGCAAGGTTGAAGCTGGTAATACGTGAAGCGTGGGAAGCCTGGGAGAAGTCCAAGGAAGACTACCACTTGCAGAAATCAACCCAGCATGGACTGCCACTCCTAGATGAGCGAGGAAAGCAGATTTCTATCGAGACCGTCAAGGCGATAATGTACGATGCTGAGAAGCGAGGATTCGGAGAACCACGCTACCTCGACATCATCATCAAGGCAGAGACGCAGATCTGCAAGCTGCTCGGACTTGATAAGGTCGTGCTCGACATGAACGCAGGCTTCCAAGGCGGCATCGAGGTACGCTACATCAACTCTGGACACCAGTGTGCATCCAGCGAGCAGGAAGTAATCGAGCGTGAGGGATTGGATAAAGAATAATTTTTTACCATAATTTTGTTTTAAGTTTTATTGTTTGTAAGAATGGCACTATTTGACGTTATTGGTGAACTGTATGATCCGAATGCGGACGTGAAGCCGAGATTCCTTGTGAACCAGGGCGGCACGTCCTCGGGGAAGACATACACCATCATGCAGCGTCTTATAGTGCTTTCTTTCGAGCATCCGATGGCAATTATCACGGTGTGCGGTCAAGACCTCCCGAACTTGAAAGTGGGAGCCATGCGAGACCTCGACACCATCCTGCACTCAAGGGCAGAGTTGCTGGACTGGTTCAAGAATAACAAGAGCGACAGCAGCTACAGAGGAAAGAACGGCTCCATCATCGAGTTCAAGAGTTACCAAGATGCGCAGGATGCGAAGAACGGAAAGCGAGACTATCTGTTTGTTAACGAGGCGAACGGTGTGCCCTACGAAGTTTTCTGGCAACTTGCCATCCGAACACGTAAGCAGGTATTCATCGACTACAACCCAAGTGCAAGGTTTTGGGTGCACAACAACATCATCGGCAGGGATGATTGCAGATTAATCCTGAGCGACCACCGAAACAACCGATTCCTGACTGAGCAGGAACACAAGAAAATTGAAGAGATTGACGACCCCGAACTGTGGCGAGTTTACGCAAGAGGACTGACCGGAAAGATTACCGGGCTTATCTTCACCAACTGGGGCATCGTTGACAAGCTGCCACCAAGGGAGGAGTGGAAGATGGAATGCAGGGGTATGGACTTCGGATTCACCAACGACCCAACTGCGCTGGAGCACGTTATATTGGCGCACGGAGAGTTATGGGTGGATGAAGAAATCTACCAGTCTGGAATGACGAACGATGACATCGCAGACCGATGCAAGGAGCAAGGACGGACGAAACGAGACCTTATCATTGCGGATTCGGCAGAGCCTAAGAGCATTCAGGAGATACACAACCGAGGGCTGTGGATAATCGGCAGCACCAAGGGAGCGGACAGCATCAACAACGGAATCGACATTCTCAAGCGTTTCCGCATCAACATAACAAGACGCAGCCACGGCATCATCGGGAACATGCAGCAATACAAGTGGAAGAAGTCAAGGGATGGAGAGACAACGAACCAGCCTATAGACGCATTTAACCACGGCATAGACGCAATACGATACGTAGCCCTTAAGAAGTTATCCGTAGCGAGCCACGGAACGGCTAGGGCGCACGTATTGAGACAAAGATAACGACAAAATTATAAAGCGTATGGATAATAACACTACATTCAAGTATTGGCTGGCAGTTGCTAGGCACACCAGCTACAAAATCGGCAAGCAGCCACGACCAGCGTTTGTCGGAGGGAAACGAGTGCCCGACAATCTCAATCAGCTATCCATCGGGCAGCTAATAGACCTTTCCCAGCTATCAGACAGCGAGGAAAGTCTGTATCAGATAGTGACAACCGTCCTCGGTCTGAGCCACAAGGAAGTGGAGCAGGCTAGGGCGGTTGATGTTGTTATGCTCATCGGTTGGGTAACATCAGAGGTGGAGCGCATCAATAAACTCTTCGAGAGTACAGACACAGCGAAGCCAACACGACTGGAGAAGGAGGCAGGCATCGATACCCTGCGGTTCGGACTGTTCGGCATGCTCGACTGGTACGCAGTAAGGATGGGAATCAGCGACCACGACCAAGTATTGAAGACCCCATGGCTTCGCATCTACAAGTGCATGGAGATGGACAACAAGAGAAGCGTGTACGAGAGGAACCTGCAGAAGTTGCAGGCAGAGGAAATGAAACGTAAATCTAGATAATTATGGCAACAATCAGAGAAACATTGAAGCAGCTGGCAGCAGACACGCTACCAGACTACACCTACCTTTTCGAGGACTGGGACACAGCAGATACCAAGCTGGAGAAACTGAACTATCCGGCAATCGTCTGCATCATCCCAGCCAGCGGCACGACAGAGATACGCAACGGCAGAGTATACGACACCGTGAACGTTGCCCTGGCTTATCTCGACACCGTACCGAGGGCAGCGGAAGGAGAAGACAACGGAGAGTGCATCGACCGAATGAAGGTGGCAGGGGCAAGGATGATACGAGCCATCAACCAGTCGCACCAGTTCGAACCATTGGAGGGGCAGCAGTACTACGAGACCATCATCGAGCGTTTGAGCACGATCGTGTCGGGCGTAATGTACTCCCTTCAGCTGACACAGAGCATAGGAGGGTGTGAGGTATGAGCAAGGGAGGCATTCAATTCGACCCCAAGGCGGCATCGCTCATCATGCGTGAGGAAGTGGAGAGAGCACGGCAGCTTATCATCAACCACATTCGTATCAACGGACAGAACGCATCAGGGCGCACCATAGCGAGCCTAAAGGTGGAGCAGCCCAGCGAGGAAGAAACCATCCTATGGGGACACAAGCCATTCGGAGTGCTGGAGACCGGACGAAGGGCTGGCAAGATACCCTACGGCTTTGCTGGCATCATCCGGCAGTGGATGAAGGACAAGGGACTGCACGGCAGACCTATCCCCTACAAAACCAAGCGACAGCACAAGTATACACCACAAGAGCGTGGCGACATGAGCATGGCAGGAGCCATCGCCCACGCCATCGCAAACAAGGGTTCTAAACTGCACCGGACGGGCGGCAGGGCTGACGTATACAGCAATGTTGTTCCCGACACGATAAAGCGGCTGGGGCAGCGACTTATTTCATTAATCCATCTTTCGGTGGGAAGCATCAAACTAAACAATGAGACGGTATGAGACAGACAGAGAAAAACAATATCACGATTCATTACCCGGACGCTGTAGGCTTCGCATTCTTGCCTTGCATCATCAAGGCGAGCGGCTCGGGTGTTGCAAGCATCGAGGCAACCATCAGCAGGGAGACCAAGACGTACACGTACAGCGTGGAAGCGTTTGCGGACAATTGCATCATGGACTACCGGGAATATGTGCAGGCACTCTTCGATGGCATCAGCTTCGGAAACATCGACTACAGCAGGGAGAGCCAGAAGAGCAACATCGGGGCAGCGTTCGATGTTTCGGTGAAGGTCAAGAACAGCGAGGGGAGCGACCTTGCGACATTCAGCTACACGACCTTCTACGTGTGGGGAGCGATGAGGGCAGGCGAGACGTGGAACGGATTCAAGAGGCTGACATGGTTCACGCATTTCCCATTCACCTTTGGTTTTTATCTCAATACGGCTTCCCAGATACTTGTCGGCTACGAGGGAGCACCAAACAAGTTAGTTAAGCCCGGCATCGATGGCATCGTGGACATTAACACCAGCGTTCTGCCAAACAAGGCGAGGTACTGGAACATCTACGACTACGATGGCAAGATAGAACTGGGAACGTTCACGGACGTTTTCGACCTTACCTTTGCGATGGCGAGCGGTGGCAAGCAGTCTCTCCTTGCAAGGATAGAAAGGAACGACACGGAGAAGGGTATATACCTGCGTTGGGTTGACCGTCACGGCTTCTATCGCTACTGGCTATTCACGCAAGGCGATGAGAGCAGGGCGATAAGCAGCGATACCAGCTTCGTACGCAACAACCTCGGAGGGTATGATGATACGATATTCGGCTACCTCGGAGCGAACGGCAGACGGCAGGGCTACAGCAGGGAAGACACCATACCGCTTTGCGCACCATTGGTAGACAGCGATACGTTCGATTTCCTGCAAGACCTATCCAGCAGCCCGGTCGTGGATATGTACCTCGGTGGCGACAAGTGGCAGAGTGTGACAATCAAGGCAGGAACCTACACCAAGACAACAGCAGAGTTGCAGGATTTCGTCTGCAACCTAGTTATTAACAATACACAGATTCAGCAGCTATGACAGACCAGCAACTATACATAGACGGTGTTCTTATGGATATGAGCGAGGATTCGGCAATCACGCTCGACATAAAGAGCAACCTTTTCCGTGACATCACGAAAATGACCGCCAACGCAACATACACCATCAACCTGCCCAAGACAGCGCACAATATGGCGGTGCTGGAGTTTGCCGGAAAACCGAGCACCAGCAGCAAATATCCCTATATTTTCCACACAGCACGATATTTCCGAAACGGCTTGGAGATTATCCGCAGCGGAAGGGCAAGCGTTCTGAGCGTTAAGGAAACAATCGAAATTTCGATTTATTGGGGATTGTTCCAAGCATTGGCAACGCTGCAATCGTCAGACCTGAAACTGAACGAGTTGAACTGCACAAAGCATCTTCGGTTCACTAAAAACAACAGCAGCGACACCTACGAGAAGGCTATTACAGAGGGAGTATTCTACGGAAACTATATCACGGCAGTACTCAAGAAGTCAAGCGATGAATGGTATGGATTCGACCACAACGTGGGAGGAAACAGCGACACGACATACTCACTCGTTGAAGGTAAGATAAGAACTGGAACAGAAATCGGAAAGTATGTATCGGGCGAAGTTCTGACCGATGAGACATACCAGTGTGCAATCATACCTTTCGAGGTTGGAATGAGAGCCACCATCAGCAAGGTTTTAGGCAAGGGACAATTCCGGACATGGGCAATACTCGACACCAACAAGAACGTTATTAGCCTTGCCGATGATGCCGGGAAGACAGAAAAAGAGACCCGTCCGGTGTTGTTTGCTCCTGATCCTATTCTCGGAATGTTCGTGAGTGCAGGAGCGTGCATCGCCAATCTCGAAACGAGCGTTGCCATGGAGACAATATCCATCAGGGTTCGGGCAGAGAAGGCTGGCTCTGTCGAATACGGAGCACTCGATACTAAGACCGGAGAGACAACACCATGGGGAACGTATGAGGTTGCAGCCGGAGAAACAGAAATTAATGTGGTAAAGAGCAAGCCTTCCGGTCTCCTCGTATACATTAAGCCTTCGGTAGATAAGATGATAGGTAAGTCGATGAGCACGTCTGTGGCGGCTTATTATCTCTCGGACGGTAAGTTATCCCAAGTGGAGGCGAGCGGAGAGTACAACGTTAAATATACGAGCGAGAGCATGCCAATTGATGTAGACCTGCAAGCACCAGCCACTGCTGAATGGCTTATCATTAACGCAATCAGGGAATGCAGCACTGGTACGACTATTCTTGTTAAGAGTAACAGCGAGACGGAGAGCAATGCGAGAGCCAGCAGCAGCGAAGCGCAGACCAATTCGAGAGGAGGTACGTTTGGAGGCTCGTTTGGCTCAAATGGAGGAGCATCGTTTAGAAGTGATGGAACAATCCAGCCAAGCGTCACGGCACAGTATATCCTAGACCTTATCACGGCACAGACTGGTGTGGCATTCGGCTGGAGCAATCAAGCGAAAGAAATCATAAAGGGACTTGCTGTCCCATTGATTACAAGAAAGGCAGATGAGCAAACTGTCGTAGGCGGCTTTGAGGGGACTTTCTATAAAACAGAGAACCTCGGTATTCTTGACTTCCAGCCAACGAGCCTATCAGAAGTATTCGATGGATTGGAGATTGGGCACAGATACAGCCAACTGAATGTAAAGATTGCCTGCACGATGATTTTTGATGTTCAAATGAACTGGTCGTGGGACGCATCGAAAGTAAACCCTTCATTGTATAAAAGCTGGAGTTACGGAGGCTCGACCGAAACGCAGGCAGTTTACTTGTACCCACCTTGCTACATCGAAATTAAAGTCGTATCAAAGCATACGAGCAACCAAGAGGAAAGCGAATACACCAAGACCTACATCGCAGGCAGAACTTCGGACTACGAAGGTGCAGATCCATCAGTAAGCGACACCAGCGACCAGTTGGTAGGAGGCAGATTCATACACCTGGCAGCAGGACGAGGGGAGATAGATCTGGAAGAGGGCGACATCGTGACCTTTGAGATGAAACACCCGAAGAACCAAAGGTTGAACGGATTAAAATGCTACAACGGACGCTTGTCTGCCAGCATCAAGCAGAGCGATGAAGTACCATACGGTGGTAATTTCCCTATCGGTAAGAACCTGCCCGACATCAAGGTAACTGACTTCTTGAAGTGTATCTGCATTCTGACATCAACGTTTCCAAGCCAGCTGTTTATTGGTGGAACACTTACTTTTGCCGACATCGTGAACCTTTGGGAAGCCAAGGCGCAAGCGGTGGACTGGACGAAGAAGCTCATCCCGAGCGAAGCCAGCAACCATCCAAGGCAGACCGATTTCAGCGTAGAGGACTATTGCCAGCATAATATCTACAAGTGGAAGGAAGACGATACCGTCTACCAGCAGCACAATGCAGATATGACCATTGACAACAAGACGCTGGAGTATACGCAAGACGTTTGCACGCTGCCATTCGCAGCCACGGACGGAAACCGCATACCGATATACGAATGGGAAAGCAAGCAATACACCTTTGGCAGAACCACGAGAACCGTTCAGGTAGCGACAAAATACAAGGCATGCAAAGACCGCATCGTGAACCTGACGAAGAATGATGCAGGCTATGCGGAATTGGCTTTCAACATCGACCTGCAAAGTATTTTTGACAGCAAGCTGGAGAAGCTGAGGAAGACGGTGGCGAATCCGCACCAGATTGTGGAGCGTTTCAACCTTTCCGATTTGGAGATCCTGGACTTTGACGAAACGAAGCCAGTGTACCTTGCCCAGTATGGAGCGTATTTTGCAGTGCTTGAAATCAAGACCACAAGCAGCGGATACAGCGAGGTTACAATGATAGAGTTGAACAACTAAAAAGAAAGAACTATGGTAAGTGAAGACAAACAGCAGATTCTTGACATCAAGGTCAAGTACGAGGATGCAATCTATGGCATCATCAGATACAAGGAAAAGATAGACCAGCTAAAGGCAAGCATCAAGGACTTGCAGCAGCAGGAAAAAGACAAGACCATCACGACAAACGAAATGAAGGTGCAGACGGAAGCCATCAACGCAACCATCAAAGAGTACCAGTACAACGTGCGTGCCCTGCAGAAGGAAATACAGAACAATGTGCGCACAGAGAACGAGCAGGAGGGCAGCTTGAAGCAGCTGCGTGCCCAGCTTTCCAATGTCACCAAGGCTTACGATGAGATGAGCCGTGCCGAGCGTGAGAGTTCCAAGGGTCAGGAGATGCAGGAGCATATCCAAGACTTGATAGAGGAACTGAAAGAGGCTGAGGAGGCTACAGGAAGATTTCAGCGCAGTGTCGGCAGCTATTACGATTCAATGATGAAGGCGGCTGACGACCTACAGAATACCGAGTTTTTCGGTTTTGATGTTGTTGATGATACTGGAATCGGAAAGGTTATGGAAATGGGAAAGTCTGTGGAAGACCTAAGGGTAAAGTTTGGTGCGTTGAAAAATACGGCTCTTTCCTTATTGACCAACCCTTATTTCCTCGCCATGGCAGGTGTGGCTGGTGTCGGAATGGCGTTCAAGTGGTGGTACGACTACAACAAGGGCATAGAGGAAGCCACACGCAAGACCACGCAGTTCACTGGGCTTTTCGGTGACGAAATGAAATCAGTGAGAAATCAAGCCTTGGCAATCAGCGAGACGTTTGACGTGGATTTTGGCGAAACCTTGCAATCCGCAAATGTAATGAGCAAGCAGTTTGGCATCAGTGTATCAGAATCGCTAAAGCTCTTGCAAGATGGCTTTGTGGCTGGTGCGAATGCTAGTGATGGGTTCCTAGAGAACGTGAAGGAATACCCAACGTACCTGAAGGAGGCTGGATTGAATGCGGAGCAATTCGTGGCAATTTCAACCAACGCCACCAAGCAGGGAATATTTTCTGATAAGGGTCTTGACACCATCAAGGAGGGTAATCTTAGACTTCGAGAGATGACTACCGCAACAGCAGCCGCATTGGATGGCATAGGTATATCAAGCAAGAAAGTTCAGAAAGAACTGCAAAACGGTAGCAAGACCACATTCGACATCATGCAGGAGGTCGGTAACAAGCTAAAGGAGTTCCCTTCTTCATCAGCCAAGGTAGGAACAGCCATCGCAGATATATTTGGAGGTCCTGGCGAGGATGCAGGACTAAAGTACATCGAGACCCTCGGAGACATTGAGATGAACATGGATAAGGTCAAGGAACAATCCGGTGATGTTGCCAAGGCTCAGGAAAAGCAGGTGGAAGCCAACAAGCGTTTGAAGGATACCGCAAGTGCACTCTTTGACGTTACTGGTGGCGGCTTTGAAATGATGAAGGCTCAGGCGGCAACATTCGTGAGCAACCATCTAACGAAACTATTGAGGGCTATCATCAACCTTTATAACCAAAGCGTGGCATTTAGGGGATTGATTCAGTTGATAGGCTTTGCGTTTAAGTCTGTCGGACAGGTTGCCTTGCTTGCCTTCAACATCATCATAGATGCCATTAAGCTTGTTGCAAGACCAGTGAGGGGACTGTTGCAGATGTTTGAGGGCTTTTTCTCCTTTGACGTGAAGCAGATGCGAGACGGCTTCAACTCCATCTTTTCGGGTCTTGGCAATACCGTGAAGGAGGCTTGGGGAGACTTGAAGAAATTCGGCAGCGGAATGGCTGATGCTATCGTGGGTGGCATGAAGAATACTTTTAACCATGCTAACATCAAGATACCAGTCAGCGCAGATGCGCCATCCATGGCGACCGCCACAACCGACAATACAAAGCTCAAGGACGGCACTAATATCGCCAGCACTACCCCTAAGACCAAGAAGGAGAAGGCAGCAGCCGACAAGGTGGCAAAGGAGGAAGCCGAGCGCAGGAAGAAGCAGGAAAAGGAATTGCAGGAAGCGATTGCGCTTATCCAGTACAAGTACAACGAGCAAGTAATGGACGCTAAGAAGCGATACCTTGCAGGCATGTACGACAACGAGCGAGACTACAGCAACGACCTCGAACAGCTGGAGAAGGATATGGTGGCAAGGAGCATTGACGCATACGTGGCGGCTGGAGAGATAGGAGCGGAAAAGGCGCAGGAAATGCAGGCAAAACTTCTCGACATCATGATTAAGGCGAAAGCGGACATCAAGAACCAAGTCAAGGAGATTGTGGACGAAATCAACAAGGAGTTCGAGGACGCAGAGAAGGCACGCAAGGATGCGGACATCATGAACGGTGGCACTGGAGAGGAAGACGATGCAGCCAAACTGGAGAGATACAAGGCTTTCCTAGAGCAGAAGCTTGCAATGACCCAAGAGAACGAGGATGCGCATAAACAGCTAGAGCAATCACTTGCAGATACATTGGTTGAAATTCAAAAGAAGAAAAATCAAGGTCTTATTGATGAGGAAGAAGCCAAGAAAGAAAAGTTCAAGGCAATTTACCAACAGATAGCGGACGGATTGACATCTGCTATGGATGAGATGTTTGAAGCCGAAACTGCCAAGGGAAAGGCTTTCTTGAAGTCAATGCTCATCACCGCACTTGATATGCTTAAACCATATATTCTCGCAAAATTACAAGTTACACAGATTGCCGAGAAAGGTATATGGGGTCTTGCTGAAGCTGCGGCATTGACGGCTATTGTCGAAGCTGCGTTTGCTGGTGCGAAATCGGTTATAAAGGGTTTCTCAACTGGTGGCTATGTCCAAGGCGCAGGCACTGGAACGAGCGACAGCATCCCAGCGAGACTTTCAAATGGCGAGAGCGTAATGACCGCCAAGGCGACATCGATGTTCAGCCCTATATTATCCGCATTCAACCAGCTAGGAGGTGGCGTGCCTATCGTAGCGAACAACGGAGGCAGCAATATCGGCATGGATATGCTGGCGGCAGCTGTAGCTAGAGGGTATCAGATGGCTCCACAGCCAGTAGTGAGCGTTGAGGAGATAAACCGCACCCAGCGGAGAGTGCAGACGATAGAGAATATCGGCAGGTTCTAAGGTTGCAGTTATTTCATCAAGATTTGCGTTCTGAGCGGTTTTCGCTTGAAGGTGGTAAAGTTACACACCAAAGGCAATAAAAGCCGCTTAGAGCGCAAAATTTGGGCTTGTTTAGAAAAATTAACTGCTTATGAGATAAACATACCGAAAATAATTGTATCTTTGCAGCGTTTTAAAACTTAAAATCACGATTCAATGGCAAAACTCAGAATATACAACGACATCGACTGCCAAGACAACAAGTTCTGGTATCAATGGTGGGGAGGTGATTGCGTGTGTTTTCAAGACATAGATGCTTTTGCAGCAAGCATACCGAAAGACGATGATACCATCGATATGCGCATCTTCTGCAATGGCGGCTCTGTGATTGAAGGCTGGGCAATCTACGACCGACTGAGACAGAGCGGCAAGAAGATTTCCTGCACCGTAGAGGGCAAGGCAGCATCCATGGCAACAATCATCATGCTCGCAGCACCAAAGGAGAACCGCAAGGCATACGAGAACGCTGCCTTCCTCCTGCACAATCCGTATGTTCCTGGCTACCTTTTAGGCGACCAGCTGAACGCAAAGGACTTGAAAAACCAGAGCGAGGAATTGCAGATGTGGCAGGATATGATGGTGGACGCATACGTAGAGCGGTGCGAGTGCGATAGGGAAGAGATTCAAACCCTGATGGATAAGGACATCTTCATCAACACCAGCGAGGCTTTGCGCCTAGGTCTTATCAGCAGCACCATTGTACCACTCAGCGCAAGCGCATCAAAACGCAATATCGAAAATTTTATTAATTCAAAACAACAAAATCCAAAAGCAATGGAGAAAAAGACAGAAGTAAAGGCTTCTCTCCTCGACAAGATTCTCGCCAAGTTGGGCGTGAAGACACTGGAGGAAGCAGAGCAGGCGGTGGCAGAGCCACAAGCCAAGGCAGAGCCAAAGGCAATGGAACTCAACACAGCAGACGGACAGACACTGACCGTTGAGCGTGAAGAGGGAGATCCACAAGTTGGCGACAAGGCAAGTCCGGACGGAACGTTTGAAATGCCAGATGGCAAGACAATCGTTGTCGAGGACGGTGTAATTACCGACATTCAGACCGCAGGCAATGAAGGCGGTGAAGGCAATGAAGGCGGTGAAGGCAATGAAGGCGGCAGCGCATCAAGCACCGACAACGAAACCGTAGCCAAGTTGAAGCAGCAGGTAGCAGCACTCAAACAGCAGTTGAACGACACCAAGGCACAGCTGGCAGGCGCACAGAAACTCGCAAAGAGCAAGGAAGACATGCGCATCCTGAATGCCGTGAAGATGGCAGGCGGTGCGGAGAAGGTGCTGGCAGGCTACAGCAGCCACTACCAGCCAGCGCAGCGACAGCCAAGCGGCAAGGGCGCAGGCGACAACGTGAACGCTGTCGAGGAAGGCAAGAACGCCATCAAGGAGAGACTTGCAAAACTCCACAAAAAGGGCAAGAAGTAACCAAGTATTAACCCATTAAATCAAAAGAAAATAATGGCAGGATTTACAAAAAAGCAGCTTGAGAACCTTAAACTCGAGCCGGAAAACCTCGCAAGCATCAAGGATGCCGTGCAGGAAACCTTCTACCAAGATGAGGACTTTTCTTCATTCGTGAACATCATGAAGGTCAAGAACGATGATCCAATCGCACTTATCGGTGAGATGGAAATGGTCGGTAAGGCAGGTGGCGGTTGCGACCCTACCTATGAAGAGAAGGGTATCGCCAACTCTCAGAAGCGTTGGGAACTCGGACAGTGGGAGATTCCTATCAAGATTTGCTACGAAGCATTGAAGGGTTCAATCGCAGAATACAGCCTTAAGACTGGTACAGCCATTGGCGACCTTACCAGCACCGACTTCATGACCATCTACACCGATGCACTCCAGCGAGCCATGCAGCAGATGATTTGGCGTTTCGGATGGTTCGGCGACAAGGCGGCAGCATTGGCAGGTGCAGGTGGCGGCAAGCTGACAGCAGGGTCGGACGTTAGCATGTTCAACGTTTGTGACGGTCTGTTCAAGCGTATCTTTACAGCTACAGCAACAAAGAACCATACCACCATCGCAGCCAACAGCGAGGCTACGACAGCAGCGCAGGTTTCAGCATTACGCAAGAAGGGTGCAGCTACAGCAGTCGTAGACGCAATCTTGATGGACGTAGACACACGTATCATTGACGATAGCGATGCAGTGTTGCTTATGACACGCTCGCTTGCTGACGCATTGACCTACGACATCAAGCAGACCTACCACGATATTATGCCGTGGGAGAAGGTGTTCGATGGCTTCGATGTGGCGACCTACAACGGAGTGAAGATTGCACGTGTCGGCATCTGGGATAGAATGATTAACGCATACGAGAAGGGCGAGACGACAGTCAACCTTCCACACCGTGCGGTATTCTGTAACCCTAAGCACCTTATGGTGGGCACTGATGCCGATGCACTCATTAGCGACCTCGACATCTGGTTCGACCAGAAGGAGCGCAGAAACTATCTCTATGCTACTGGTAAGATTGGCACGGCTCTCCTCGAAGAGGACATGATCCATGCAGCTTACTAATCGCTCCAAATTTTCAGTTTAGTATTAAGTTATTTGACAATCCTCAACACCCACAAAACGGTGTTGGGGATATAACAATTAAAAACGAATTAATATGACAACAACTTGCGAGAGCCTTATCGCCCAGGACATCATCGTCCCTTGCGAAGACCAAGTAACAAAGGGACTGGAGGGCGATGGACTTATTATCAACCGAGACGACATCGACTTCACCAAGTCCGTTGTAGCGGGCAATATAATTAAAACATTAGTTTTGAAGACTGGCAAGAAAGCATACGCTATCCGGCAGGAAGGCAGCAAGCCATTCACTGGAACCAAGACCGAGCTGACCGTTGGCACGTATCGCAACAGCTGGAAGAACACCGTAGCAGTCGTGGTATTGGCTAACACACCTGACGTTTGCGCAAATATTATAGACGGACTGGCGAACGGAAAGTTCGTTATCATCCTTCGCAACCTCTCTAAGGGAGCGGACGGAAAGGCAGAGTATCAGGTATTCGGATATGCGCAGGCACTGAAGGCAAGCGCAGGCGAGAACGACAAGTACTCTGACGACACCGAGGGCGGCTGGCTTATCACGCTGGAAGAGGAGAGCGTACCGAAGGCAGCGTACTTCTTCTTCGACACAGACAGCGAGACCACGGCAGCAAAGTACGCCAGTCTGACAACAGCCGTAGGAGGTTAAGCCATGACCTACGAGGAAGCAACAGCCAAGGTCGAGGAGTTGAAGGCACGTTTCGACAGTCCCTTTGATGCAACCGACAAGGCAGTTATTGAATCTCTATATTTCGAGGTAACACGCAAGCGTTTCGTTCCGACAACCTGCCAGCAGTGTTACCACGATGCTTTAATCGAAATTTATTTGAAACTCAAAAAAGAAAAGGCTATGCCAAAGCAATGTAATTACGTAATGAAGGCAGGTTTCATCATTTCCTGCCCGGACTTCTACCATGGTAAGATTTTCACCAATGAGAACCTGACCGACAAAGTAGCGCATGAATATCTGACGAAGTACCCACACATGGAAGGCTACTTTCAGAAGATACCCAGCGATGAACTCATCGAGAACAAGCAGCAGCCAGAAGGCAGCGGTGCAGATGATACAGCAGGGAAAGATCCTGCCGAAAAAGCAGCAGGCAGCGACAAGAAGAAAGACATCGACCAAGCCGAGAAAGCAGGCAAGGAAGAGTAACAAAACAACAAGTAAAACGACACAAGCAGTATGAACGTTAAAACAGTTAAAAAGCCAAAGCGAAGGGTTGATATTGGCTACGTAAGCCGATTCAAGATGCAGGCATACGGATATGATAATCTTTATCCGCAGAACCTTGCACGCATCACGGAAGCCAGCGGTACGGCAATGCTGTGCCTTAACCGCTACGCCCGATTTATTGAGGGCTACGGCTTTGATAGCGACATTCTAGCATCGTTGGCGATGAACCAGCAGGGGGACACGGCAGACGATTTGCTCCGGAACGTAGCGCAAGACCTCGCACGCTTTGGAGGCTTTGCCCTTCATGTAAACTACAACGTTCTAGGGCAGGTGTCGAGCGTGAGCCACGTACCCTTCGAAAATTGCCGACTGGAAGAGACAGACGACAAGGGGAGCGTGGCGCACGTCTTGCTGCATCCAGACTGGGAGCAGAAGAAAACGAGGAACGGAAAGCGGTTGATGGTGAACGACAAGACTATTGAACGCATCAACATTTTCAATCCCGACCCCGACATCGTCCTTGAACAGATTGAAAACGCAGGAGGCATCGACAGCTACAAGGGGCAGGTTCTGTGGCAGAGCCTAGACGGACAGTTCATTTATCCTACAGCCAGCTATGATTCAGCCATCACGGAGATTTCGACCGATGAGGGACTGGGCAACGTCAAGATGAGAAACGTCCGCAACAACTTCCTCGTATCGTGTATGCTTGTAACCAAGAAGGGCGTGCCTAAGTTCAACGAGGAAGGCGAAGAGGTGGAGAGCGGACAGATGATTTCCGATGAAGACCTTTTGCAGTTCCAAGGGGACGAGAATACAGCGAAGATTCTTGCGGTCGAGGTTGAGAACGAGGAAGACGAACCGAAGGTTGTCGCCTTCCCAACGAAGAGCTTCGACAAGGAGTTCAGCGTGACCGACAGCAGCGTTATCGAGCGCATCTACGCACAGTTCCACCAAGAACTCTTCTACTCAATTCGTATTGGCAAGCTTGGATTCAGCGGACAAGTTATGCAAGACGCTTACGAATACTATGCAGGCGAAGTGACGACCGAGCAGCGTTTCATCGAGCGAGCCTTCAAAAAGATTTTCGAGAACTGGCACGATTCTGCCATTCAGAACCTAGACCCCAAGCTGCAGCCGTTGAAGTATATCAGCAGCGAAGCGGCAGGAAACAACACGATAGATTAATTGATTGAGCCTATGGGAGGACAGACAAGAAAGCAACTTATAACGGTTGAACAGTTCCGGAAACTGGCACGACCGACCAGCACACACCTAGATGAGGATGAAGTGAACGCATACATTCGTGAATGCGAAGATGCGAACATCATACCAGCCATCGGGTGGAAGCGGTTCAAGGCAGCGACCGAGCAGGGAGAGTGGGGCGATTCAGTATTGCCCGATTTCCAGCCTGCGGTCTTCCTGGACGGTGGCGAATACACCACCAAGAAGGAGGGCGATTGCAGCCAAGACGAAACCAAGGTACAGAAGTACACAAGCGGAATACGCAAGGCACTCGCTTATTTCACGTATGCGAGGTTTTTTCGTGCCGATGGCACAATTATAAGCCGAGCAGGTGGAATGCGTCACAGAGACGATTATTCAGACCATGTTCAAGATGTATCGAGCAACAAGCAATACAACGACATCATGGATATGGCAGAAAGATATTTATCAGATGCACTCGAATACCTCAAGGCATTCACCCAGAAAGGGGAAGTGAAGGCACAGCGAGGAACGAGGGCGCATGTTCACGCAATAGGAGAATAAAGCGTATGGCAGACATAACTATCAAGACAATTTCCCAAATGCGGGAGGTGGCTCAAAAGGTCAAGAACGAGACGGAGGTCGGTGGTAATACCGCAGACCGTGTCGGAGGGCTTTTCGAGGACATCGTAAACCATATAGGGCAGCATGAAAACAGACTTGTCGTCCTCGGAGAGAATGAATATAATTCCATCAACAAGGACGAAAGCAAGATTTATTTTGTCTATGAGGAGGAATAGGTATGATTCGGGCATTTGGGCATGACATCGCTATAATACTAGCCAAGGGCAGGATTATTGCAGCAGTATATCAAGGTACGAAACTAGTTTGGCAGGCGGTTCGCTCTTGCTTCGGGAGTGGTCGTTGGATAGATTCGAAACCATGGATAGATAACGAAGGGTGGAAAAACAAATAAAATTTTAAACAATGGGAAAAGTTTTTGACAATCCGATAACTCTAAGCACTGACTGGGGAGGGGATGCTAGTACAGGAAACCTTCCTGTGTCGGGCAGGCGAGTGCAGGAACTCATCAAGAATACCTTCGCCAAGAAGGGTGGATGCGTGCAGATTAAAGATAAGAAGTTTTTGCAAATATTCGCAGACGAAGCATCCATGAGAAAGTATAATTCCAACACGGAAAAGTACGAAGATTTAGTTGTATCGCAAGTTCAGCTACCGAACACCGGAGCGACACAAGCGACAATGAAAAATACGATAATCGTCACACCTAGCGAGTATACGACCGCTGGGAGTGCCGAGACTTTTAAGTTTAAGTACTTGTCTTATTACGAGAATGAGGATGACCTTTCTCAGGTTAGCGGTTCTTGCACTGTCTATGTTGCAGGTAAGCAGCGTGAGAGAATAACCTTGCGCTCTGGCAATACATACACTATAGACGTAACTAAGTACATTGGGGAGGACGTAACCGAGATTAGATTTACTATAGACAATGCAGAGGGAAGTTCTAGAAGCTATGTTTACGAAGTGACGATGGTCAACCTTATGGTATCTTCCAGCTTCGACAGCGTGACTGCATACGAAGGTTCTATACCTTTCGTTTACACACCAATCGGCAATATCAAGAAGGTCGTCCATATTATTTTGGACGGCAAGGAGATACACCAAGAAGAAACTGATGTCAACAACCGTCAGCAGACTTTTGATATTCCAGCGCAAGCGCACGGAGCGCATAGCCTGGAAGTTTATCTGTCCGCATCCGTGCATGGTTTGGAATTGAAGAGTAACCATCTTAACTTTGCACTCGTATGTATCGAGCAAGGAAACGAAACCCCAATCATCGCTAGCACCATGGAACATATACACATGAAGCAGTACGAGACGGTTTCCATTCCTTTTGTTGTTTACGACCCACTGAACAACCCAGCAGACATTGCTTTGAAGATTAACGATTCCATCGTGGCAACCCGAAAGGTTGACCGCACTCAACAATCGTGGGTATACAAGTCTATGAGCCAAGGAGATGCCACTATGACGATAACTTGCAGAAGTGTAAGTAAGACATTCCAATTGACTGTAGACAAGTCTTCTATCACATCAGAGGCAGAAACTCAGAACCTTGAGTTGTTCTTGACATCGCAGGGAAGGAGCAATCAAGACACAGACAGGGAAACATGGGAGAACAATGGAATTGTGGCTTCGTTCTCTGAGATGAACTACATAACCAACGGATGGATAGTCGATAAGGACGGCAACACAGCCATGCGATTGAGCGGTGGAGCAGCAATGACTATTCCTTTGAAATTATTCTCCAAGGACATCAGACAGACTGGCAAGACCATAGAGATTGAGTTTGCTGTTCGTCAAGTGATGGACTATGAAGGTGTTGTTCTTTCTTGTCAGCAGGGCGGCATTGGTTTGCGACTGACCCCGAACACAATATCCCTAACTTCGGAGCAGTCCACACTGGAGACCAAGTACAAGGAGGATGAGAGAGTGCGTGTGTCATTCGTGGTTGAAAAGCGAGCCAACAACCGATTGATGCAGATTTATATCAACGGTATCAAGTCGAAGTCACTGCAATACCCAGACAATGACGGATTCGTTCAGCCATCGCCAGTGGACATAACCGTAGTATCATCTACAGCCACAATAGACATATACAATATCAGGAGCTACTCTAACAACCTCAATGCACAGCAGCTCCTGGATAATTATATTGCAGATATGGACGATATAGACAAGAAACTGACTATTTTCAACCGTAATCAAGTCTATGATACATATGGCAATTTGAGTTATTCCAAGATGCTGGAGCAGATACCTTGCCTTATTATTACTGGCGAGTTACCGCAGTTTAAGGGAGACAAGAAAACCGTGAGCATTGAGTACGTTGACAAGAACCATCCAGAGAAGAGTTTTACTGCCGATGATGTTGTTTTTAACGTGCAGGGTACATCTTCCCAGTACTACCCACGAAAGAACTATAATGGGCAGTTTAAGAGTGGTTTCAATATGACGGAGAGCGGAAAGCATCAAGACATGTTCACGCTAAACGAGGAGGCAGTGTTGCCAGCAGTAAATTTCTGTTGGAAGGCTGACTTTGCCGAGAGCAGTGGTACACACAATACCGGTTTAGCTAACTATATCGGTTGGATGCTCAAGGAGGCGGACATCTTGACTGAACCACAAAAGAAGAACGGTTTGATACGTACCACTGTGTACGGAGAGCCTTGCTTGATTTTCCATCGTGCTAGCGCAGGTGATACACCTCTGTTCATTGGCAAGTACAATTTCAACACTGACAAGAGCGCAGAGAACACATTCGGCTTTGCAGAGGGGGACGAATCATGGGAGTTTCTGAACAACACCAGCGACCGCTCGAATTTCCGTTCAGCAGACTTTTCAGATGATGGTTGGAAGAACGATTTTGAGAGTCGTTATCCAGATGGAAACGAGGATATTTCCCACATGAGGGAAGTGTTCACTTGGGTTGTTTCATGCAAGGACAATATAGAGAAGTTCAAGGCAGAGTTCGCTGAGCATTTCGATAAGAAGACAATTCTCTTCTACTACATCATCACTTTGGTTTTCGGAATGGTTGACCAAAGGGCGAAGAACCAGTTCTTAACATTTTATGTTGGTGGAAAGTGGATTTTTATCTTCTATGATAACGATACGGTCTTTGGTATCAATAACGAGGGTGCAATACAGTTTAGCTACGATATAGAAATACATGACGTTATCGGTAATTTGAATGTATGGAACGGTGCAAATTCCTTGCTTTGGGAGCTTGTGGAGCAGGCTTTTTCTTCCGACATCACGAAGATGTACCAAGACTTGCGTCAGAAGGGCATTCTAAGCTACGACAAGGTTATCGAGTATTGCAACACAAGACAGAGCGACAAGTGGTGTGAGGCAGTTTACAACGAAGACGGCTATTTCAAGTACGAGTCGCCTTTGATTGACGGATATACGGACTATTCCACCGGAACTGCGCAGACCGTGAAGACTGGTGCATTTCTCTATGCCCTCCAAGGTAGCCGAGATGCACACAGAAAATGGTGGCTCTACAACCGATTCAAGTACATGGATTCTAAGTTCCAGGCAGGCTCTTCATTGTCTGACTACATTACTTTCAGAACATACACACCGAGTGTATGGGCAGGTGTTGAACCAAAGGCTGACATCACCATCGGTGCGTTCTCGGCAATGTATGGAACAATTCGCTGGGGTAGCGTGACCAAGAGTGAGAGAATGCGAGAGGGAGAAGTGAAGACTATCACTGCACCTGCTGGCATCAAGTTCAACGACACCGAGACCATTATCTACAATGCTTCTATGATTAAGACTATTGGCGACTTGTCGGCTCTATACGTTGGCACGGTTGATGTATCGAAGGCAACGAATATCACGGAGTTGATTATCGGTTCTTCCAAGGCAGGCTATCAAAATCAAAACTTCAGCGTTCTCTCACTGGGCAACAATGCGAAGTTACGCAAGCTGGACATTCAGAACTGTCCTAACTATACAACAAGCATTGACGTAAGCGGTTGCGAGAACATAGAGGAAGTGTATGCGAAAGGAACGAAGGCTACAGCCGTGAATCTTGCTGAGGGTGGTGTGCTTAGAATTTTGGAACTTCCAGCCACCATTACCAACTTGACTTTAAAGAACCAGCCAAAGCTTGGTACTGGTTTATCAGTAGATTCGTGGGCAAACGTAACCACGCTTGTTATAGAGAATTGTCCGAATATCGAGCCACTAGACATTTCCGAGAAAATCCTTTCCTCGGACAACGCACTCGTATACGTAAGATTCACCAACATCGATGTACTGAAAGCCAATTTCTCGATACTCAACAAGTTGTCGAACATCAAGGGTGTCGGAGACAATGGAGAGTACACTGCAATCGCATATTTGAGCGGAAAATATACTGTGCTTAAAGCTACTGAGGAAGACATCGAGAGAACGAAGAGCATTTTCCCTCATTTGACAATCACAGCAAGAACCGTACTGAAAACAATATTCGCCACCTTCAACGTGGTAAGCCAGTACGGAGCAATAAAAGGAGCGACCGTGGAAATCAATGACTTGACATACGACCTTTCTTCGGGAACGGTAAAAGTGCCATTGGCAGAAGGAGAACGCTACGATTACGTTATCCGATATAGTGGCGGAGAAGATACAGGAACCATTCAGTCTCGTTCGGACACGACAATATCTAAGTCGTACAAAATTGAATTTGACATAATGACGTTGAAGCCAGAGCCTAATGGAAAGATGCAAGTTTTGTTAACTGGTAACTCTGTGTCTATAACTGCTTCAGGTGGTTCTGTCAATATAGATTGGGGAGATGGAAGTACAAGCAATGAAGGCTCACATACTTATACGGATGGTAATGCTTTTCATAATGTATCTTTGGATTCAGTCGAAGAAAAAAATGCACAGGTAACATTTGGAGAAGGAAACATAGTAGCCTTTTGGACGGTTGGAAATACACCTATAGGTGTAAGTATGCTAATTGAACAACGTAAATTGGAGTATGTAAGTGAAGACGTATGTCTCAATTCATTAGATATATCAGGCTTCTTTTATGCATGTAACAAGCTAAAGGAAATACCAAAGTCCGTTTTTATCTCAAATGGGAATTCTACTACTCTTAAACGTTATGACGGTTTTGAAAAAGGACTTTTTGGAAATTGTGCTGGGCTCAAGTCTATTCCTGCCGGATTGTTTGACAATTTTAAAAATGTAGAGTATGCCACCTCTGCTTTTGAAAACTGTGTAACAATAGAGAGTGTTCCACGTGGATTGTTCGACAAGATGGAAAAACTAGCTGAAATTGATAAAAATAGCTCTGGTTATGGTAATGTTTATGGAATTTTCACTAGGTGTAGCTCGTTAAAAGAAGTTCCATTTGACATCTTCGACAAAAATCCTATATATAGATTTGACGGAACATTCGCATATACTAAATTGACTGTTGGTTTACTACCAGTCAGCTTAAAGAAGCCAGGTGTAATTCATAAGTATGTTTACTATGCGTGCCCAATAGAAAAAATCATAGGAAGAACAGAGACACCAGCAACAATAGATTCACAATGCATTTCTAGTGCGTTGAAGATTTACGTCCCAGATTCCGCAATTGACACATACAAGACGGCAACGAACTGGAGTAACTTTGCAGACAAGATTGTCGGTTGGAGCGAGTTAACGGAAGAAGAGAGACAGAAGTATGGATTAACAATATAAACGATTAGGATATGAAGATAGACAAAGACAACTACAAGCACATCATCGCTGATGATGGCAAGACGTTCGAGCGCATCGCAGATGGCACGAACTATGGAAAAGAGATTTATCTAGGGTATTCGTATTTCATTGGTGGGGAGAAGTTGGACGTTCCCCACCTTGACACGCCCGAGGACTTCCGAGAGGTTGACGAGCCAAAGGAAGATGAACAAAAAGAGAACAGAGATGAATGAACTAAAAGTCTCTGAGTTTAGAAACTTAAAAAATAGATATATGAAGAAGAATAAGAAGCAATTATATGAAGCACTGGCAGTGCTTCTTACCAAACTTTCATCGGCAATGGACAATCCATTGCTGATGGATAACTACGTGGTGAAAGCCTTGCGCACGGTTCTTTTGGAATACAAGGAATCGGGTGAGCTTTATGCTGCCTACAAGGAGCAGATACAATCCAACATGGAGAGTGACAATCCCTGGGTAGCTATGATGATGAAGTCAATTGGCGCAGATCCTTCTATAAAGAAGAGCATGACAGATGAAGCCATTGACGGAATGATTGATTCTATGTTGGGCAACGATTAAAACATTTTATTATGAATGACAAGGAGAAAGAACTATGGCGAGTTATAGACAACGTAATCAAGTGTTGCGCTATTGAACTTCAGAACGGAGAGTTGAGTATTACGAGAGAAGACGTTCTCGGCAAGTCGAGAGCAGAAAACCTCGTTATGGCACGATGTATGGTCGTTGAGCAGATGATACACGCAGGATTCAGCATTACAACCATTGCGACCGTATTAAACCGCACCGTTTCAGCAGTGAGACATCTGAGCAAGATGGCTTACACCTATATCAGTACGTCTCGAGTTTATCGACTTGCCACGGCACAAGCGACCCTTCTAAACAAGGACGTAGAGCCGATTTGCATTTAAGAAACAAAAAGAAAATAACCAAAAGCGTTCTTTGACAATAATTCGATAAATACCCCTGCACTAACTTTTTGGCTCGCTCCAAAAATCAGAGTAACTTTGCAGCGGATTCCAATATTTGGCTTCCACGACATAATTAACTCAAAATTTTATGGCAGACACAATCGAAAAAGTTTATTGCACTGGGGACGGTGGCAATGACAACCTAGCAGCAGCTTTGCTCGCTAGAGGTAGAGACAATGATCCAGCAACGATGCTGGCAGCAATGAACGGTGGTATGGGTGGAGGTTGGAACAACCCATTCGCCTACATGATGATGTTGGGAATGTTCCGATTCATGTATGGTGATGGCTGGAACGGACAGAACGGAAACGTTCAGAGAGCCGAAATCCAGTCTCAGATTGACAGCCTTCGCAATCAGATGAGCGACAACCACAACAGCGACTTGTTGATGGGCGCAATCCAGGGCAACAACCAGGACTTGAAGACTCTGGCGGCTAATTTGAACTGCGACTTCAACGCATTGCAGTCTTCTGTTTGCGGCATTCAGGCAGCAATCCAGGATGTAGGCGGCAAGGTTGGTTTCAGCGCAGAGCGAGTAATCAACGCAGCGAACCTCGGAAACCTCAACATCATCCAGCAGTTGAAGGACTGTTGCTGCACAACCCAGCAGAACATCAACCGTATGGGCTACGAGAACCAGCTGGGGCAGAAGGACATCATCAACGCAATGCAGCAGGGGTTCTGCTACACCAATACTGGGCTGGAGCGAGGTTTCAGTAACCTCGGCAACCTCATCCAGACGGTCGTTTGCGACTTGAAGACCTCGGGCAAGGAGAATACTCAGCGCATCGTTGATGTTCTGAACAACCACTGGGAGCAAGACCTTCGCATCCAGCTGGAGGACAGCAAGCGCAGAGAACAGACTGGTTTCATTATCCAGCAGCTGAAGACCACCACGACCACCACCACTGGAGCGTAGGAGGTCTAAACAAAAACTATGAAGGGGCAACTCGCTGTGTTATCAGTGAGACCCCTTTTTGTCTATTTATCGAATTATTTAAAAAGAGCGCATCATGGAATTTAAGAATATACAAAGAAATCACCCGGTCTATCTGCTAGACAAGCAGACGGTGGAAGTTAAGGAAGGCAAGGTCGTAGACAACCAGCCGCACATCAACACTGGCATCGCAACCATTTCCAGCAGCGGACAGTCAATGCGAGACGTAACAATCGAGGTGGAGGGAAAGCAGACCATCTACACCATACCCGAACACCTCGGAGTTACCTTTGCAGGCGAAATCGTACTGGCAACCGACAAGGCAGACCTTTTGCCCGAAGTTGGAAAATTGGTAAATGAAGCCGATGAGATAATCAAGGCATACGAGCCAAGCAAGGAGCGGAAAGCCAAGGGCGAGGAATTGCTTGCAGCTTTGAACCCGGCAATCAAGGAGAAGCAGGAAACCGAAAAGCGTTTCAAGGCACTTGAGGGCGATATAAGCGGCATTCGTGGCATGGTTAAACAGTTACTCGACAAACTAGGATAGGAGGGCGCACAATGAAGAAAATAATCGTTATGCGCCATTCTTGCGATAGCGAGGAAGAGCGACACCAGCACCAAGAGAACGACATCATCCACGGTTTACCATACGAGAAGGCAGCAAAGGCACTCATGGGAGCCAGTGGGTACGTGGCATACGTTGCCAAGCACGGCTACCACTTCACGAAACAGCTAGCAATCAAGGCAAGCGAGCAGATGGAGAACGTAGATGGAACGAGCCACCGATGGACGGTTGACGAAATCCGCCTGGCAACTAACAACGAGATAATCTCCAAGGGCACGACCCTCGGGGATATTCTCTATTTGGCTAACATGGCTTATGCGGACTTCTACCCGAAGGTAATCAAGACCGAGAGCGACTGCGTACAGTATGCTATTGCCGTAGCCAGTGATCCAGACGGATACGAGGGTATGGCATTCTGCAGGTGGACGGCAGACATCATCGGGAAGGGTGTAACCATCGACTGGGAGAAATTGGAATAACCGAAAAAATAAATTGATATGAGCGAAGTATTTCACGATTTTCAGGTGCACCACCTTTATTTGTGCGCCCTAGTAATTTTTATCTGTTTCGCTACAATTCTGATAGCGATGACAATTGACCTGATAGCAGGCATACAGAAGGCGAAGGAACTGCATATTGCAAGAACGTCAACTGGACTAAAGAAGACGTGCGACAAGGCGAAGAAGTATTTCCCGACATTCGGTATTGCTTCGCTTATGGACGTGGCTACGTGCATTATCTCTCCCTTCCCTCTGTTCGCCATCGCCTGGACGGTGTATCTGCTTTTGTGCGAGTTTAAGAGCATCCGGGAGAAGGCATACGAGAAGGCAGAGATACGCAAGCAAGACCGCACGATGCAGGTAATCCTCGAGAATAAGGACGAGATTGCGAAGGCGGTTGTCGAGATAATGAAGGAAGAGCGGAAGAAAGGAGGAGATAATGAGGATAACTAGAGCGCAACTTATAAAGGTAATGCCGAATGCAGGCAGCAGGGCAGACACCTACCTTCCAATCATCAACGGATGGGCAGAGCATTTCCACATCAATACCCCACTAAGGATGGCGCACTATCTCGCACAAATAGCGCACGAATCCGGTGAGCTCAGATATACCAAGGAACTGGCAAGCGGCAGAGCCTACGAGGGCAGGAAAGACCTAGGCAACACCCAGCAGGGAGATGGCGTGAAGTATAAGGGCAGGGGATTGATACAGATTACCGGGCGAGCCAACTACCGGAAATATGCCAATTATTGCGGCTTCGATGTTGTGGGCAGTCCCGAACTCCTGGAGCGTTCTCTGGGAGCAACGAAATCCTCGATGTGGGTATTCGACACTTTCGGCTGCAATGAGTTGGCAGACCAAGACAACTTGAAGGCTATCCGCAAGCGCATCAATGGTGGGTACAATGGACTGGCAGCCTGCGAGAAGTACTTGAAGCGAGCCAAGGAAGCCTTGAATATTAAGGTGCTTGCGTAATAAACACATCAATCTAACGTTTATAAAGTATGGAAAATTCAAGAAAAGGGCGAAATTTGCGTTCTGTGGCGTTATTTCTCGCCATGCTTATAATTACCCCACTTTTGATTTTTGGCTGTTCCTGCGCTAAAACAGCGCAAAATAACACGGTGTATCACGACAGCGCACACACCAGCGTAAGACGTGACAGTGTAAACCAGCGTCAGATCCACTGGCAGGACACCCAGCAGCACGACAGCGTATTCAAGCAGGACAGCGTGCTTGTGTACATCAAGGGCGACACCGTAATCAAGGAGCGGTGGCACAACCTTACGACCACCAGGTGGAAGACAACGACAAAGACGGACACCATCGTGGGGGACACCTACGTTTTCGTGACCGACACCGTGAAAGTCAAGCATTACGTGAACCGATACAAGACCAAGGAGATTGAGAAGCCAGCGAGCACTTGGCACAAAATAAGATTATTCGCTGGCGATTGCGTGATTCTGTTTCTGTTCCTTCTTGCGGTAAACTGGATAAAGGAGCGCATCAAGAAGAGAGTTCAATAGGTTCAATCATAATATCATTTTTTTAGAAAGGGCAGGGACGCAAGAAAAGCGTTTTCCTGCCCATTTTTGTGCGGAAAACAACCCGAAAACGACCGAAAATATCAGTGCTTACGACATAAACAGCTAATAAAAGTTAAAATATTAATATCTTTCGGGAAAAGTTTTGGTGGAACCAAAAAATATTAATATCTTTGCAGTGTGTTTAGGAGATAAGCACTTTAAGACATTCGGTAACTTTCAGCCCTAGGCAACACGGTTAAGCCAAAGAAAAATGAAAAAGTCAAATTCAAACATTTTAGAGTTCTCAACAAAGTTCATCAACTCAAACTTTCGCATTAAGGTCTTCGGACGCACAGAGGATGGCAAGAAGATAAACACACTCGTAGGAGTAAGCGGAATCTTGAAGCTCATCGGTGCAGAACTCTTCAACAAGTTCATCAAGCGAGCATTGAAGGCTGGTATGGACGCTTGCCGCTGCGCACTCAGAAGAGGATTGGTTGTAACATTGTATGCTAAGTAATTATAGGAGATTAAGACCATGGCAAGAGCAAAATATTACATCAAGAAACAGGTTGAAGGCGAGGAAATCGAGGAGTTGGCAAACTTTACACGCAAGGACAAGGCAGAGCAATTCTTGAATGGCTTGTTTAGGGAATATAAAAAAACCTATAATTTTTATCCACACTGGGTACGTCAAGGTTATTTTAAGTCTGAATTTGCATGCTTAGGAGTGAATTGTACAACAGAGTATTGGATTGAAAAGTATTAATCAGCAGGGCGCAAGCCCTGCACAATATATCAAGATATGAAGGAATACGACAAGATACCAGCACAAGCAGTGGTCGAGGTAACGACCAGCTGGGGAAGAACCTGCCTGCGAGAGATTGGGCGAGACCTTAAGGAAGGCACGGTGCTCGATGGCTATTATTATCCGGTAAGCAAGGCTTTCGATTTCGAATGGAAGGGAGAGGGCGCAATGCTGTGGATCGGGGACAACGGAAGGCTTGTCAGTCTTGGAGAAGGGCAAAAGCATAAATACATGGTGCTATCCGAAATGCTATCCGATTGCAAGTACTTCCTTCGCTACCCATACTGGCGACACCTCTATTTACCGAGTATCGCCAGACACTGCAAGGAAATGCGCCAGTACTGGCTGGAGTTGAACATCAAGCCGGAGTGGTTATCGTACAAGCAGATTGGCAAGCTTGAGCACAAGATGAACCGAATGAAAACGAAGTTGGACAGACAATTAAAAAAAGACAGAAGACAATGACAGAACAAGAGTACAGAGAAGCCCTGCACAGAATCAAGGTGAAGGCAGAGAATGAAAGAAGAATGCTGGCAAAGGAATTTGCCACGGAGCACAACCCGGTTAAGGTTGGCGATTATATCAGCGACTGCTTCGACACGATAAGGGTTGAAGGTTGGGGTATTTCACGTAGAGGCTACGATTATAACTCCTTGCCTTGCCTGGTATATCAAGGCGAGACCTGCAAGAAGGATGGAACTCCACGCAAGCACCCGAAGAAGTGCAGGATCGAGCAGCGCAACCTTTTGCGAGTAAATGGAGAACCAGTAAAGAATCACGGATATGGAGAATAATAGAAGAAACATCAAGAGAACGAAGAAGGGTGCTGGCGCAACGGTCAAGCTAGTTGGCATACAGATAGACAACGACCTGCTGCCTTTCCTCAACGCATTGCCCAACAAGTCACGATTCATCAATGATTTGTTGAGAAAGAAATTTTTGGGTAAATAATTTGGTGGTTTCAAAGGAAAAGCGTACCTTTGCATCACTGAATGTTTAAAGTGGTCTCCACTTATTACCCCAGCGGCTCGACTTTTTCACCGCTGGGGTATTTTTTTTGCTCTTTCTTTCGATTTACCCCGAATTTTGTGTTCTGTGCCGCTTACGTGGTAAGCACGTAAAACTATCCCCGAAAACAATTTGAGCCGTTTCTGCGGCAAATTCGCAAGAAATAAGGCTATTTTTTGTCGTACAGCACGTAATCAATAACCTTGCGGTTTGCTTCATCTACTCTCGATAGGTCTGCATTGATGTAGGTATCAGTTACCCGGACGCCAAACGAGTGACCCAGCGCAAGCGACACCACGTCCTTTTGTATACCAATGTTGAAGGCGATAGATGCCCACGTATGGCGAGCGTAGTACGTAGTAAGCCCTGGGCGCACCTTTGCGAGTTTCTTATTAATCATTACAGTCGCAACATCAACGTTCCTGAAATGCTCAGAGAAACGAAGCAGCTTCTTTTCTCCTTTGTACTTCTCGATGATTCGGAGAGCTTCTGGATGAAGAAGGATGGAGTAATGCCTGCCAGTCTTCGCCCGGTCGTATTCCAGTCTACCACGGACGATATTCTCCTTTGTCAAGGCAAACAAGTCACTCACATTGATACCAATCAGCAGAAACATCAGCAGGAACATGTCGACCAGTTCATCACCACCAGCTTCGAAGATAGAGCGGATTTCCTCAACGGACAAATCTCGCTTTTTCGTCGTCTCAAGCCGTAGACTATACCTGCGGAAGGGGTAGTTTTTCGTCTGCTCATTATCTATCGCCAAGTTGAAGACAGCAGCGACACAGAGCATCCTGCTGGCTCTGGTATTCCTAGACAAGCCCTCCTTTGCCATGAACGCATCGAAATCTTCAAGCCAAGACCGATTAATCTCATCGTATGTAAGCAGAGCCGCTTTTTCCTTTCCAAGGAATGCTTCAATCTTTGCCCAAGTGTACTTGTATCTATTGATCGTGTTCTCTTTCAGATTCCTGCCCTCGTATGCGATGAAGCCATCACGAAGAAGAGCAACCTTTTCCCTTGCAGGCTCGGCTTCAAGCATGATTAAGTCCCGGAGTTCCCTAGCCGTAATATCGCCACGGTATGTTTCCCTGCATTGCGCCTTCATCATCATTCTATTATAGAAATTCAGACGGTCAAGAAGAAAATCGTTGATAGCATCACGATCCGGACGCTTTCGCACCTTGCAAGCCCTTTTATCCCATTCATCCTTTTTGCAGTATTGATTGAGGGATATGAAGGCAGTCCCACCATGGTGGTTGACAGCAAGCCGGATGGAGAACGTACCATCCTGCCTTTTTACCCTCGTATCTAAATATAGTCCGGTTAATGGATGAACAACAATCTATT